>Ga0075425_100010228_pt1 | contig 10001 bp, 7 predicted proteins | sample SoiMethybrSBSTD4_FD_75300 | JGI IMG/M metagenome (GOLD analysis project Ga0075425, IMG submission 75300) | Bulk soil microbial communities from a Populus tree surrounding site in Tennessee, USA - Soil MetaG P. TD hybrid SBSTD4 | ecosystem: Environmental > Terrestrial > Soil > Tree plantation... | reverse complement strand
TGCCGTAGCTCAGTGGTAGAGCACTCCCTTGGTAAGGGAGAGGTCGACAGTTCAATCCTGTCCGGCAGCACCAGCTAAATAGGCGCAAGATTTACGCTCAAGCAAACTGACGCGTCGAACGCGCTGCGGCGAAATGAAAAACAGAAGATCGCCGGAACAGGCTAACGTTTGCCTCTACCTGCCGCATAATGCCGCAACCTCCAATGGTAGGTGATGCTTTCAGCTGACAGTTTAGGCATATGACCAGTCGTCGGAATTCCGCCGTCGATTTCGGCGCGCCTGGGGCTCGGTTACCACCATCCGTTCCGGGACAGCATCCCTGCCAAGGTTGTATGCTCGGAAGCGCAATCGCGTGCCGGGAGGCGCAGCACGCTTCCGGCATCCGACGTAGGAAGGGAGCAAGCTGATGATCGTGTTCGCACTCCGACATGCCGAACGCCAGGCCGGCGGCGCTGACGCGTTGTCGTCGGCGGGAAAGAAACGGGCCGAGTTGCTCGCGCGGATGCTGGCGGAAAGCGGCGTTCGCCTCGCCCTGTGCAGCGATGCCGCGCGCACCCAGCAGACCGCAGCACCCCTGGTAGCTGCCGTAGCTGCCCGGGGCTCCGCACTGGAGCTCGCGGAGGTTCGCGCGGACGGTCCTGATGGCATTGACGGACACGTACGCGACGTGTTGAAGCGGCTGAGAGCGCTACCGACGGAGGCCGTCGCAGTGGTGGTCGGTCATACCAACACGATCGGACCCATCTTAAAGGGGCTCTGCGGCCAGGACACCGCCGCAATCGCGGAAAGCGAGTTCGACAAGTTGTTCGCCGTCGCCACGACCGGTGCACAGGGAATGGTAACGCTGATGCGCTATGGCGAAAAAACGACATGAAGCGCGAGCCGGATCGGCTCGCCGGCATGACCAGCGCCCGTTACGCCTGTTCCAGGCAAACAGCAAATCGGCAAAGCGATCATAGATAAACCGCATGAAACGGCAGCACCAAGCGGTTACCGAACAGCGCGGCGAGCACCACTGCCAGAAGCTTGTCGCGCCGCCAGTCGATGCCTGCGTCACAGACGGGGCAGCGAGTGTTGTGCCTGACAGTGAGATGTTGGGCCGACATGGATGGTCAACGGCAGGTGCCCGCGGCAGCTGCGTCGAGGCGAGCAGGTCCCGCGCGTGACCAATCGGCGCGATCTACTCGTTGCTCATTTTCAAGACGCCGCCGTTGCACTCGACGATTGTAAACCGCTGCGGCGTTGCTCCAGCGCTCCTCGACAGTTCCAGCGAGCGGTTCCCCGCGCGTGACCAGGCGCCGATCATCGACCTGTTGCGATCGTCGGGGCCCGCTCCGAGGAAAACCACCGTGCCATCGGGCCGGAACTCCAGCCAGTCCCGGCCACGCGACAACGGAAAGGGATAACCCCGCGGACGGTAGACCGTAAGGCCATCCCCGTCTTCTTCCCGGGAATGGCCCCAGACCCTGAACAAGCAGCTGGGGAAATCCTCGTTCAACGTTCGATATACCCGACCGATGCTGCATTTTATGATCGCATTACTAACTTCCCGGCGCCACACCCGCAAGCGCGGCCACGGCGGGCTTGCCGATGGTCGAGCGAGCGCCCGCGAGCGTCGCCCGCACCCGCGCGATCTGACCCTGCGTGAACATGAACATGGCGTCGTCGTCCACATAATCCATGTAGTTCATGAACAAGTCGCCATTAGGAGCGTTGTTGCATGTGATGTGCGGAAAAGTCGGTTTGCCGAAATTTTCACGATCCTGCACCGGGGTGTCGGTAACTTTGTCGTCGGTGTTGCAACCGGCGGCGTCTCCCCAGATGTGGAACAGGTCAAGCCAATGCCCGACCTCATGCGTCGCCGTTCGACCAAGATTGAACGGGGCCGTGGCCGTGCCTGTCGTGCCGAAGGCATTGTGGATGATGGCCACGCCATCCGTTGCCGGCAATCCACCCGGGAATTGGGCATAGCCAAGCAGCGTGTTCGGCCCGTCCATGATCTCGGGGCAAACCCATAAGTTCAGATAGCGTGTGGCATCCCAGGCGTCGTGGCCTCCTTGGGCACTAAACTTCATGGCGTTGTCAGCGCTGAACTGCGCAACCGTCGTTCTGGTGCGCGTGATTCCGTTGGTCGGATTGCCACTAGGGTCCTTGCTTGCGAGGATAAACTCCACGAACGCGTCGGCTACCAGCGTCTTGAACGGTGACGGCACCTTGGCGATGTCTGTATTCTTCTTCCGATAGTCGAGATTGAGCACGTCGATCTGACTTTTGATCTGCGCGTCGGAAATGTTTTCCACGCCGCCGCGGTGAATTACATGCACTACGACCGGTATGACCGTCGGCTCGGAAGGCGGCGGGAGGTCGCCCATGGCAGCAGCCCGCGCCTCGATGGCCGCTCTGGCCCGGGCATAATCTTGGTTGGTGCGCATCAGGGCTGCATGAAGCTCATGAGCACCGCAGGTACGACGCTGTGGGAGGTCCGCCATATGATTTCTCCATTCCAGTCGGCTGCCAAAACGATCCAGACGGCGTCCGGATCGATAGTTTTCACATCGCACTCGCCATGCGACAGGTTCTGCTCGCCCTCAGGCCTGCAGGCGTCGGTAGCAGACTAGCTCCGTTTTCGCGTAGCCGCGGAGCTCGACGGCAACCGGCGCCGCCGGCAACACGAATTCGGCGTTCTGGGGCAGCTCAAACTCAATGGTTGGTGCTGTAATGTCGTTCGAACGGCGCGGCCGTCCATTCAAGCTGATGTCGATGTAGTCGACCTTGTTGCTGAAGAGCTTGAACGCCAGGCTCGCTGGCTTGCGCGTGACCGCAACGTTAAAGCTACGCACAATTTCGGTGCTCAGTATCTGCGCGGCGCGCGCCAGCAGGTCTGGATTGTCGTTCAGGATATCGTCACGGGTAAGTTGATGTTCCTGATCGGGCACAACGCCGAGATCTTCCAACTCGGTACCCACCTCGTCGCCCACCCGGATCGTCCTGCGGATCGCAACCCGCATGCTGGCGCCTTTCGGCAGCTGTTGCAGCGGAGGCGTGACGTTCGCACCTGCAAAGAAATTCAATATTTGCTGGTGAGTCCAGACATTCGCGCCGCCGGCGCCGGTGTTGTTGTCAGTGCCGAGGATGGGACCAATCTTGTGATCGCGAAACCCCGCGATGAAAATATCCGTCGTACTATAGCAACGCGCATCGGTGATCAGGAGGACCGGTCCATAGTACCGTTGCCCGATGTCATTGCAGAGCTCCGGTGGCGTGATCGGGAAGCTCGCCGAGAACGTGGCTCCGGTTTCAACGGCGCGGTCCAGCGATGCCGCCCACTTACCAAGGAAGTCCACGTTCTGGCAAAGGAGGGCATTCACCGTCGTATTGATGAACTGCGCCCTGCAAGGTTCGATCGGCCGGGCCGTGAAAAGCTGGAGTAGCCGCTCGCCCGCCCAGATCAAGCCCCCGCCATTGCCGCGCACATCGACGATCAAACCGTCCTTCGGCATCTGCGGCAATTCCATAAGTCGCAGAAACTCGTTCACAAACGCGTTGTCGTCGCCCACGGCGAACGTAAATATCCTGATGTAAGCGTAGTTGCGTCCGCCAACCGAGATGACCTTGGCCAAAAAAACGTCTGGCATCGTCGAATCGGTGGTGCCTTGCACTGCCCTTACGGCGGCCTCGCTTTCCGCCGTTGCTGCGTCCGCGGCCGAGGCGGTAATACTGGTCATAGTCGCTTCCCGCGCCATCCTGCGCACGGTTGCCAGCTCTTTCTTCGCCTTGACGACATTTTGCGCGAACAACACCTTGTTGATGCGGCGGAACGTATCGCCTTCAAGATCAAGACCGAATGCTGCTGCGACCGCCGTCGGCGCATCCGGATGCACGGCGTCGGCTTCCGGCGGAAGTCCGATGATGGTCCATTCGGCGCGAAACTCTTGCGGCTGGCCGGCTAAATCGAGGTAACCCACCAAGACCCACTCTTCGTCAGGTGGGGGCGCGATGTTCATGGCGCGCTTGGTCAAGCCTGCGACACCGCGCGCATGGCGGGCAGCGGGATTGCTCCGGCGTGGTAGGACGCCGCTATCTCAACGGCCCGCTCGATGGGAACTCCGTTCCAGTAGATGAGTTCGACGCCACGCACGAAGGTCGCATGGTTAAAGCCCGGAACGGTCTGCGAAACGATGTACTTGCGATGACCGTTCTCGAAGCACGCCTCCACGCGAAAGGGAAGAAATGCCGTCATCTGAGAGAACTGAGAAGGCAGAATGTAATTGGTGTGCAGATCCCGCACCGAAGTGAAGATTTCCGTCATCTCGTGGTGGAACGCGATCTCGCTGCCAAACTGCGGCTTCGTCAGCCGCCGCTGCAGAAGTCGCAGGCGCTGAAGCGGATCGACCGCATGCATTGCGCGCTTGAGGGGGAGATGCACGTAAAATCCCTCGAGCAACTTTATCGCTTGCTCCACCACAAGATTGGTCTCACCAGGCGTGAGAGCATCGATGTTCGCGAGAAAATCTCGCAGCCCAACACCGCCGACGAGGGTGCCCTTGACGCTGTCGTCGGCGGCGGCGACGAAATCGTGCAGGCTTCCACCATCCGACACCGGCATGCTGGCCATGGTCGCCTCCGATGACGAAAATTAAAGCAGGACAATCTAAAGGAGCTATATGCTACCAATACATCTTCGGACGACGAGTGTGGTCAAGCGATATTTTTTCGATCGATTGTGAGCTACTTCACTTTGGCGGCGACGACGAGCCGACCGTCGACAAGGGAGAGGTCGACAGTTCAATCCTGTCCGGCAGCACCATCGAAGCTTTGAGGATCGAGACTTCCCCCATCGATCGCTCCCCACTCCTGCACTGCCTGCGTGACCGAAAATTGAACCTGGGAAAACTGCGCCGCCATGTGACGCCGTGCGCAGCAGCAGGCCTATTCGGGAAAGGTGCCAAAGATATAGACCGCCCCACGCATCAGATCGGGGCTCGGGCCTATTGCAGAGAACCATTTCAGATAGATGTCGAGAATTTCGGGGCTGCTGTAAAGCTGAGAGAGACCTCTATTGACAGCAAGCCGGAAGGCCCAATCGCCGCGCGGCAAGGCAATGGCATAGGGTTCGTAGGACAGGTTCTCCGGGAGCATCCTATAGGTTGACGCGTCAGCATTCTGGGCGCCGATCAGCAAGAGCTTGTCGCTGGCAAACCCATCGACCGCTCCGCTCTTCAATTCCGCCATACCCTCTTGTCGGTCCTTGACGCGAACCAGCGAGGCTTGAAGCTGGCGTCGCTGCAATTTCCTTGTTGAGTGCCAATTCGTTTGTCGTTCCGGCAATCACAGCGATTTTCTTGCCGCCCAGGTCTGTGATGCCGAAAATTTGGGAGGTTGTTCGAACCAACAAGCCGGTATTTTCCATAAAGATAATGCTCGAAAAGTCCACCTTCGCCATTCGCTCAAATGACACGGTAGATGAACCGCATTCCATGTCGGCCCGGCCGCCGGCTACCGCGTCAAACCGGCTCTGGGTGTCAACGGGCACCCATGCGATCGCGAGCTTGGCGTCCAGTTGGAGCTCGAGGGAGTGCACGACAGATTTGCAAAGATCGACAGTATAGCCGTCAGGCTGCCCCTGCCCGTTCACGAAGGAAAAAGGATTTGCGTCAGTTCGGTGCGCGAGCTTCACAACCTTGGTTGAGCTGATTTGGCTTAACCTTCCCTCCAGGGTTTGGGCCGGAGCGGCGTCGGCGATGGAAGCAATGGCGATTACAAACAGAAAAAGGCGACGCATGTCACTGCCCTGTGAAAGCACCCTATAAATACTTCGATGCGCCTCGATCAGGCCGGCGAAGCCTGGCATGGCTCGCCAAGGCGCCTCTCACGGCTCGTGGTCAGGTCGCACCAACAATGTATACTCCTGCATGCCGTATCCGCCGACAATCTCGACCACGCAGCCGAGAGTTTGCTGGCAGAACAAGGTCCAGCGCGATGGATCGACGCGATAGAGTCCCTTGGCCGACGTACCATCCGCTTTCTGAGCCATGAAATTGACGGCAAAGCCACGCCGGCTCGCCGCGTGCATGCGGCGCAGGGTATCGGCGACAAATTCCTCCCAGAGGACTCGCGGATGATCGAGCATGACGTTCATCACGCCGCTGGCCACAGAGTAGTCGGCGATACGCGGAATCTCGTTTCCCACAGCGAAACGACGTCCTTGCAAACCGCGGTGGCGGCGGCGGGCGCGGCTGATCATGACGGGTGAAAGATCGACGCCAAGATAGTCGATGTCGACTTTCGGGTGTCGCCGCGCCACGAACTCGGCCAGCGCGCCATAACCGCAACCGACGTCATTCAACAAGAACGGTCGACTGAAATCACAAACTTTCAGCAATTGAACGAAGCGCAATTCCTGTGTCGGCGTGCATGTCCAATCGACGCCGCGCGGCCCTGCACCATGGCGCGAAATCTTGTCCGTATAGTAAGCCTCAATCCGCGCATACACCGGATGCAGAATGCCTGCCCCTGCCGGAATGACAGGACGGCCTCCAACGTGAGCAGCCACCATATCGGATTGCGCCCTCAAGCTCGCCTTTTTTTGCTGGCGATCGGCTTGATGGGAATCGACATTACGATGTGGTCAACGACCGAATGGAGCGGTCCTTTGCCTCTGGAGATAAGCACCCGTGGATCATCCTTTGCCAAATGATGCGTGTAAAGCATCGGCAACGGCTGCCTTGATTCAAGATTTTCCTGATAGGCCCTCACCAACCGGTCGTGCCCGTTGACGCCCTTCAAGTCAGAAGGAACGCTCTTCTTCATGTATTTTTCCGCCCAGCTTCTCCACCTCGTCCGCTCCTTTGGATCCGAGGCCTTGATATTCAGCACCAGCCAGCTGTCTTACAAACTGTGCTTCGGCGAAAATATCTTGAACTCTTTCTGCAGCGCGGCCATTTCCTCGATCGCTTCTCCAGCCTCGAACCGTGCATTGATTTGCGCAATCACATCGCGCGTGGCGCTGTCGCTGACCAATGCGCCCATTCGTTTTCCCCCCAAAAAGTAAAGTATCGTTTGCCTGACCTGCTGATTGTCTGGTCAGTGCAGGCGCGCCGTCATGTCGGTTCGCAGCGTTTCCAGCCGCGGTGCCAAGAGGGCCGCGCCCGTCTGACAAAACAGGTCTTCAGCCCGCGCAAGATACTGTTGAGCCACCCCATTTACAACCGTACGTTTGCCTCTTGCGATCCCGGCGCCATGCACCATGCTCGCCAGGCACTCCGCCGTACGGTGATGACGATCCCGCGCCATCTCGATCGCGGTCCGGGCGGTCTCCGCCGCCTCGCGGAAAAGACCATTGCCATATTGCGCGTAGCTCAGTTCGGCCAGCAGGTGCGCTTGGTATTCACGTCCCGGGTTCGCCGCCGCAGCGAACTCAAGACCGGCCTGAAGATCGCGCACAGCCTCGGCGCGGGCGTTAGAGCAGGTTTTTGCACGGGCTGACGCGAAAAGCGCATAAACGTGCAAATACGGAATGTCGGATTGGTCCGCGTAGGCCCGGATTCGCTCTGCATGGCGGTGTGCAGCAACTGGGTCGTTTCGATGGCATGCCAGCTCGACCGATGCGAGGTATGCGATGAATTGAACGACGGGCGCCTCACGATTCGTCCCTTCGGCCCGAAACGCATCGCCAAGCAAGACATTTGCCTCGTCGAAGCGGCCAAGCCACACCAGAATGCGGGCTTTCAGGCAGCTTATCCAGAGCTCGACATCGAACGAGGTGTAAGGCGGGGAGTCGAGACCGACAATGCCGTTGATGCCTTGCCGCCGACGAATGAGCAACGTCTTGAGGGCGGCATCGCAGGCGGCTTCCGCCTTCAACAGGAAGCCACTCATCCAGTGCGCCTGGGCAAGGCAGCCCTGGATCGTTGCGGTCCGCCCGAGGTCGGTTACCGGCATCGCCAGCGCCTCTTGCATCAGGGCGGCATATGCATCGGCCGACCCCGTTGAGGCCTTGAAGCGGCCATATTGCATCAGCACTTCCGGCCCTGCCTCGTCGTCGGCGAATTCGCGCGCGTAACGCAGCGCCTCTTCGGCATAGGGATCGGCTTCGTCTGGCGTCATGCCGACCCGCCAGCCAAACGTAAGAACCGAGGCGCTCGCAATGGCGCGCATCACCTCGACGTCTCTGGGCGCAGCCTGGGAGCCGAGAAGCTGTCGCGTTTTCTTCGATTGGCTCAGGGCCTCTCCCGCATTGGTCCGGCCAATCCAGGTTGCCGAGCGAATAAGGTGACGCGCTGCGGCCGTCGTCTTTCCGGCCGCCTCGTAATGATGGGCCAGCAATCCGGCGAATTCGTCCAGATACCCCCATTCGCTTTCTGCGATGGCGTCTGCGACCGCGGCATGCAGCGCGATCCTGCGCGATCGCAACTGCATTGTGTAACAGACCTCCTGGATAAGCGGATGGCGGAACGCGAACCCCGCTCCAAGAACCGTGGTGCTGGCCTTGACCAGATCGAGAGCGCAAAGATGGCCGAACAGCTCCCTGGCCTCGCCTTCCGAAATTCCGGCGACCTCGCGCGCCAGGGCCGCCGGAAATTCCTTGCCGATCACGGCTCCGACCTGCAGCAGCTTCTTCTCGCGCTCCGGCAGGATGTCGAGGCGCGCGCCGATCGCGGCCTCGATAGTCGGCGGCAGGACCGGCTCATTCCATTCGGATGAAGCCGGCAGGTAGTGGCCGCGCTCGCCGGTCAGGACGCCGCCTCGCGCCAGAGCCCGAACCAGCTCCTCGGCGAAGAAAGGATTGCCGTCGCTTTGCCGTGCAACGTGGGAGATGATTTTATCCAGCGACGGGTCGTCGCCGGTCAGATCGCGGACGAGCCCGTTGATATCGCCGCCATTCAACTCGCCCAAAGGCAACTGGCGATAGTGCGGAAGGCCGAGCCAGGGGCACGGCCAGCTCGGCCGGTAGTTGAGCACGACGACGAAGTTGGTGTCGCTCGCGGCCTTGACGATGGTTTCCAAAAAATCCTGACTGGGCTCATCCAGCCAGTGCAGGTCCTCGAAGACGATCACCGACGTCCGCGGGCCGGCCGCCTCGATCATACGCCGGACGACGCTGAGCAGACGCCGCCGCCGAGCTTTCGGGTCGATGTTCTGGCTCTCCAATCCAGGGACGGGCAATCCGAGAAAATCCGCCAAAAACGGCAAGTCGTCTGCGAAAGACGGATCAATGGCGAGGAGCTTTTCTTCGATTTGCCGGCGCGCGGTCGCCGCCTCCATCAACGGTGTGATGCCAAGGAAAGCTCGCATCAGCTCAAGGACCGGCAGTAGCGGGGTGGCCTTGCCGAAAATGTGGGCCCGTGCTTCGAAAACATCGACCTGGCGCTTGCGGCACCAAGCGCTGAACTCGTAGCACAAGCGGCTCTTGCCGATACCAGGGACGGCCACGATGCCGATTGCGCTGCCGGCTCCCTGCTCGGCGTCTAGCAAGGCTTGCTTGAGAATCCCAAACTCCTTCTCCCGACCACGCATCCGCACCAGGCTCTCGTCCCGGAATCGCTCATTGCCACCCCCCGGTTTCAGCCCAAGCAGGTGAAACACCTCGACTGGAGTCGCAATGCCCTTGAGCATGCGCGTGCCCGCCAAGCGCGTGTCGCAATAGGGGCCGACCAGCTCGCGGCAGGCGGCACTCAGGAGAATTCCCCCTGGCTCCGCAGCCTGCTCGATGCGGCTGGCGATATGCAGCGTTATGCCGTGGGCTTCCTGCCCGTGGGATGACCCGCCATTCATCGCGCCAGCGACCACTTCCCCGGAGTGAAGCCCGACCCTGATTCTGATCGGTTGCGAGGCCATTACTTCCTGCATGGCGAGCGCCGCCTGACAGGCCATGAGCGCGTGCCCTTCCTGTGCGCGCGGAGCACCAAAAATCGCCTTCAGACCGTCGCCAAGCCTGCCGAGGATTGTCCCGTCGAACCGCCGGACCGCCTGGGCCATGGACTCGACTATGGGTCGGAGTC
>Ga0075425_100010227_pt1 | contig 10002 bp, 7 predicted proteins | sample SoiMethybrSBSTD4_FD_75300 | JGI IMG/M metagenome (GOLD analysis project Ga0075425, IMG submission 75300) | Bulk soil microbial communities from a Populus tree surrounding site in Tennessee, USA - Soil MetaG P. TD hybrid SBSTD4 | ecosystem: Environmental > Terrestrial > Soil > Tree plantation... | reverse complement strand
TCAAGAGCGAGCTCGAAGATCTCTCGTTCCGCTACCTGCATCCGCGCGAGTTCGAAGAGCTGACGCGGGCCGTGAGCGAGAAGCTCGCCGTGTCATCCGACATCGTCGAGCACCTCAAAGGAACGCTGACGAAGAAGATGCAGGAGAGCGAGATCGAAGGCGAAGTGTTCGGTCGCGTGAAGTCCGTCTACTCGATCTGGTCGAAGATGCGGCGGCAGGAGATCGACATCGGCCAGCTCTACGACTACATCGCCTTCCGCATCATCACTCCGGGCATCAAAGACTGCTACGCATGCCTCGGCATCATCCATCAGATGTGGCGTCCGGTTCCGGGCCGCATCAAAGACTACATCGCGATGCCGAAACCGAACTTCTACCAGTCGCTGCACACGACGGTCGTGGCGGAGAAGGGGCAACCGTTCGAAGTGCAGATCCGAACGAAAGAGATGGATCTGATCGCCGAGCAAGGCATCGCCGCGCACTGGAAGTACAAGGAAGGGCGCGTCGGCGCGCACGAGGACGACAAGAACTTTCTCTGGCTGCGACAGCTCGTGGAGTGGCAGCACGACATCAAAGATCCGCACGTCTTCCTCGACCGGCTGAAGATCGATCTCTATCCGGACGAGGTCTACACGTTCACGCCGAAGGGCGACGTCTTCGCGTTTCCGCGCGGCGCCACGCCGCTCGACTTCGCGTATCGCATTCACACCGACGTCGGACATCGCTGCGTCGGCGCGCGCGTGAATGGCAAGCTCGTTCCGCTGCGCACGCCGCTGAAGAACGGCGACATCGTCGAAGTGCTCACCGGCGCCAACCAGTCGCCGAGCCGCGAGTGGCTGAACATGGTGGTCACCTCGCGCGCGCGTCACAAGATCCGCCACTGGCTGAACCTCGAGCAGAAGAATCGCTCGATCGAAGTGGGCCGCAAGCTCATCGAGCGCGAGGCCAAGCGCTACCGCGTGCAGTGGCGAAAGCTCGTCGCCGAGAACGCGCTCGACGGAATCCTCACCGAGTACGGCTCGCCGAAAGTCGAGGACCTGTACGCGGAGATCGGCTACGGAAAAATCTCGGCGCGCAACATCGTGGAGCGCTTCGTTACCGAAGAGCAGAAAGAAAAGGGGACGAGCGAGAGCGGCGTGATCGGGCAGGCCGTGCGGCGGATCTTCCCGTTCGCGTCGTCGGCGGCGACGATCAAGGTCAAAGGCTACGACGACCTCATGACGTATCTCGCCAAGTGTTGCACGCCGCTGCCGGGCGAACGGATCGTCGGCTACATCACGCGCGGCAAGGGAGTGGCGGTGCACAGCGCGAACTGTCCGAACATCAAGAACCTGATGTTCAACCAGGATCGCGAGATCTCGGTCGAGTGGGCGGGCGAGCGCCAGACGCACTTCCAGGTCGAGCTCGAAGTGCTGATGGAAGACCGGCAGGGCATTCTGGCGCGCGTCATCGCCGCGATCGCGAACCTGAAGACGAACATCCGCCAGATGGACTCACGCACGAGCGACGGCAAGGCCACCGCGGAGCTGGTTCTCGAGATCGCCGACCTCAAGCACCTGGAGAAGGTGACGCGGTCGATTACGAATGTGGATGGAGTGGTGCGGGTGGAGAGAAGGTTTAACGCCAGTCGGCATGCCACGGCGTGAGCGAGGACTGAGGACTGAGTGCTGAGGACTGAGTGACGCTGCGCGTCCGCTTCACTCAGTCCTCAGTCCTCAGTCCTCAGCACTTCAACGCGCAGCCTTCGTGACTTTGCCGGATCGGATGCACCGCGTGCACACCGAGATGCGGCGGACGGTTCCGTCGACGATCGCGCGGACGCGCTGCAGGTTCGGCATCCAGCGCCGGCTCGAGACGTTGTGGGCGTGGCTGACGCGGTTTCCGAACACCGGCGTCTTGCCGCAGACTTCACACATTTTGGCCATTTCAGACTCCCTCAAATAACGCGAAAGCGCGAGATTCTACTTGTGCAGCGTTTCGTGTGCAACCACCGCGCGGTCCGCTGAACGGCAACGCGCGTGTGCTCATTCACTTATCTAAATCCTGTAGAGTTGACACCACTTTTAAAAGGTTGTAATTTCGGGCCACTCTTATCTACACCGGAGCCAGCGAGAAGTGAGTGAGATGGATGGGGTGAGCGGTGTTCTTCTCAAAGAGCAAAAATGTCGTCGGCCTTGATATCGGCTCCTCGGCGATCAAGCTCGTCGAACTGAAGGAGAAGAAAGGCGGAGCCTTTCAACTCGTCAAACTCGGTATCGAGCGGCTCTCTCCTGAAGCGATCGTGGACGGCTCGATCATGGACTCTTCCATGGTCGTGGAAACGATTCAGAAGCTAAATACGGATCGCGCCGTCAAGAATTCCAACTACGCCACCTCGCTTTCAGGGCACTCGGTCATCATCAAAAAGATCACCCTCCCGGCGATGTCGCCGGAGGAGCTCGCCGAGTCGATTCAGTGGGAAGCCGAGCAGTACATCCCATTCGACATCAACGACGTCAACCTCGACTACGTCCCGCTCACCGCCCCCGGCAGCGGCGACAACATCGACGTCATCCTCGTCGCCGTGAAGAAGGAGAAGATCAACGACTACACGTCGGTGATCAGCCAGACCGGCAAAGTTCCGGTGCTCGTCGACGTCGACGCCTTCGCGCTGCAGAACGCATACGAGACCAACTACGACGTCGAAGACGGCAAGGTGCTCGCGCTCGTCAACGTCGGCGCTTCTGTTACGAACGTCAACGTGCTTTCTTCGGGCTCGAGCTCGCTGTTCTGGCGCGACATCACGTTCGGCGGCAACCAATACACCGACGCCGTGCAGCGCGAGCTGAGCCTCTCGTTCGATCAGGCCGAAGAGCTCAAGCGCGGACACGCCGTCGGCGACTACACCATTCAGCAGGTCATCCCCATCCTCAACTCCGTCTCGGAAGACTTCGCCGGAGAGCTGAGAAAGACTCTCGACTTCTTCACCGCGACATCAGGCGCGGACCGGGTCGATGAGATCGTGCTCGCCGGAGGCGGCTCCGGAGTGCTGAACCTCGACGCCATCCTGCGCGACAAGTTCGGCATTCCGGTCGGAATCCTGGACCCGTTCCGCAAGATCACGGTCGACGAAAGCGAATTCAACCCCGAGGAATTGGCCGAGATAGCGCCGAGTATGGCGATCGCCGTCGGTCTGGCCATACGGAAGTTGGGGGACGCTTGATCAAGATCAACTTAGTGAGGGAAGGGCGGGCGGTTCGCGGAGCGGCAGGCGCTCCCGCATCCGCGGCCGCCATGCCGGGCGGCGCAGGCGGCACCGGCAATCTGAACAACGTCCTCGCGATCGGCTTGTCGCTTCTCGGCATCCTGCTCGCCGGCGGCTACTACTTCTACTACTCGCGCGAGTACGCGGACGCCGAAGACCGTCTCAACACGCGCAAGCAGGAAGCGCAGAAGCTCGAGAAGGTCATCAAAGACGTCGAAGACTTCCAGGCGCAGAAAGACAATCTGCAGAAGCGCATCGATCTGATCAACCAGCTCAAGCAGAATCAGAAGGGGCCGGTGCGCATCATGGATCAGATCAGCCGCGACCTTCCCGATCTGGTCTGGCTCGATCACATGATGATCAGCGCCGGCAGCATCAAGCTCACCGGCCGCGGTCTCAATCCGAACGCGATCGCCCTCTTCGTCGCGAACATCAAGAACGATCCGTACTTCGATGAGCCGAACGTCGGATCGGTGACGCAGACCAGCGTGCAACCGCTCGTCTACACGTTCGACATGGATTTCCCCTTCTCGTACACGCCGAAGGCTCCGGGTGCCGGCGGTGCGGGAGCAGCAACGACGACGAACACAGCCGGGACGACGGCCGGCACGACTACCACCGGGACGGCGAAGAAGTAGGGAGCGGGCTGATGGCGCTGACATTGTCGGACAAGCCGTGGTACTGGGGGCTGGGGATCGGCCTCGTCGTCGCGATCCTCGCCGTCGTCGGGATCCACTATGGTCTCGTGACCGGAGTCAAAGAGAAGATCGCGGCCGATGAAACCCAGATCGCCGATCTCGACAAGAAGATCGAGCAAGGGCGGGCCGCGGAGCGCAAGCTCCCGCAGTTCCGCGCCGAAGTCGATCGTCTGAAGATCGAGCTCGAGAAGCTGCGCCGCATTCTTCCGTCGACGCGCAACACCGAAGAGATCATTCAGAAGATCAAGGCGCTCGTCGACCAGGGCGACTTCACGATGCGCCAGTTGACCTTCCCGAAGCTCGGAACGCCGAAGGGCGGCGATCCGTACGCGGAGTGGCCGATCAACGTCGCCGTCGACGGCCGCTATCACAACCTCGCCATTCTCTTCAATCGCCTCGGCAACTTCTCGCGCATCATGAACGTCGAGAACATCGACATCAGCGCGCTGCCGACGCAGACCGAGAAGACGATCACCGCGACGTTCATCGCCAAGACGTTCGTCTACGTCGAGAACGCGCCGAAGGCCGAAGCGAAGAAGCCGGGCGGAGCGCCGCCGAAGAAGGAATCGGGGACGAGTGAATGATGAAGATCTCGCGCATCGCTCCGTCACTCGCCATCATCGCGCTCGCCGTCGCGACCGTTCTCTTCGCCCAGCCGGGCGGAAAGAAGCCTGCGGCGACGACGTCGTCCGCCGCGACCGCATCGTCGGCGACCACGACCACCGGCACTACGACCACAACGACCACGAGCGTTCAACAAACGCTGCAGGAAATCCTCGAAGAGCCGACGAGCGCGGACACGTATCGCTACGACCCGCAGGGACGCCGCGATCCGTTCCAGTCGCTCATCGGACCGCGTCCGGCGCTCGCGCCGGGACAGCGTCCGCCGGGCGTTCCGGGATTCCTCATCGACGAGATCAAACTGAACGGGATCTTCCGGCGCAAGCAGGAGCTCGTCGCGATGATCACCGGTCCCGACAACAAGGCACATCTCATCCGAGTGGGTGACAAGGTTCTCGACGGCGAGATCATTCGTATTACGCCCTCCTCCGTAGTGTTCAGGCAGGAGGTCAACGACCCGACTCGAATCGAGCGTTACCGCGAGGTGGTCAAAGACCTCGCACCGGAAGGTTCACAGAAGAAGTAGCTCTCTGGTTTCGTGGAAGGGCGTGGAGGGCTGTGAGATGGTGAAGGTGGGAAGTATGAGAAGAGCCAAGCAAATCCTGCTGATGGCGAGCATCCTCCTCGTGGGGGTGGGGGATGCGCACGCGTCGTGGCTGCACCGCAAGAAAGCGGATCAGCCGAAAGACGCGGCGCCCGTTGCGGCGGCGTCGATGACGCTCCAGTCGATCGACGTCGACTCGAACCGCATCGTTCTGCACACCAGCGGCACGCCGGCGTACACCTCGTACAGCCCGTCGCCTGCCGTGTTCGTCGTCGATCTCACGTCTACCTCCAAAGAATCCGCGGTTGCGATTCCCGCCGCGCTTCCGGCTGGCGTCGCTTCAGTCAACGCCGAAGAAGCGACGGAGATGGGGACGCGACTCACGCGCGTCACGTTCCATCTCGCTCAGCCGCTGCTCCCGACGGCAACCGCGTCCGACAAATCGATCATCGTCACGATGCCGGCGTCGGCCGTCGCGGAGAATGACGCCGCGAAGACGAACGACGTCCCGCACGTCGAGCCGATCGCCGAAGCGGCAGCGCCGGTCGTCAGCGAGCCGGTCGCGAAAGCGGAGCCGCTTCCGACTGTAACACCTGTTACATCGGCGCCCGCTCCCGAAGTTGCTCCCGCGCCCGTCGTGACGACGTCCGTCGCCACGTCGTCTCTTTCGAAAGCCCGCACCCTCAAGCGCCTCGAGACGAAAGGGAGCGGAGCGACGTTCGAAGTGCGCGTCGAAGGTGACGGCGCTTTGCAGTACAAAGCATTCGTTCTCGACAAGCCGGCGCGCCTCGTCATCGACTTCAACGGCGTGCGCAACGGCTTCACGAAGACGCTCCCGGCCGTCGACGATCCGATCGTCAAGAAAGTGCGCGTCGGCCAGTTCCAAACCGCGCCGCAGATGGTCGCGCGCGTCGTCGTCGACCTGGCGTCGAAGACGAGCTACAAGATCGTCGAAGACGCCAACGCCATTCGCGTGGCCTTCGGCGAAGCGATTGCGAACCTCGGCAACGCGCCCGTACTGAAGCCGGTGGCCACCGAAGTCGTTGCCCAGAAGCCGGTGGAATCGTCGCCGGCGCCTGCGGCAACGTCGATCGATGTTCCGGCGCAGGTTCCCACCGTCGCAGAGAACGCGACGTGGAAAGTTCCCGAGCCGGTGAAGCACACGACGAAGCCGCCGGCGAAAGCGGTGATCAGCTCCGCCTCCGCACAGACGCCGCCGAACACGACACGCCGTCCGATCATGACGACGAGTGGCGCAGGCGCCACGACGAATGCGAACGCCGCGGCAGCCGCCGCGAATGCGCAGGAGAATGTCTTCAACGAGCCCGACCAGCCCGGTCCGGCGCAACCGGGCGGACAGGTTCTCTCCGGCGGACCGCAAGCCGGAGGACGGCAGCTCAGCAGCGGAGGGAAGGTCTACAGCGGTGAGCCGATCTCGCTGAACCTCAAAGACGCCGACATCAAAGACGTCATCCGCACGTTCTCCGATTTGACGGGACTCAACATCGCTGTCGATCCGGGCGTGCAGGGAACGGTCACGGTCAACTTCAACGAAGTGCCGTGGGATCAGGCGCTCGACATCATCCTGCGCCAGAACAACCTGACCTACACGATCGAAGGCAACGTGATGCGCGTCGGCACGGTCGAGCGCCTCGCTTCCGAAGCGGCGGCGACGCGCCGGCTGCAGGAAGAAGACCGCCTCAACGTTCCGCTCGTGACGGTCATCTTCAAGCTCTCCTACGCGCGCGCAACCGAAGTTCAGAGTCTCCTCAAAGACATCGCCTCGACGCGCGCGAGGATCATCGTCGACACGCGCACGAACCAGCTCATCATCAGCGAAGTTCCCGCGCAGCTTCAGACCATCCGCAATCTCATCGACACGATCGACATCCCGACGCGCCAGGTGATGATCGAAGCGCGCATCGTCGAAGCATCGAAAGTCTTCCAGCAGCAATACGGCTTCACCTGGGGCTTCGAAGGATCGATGGATCCGTCGCTCGGCACCGGCACCGGTCTCGTCTTCCCGAATCGCGTCGGGTTCACGGGCGGTCCGTTCGAGTTCGGTCCCGGCAATCCGGTGCTGCAGCTTCACCTCTTCGATGTCCTCGGATCGTTCACGCTCGACTTCGCGCTGAATGCGTTCGAGTTCGAAGGTTTGGTCAAAGTCGTCTCCGCGCCGCGCGTGACGACGCAGGACAACGTGCCTGCTGAAATCCAGAGCGGCTTCCAGATTCCATATCAGACGCGCGTCAACTTCACGACGACCGTGCAGTACATCGACGCCACGCTCCGCCTGTCGGTGACTCCGCAGATCACCGAGGCGGGGACGGTGATCATGGATATCCAGGTTCAGAAGAACGAGCCGACGACCGGTCTCGCGATCGAAGGCGCGGCGGGCACGCCGCTGTCGACGCGTAGCGCCAGAACGCGCCTCATGGTGCGCGACGGCGGCACGGCAGTCATCGGCGGCATCTACCAGGTCAAAGACAACAACTCGATCACGCGTCTGCCGTTCGTGCACAACATTCCGGTCATCGGAAATCTCTTCAAGACGCACAACATCTCGACGTCGCACGATGAGCTGTTGATCTTCATCACACCGCGAATCATTCGGGGAGCGTAGGGAGTGAACATGAACAAGAGGATTTCGATCATCGCGATCTCGAGCCTCGGATTGATCGGGCTCGCGTTGGCCGTCGTCGGCTGCAATGGGGACGTCAGCCGGACTTCGACTCCGGTCGAGTTGGTGATGCATACCTTGTCGCAGCCGATCGCGAAGTTCGACATCGCCGCGGCGACGTCGACAGCCTGCCAGCAGAACGTCTCGAACGTTCAGATCGAAAATCGCGTCAAGAATCCGGCCACGGCAAACACGGCGTTCCTCGACGTCCATCTCACGCACTATCGCGTCACCTGGACGCGCACCGACGGCGGCAAACAGGTTCCCGCCCCGGTCGACTCGTCGATGGATCTTCTCGTCACTGCCGGCGGAACGTCGACTGCGGCCGTGTTCCACCTCGGGCAGTTCAATATCTTCGATCAGGCTCCCTTCGCCGCGTTGCTGCCGCAGAACGGCGGGAAAGATCCTGACACGGGATCGACGCACATTAAGTTCAACGTGACCACCACTGTTTTCGGACAGACGCTCGCGGGCGACAACGTCTCCGCCAGCTCGACGATCCCATTGGAGGTCTGCTTCAGTTGCGGCGATTGCACGCCGTAGCGCTCCGACGGGTGAGGGGGTTGAACATGATCAAGAAAAGAAACGGAACTACGCTGCTCGCAATTGTCGCGACGGTCGTCCTGCTCGCCGGATGCAAAGGCGAGTCGCCCACGTCGCCGACGAACAATCCCACTCCGACGCCGCCGGGCGGGAGCGTCACTCCGCCGACCGGCGCGACGGTTTCGCTCAGCGTCTCGAAAGCCGATCCGCAAGTGAACTCGTCGTCGGTGATCACGGCGACGGTGACTGTCGGTGGGCAGCCCGCTCCGAACGGAACGGCCGTCGAGTTCACGACCGATCTCGGCACGTTCACCGAAGCAAACGCGCAGACGATGATCCGCACGACGACCAGCGGCGTCGCCACCGCGACGCTCACCTCATCGGCTGCGGGTCCGGCGAACATCACCGCGACCGTGAACAACGTATCCGCCAAGACGAAGGTCACGTTCAGCGCGATTCCGACGCAGATTCCGCCGCCCGACCTGACGCCGCTCATCAGCAGCGTCACCCCGACGATCGGAAGACCGCAGGGTGGCGAGGTCGTGACGATCACCGGCAAGAACTTCGTCAATCCGAAAGTCGTCTTCGACTTCGGCGGCGGCAAGACGGTGCCAGGATTCATTCAGTCATCCAGCTCGACGACGATTCAAGTGCTCACTCCCAGCGTCGATCTCGGCGCCGGACAGCAGAAGACTGCGAACATCATCGTCATCAACAACCCCGGCACGCCGAACGAAGTGACGTTGACGGCGGGCACGCCTTTCACGTTCCAGTCCGAAGTGCTCACGCCGAAAATCACGACGGTGAGTCCGACCAGCGGTCCGATCGACGGCGGCACGCGCGTCACGATTTTCGGCGAGGGATTCCAGGCCCCGATTCAAATCTTCTTTGGCAGCGCAGAGGCGCAGCTTGCTTCGGCGGTGACGTTCAATCAGATCAGCGTGATCGCGCCCGCCGGTAGCGTTACGGCTCCCAACGGATCGGGCACGGTGGTCGGTCCAGTCGATATCAAGATCATCAACATCAACTCTGCTACGCAGGTCACTGCAACAGCCGCGTTCCGCTACATCGCGAAGATGCAGATCACCGCGTTCGGGCCGGGCGCGGGTTCGGCGTTCGGCGGCACGCAAGTGGAGATTGACGGCGCTGGATTCAACGATCCGCTGACCGTATCGATCGGCACCGTCGCTGCGCGCGTTCTGAGCGTTCTTGGGTCCAAGGTCATAGCGATCACGACCCCGACGTCGTCGCCCTGCAGTCCGCCGTCAGGTCCTATCGTTGTGACCAACATAGACAATGGCGACTCTGCGACCTCGACGAATAACTTCACGTACGTTACGGAAAAACCGATCATTACGAACGTCAATCCGTCTTCCGTCGTGGCAGGCAGCCCGACTTCCGTTACGGTAGCGAGACCCGGAGTCGGAACCGGCGGCTCGGCCGTCATTCGATTCACCGTCAACGGAAGAACGGCGTTCCCGACGCCGACGACGATTACGGATCCGTTCGGACCGATCAACTTCTCTGTCGTCACTCCAACCACCGGTCTCACCTTCCCATCCGTGGCGTGCACGACAGGCGGAGGTCTGACGGGAACTCAACTCGGTCCGCTCAGTGCCGACATCGTGTTCCAGAATGTCACGACCGGTTGCAACGACACCGCGGCTCAGTC
>Ga0075425_100010225_pt1 | contig 10002 bp, 4 predicted proteins | sample SoiMethybrSBSTD4_FD_75300 | JGI IMG/M metagenome (GOLD analysis project Ga0075425, IMG submission 75300) | Bulk soil microbial communities from a Populus tree surrounding site in Tennessee, USA - Soil MetaG P. TD hybrid SBSTD4 | ecosystem: Environmental > Terrestrial > Soil > Tree plantation... | reverse complement strand
CGGGGTGGTTTCGTGGCTGGCCTCGGGCTCCCCGCCGCCCGGCCCGTCATCCCCGGGACCAGGGTCGTCGTCGGGATCCTCACCGGCCCCGGCCAGCGCCCGGTCGAGTTCCTCCTCCTCCAGTTGCGGCGCGTCGAACGGATGCCGGCGGCGCCGGTGCGGCAGCGCCAGCCGCGCGGCGGCACGCACGTCCGCCGCGGTGACCTCGCCCCGGCCCTCCCACGCGGCGTGCGCGATCGCCGCTCGCGCGGTCACCAGGTCCGCGCGCAGCCCGTCCACGTCGAACGCCGCGCACACCGACGCGACCTGCCGCAGCGTGGCGTCGGGGAGGACCACGTCCGGCAGCAGGGCCCGGGCTGCGACGATCCGCTCCGCCAGCCCCGACTCAGCCTGTCGCCAGCGTCCGGCGAACCCGGCGGGGTCGGCGTCGTAGGCCAGCCGCCGCCGTACCACCTCGCCGCGCTGTCCGGCGTCCCGCGGGGCGGCGGCCTCCACGGTGAGCCCGAACCGGTCCAGCAACTGCGGGCGCAGCTCGCCCTCCTCCGGGTTCATCGTTCCAACCAGGAGGAACCTTGCGGCGTGCCGGACGGAGACCCCGTCCCGCTCCACGTAGCACGTACCGAGCGCGGCGGCGTCCAGCAGCAGGTCCACCAAGTGGTCGTGCAGCAGGTTGACCTCGTCCACGTACAGCACCCCCCGGTGCGCGGCGGCCAGCAGCCCCGGCTCGTACGCCTTGACGCCCTCGGTCAGCGCCCGCTCGATGTCCAGGGCGCCGACCAGCCGGTCCTCGCTGGCGCCGACCGGCAGCTCGACTAGCCGCGCGGGGCGGGTGACCGATGCGGCTCCCGCTTCGTGCGGGCCGTCGGGGCAGGACGGGTCCGGGTCGGCCGGGTCACAGGAGAACCGGCACCCGGCCACGACCTCCACGTCGGGCAGGATCGCCGCCAAGCCGCGCACCATCGTCGACTTCGCGGTGCCCTTCTCGCCGCGCACCAGCACCCCGCCGATGCCCGGCGACACCGCGTTGAGCACCAGCCCCAGCCGCAGTTCCGCCATCCCCACGACCGCGCTGAAGGGGAACCCGTTCATTCGTCCGCCCCCTCGAGCTCGCCCTCCAGCTCCAGGTACACCGACCTCAGCCCCTCCAGCGTCGCGCCGTCCGGCTCGGCCCACAGGCCCCGGTCGGCGGCTTCGATCAGCCGTTCGGCGATGCCGCGCAGCGCCCACGGGTTCGACTTGCGCAGGAACGCGCTCGTCTGCTCATCGAACACGTACGAGGCGGCAAGCTGCTCATACATCCAGTCGTCCACCACGCCGGCGGTCGCATCGTAGCCAAACAGGTAATCCACGGTCGCGGCCATCTCGAACGCGCCCTTGTACCCGTGCCGGGCCATGGCGGCGAGCCACCGCGGGTTGACCACGCGGGCCCGGAACACCCGCCGGGTCTCCTCGGCCAGGGTCCGGGTGCGCACCAGGTCCGGCATGGCCGAGTCGCCGATGTAGGCGGCGGGGGCATTCCCGGTCAGGTGCCGCACCATCGCCACCATGCCGCCGTGGAACTGGAAGTAATCGTCAGAGTCGGCGATGTCGTGCTCGCGGGTGTCGGTGTTCTTCGCCGCAACCGAGATCCGCCGGAACGCCGACTCCATGTCGGCGCGCGCCTCCCGGCCGTCCAGGCCCCGGCCGTAGGCGTACCCGCCCCACACCGCGTAGACCTCGGCCAGGTCCGCGTCGGTGCGCCAGTTCCTGGCGTCGATCAGCGGCAGCAGCCCGGCCCCATACGCGCCGGGCTTGGACCCGAAGATCCGGGTGGTCGCCCGGCGCCGGTCCCCGTGCGCCGCGGCGTCGGCGTCCGCATGCGCCCGCAGATAGTTCGACTCCCAAGGCTCGTCCAGGCCCGCCACGGCCGCGATCGCGTCGTCGAGCAGCGCGATCACGTGCGGGAACGCGTCGCGGAAGAACCCGGAGATGCGCACGGTCACGTCGATCCGTGGCCGGTCAAGGTCGGCCAGCGGCGTCACCTCGAACCCGGTGACGCGCCGGGACGCGTCGTCCCATACCGGCCGGCATCCGATCAGCGCCAGCACCTCGGCGATGTCGTCGCCCTGGGTGCGCATGGCCGAGGTGCCCCACACGGTCAGCCCCACCGACCGCGGGTACGAACCGGTGTCGGCGACGTGCCGCGCCACCAGCGACTCGGCGAGCGCGGCGCCCACATCCCACGCGTTGCGGGACGGGATCGCCTTCGGGTCAACCGAGTAGAAGTTCCGCCCGGTCGGCAGCACGTTCACCAGCCCCCGGGTCGGTGACCCCGACGGCCCGGCCGGAACGTACCTGCCCTCCAGCGCGCGGAGCAGGTTAGCCACCTCGTCCGGGGTGCGATCCAGCCGGGGCACCACCTCGCGCGCGGCGAACTCCAGCACGGCGACCACGGACGGCGGTGCGTCGCCGAGGACCCCGGCGGCCACGGCGCCGGCCTTCTCCGGCCGCCAGCCCGCGTCGTCCAGGCCCGCGACCAGCCGCCCGGCGAGCGCCTCCAGCGCATCGACCACATCCGCCCCGGTCGGCCGAGGCCCGGGCGCCAGCCCGGGCAGGTCACCCCGGATGGCGACCGGCTGGGCTGGATCGGCGAGGAGGGCCATCTCGTTCAGCATGAAATGACCGGCCAGGGCGGCCCGCAGTCCGGGGAGCGCGCTGCGCCCGCCCCAGATTTGCGTGGCGCGCAGCACCGCCTGCACCGTCGCGGCCCGCTGCTCGCCGGCCGGCGCGCTGCCCAGCACGTGCAGGCCGTCCCGGATGAGCGCGTCCTTGATCTCGCACAGGTACCCGTCCACGTGCAGCACGAAGTTGTCGAACTCCTCGGCTGCCGGGGCGGCGTCCACGTGCAGGTCGTGGTGAAGTTGCGCGGCGGAGATCAGCTCCCAGACCTGGGCCCGTACGGCCGGGAGTTTGGCCGGGTCCAGCGCGCTGACCGTGGCGTACTCGTCCAGCAACTGCTCCAGCTTGGCCAGGTCCCCGTAGCTGTCGGCGCGCGCCATCGGCGGGATCAGGTGGTCGATGATCGTCGCGTGGCCGCGCCGTTTGGCCTGGGTGCCCTCGCCAGGGTCGTTCACGATGAACGGGTACACCAGCGGCAGGTCGCCGAGCACGGCGTCCGGTGCGCACTCCGCGGACAGCCCGAGGCCCTTGCCCGGCAGCCACTCGCAGGTGCCGTGCTTGCCCAGGTGCACCACCGCGTGCGCGCCAAACCCGGCCTCCAGCCACCGGTACGCCGCCAGGTAGTGGTGCGACGGCGGCAGGTCCGGGTCGTGGTAGATGGCCACCGGGTTCTCCCCGAACCCGCGCGGCGGCTGGATCATTAGCACCACGTTGCCGAACCGCAGCCCGGCCAGCACGATCTCATCCCCGTCGACGTACAGTTCGCCGGGCGGGTCGCCCCAGTGCCCGCGAACCGCGTCGCGCAGCGGCCCCGGCAGCGCCTCGAACCACGCGGCATACTCGGCGGCGGGCACCCGCATCGCCGCCGCGGCGAGCTGGTCCTCCGTGAGCCACTCGACGTCGTGCCCGCCGGTCGCGATCAGCGTGTGGATCAGCGTGTCGCCGTCCTCGGGGAACCCGTCGCCGGTGTCGTAACCGGCGTCGCGCAGCGCCCGCAGCAGCACCACCGCCGAGGCCGGGGTGTCCAGCCCGACCGCGTTCCCGACCCGCGCGAGCTTGGTCGGGTAGGAGGACAGCATGATCGCCAGCCGCCGCTGCCCAGGCGGGACGTGCCGGAGCCTCGCGTGCGCCAGCGCGATCCCGGCCACCCGCGCGGCGCGCTCCGGGTCGGCCGCGTACTCCGGCACCCCGTCCGGCGCCGCCTCCTTGAACGAGAACGGCACCGTGATCAAGCGCCCGTCGAACTCCGGAACCGCCACCTGCATCGCGGCGTCCATCGGGGTGAGCGCGGCAGATGAGGCGGCCCACGCCGCGCGCGAGGAGGTCAGGCACAGCGCCTGGAGAACCGGCACGTCCAGCGCGGCCAGCGCGGCCACGTCCCAGGCGTCCTCGTCGCCGCCTGCGCTCGCGTCCCCGGCGACCGTCCCGCCCGCGGCGAGGACCGTGACGATCAGCGCGTCGGCCCCGGCGAGCAGTTCGTAGACCTCGGGACCGGCCGCGCGCAGCGACGAGCAGTACACACACCTTGCGTTCCCGCCGCGCGCCTCGACCGCGTCGGCCAGCGCGTCCACGAAGGCGATGTTGCCGGATACGGCGTGCGCCCGGTAGAAGACGATCCCCACGGTCGGCCGGCCCGCTACCGCGGCGCGGTCCCCGTGCACGCCGTGCGCGGGGAGCACCACCGGCGGCGCGAACCCGTGCCCGGTGAGCAGCAGCGTGTCGGACAGGAAGGCGGCCAGTTCGGTGAGGTTGGCCGGCCCGCCCTCGCGCAGGTACCCGAGCGCCTCCGCGGCCACCCCGGCCGGCACGGTGGACGCCGCCATCAGGTCCGCGTCCGGCGCCGCCTCACCGCTGAGCACCACCGTGGGCAGGCCCTGCGCGAGGACGGCAGCCAGGCCCTCGGGCCAGCTTCTCCTCCCGCCCAGCAGGCGCACGATCACGCAAAACGATCCGGCCACGAGCCCAGGCACCTCGTCCGGCGCGGTCCGCGCGGGGTTGGCCAGGCGCCACGGCGCCCCGCTGGCCCGCGCGGCCAGCAGGTCGGTGTCCGACGCGGAAATCAGTGTTATTGCCTCCCTCGCGGGACGTCGTGCCGGAGGCGCGCCTGGCAGCAGCGCGCTGGCTTCGGGGGGCCCGGGGGCCCGGGGGCCGCCCCCCGGGCTAGCAGAGTCTCGCCGCCGGGAGACCGCAGCGGAGCGATGCGGCGTTCGGCCCGGCAGCTGCGGCGCGTCAGTCATATGCGACTCCAGCGGGATAAGGCGCGTCACTCATCTGTGGTTCCTGGGGGGATGAACGGGAGCCCGGCGGGGGCACCGTGGTCGATCAGGTTCAGCAGTGCGGCCGTGTCCATATGGGCGGCGACCAGGTCGGCCAGCGTGTCCAGCTTCCGCTCCCGGATCCGGGCGAACGTGACGTGACCGGGGTCGAAGGAACGCCCGGCCGCGGCGGCGACCCGGCGGAGCAGCGCCCGCCGGAACCCGTCGCTCTCGAAGAGCCCGTGCCACGTGGTGCCCAGTACCGCCCCGGCCGCGCACCCGCCGGGGAACGGCTCGCCGCCGTCCGCGGTGACCACGCCGTGGTGGATCTCGTATCCGGTGACCGGCTCGCCGTCGCAGATTTCCTGGCGCAGCCGGAGCACCTTCGCCTGGCTGAACGCGGCCGTGGCCGGGAGCAGGCCCAGCCCCGGGACCAGGCCGGCGCCGCTCTCCACGTCGTCGCGGATCTCGGCGGCGAGCATCTGGTAGCCGCCGCAGATGCCGAGCACCGGCCCGCCCCGCGCGGCCCGTTCCGCCACGGCGTCGGCCAGGCCGCGCTCGCGCAGCCAGGCGAGGTCGGCCACGGTAGCCCGGCTGCCCGGCAGGATCACCAGGTCGGCGTCGGCGACCTCGGCGGGGGAGGTGACGAATCGGACGGCCACCCACGGCTCGGCGCTCAGCGGGTCGGTGTCGGTGAAGTTGCTGATCCGTGGCAGCCGGACCACCGCCACCCGGAGCACCCCCCGCTCGCCTCCCCGTTCCATTTCCCCCTTCACCGGGCCTTGGCCTCCGTCGTCGGGCCCGACGCCCAGGCTGAGCGAGTCCTCCGCGTCCAGCCAGAGCCCGGGGGTCCACGGCAGCACGCCGAGTACCGGCCGCCCGGTGAGCTCGCGCAGCCGGTCCAGCCCCGGTTCCAGCAGCCGGACGTCACCGCGGAACTTGTTCACCACGAACCCGGCGACCAGCGCCTGGTCCTCCCGGCTGAGCAGGGCGAGCGTGCCGTACAGGGCGGCGAGCGCGCCGCCCCGGTCGATGTCGGCGACGACGATCACCGGCAGACCCGCCGCCCGGGCCAGGCCCATGTTGGCGATGTCGTGCTCGCGTAGGTTGATCTCGGCGGGGCTGCCCGCGCCCTCGCAGATGACCGCGTCGAACCGGTCTGCCAGGCCCGCTAGGCAGGCCAGCACGGTCTCCGCCAGGCGCGGTTTGAGCGCAGGGTAGGACAGGGCGTCCGCCTCGGCGACGGGCCGCCCGAGCAGCATGACCTGGCTGGTGCGCCGGCTGCCGGGCTTGAGCAGAACCGGGTTCAGCGCCGCCTCGGGCTCGATGCCGGCCGCGGCGGCCTGCATCGCCTGGGCCCGGCCGATCTCCGCGCCGTCCCGGGTGACCACCGAGTTCAGCGACATGTTCTGCGCCTTGAACGGGGCCACCTTGACGCCACGCCGGCCGAGCCAGCGGCAGATTCCCGCGGTGACCGCGCTCTTGCCCGCCTCCGACGCCGTCCCGGCGACCAGCAGCCCCTTCACGACGCCCCCAACGAGCGGGATTTCCTCCCCGCCCTCGCCGACGCGTTCTTCGTTTGTGGTCGTTGTAGCAGTGCCCACAAAAGAATGTAGGCGTTGTCGGGGCGACCACAAACGCGAGTCAGCGGGGCAGGGCGAGCCAGCGGGGCACGGCGAGCCAGCGGAGCAGGGCGAGCCAGCAGAGCAGGGCGAGCCAGCGGAGCAGGGCGAGCCAGCAGAGCAGGGCGAGCCAGTGGGGCAGGGCGAGCCAGCGGGGCCGCGGGGGCTGGCCCGGGAGACCGGGTTCCCCGCGCTCTGCCCCGGGCGCTGAGCAGGTACGCGGCGGCCGCACACAAGACCGCGGCGGCGGCGGCGATCAGCCGGGACAGCCGGATGGCGTGGTCAAGGTCGGCCGGCCCGGGCGGCGGCCCGTCGCCCAGGGTGCCGCGGCGCTCGGGCTGGCCCTGGTAGACGTTGGTGCCGCCGAGGCTGACCCCGAGCGCACCGGCGAATGCGGCCTCGCAGCGGCCAGCGTTCGGGCTGGGATGCGCGCCGCCGTCGCGGCGCAACGTGCGCAGGGCAGCGCGCCCGCTCCCGCCGACCGCGGGCGCCAGGGCCACGGCCAGGACCGCGGTCACCCGGGCGGGCGCCACGTTTGCCACGTCGTCGAGGCGGGCGGCGGCCCACCCAAATCTTTCGTATCGCATGTTGTGATGCCCGACCATGGCGTCGAGCGTGTTCACCGCACGGTAGCCCAGCAGCCCGCCGACGCCGGCCGCCGCGCCCCACAGCAACGGCGCGACCACCGCGTCGCAGGTGTTCTCCGCGACCGACTCCACGGCCGCGCGGGCCAGTTCGGCGGCGGTCAGTTCGGCGGGGTCGCGCCCGCACAGCGCCGGCAGCCGGCGCCGTGCGTCATCCAGGTCGCCTGCCGCCAGGGCGCGGGAGATCCCGGTCGCCTCCGCCGCCAGGCTGGTCCCGCCGAGCACCGCCCAGGTCGCCGCGGCGGCCAGCGCCGCACCGGGCAGTGGCCGGCGACCGGCCAGGTATTGCGCGGCCCAGCCGGCGGCGGCCGCCGGGCCCGCGCAGGCCAGGGCGAACAGGGCGCCCCGGGCACGGCTTGCCGCCCAGAATCGGTGCTCGGCACGGGCCGCGGCGGTGCCAAACGCAGCGACCGGGTGGCCCCGGCGCGGGTCGGCGAGCACGGCGTCAAGAGCGGAACCGAGCAGCAGCCCGGAGGCGAGCCCGGACCGTCGCGGCATCAGCGGGGGCGCGGCGGGCGGCGGGCCGTGGACGGAGAGCTTGGCGGGTCAGGTGAGGACATCATGGCGGGCCTTCCTCGGGGTAACCACGCCCCGGTGGGCGAAGGATCGGCGGCCGGAGTGTCCTGGCTCCCGGATCGAAGCTCCCCTCGGCCTTCCCACCGCATCGCGGTCGTGGCTAACGTGAGGGCCGCTCCCCGGTCACAGTGGCGGGACCGCGTCGGATTCGCACCGACTTCCTCCACTGCCGTCGATGGACGGGTCAACATCACCATAGTGCGCCAGGCTCGTCAAGCGGCCTGCGGGCTGGGGCGTGGCCAGGCGCACCGCGACGCGCGCCTGGCCACGCGGCGGGCGGGGGACGACCCGCGCCAGGCTTGTCCCTCGGGCCCGCCCAGATTTGCCAGCGGATGCTCAGCACCCTGGCGGTAAACCTGCCGTGCCGCCGACCGCACCGCAACGAACTGGGCAGGACCGTCACCCATTCGTAATAGGCCACGGTCCCGGCGCCATTGAGGACGGAGGAGCGGCGAAGCCGCAGCCGGCCGTTCAGGCGGCGGTGCCCGGGCGGGCGGGCACCTGGGCTGCGGCGCTCAGCCGCAGCGCCAGGGCCGCGGCCTGGACCCTGATCTCCGGGATGGCCGTCGTCTCGTACCGCAGCCCGCGCAGCGGCGGGCCGAGCGTAAACAATGTCCTGCTGGGCCGTCCCGCGGCGTCGATCACCGCGCCGCTGGGGCTGGCGTCGATGCCCAGCCGCAGCGGGTCCGGCCGCACGAGCCCGCGGTCGAGCAGGTCGCGAAGCAGCGGATCCCCGGCGCGGGTGATATCGGCGGCCGGGCCGGTGGCGTTCACCAGCCAGCCCGCCCGGTACCCGGTGCTGGTCCCCGCGGTGTCGATGCGCACCCGCAGCCCGCCCCGAGTCCGGGCGACCGCGGTGACCCGGCCGGCCTGCACCGACAGCCGGCCGGCGCAGCGCAGTTCGCTGATCCGGCGGGCGGTCTCGGGCGGCATCCGGTGCCTGTGCACCTCCCAGTAACGCGCGACGTGCCTCAGGAACATCTCCCGGTCGGCCACGGATAGCTGCTGCCACAGCCGCGGCACGTGCGGCCGGAGTGCGTCTATCACCTCTTCCCAGGCAGCCGGGCGGTCCGCGAGCACGGCGCGGACCTGCCACATCAGTTCGCCGAGCCGCACCTGCCCGCCCGGTCCGGCCAGCACCGGCAGCCAGACCGGCCGTCCCGGGCCTGGACGCCTGCGGTGCACCCGGGGGAGCAGTGCGTGCCGGGACACTGCTCTCACCACGGTCCGAGGGTGCGCGCCGGTCACCGCGATGGCCACGTCCATCGCGGTGAGGCCGGTGCCGAGCACGACGACGGGCCTGCCGTCTCCGGTGCGCCGCAGCGCACCGGGCGCCCAGGGGTCGGGGATGTAGCGGGGGCTGTCCGGCAGCGGGAACGGTGCGGTCGGCGCTGGGCCGCCGACGGCTAGCACCGCCAGGTCGGCGTCGATGTGCCCGCCGGCCGTGAGGTGCAGTCGCATCGGATGCCCCGCCGCGCCACCGGTGATCCGCACCACCTGCGAGGTGACCAGGGCGAGGCTAGCGGCTGGACCTGCCCGGTGCTGTGCCTCGGCGAGGGTCTCGCGCAAGTAGCGTCCGTAGTCGGATCTGCGCAGGAACCAGTCGTGGGCGATTCCGTTCGCCCCGGCCCAGCGCAATAGGTGGCCCGGGTCGCCGGCCAGCGCGCTCATCGTGTCGGCGGGGGAGTTCAGCAGGTGACGGGGGTGCGTCGTGGCGTACGCCTGGCCGAGCCCGTGTCGGCCGTCGCGGTCAATCAGGACGATGTGCATCGGCCGCCCGGCGACGGCGAGGCGGAGCAGGTGGATAGCGGTGAGCGTGCCGCTGGCGCCCCCGCCGATGATCGCGATGACCGGCCGGTGGCCGGGAGCAAGATGGGGGAAGTGCACCCCTTCACCATAAACTAGTATCTCGATAGGATAAATAGCTAAAGCGACTTTCGGCGGGGTACAGGCGAGGGAGGCTGCCTTGATCGAGGTTGTGGTGATCGACACGCCCTCGCTGGGCGACCGCAGCTACCTGGTGACCGATGGGACGGCCGCGCTGGTGGCGGATCCGCAGCGGGACATCGACCGGATCCTGGTGGCGGCGGCGGTCGGCACCGCGTCACCGGGCAGGAAATGCTGGGGCTCACCGGGACGGGTCCCGGCTGACCGGCGCACCGGGGCCCCGCAGCCGCGGTCAGCCCAGGGCCTGGATCAGTTCGCGCTCCCGGCGCGCGCTCAGCCCGGCCCGCCGGGGCCGGTCCA
>Ga0075425_100010224_pt1 | contig 10002 bp, 9 predicted proteins | sample SoiMethybrSBSTD4_FD_75300 | JGI IMG/M metagenome (GOLD analysis project Ga0075425, IMG submission 75300) | Bulk soil microbial communities from a Populus tree surrounding site in Tennessee, USA - Soil MetaG P. TD hybrid SBSTD4 | ecosystem: Environmental > Terrestrial > Soil > Tree plantation... | reverse complement strand
GGCCTCATCGCGTTCGGCGGGCCGGCCGCGCACATCGCGCTCATGCGCGAGGAGGTCGTGCGCCGCCGGCGCTGGGTCAGCGACGAGCGCTTCCTCGACCTGCTGGGGATGACCAACCTCATCCCGGGCCCGAACTCCACCGAGATGGCGATCCACCTCGGCTACGTGCGCGCGGGCTGGCCGGGGCTGCTACTGGGCGGCGCCTGCTTCATCGTGCCGGCGATGCTGATCGTGCTGGCACTGGCCTGGCTCTACGTCCGCTACGGCACGCTGCCGGCCGCCACCGCGGCGCTCTACGGCATCACTCCCGTCGTCATCGCGATCGTGCTCCAGGCGATGTGGGCGCTCGGGCGCACGGCCGTGAAGGGCCCGCTGCTGGCGGCCGTGGGCGTCGTCGTGCTCGCCCTGGCGCTGGCGGGGGGCAACGAGCTCGTGCTCTTGCTGGGCGGTGGCGTCCTCGTGATGGCGCTGCGGGCCGCGTGGCGCGCGCGGAGCGTGACGGCCCTCGTGGCCGCGCTCGGCGTGCCCGGCGTCGCGCTCGGCCAGGTCGCGGCCGGTGCGACGAGCGCCTCGCTCGGCACGCTCTTTTTCACGTTCCTCAAGATCGGCGCCGTGCTCTACGGCAGCGGCTACGTGCTGCTCGCCTTCTTGCGCAACGACTTCGTCGAGCGCCTCGGCTGGCTCACGGACCGCCAGCTCATCGACGCCGTGGCGGTCGGCCAGTTCACGCCGGGCCCGGTGTTCACCACGGCTACCTTCGTCGGCTATCTCGTGGCCGGCTGGCCCGGCGCGCTGCTGGCCACGCTGGCGATCTTCTTGCCGTCGTTCGTCTTCGTCGCGCTGAGCCATCCGCTCATCCCACGCATCCGCGGCTCACGCTGGACGAGCGCCTTTCTCGACGGTGTCAACGTTGCCGCCCTCGGCCTCATGGCCGCGGTCACGTGGCAGCTCGCCCGGGCGGCCATCGTGGATCTCTTCACGGCGGGGCTGGCGCTCGCGGCTGGCGTGCTGCTACTGCGCACGCGGATCAACTCCGCCTGGCTGGTCATCGGCGGCGCTGCCGCCGGCCTGCTCTACCGCCGCTTCACGAGTTGACGAGGGTCGTCACGGCTCCGCCGGGGCGGCCCGAGCAGTGGGGGGCTTGGGGGGCCCTTCGAGGCCCCGGCATTTGACGGGTTGACGAGGGCTGCCACGGCTCCGCCGGGGCGGCCCGAGCAGTGGGGGGCTTGGGGGGCCCTTCGAGGCCCCCCATGTAACTAAGCCACGCGCTCGAGGGGCATCTCGGCGAGGCGGCGGGACCAGGCCGCGGCGCGACGGCAGGCCTCGACGCACGCGGTCATGACGGAGTCGTTGCCGAGCGCCGCGCACGACTCGGCCGCGCGCTCGCAGAGCTCGGCGCACACGCCGGCCGTCCCGCGCACGAGCGGGGAGCCGCGACGGATATAGCGCGCCGTCGTGCGGCAGACATCCGCGCAGTCGAGCAGGGCGCCGATGCAGTCGTCGCCAGGCTCTCCGGCGCGCAGCGCGCGCGTGACGGCCTCCTCGCAGGCCTCATGGGCGCGCAGGCAGGCCAGAAACGCGCCGCGCAGGTCTTTCGCGGGTGGCAGGCGGGGCTCGCTCATCGCGGCATCCCCACCGCGCGCAGCATGTCGGGCGTGAAGCGCGCGTAGTAGCCCGAGCCCTGGAGCGTGTCGGACGTGGCCTTCAGCCGGGTCTGGCTCAGGATCTGGAAGCTCGGATAGGGCCCGCGCCGCGTGTAGACGCCGCCGACCTCGAAGCGGCTGTCGGGATGCGCCTCGAAGGCGACCATGCCGGCCAGGTCGTCGGTCGCGCGCAGCCGCGCGTTGAGGCGCGCGACGAAGCGCTCGAGCGCCTCGGGCGCCATCGCATACCGCTGGGGATGGACGACGAAGAGCGTCTCTCGGTGCCGCGCCGCCTCGTCGCGCACGAAGTCGGCGACGAGCCGCAGCAGGTCGCCGTCGGGCTCCAGAGGATCCTCGACGTCGAACTCTCGCACCTCGAAGCTGATGGAATCTCTCAGCCGCGCGGCCCGGGCGAACGGGCACACCGGCAGCCCGCCGAAGATCGGGTGCGGCGTCTCGATGAACTGCTGGGACCAGCGCAGGACCTCGTCGACGACGGCCTGAGGCGACATGCCTTTTTCGCATGAGCAAAGGCGTTGCCACCGGACGGGCGTGTATCCTTTGCTCATGGCCCGCACGCGCGGCGACGTCGACTACTACGCGGTCCTCGGACTGGCGCCGGGCGCCACCGAGGAGGAGATTCGCCGCACGTACCGTCGCCTCGCCTTGAAGTGGCACCCCGATCGCAACCGCGGCGACGCGCGCGCCGAGGAGCGCTTCAAGGAGATCAGCGAGGCCTACGCGGTCCTGATGGACCCGGCCAAGCGCCAGGCGTGGGAGGCGGCCCGCCACGCCGGCAGCGGCGGCGGGTTCACCCACTCGCGCGAGGACGTCTTCCGCGACCTCTTCAACGATCCGCGCGCCAGCGCGGTCTTCGAGGAGCTGACGCGTGAGCTGGAGCGCCTCGGACTGCGCGTCAACCGCGGCGACTTCGAGCGGACGCTTTTCGGCGGCCGCGTCGTCGTCACCGGCGGCGTGTTCACGATCTCGCCGTGGCGCGTGCTTGGCCGGATCGCGGGGGCGGGCGTGCGGCTCCTCGGCCGCCGGCTGCTCGGCCTGCCGGCCGGAGCCCGCGAGGAGCGCCCGGACGTCGTGTTCCCGCTCCGCCTCACGGCCGTGGAGGCGGGACGGGGCGGCCGCCGGCGTGTCACGCTGCGCCGGCCCGATGGCGACGACGAGGTGCTGGTGACGATCCCGGCCGGTGTCCGCGCCGGCACGCGGCTGCGGCTGCGCGGCAAGGGGCGCGCGTTGCCCGGCGGCCGGCGCGGCGACGCCTACCTGGTCGTGGACATCGCGGGCTGAGCGTCAGCCGCGGCGCGGCAGGACGACGACGGCCTGGCCCGCGGCGATCGTCTCGCCGCGCTGGTTCACAGCGCTGAGCGACAGCGTGGCCTCGCCGCGCCCCTCCACGATCGCGGTGCCGGTGACGCTGCCGCGACACCACGTGGTGTCTCCGATGAGATTGTGACGGCGCACCTGCACGGCCAGACGCGCGAGCCGGCCGGCATCGCCCATCCAGTTGGTTACCACGTGGCCCAGCCACGCCACGCGCTCGGGGCCGTAGTCGTAGGCGCCGGGCACGCCCACCGCGCGCGCGAGTGCCTCGTCCCAGTGCACGCGCTCGGGCGGCTCGGGCACGCCGAACGCGTTGGGGATGCCGAGCGCGGGATGGCGCTCGAAGAGGTCGAAAGCGAGACCGTGGGCGCGCACGTAAAGGCTCCCCCAGCCCTGCACGAAGGCCACGATCGAGGTGACGGTGAGTGGGCCCTTGACGACCTCCGGCAGCGCCTCGCCCGCCTTCACGTCCTCGAAGTAGCGGGGCGCGGCGCCGCGCACCTGCTCCTCGCGATAGCCGCGCCGGATGCGCTCGATCTCCTCGGCGCTGTAGCGATGCGGCTCCACCGGCGCATACTTGGCTCGCTCGCGCGCGGTGTCGCGCTCGGTGCGGAAGCACCACGAGTCGGCCTCGCACACGACGGCGCCGGCAGCGTCCGTGAACGTGGTGCGGTAGGTCTGCTTGATGGCGCGCTTGGCGAAGGCCGAGGGCTTCTCCTCGAGGTCGAGCAGCACGCTGGCGCCGAGCAGCCGGTCGTCCTCGCGGATCGCGCGGCGCCAGTGGAAGTCCGTGCCGCCGTACATCGCGTGGATGCCGGGCAGGCCGCCGACGTAGCCGGACACGATGCGATCCATCGCGAAGAGGATCGTCGGGGGCGCCTGCCGCGCGGCGGCCCAGTGCGGGTTGCGATCGCCGATGCCGTGGGCCCAGTGCCGGATGGCGTCGCGCGTGGCGACCTCGATGTAGGGCTCCGGCCGCCGCACCGGCTGGCCCAGCCGCGCGCGCAGGGCGCCCAGCGCTTCGTCGGTGATCGTGGGAAAGCTCATCGCGCCTCCACGCCGGAGCGCCCGCGAGCGCGGAGCGCGTGGCGATCGATCTTGCCCGCCGGCGTGCGCGGCAGGGCGTCCACGAACTCGACCACGCGCGGAAACTCGTGGGCGCCGAGCCGCGCGCGCACGTGGTCCTGCAGCTCGGCGGCCAGCGCGGGGTGGCTCCGGCGCGCGACGATCCACGCCTGCGGCACCTGGCCGCGCCGCTCGTCGGCGACGGCGACCACGGCCGCCTCGCGCACGTCGGGATGGGCCAGCAGCGCGCGCTCGATCTCGAGCGCGCTCAGCGTCCAGCCGGCCGAGATGATCACGTCGTCCGAGCGGCCGCCGTGGTGGACGTAGCCCTCGGCGTCCATCACGCCGCGGTCCTTCACCAGGAACCACTCGCCCTTGCGGCGGACGGCGATCTCGCCGCTCTCGCCGGGCGGCAGCGGCTGGCGTGTCTCGGGGTGCACCACCGCGACCTCCCAGCCCGGCGCGGCCTTGCCGAGCGCGCCGCGACGGACGCGATAGCCTGCGAACCCTGGATAGTTCACGATGATCACGCCGACTTCGGTGCTGCCGTAGATGCCGCACGGCGTGAGGCCCAGCGTGGCCTCGATCCAGTCCCACGTGGCCTCGTCCATCGGCTCGCCGGTGTAGGTGAGCTTCGTGAGATGCAGACCCTCGCGGCCCGCCAGGCCTGACTCGCGCAGCAGCCGATACACGGTGGGCGCCGCCGCGAGGTTGGTGATGCGAAAGGCCGCCAGCGCCTCGCGCAGCCGCCGCGCATCGAAGCGGCCGGAGTAGGCGCCCGCCGCCAGCCCCAGCGCGAGCGGACTGATCGTCCCGTGCCACATGCCGTGCCCCCACGCGGGCGACGACGGGCAGAAGTAGCGGTCATCCTCCGTGAGGCCGAGCCCGTACAGGGCGGCGATCATCAGCGTGACGACCGCGCGGTGCGTGTGGTGCACCGCTTCCGGCAACGCGCGCGTGGTGCCCGAGGTGTACTGCAGCAGCGCGAGATCGTCGGCCGCGGTCGCCGGCGTGTAGCGCTCGGACTCGCGCGCCAGCCGCGCCTCGAAGGCCGCATCGAGCGCGATCACCTCGAGGCCGGGGCGCGCGTAACGCGCGGAATCCGCGCCGGCACCGACCAGCAGCAGGCGCGCGTCCGAATCCTCCAGACGCGGCGCCAACGCGTCGGGGCCGAAGAGCGTGAAGAGCGGCACGGCGACGGCGCCGCGCTTGAGCGTGCCGAACAGCGCCCCGTAGAAGGGCAGGGAAGGCTCCAGCAGGAGCCCCACGCGTGCTCCGCGCTCGACGCCCGCCCGCTCGAGGAAATTGGCGAAGCGCGAGGACCAGGCGGCGAGGTCGCGGAACGTCCACTCCTCGCGGTGGCCGTCGGCGAACTGCAGCCGCAGCGCGGTGCCGTGCTCGATCCACCGGTCCACGCACTCGTGGCCGAGGTTGAGCCGGCCGCGGTCGCCGTCCACGAGGTCCCACAGCGACGACCACTGGAACGCCTCGACGGCTTCGGGGTACGTGCGCGCGCGCGGGCTCACGGGGCGATCTTGCCACGGCTCGGCGGGGCGGGGTAGAGTCCGGTCATCCTGATCGAAGGGGTCCGCTCATGGCCGCCATCGCCCTGGACGTCCACCATCGCTCGCTCGTGCTCGACGGCCAGCCCTTCGGGGAGGCCGGCGCCTACGAGAAGATTTCCGGCACGCTGCGGTTCGCCGTGGATCCCACCCACCCGCTCCACACGCAGATCACCGACCTCGGCCGCGCCCCCCGCGGCGCCGAGGGGCGCGTGGCGTTCCAGGGCGACTTCTACCTGCTGAAGCCGGTCGAGTCCGCGCGCGGCAACCGCCGGCTCTTGCTGGACGTCGCCAACCGCGGCCGCAAGCTGGCGCTGGCGATGTTCAACAGCGCCGTGCGCGTGCCCGACGCCACGACCGCCGAGGACTTCGGCAACGGCTTCCTGATGCGCCATGGCTGGACGGTGGCGTGGATCGGCTGGCAGCACGACGTGCCGCGCCAGGACGGGATGATGGCGCTCGACGTGCCGCGCGCCCAAGGGATCAGCGGCCTCGTGCGCTGCGAGTTCCGCCCGAACCTGCCCGCCGACACGCTGCCGCTGGCCGATCGCTATCACATCCCGAACCCGGCCGCCGAGCTCGACGATCCGGCCGCGCGCCTCACGGTGCGCGAGCACAACGGCGCCTCGCCCACTGCGGTGCCGCGCGCGGCCTGGCGCTTTCCCGATCCGTTCCACATCCATCTCGAGGGCGGCTTTCGCGTGGGACGGATCTACGATCTGATCTACCGCGCCGTCGATCCGCCGGTGGTGGGGTTGGGCTTCCTCGCCGTGCGCGACACGGCGGCGTTCCTGCGATGGGGCGACGCGGGCCAGGGGAATCCGTGCGCGGGCGCGCTCGAGCGCGCCTACGTCTTCGGGATGTCGCAGAGCGGCCGCTTCCTGCGCCACCTGCTCTATCTCGGCCTGGACGAGACCGAGGACGGGCGGCTCGCCTTCGACGCCGTCGTCCCGCACGTGGCGGGCGCCCGCCGGGGCGAGTTCAACCTGCGCTTCGGGCAGCCCTCGCTCAACGCGGTCGAGTCACTCGGCAGCCTGTTTCCGTTCACCGACGAGGTGGCTCGCGATCCCGTCACCGGTGAGCGCGACGGGCTGCTGGCCCGCCTGGCCGCGCGCGGGCGCGCGCCGAAGATCGTCACCATCAACACGTCGGCCGAGTACTGGCGCGGCGACGGCTCGCTCGTGCACACCAACGTCGAGGGCACGCGCGACGTGGAGCCGGCCGCGGGCGGACGCATCTACTTCTTCGCCGGCACCCAGCACACGCCGGGCGCGCTGCCACCGCCCGAGGCCGACGTGAACACCGGCGGCCGCGGTGCGCATCCCTTCAACGTGGTGGATTACGCGCCGCTGCTGCGCGCAGCGCTCGTGAATCTCGATCGCTGGGTCAGCGACGGGGTCGAGCCGCCGCCGAGCGCGGTGCCGCGCCTGGCCGACGGCACGGCCGTCACCGCGGAGTCGACGCGCGCGCGGTTCGCCGCGATCCCGGGTGTCCGCGTTCCCGACCGCTTCGCGCGCCCGGCACGTCTGGACTTCGGCCCCGAGACCGCACGCGGTATCACCAGCGAGCTGCCGCCCAAGGTGGGCGCGCAGTTTCCGAGCTACGTGTCGGCCGTGGACAGCGACGGCAACGAGGTGGCCGGCGTGCGACCGATCGAGGTGGCGGCGCCGCTGGCCACGTTCACCGGCTGGAACCCGCGCCATCCCGAGCAGGGAGCCCCGGGCGACCTCATGCAGATGATGGGCTCGACGCTCGCGTTCGCGCCGACGCGCGAGGCGCGCGAGCAGCGCGGCGATCCGCGCCCGTCGATCGCCGAGCGCTATGCCTCGCGCGAGGCCTATCTGGCCGCCGTGCGAGCAGCCGCCGAGGCGCTGGTGGCCGCGCGCCACGCGCTGGCCGAGGACGTCGAGGGGATGGTGGAGCGGGGCGGGCGGCGCTGGGACTGGGTCGCCCGCGAGCGCTGAGTCAGCTGCGCTCGCAGCGGATCAAGGCCTCGACGCGGTCGCCGAGGGCGGCGCGCAGGACGTCCAGGACGTCGGCGTCCAGGCCCTGCTCCTCGAGCGTCTCGATGGTGTCGCGGTCGATCGCGCAGTCGCCGTCCTCGAGCTCTTCTTCCTCCAGCGCCTCGACGAGCGCGTCGAACTGGCGATCGCTCAGCGTGCCGCACAGCCGGTTGTCACCGGCGTCGTAGAGTCTCACCATCGCCGGACCAGAGTAGGTGGGCGCGGCGGCGCGGTCAAGGACCGATGGCGGTGCTATCCTGAACGCCCGAGGAGGGCGACATGCCGAACATCACGATCCAGTGGTACGCGGGACGCACGAACGATCAGAAGCGCGAGCTGACGCGCGCGATCACCGAGGCCGTCGTCAAGATCGGCAAGACCACGCCCGAACAGGTCCACATCGTCTTCCAGGACGTCGAAAAGTCCAACTGGGGCTGGAACGGCAAGCTCGCCAGCGATTGAAATGTAAGGGGGGAGCGGCGCCGCTCCCCCCTTAGATCCCCCCAGCGTTCCGCGAGCGCGGTGCGCTCGCGGCGAGCGGCATTTCGCAGCTCCCTCTTACCAGCTAATCGACTGGCCCTGGGTCAGGATGGCGACCGATTCCTCTTCGCCGCGGCGGTGGGCTTCGGCCAGGAGGCGCTCGGGGGGCTCGCGGAAGGGTTCGCGGTTGAGGGCGAAGGTGCCCCAGTGCATGGGCACGAGCTTGCGGCCGTGAAGATCGTCGAAGAGCTGCATCGCCTCTTCGGGGTTGACGTGGTTCGGATGGCGTTCCGTGAAGGCGCTGTAACCGCCGATCGGCAGCGCCGCGACGTCGAAGGGCCCCAGCCGCCGGCCGATCTCGGCCATCGCGGTCGTGTAGCCCGTATCGCCGCCGAAGAACAGGCGCTTGCCGCCGCCGGAAATCACCCACGAGGACCACAGCCGCTCGTTCTGGTCGAACAGGCCGCGTCCCGAACCGTGCTGGGCCGGCGTGGCCGTGAAGGTCAGCCCGTTGAGCGTCCGGCTCTGCCACCAGTCGAGCTCGACCACGTTCTTGATCCCGCGCTCGGCCAGCCACGCGCCCACGCCGAGGGGCACGAAGAAGGTCGGCTGATGCTCGCGGGCCAGGCGCTGCACCGTCGGCAGGTCGAGGTGGTCATAGTGGTCGTGCGAGATCACCACGGCCTGGATGCGCGGCAGGTCCTGGAAGCGGATCCCGGGCGGTACCAGCCGCTTCACGCCGAGGATCGGCGGTCCGGCGTGGTCGGCCCAGTTCGGATCGGTCAGGATGTTCACACCCGCGAGCTGCACGAGCAGGGTGGCGTGGCCGATCCAGGTGACCGTCGGGTGGGTGCCGTTGGCCCGGAGCGCGGCGCCGTCGTTGGCCACGCGCGGCGGCGGGGTGCCGCGCGGAGGCGTGCTGGTCAGGCTGCGGCGCAGCAGGCTCCAGGCGCGGCCGCCCATCGTGTAGTTGTAGGACGAGTCGAGATTACGGAAGCCCTTGGGCAGATGCCAGGGTGCGTCCAGAGGCTCGGCAGGGGCCAGGGCCGCCGGCGTCACTGTGAGGCTCAGGGCGAGCACAACAGCGAGCCGGGCGCGGCGACGGGTGAGACGAGGCAACCACCGGTGCTGCATCCGACAGCACCCAGCCTAACACGTCGCCGCCACTCTGCAAGAGTTTGCTCAGGTCTCGAGCACGCAGACCGCGTCCGGCGTGACCGTCTGCGGGGCGAGCGTCTCCACGCAGAAGAGGTGGATGGCGTCGCGATCGTGCATGCGGTAGCCGGTGGCGAGATCGCCGCCCACGCTGATCACGAAGTCGCCCCCGCGCGTGGAGAAGACCGCGCCCGCCTCGCGAATGACCGGCGAGCGATGGACGGCCGCGAGCACGTCCCGAAGCTGGCGCGCGGTCGGATAGCCGTTGTCGTCCGCGGCCTGCAGATAGGAATAGTAGCGCGCGGTCGGCAGCACCGCCTCATAGGGGCCGGGGATGCCGGCGGCATCCAGCGTCTCCACGGCCTTGACGAGATCGGCCAGCACCTGGCCGGGCCGTGTCCAGTCGTGCGTGCTCACGCGCGGCGACTTGCGCGCCGTGAGGAAGCCGGTGCCGGCGGGATCGCCGTAGAAGGCCACGCGGTCCTCGGCCAGCGCGAGCTCGCGCGCGGCCGTCTCGGCGGGGCCGGTGTCGAGCACGGGGGCACCGCGCTCGAAGTTCTCAACCGACGCCCACGGCACGCTGAAGTCCACGCGCACCTCCAGCATCAGCACGACGTCGGGCACGCAGACTACGGCCTGGCCCTCCGCGCTGCGGCACGGGGTCATGGTCCCCAGGCGCGTGGCCACGTGATCCCAGCCGCGCGGGCCGTCGAAGGTGGCGATGCGACGGCCGGCCAGCACGTGACGGGCCGCCTGCAC
>Ga0075425_100010222_pt1 | contig 10003 bp, 7 predicted proteins | sample SoiMethybrSBSTD4_FD_75300 | JGI IMG/M metagenome (GOLD analysis project Ga0075425, IMG submission 75300) | Bulk soil microbial communities from a Populus tree surrounding site in Tennessee, USA - Soil MetaG P. TD hybrid SBSTD4 | ecosystem: Environmental > Terrestrial > Soil > Tree plantation... | reverse complement strand
TTCGGGAGGAACACAATCCGCGTCTTTATCGGCTGCTCCAGGAATTCGCGTCGCTTACGGGGGTCCCCGTGCTCTTGAACACTTCGTTCAATGTCAAGGGCGAGCCCATTGTCGAGACGCCCCAGGACGCTATCAATTGCTTCCTAGGCACCGGCATGGACTACCTTGTGCTTCACGACAGACTAATTGCGAAGAAAGCCTTGCACCGGGTCCTGTCCCCGATTGCGAAGGCCTACTCGGAAGTGAGCTCACTCGTTCGGGTGGCCATGACCGCAGACGTGCAACACTAACCCCTGTGCGGAACGCGCATGGTAAAACGCGTCGTCGCTGATCAGTGCCTAGGTGTGATAATTGATGTTCAAGAATTCTTCTTGTCCCAAGTGGAACGACGTCTGCAATCCGTGCTGAGGGACGACATAGGGAACTTTGCACGCCTGCTCGGTTATTTCAGAGTGCCGATCCTTGTGACGCTTGAGCGGTCGGTCGAACACAAGGGCAAGCTTCCCCCACAGATCCGCAAGCACCTTTCGCGTTCAAGCCGGACGTTTGAGAAGGATTGCTTCGACTTGACCAAAGAACAAGAGATTAAAGAGTTCGTCGCTCGTTCCAACAAGAGACAGATCATCGCCGTGGGTTGCGAGACCGACGTCTGCGTTCTGCAATCTTGTCTTGGCTTGCTGGGTCTTGGATACGAAGTCTACATCGTGGAGGACCTCATCTTTTCCTCATCGCGCAACGTCGAGGCATCAATTGCAAGACTGCAGGCCGAGGGGGCAATGTTCCTCACCTACAAGAGCCTCTACTACGAACTTGTTGAGGCCGTCGATGGCGGTCGCCACGCCAAGAAAATGGTCGCCAAGCTGGGACGTTTGCCCGAGGATCTGCCCGATTGTGCTGCGCCGCAATCAGCGTGCACGACCCGCAAGGACATGCAGTGAGGCGCGCCCGCTCGGGGGTCGCCGCACGCATGTCAGAGGTTTATGGCGGTCAGACGCCGTTTCGTGTGGTCCGTCTTACCAGCGACGGAAACGACGCCGGCGACGAGGGTAAAAGCCGTAAAAGCGGCGTCGTCGATAGCGGCGCCAGGCCTGTGCAGGCGTTGCCGCCGTGGTGATGCCGAGCGCAGATATGCCGGCCAAGCTCACAACTTGGGCGCCGACGTTGCCGAAGGCGTAAGTGAGGACAACGGTCATCACCGCCAGGCTCCGAACCAAAAACGCTCTGATGCTTTTGCCGAGGACCATTATCATGGTTTGACCTTTCGACTGAGCTCAACGGGAGCAGAAAACCCAAAAACGACCCGGCTTGGTCCATGAACGCGCCTCGACGCACGGCGTTCCAGCACCCATGCGACTTTCGCCGCCTCGTTCAGCCATTGCCGCTCAGCCCGAGCTTGGCGCGTCAGACGTTGTGGAGAGCGCATGGTGAGCGCGGCGATGAATGGGTCATCGCAGCCGCCTGGGAGGGCCCCATGAGAGAGGCGCGAGGATCGGCCAAACTCGTGCAGGAATGGTTGGGCTAATCCGAAGTTGCTTGGGAGCTGAGCAGGATTTGGGTTCTGCTTCAAATCGTTGCGATTGAAGCGACCGGGTGGATCCTGGCTACACGGCGATGGTGGTAAGCAAATCGACGGCGTGTTGCTGCTTGGTATTGGGAGGGGGTGGTGAGCGTAAATGTCGCCTCGCCAATCCGGGCACTCGTGGAGCGCCGTGTTGCGCACAATCGTGGCTATGTGGGCGAGGAGCCGCGTGAAGCGCATCGCTGATGGCCCATCCGACAGCCGACGGCGCGTCGCCTATGCGAGTACCGCTGGCGAACGTTTGGCCGGCGCCACGGGATCGCGCGCGCTGCATCGGGGCCGGCCTGGCGCTATCTACGTCGCGGGGAGGAGCCCCATCCCCGGGGGGAGCACGAGCATCATGGCCAAGCAGCGCCAGGCGTGCCCGATTTGCTCGGGACCCACGGTGATCCTGAGCCAGGATCGGCAGCATCGCTAAGCCAGCCGGTCGGAAGCTCCAGGCGGCATTGCACCCCCTCCGGAGCGAACACGAGGTCAACCGTGCCACCGAACTCGTAGGGGATGAGGTCGCAAATCGTGCTGGTGCCATAGCTGGGATTGCCGGGAGTGATGACAGGTGGGCCACCAATCTCCCGCCACTCGAGCACCAGGCGCGGTGGGTGTCCGTTCAGCCGCCGACCCCATCGGACCGATACGCGACCGCTCTTCGTAGAGAACGCACCATATTTTGCGGCGTTGGTGGCGAGCTCATGAAGCACCATGGCCATTGCCGGACCAGCTTCCGCACGCAGCACGACTTCAGGACCGCTGACTTCGGTATTGTTGTGCACGGCATAAGGCGCAAGCTCGCGCCGGACGAGCTCGGTCAGCGATACTCCCTGCCACCAAAGGGCGCCCAACAGTTCGTGTGTGGCTGCCATTGAACGAATGCGACCCTCGAGTGCCGTCACAAAATCGGTGACCGACCTATTCCCGACCCCGGTGTGGGAAATGACGGAGCTGACGGTTGCAAGCGCATTCTTGACGCGATGGTCGAGCTCGGCGACCAGGATGCGTTGGCGTTCCTCCGCGCGCTTGCGCTCGCTGACGTCCCGCAAGACGATGGTGTAAATCCAACCTTCGCTGGTGTTGAGCTTGGATATGGAGGCCTCCGTGGGGAATTCCTCACCGGTCTTGCGCTGCCCAACCACCTCCTGTCGCTCGCCCATGCGCCGAGCGATGTCCGAACCGGACGCGAACTGCTCGATGTGCTTTTGGTGCGCCGCGCGGAACCTCGCTGGGATCAAAAGATCGATGGATTGCCCGAGCATCTCGCCTCGCGAGTGGCCGAATAGCCGCTCCGCTGCCCCATTGAACAGAGTGATGCGCTGTTTGGCATCGATCGATACGATCGCATCACCGGCAATCTCCAGGATGCCCGCGAGCCTGGCTTCGGAGGCCTGAAGACCGATCTCTGTGCGCTTGCGTTCGGTGATGTCGCGCGTCAGGCCCTTGACGCGTAAGAGGGCCCCGGTGGCGTCGAACTCGCCCCTGGCGGTCTCCTCGAGCCATACCGCCCTGCCGTCCGGGCGGACGTAGCGAAAGGTCAAGGCATAGGCTGGTTTCTCGGGGCTCAGTTCGCGGACACGCCTTTTGAGACTGGTGCGGTCGTCTGGATGGACGTGATCTAGGAAATCATTGCGTAGAGACCCGACCCAACCCTCCTGATCAGACCCCAGAATATCGATAGCGTTGTCGCTGCGCCGGGCAAAGCCGGTGACAGCATCCCATTCAAAAGCGATCACCTGGCCGGCGGTCAACGCATCCGCCAAGCGGGTCTTGCTCTCCTTGATCAGAGCCTCGGCTTGCTTCCTTCCGGTTACATCGATTTTGACGCCGATCAGCCGTCGTGCGTGGGGTTTGCGGCCATATAAAATGACACCGCGCGATTCAATCCAGCGAACCTCCCCGTCGCGACGAACAATGCGATAGTCTACATTGTACTCCTCTCGCTGATCGCCCAAAGCTTCGCTCCGCAATACCTGCAATCGCTCAACGTCCTGTGGGTGCACATGTGCCAGCCATTCGCTGCGCGTGATCTCGGTCGTTCCTTCGGCAAGCCCGTGAATGGCCGCATAGCCCGGTGAGATCTGCACTGTCTCGGTGTTGGCATCATAGGCGTAGCTGCCGACGAGGCCGGCTCTTGCTGCCAATGTCAGCTGCAAATCGCGCTCGGCCAAGGCCAGCTCCGCCTCGTGGCGTTCCCTAAGGTCGCGACCGGTCTTGGCAATGAGCGCAGCCAGGCACCCCCAGTAGCTGAGAGCCAATGTGCCAAGCAGCAAGTAGCTGTTCTGACCGATGAGAATGCACTTGAGAGCCGTCGGGATCAAAATGACCGACATGTAAATGAAGGCTGCCGGCGGTATTGCCGACAGGAGAACGGTCGCGCAGGCCGCCATACCAATTCCCAGAGCCACCAATATGAGCTCTTGACCCTCTGGCAGCCCCCCCAGGTACAGAACACCGAGACTGCTCCAGGGTAAGGCCAGAAAGATTGCATAGATCGTCACCCTCTTGGCAGCTCGTCGGAAGCTGCGCGGTAGACGTCCGCGGTTCCTTACGTGGCGCAAGAGCAAAAGCAGAGCCGCGGAGCATGAATAAGCGCACCAAATGATGAGTGGAACCGGCTCCACCGAACCCGCCAGCGCAACGGCAATAACCGCCGTATTGGCTAAGTGACCCACCATCGCATAGGGGGTGACCCGAACTATCAGGAGGATCTGGCGCTTTTGAAACTCATAGAGATTAGGTTGCATGCGAACAATTAAGGCCCCCACTCCGTCGTCGTGCGCCAGCGATCTTGGCGACGACTACGCCTCACGTAGCCGGTACCAAGTCATGGTCACCGGCGATTGGGCACCGGGGTAAACCCTGAGTACTGAGGAGTGGAACCTGATCCGGCTCTCCACGATTGGGCCGCGAGCGTGGGTCAGGCCCAAGAGAACAGGCCCAAGGGGCTGGAAATGGCTGTTGCCGGCCTACAACCTACGCTTGTAGTCCCAGCTCGCGAAATCGGCCGGGGCCTCACGCCGCGCTGGCCCTGGGCTGAGGCTGAGCATCCTCGGCGGGCCGGCGCTGTTCCATGGCCAGCTCGAAGAAACGGAAACGGTCTCCGCCCCCCTGCTTGGCCCGGTAGAGGGCGACATCGGCGCGCTTAATAAGCTCGTCAGGATGCGATGCATCGGCCGATGTGATCGCAATGCCAATACTCGTGCCAATTTCGACCCGGTGTTCGCCCAGATCGAATGGGGCGCTCAAGACTTCGTGGATCCGCTTTGCAATCGACGTGGCCTCGCTGGTGGGGTCAAAGGTGTGGACCAGAACCGCAAACTCATCACCACCGAGCCGTGCAACGATATCGTCGGATCTGACGGCAATGCTGAGACGGTCGGCAACGGCCTTCAGCAAGACGTCGCCGGCCGGGTGACCGAGCGTGTCGTTGACTTGCTTGAACCGGTTGAGATCCAGCATCATGACGGCGACAGCGGTGTCACCCTCACGTGATGCGTCAAGTGCCTTGTCTAGACGGTCCCGGAACAAGACGCGATTGGGCAGTCCGGTGAGCGCATCGTGGGTCGCCATGTGTGCAATCTTGGCTTCCGCCCGGTAGCGCTCAGTGATGTCCATATAGGTGGTGATGAACCCACCGTTCACGATGGGAGCCCCTCGCACGTCAAGCACCGTTCCATCGGGCCGCGTCCGTTCGAAGCGATAGGGAACTCGGTCGGTGGCCAGCGCAAGCTTGGCGGCGACTTGTTCCGCAACATCGCCAGGACCATATTCGCCGCGCTCGGCGTTGAAGCTCAGTATGTCCACGAGCCGCGGAGGCCCATGCGCGAAGAGCTGCCTCGGGAGATCAAGGATTTCTTTGGCCTTTTCATTGCAGACGACCACGCGCAGATCGCGGTCGTAGAAGCCAATCCCACCGGGAAAATTGTCGATAATAGCCTGCAAGAGCGCTGTGCGCTCAGCGAGCTCCTCACTCAACTGCTGGGCCTCGGTGATGTCATCGGTCGTGGAGACCCACGCTCCGTCCGGCATCGGCCGGTAATGGATGGCAAACACGCGTCCATTCTTCAGCCGATGGACGGTGTCGGAAGGCCGATTGAACCGGCCGACGCTGCTCCGCCAGGCAAGATATTGGTTCGGCGACATGTCCGGGCACGACCCTGCCTTGTAACGCATATTCACGATGTCGCGCAAAGAGGTGCCGGGGCGAACACGGTCCGCGGCGAGGCCGTACATTTCGATGTAGCGTCGGTTGCAGACGATGAGCCGCTCGTCCCCATCGAAGAAGCACAACCCCTGTGACATGTTGTTGAGGGCCGTCTCAAAGCGCATGTTTTGCGAGCTGATGATGTCGTCACGCAGCTTGAGCGCGCGTAGCGCCTCGGCGCGTTCAACGGAGAGCCGCGCGGAGGTGGCGATTACTGCACAGAGAAATGCACCGTAGCTGAGCGTAAGCAGACCCAGCAGTTCGTAACCCGGTCCGGCGTTTGCAAAGCATGTAAGCGCGAAGGGAACCAGAATCACCCCGATGTAGGCGAGCGCCGCCGGATAGAGCGGTGCGAGCAGGATGCTACCGCCCGCCACCATCCCCGCGCACACCGCAATTAGAATGAGCTCCTTGGTATGGGGAAGCGCACCCAGGTTGAGTGCTCCGAGCAGGCCCCACGGGCACGCGGAAAGGACCGCACCCAGCACCACCCGACGTAAGGTTCGCTTGCTGAGTGCTGTCGGATCCCGCGGTTGCCGCCGACCGCCGCGAAGAGACAGCGCAATGCTTGCGCACAGCGCACACATGAGCCACGCGACGAGCTCGATGCGGGGCACGACGGGCCACAGGTCGAATGCAAGGATTGCGGTGTTCAACAGGCCACACAGGATTGCCGCAGGCGCAGCGCTCAGCACGGCCGCGAGCTGGTCCGCGCCGATTTGGCCGATGCCTGGCAGGTGCCAGACAGATCTGATACGCGCGAACATCCGCACCGCCTCGAAATGAAGGCGGGTTCCAGCCTTCCTGTGCGGACCATGTGCCGTTGCGGTTGCAAACAAGTTGAAGTGAGGGGCCTTTGCGGGCCGGTGGTTAAAAAAGCGTGCGCGACATGCGTGGGGTTAAACTCTGTCGGGTGGAGAGTCGGCGGAACTGGCGCCACCCAAGCCTGTCGTGGACGGCGCGGCTCAATGGTCCTCAATGCCACCGGCATCGCCATCGGCAATCAAGATCTGTCCGACCCGAGCAGGCCGCTGCGGGGGACATCCTCATGGTCTGAGGAGCGAGGACAAGTTTTCTGCATCAAAGGTTCCAATCAAAGGGGCTGGATTGGTCGCGGCCCACGTGCATTGATGGACTGAACGAGCGAACAAGAGACCGCCGCCGTCGTCCGGGGAGGACCGCATGCCTAAGCTTCCGAGAGCCCCGCTCTCAGGCCGAATGGCTCGGCGCACCGTCGCACTTTTTGCGGCTGCCTTCACCGCGGCGGCCCTGATCGCGCTCCCCACGTCGGCCGAGAAGTGGCCCGAGCGCAGCATCACGCTCATCGTTCCGTTTGCCGCCGGCGGCGCCTCGGATGTCTCGTCGCGGATCATGGCCGAGGTGATGTCGAAGCATCTGGGCCAGAGCATCATCATCGAGAACGTCGCGGGCGCGGGCGGAGCGACCGGATCGCTGCGCGGCAAGAATGCCAAGCCAGACGGTTACACCATCGGCTTTGCCCACATGGGAACGCATGCGGCGTCGCTTTCGACCAACCCGAAGCTGCCCTACGATCCCAGGACCGATTTCGACTACCTCGGCATCCATCTGGTGACACCAAACATCATGATCGTGCGTAAGGATTTCCCAGCCAACACGCTCGAGGAGTTCGTCGCCTACGCCAAGGCCAAGGGCAAGGATCTCAAAATGGGCCATAACGGCGCCGGCTCGCTGGCGCATCTGACCTGCCTATTCTTCTTCCAGCTGGCGGGTGCCGACCCCACCTATGTCGTCTATCGCGGCTTTGGTCAGACCATCAACGACGTCCTTTCTGGCTCCATCGACGGCACGTGCGAACTGATCGCCTCGGCGCGCGAGTACGTGGTATCCGGGTCCGTCAAAGGTTTTGGGGTCGCATCGGTCGAGCGCACACCACTGCTCCCGGACGTGCCGACGTCCAAGGAAGGCGGCATGCCTGAATTTGTCGTCGAGAGCTGGCTTGGACTCTACGCCCCCAAGGGCCTGCCGCCGGAGATCCTTGAGAAGCTGCGCGAGGCCGTGGCGGTTGCGCTCGAGCACCCCCTGGTGCAGACGAGATTTTCTGAGATAGGCGGCACCGTCCCTAAGATGGAGGACCGCGGCGCCAATCGCATGCTCGAGATCGTCAAGCGGGACGTCGTCCGTTGGGGCGAGGTGGTAAAGAAAGCCGGCGGTGTCGATGCCAGGTAGCCCGGTGCAGGGCCGAGTAAGCGCCGATGAGGTGCGCAGCGGGATAGGTCCTGCTGCACTTTACCTCAGGAACACCGCCTCGAGGAGATGGTGGGCAAGCCCCGCTATGCCTGTGCCTCCCGCCGCCGGGTGAGTGCCCGTTGTTTTGCCGACGACGATCCCGCGCGTTCCGCGCTATTCAGCACGCGCGATCCGCTCCAGGACCGGTCGCAAGTAATCGAGGAAGCGCTGCGGGTCCTCGGACATCGGAAAATGGCCGAGCCCTTGCATCACTTCGAAGTGGCGCGGCTTGATGAGCCGCGCGAGCTCAGCTGTGAGTACCGGCGTCGCGGAGAGGTCGTATTCCCCGGTGAGCAGGTAGATCGGGCAGGGTCCCGAGGCGAGCGGGGCCACCTCGGCCGCTCCCAGATTACCGTCCTCAGAATAGTAGTGCAGGTCACCCGAGAACACACCGGGGCCGCTTTGCGAGTAATGCCATAGTGTCTCCCAGCGGTCCGCGCTTCGAGCATGCGGTCCGATCAGGCAGGCCACCGTCGCGGCTGCGGCATCGCCGCCGTGCACGTCAGGCCGCCAAATGATGCTGAGATCGCGCAGGATCGCATCGCGGCCGGGATCGGCCACCAGCGCCGATTGCAACCCGATCGCAGCGCGGAAGTGAGTGCGGTGCCGTAGTGCCAGGTGCAGAATCACCCGGCCGCCAATGGAGCAGCCCATCACCACAGGGCGCGCAAGGCCAAGAGCCTCCACCATCGCCATGACAGTCGCCACGTAGAAATCGGTGGTCAGTTGGTAACACTCACGTTCGAAGCCTGCCGGTGGCGAGGACTTGCCGTGCCTTGGTAGATCAAAGGCGATGACCCGGAAGCTCCGGGTCACCTCCGCGTCATTGAGGATCCCGCGCCATTGGCGCCCATCGGAGCCCGCCGTGTGCAGACATAGGAGCGGGATGCCGTCCTTCGGTCCCGCCTCCTCAAAATAGATGCGGTGTGGCCTGCCCAGTAGATCAAGCCGCAGGTAGCGCCCGACGATGTCCTCGATGTGCGGCTTGCCCACCGTCGTTCCAGTCGCCGCCGCGCGCTCGGCCTGCGGCCGTACGCTGGCGAAGACCTCCTCGATCAGCAGCAAATGGCGGGCGAATTCCAACATATTGCCCTTCGCCGTGAGGAAACCCGCCCTCATCATGCCGTTGAGGCTTTGATAGCCGACTGGTGGCAAAGCTTGGGCATAGCTGGCCCAGGCTTCGGTTGTGGCCATTAGGGTCACGTCGGGGCTGCCTTTGGCACCTGCCTCAACTGCGATCCGCCCCTGGTCGAAGTGCACGGTTGCTGTCTTAGGACCCGCCGAAACGTGAAGGGTGAGCTGGGTGCGCCTGGCCCGCTGGCCAAGACCCGAGTTGTTCCGGAGCACACCGGGCAGTGTATCGGCAAGCCGCTCGAGCATGGGTCCACCTCGTCACCACGGGGGGTCACTTGTATCCATGGCGCGGAGCGGTGGAAATAGCGCGGCGGTCAACCAGGGCACGTCGTGCGCAGCTCCGATCGCGAGCCATGGCTGTGGGATTGCGAAACGATTGGCCCGCGCACTGATCTCCTCGACAAGGGGCCTCGCGCGGCATCTGCAAGGTCTCGCCAGGGCCCGGCCAGATGGCAAATGCCACGCTTATCGATCGCTTGTCGGCGTGGCTATGTCGTTTCCTGGACGTGCGGGCAGCCCCTGCAGGGCTCAAGCAGTGCTGGTGGCCGGTCGGACGAGGAACTGCCGTCCCGTCGCGCGCCCCATGGGTTGCGGGCCAGGTGATGAGGGCGAAGTGATGGGAACGAGGTGTTTGGCGCCAGGCGTTGGTGCCAGGTGTTTGGGGCCCCCGTGCTTAAGGGCCCCGTGTTTAAGGGCCCCGTGTTCAAGGGCCCCGTGTTCAAGGGCCCCGTGTTCAAGGGCCCCCGAGTTTAAGGGCCCCCGAGTTTAAGGGCCCCCGAGTTTAAGGGCCCCCGAGTTTAAGGGCCCCCGAGTTTAAGGGCCCCCGA
>Ga0075425_100010221_pt1 | contig 10004 bp, 11 predicted proteins | sample SoiMethybrSBSTD4_FD_75300 | JGI IMG/M metagenome (GOLD analysis project Ga0075425, IMG submission 75300) | Bulk soil microbial communities from a Populus tree surrounding site in Tennessee, USA - Soil MetaG P. TD hybrid SBSTD4 | ecosystem: Environmental > Terrestrial > Soil > Tree plantation... | reverse complement strand
CTGCCGATCACGCAGGATCTGCTCGCGGAAATGCTGGGTGTGCACCGGCCGACGGTGACCAATGCGGTGCGGGCGCTGCACCGCGCCAAACTGATCCAGGCGGACCGCAAACGCGTCGTCATTCTCGATCGCGACGGGCTCATCAAGGCATCGTGTGAGTGCTATCAGGTGGTGCGTTTGCGCATCGCTCAGCACCTGCCAAAGACCTATCCGGACTAGGCTCATCCGTAATCTACATGACCGACAAGGCCCCCTGACCTCGGTACGGTGCCAGCCGTTCGATCGCCAAGGGAGGCACCATGAAGGCGCGCGCGCTTATATCTGCCGCGAGCTACGGCCCAGAGACGCTGAAAATCATCTTCCAGGCCTTTGACGCCGCCTGGACCGAGGTCGCTCACCACTTCGAGGGTCATCCCGCACAAGTGGACGCCGCTCGTGAGCGCCTCGCCCACGCTGTCCTCGCCGTCGCCGACGACCACAGCAAGGATATGCACGAGCTCAAAAAGAGGGCACTCCAGGTGCTCGCCATGTCTTACGGCCGCATGCTGGATATCCGGTTGCCCAGCACCCAATGAAAACCCTTCCACCAACGTTAGATTGGCAGTTATCGGCGGCGTCGGCCTCCCTTCGCGGGCTCATGCTGTGGGCATAACCTGGGGAACCTCGAGCTGATCGCTGGGGTTTTTCAGAAAAAACCCCATCAGTTCCGGGTGGAGCTCCCCATGGCCACCGCGACCCGTGCCTACTGGAAAGGCTATCTGAAGCTTTCGCTCGTCACCTGCCCGATTGCCCTCTATCCCGCCTCGAGCGAGGCGGAAAAGACCCATTTCCATCAAATCAACCGGCGGACCGGGCATCGCCTGCGCCAGCAGATGGTCGATGCGGTGACTGGTAGGGTCGTCGATAAGCGCGACAAGAGCCGCGGCTATGAGATTTCCAAGGGCAAGTACGTCGAGATCGAACCCGACGAGATCAAGGCGATCAAGGTCGAAAGCACCCACTCCCTCGATATCGAGAAGTTCGTGCCCGTCGACGAGATCGACCGCCGCTATTTCGATCGGCCCTATTACATCCTGCCGGATGGTAAAGCCGGCGAAGAAGCCTTCGCCGTGATCCGCGATGCAATGCAAAACAAGGATCGCGTAGCACTGGCCAAGATCGTGCTCACCAACCGCGAGCACGTGATGGCGATCGAACCCTTCGGCAAGATCATGCTCGGAACCATCCTGCGCTACGATTATGAGGTGCGTGACGAGAAGGGTCTCGCGCGCTCGGTGGCTACCCCCAAAATTCCCAAGGAGATGCTGAGCCTTGCCTCCCACATTCTCGACAGCAAGGCGGGGCACTTCGAGCCCTCGGAGTTCAAGGATGAATTTGAAGCCGAGCTCAGGAAGCTGGTGAAGCGCAAGGCGGCGGGGAAACCCATTGCGTACCAAGAGCCGGTGCAGCGCCCCTCCAACGTCGTCAATCTGATGGAAACACTGCGCCGTAGCGTCGAGGGCTCCGGCGGGCGTGCAGCGCCGTTGAGGTCATCGTCTTCGCACCGCAAGGGCTCGCGTCCTAAGGCACGCGAAGGCTCCTCCAGTAGACGGGCGCGCAGGCCCGCCGCATGAGGCTATCTGATGCCGGGCGTAACCGGCCCGCTCCTTGCAGCCCACCCCCGGCCACTAAGCAAACGTGCGCAGGATCGACCCTCGGTTCTGGGTATTTCAGCGCCTTAGCCAAAAAAGTCGTCCGAGCATTTTGATGCCTGCCAGGTATTGGGCTCGGGCAATGGCAGCGATTGCCGGCAGCCCGCGTTCGGCAAGGCCAATGCGCTAGGACAGGGTGATGCCGAACCGGTCGAGCGCTTGGGAAGCCTCGGGGTTCGGTGATGCAGCAAAACCCGAGATGAGCCGTGAGTGGGTGTCGGCAACACGCCATCCGTGCGAGGGAACGCGCGCGAGCTCTTCGAGCACGCTGTGCGGCGAGCGTTGACCCTCCCCGTCCGTCTTGCCAACCGTAGAACGCAGGCACTGCGCCACCAGCATCACCTGCGCTGCGAATGGATAGCCCAAGGTCGTCACGCCACGCCCAGGCGATGGGTATCCGCCAATCAACATATTGCGGCCGCACACCGCTAAGCGAACGAGGGGGGTGATGTTTGGGCATCACTGGAGGCGCTATGGCGCTTTCTACAACGGTTGTTATCCTTGGTCGGGCGCTCCAGCCCAAGACGTCTCGGGGAGGCTCACTATGACCCAGCTTTGCTCCGTCGCTGCCCTCGTTCTCGCCCTCGCGCTGAGCAGCGCAGTCAGCCATGCGCAACAGCCCAGCGAAGCAAAACCATTCCCGGAGAAGCACCCCAACCCGCCACAGGTGATCCGCATGATCAACTTCGCCGGTGGGTTTAATCTGCCGATCTGGGTGGCCGAGCGAGAAGGTTTCTTCACAGCAGAGAAAATCAGCGTAAAGATCGACTTCACGCCTGGGTCCACCTACCAGCTTACGCACCTGATCGCCGGCACCTATGACATGGGTTTTACGGCGATCGACAACATCATCGCCTATCGCGAGGGTCAGAACGAAGCGTATCTTCCGCCGGGAACCAACGTCGACCTAATTGCCGTCCTCGCTTCGGACGACGGTTTCCTGTCAATCTCAGCGCAGAAGGACATCACCTCGGTCGAGGCGCTCAAAGGTCACACAGTGACCGTTGATGCCATGACGACGGGGTTTGCCTTTGTGCTCCGCGAAGTTCTGGCAAAAAAGGGCGTTCCAGAAAGCGAAGTGAAGTTCGAGCGGGCCGGCGGCGTTGCCAACCGTTTCCGCGCCATGCTCGAAAATCCCTCCCACGCCGCGACGACACAGATGACGCCATTTGAACTCCTCGGTGAGGCGCGAGGCTTCAACACCCTGGTGCGCGCCCGCGACGTGTTGGGACCCTATCTCGGTATCGTGGCCGCCGTGAAGAAGTCGTGGGCGGAGTCCAATCGCGACCTTCTTGTGCGCTTCTTGCGCGCGTATGCCAAAGGCCTAGAGGCCATGTACGATCCAAAAAATCGGCCGATCGTCGAGGCTATTCTGGTGGCCAATGCGACAGGCATGACGCCACAGTTGGCCGCCAAGGCCTACAACATCTATGTCAATGAGAAGACCGGATTTTTCCGCAAACCCGTGTTCGATCCGCAGGCCATCAAGACAGTCCTGGCGTTGCGCTCCAAATACGGGGTCCCACAGAAGATGCTGACGGATCCCGCACCATACTACGATGCGAGCTATCTGGCTGCGGCGGGGATCAACTGAGGCGGACCAACAGACTTGATATTGCCGACCTCACGCGAGAAGCCCAACTTTCCCCGGCGCTCACCCGGCGAGGATAAGGTGAGCTAGCATAATGCAGGCAACGAGGGCGAAGCTTCCGCGACATGCAACCGACACCGACGATGAAGGCGAAATGGCCGATGCCGATAATGGGATGGCCAAGGCCCGACAGCAGACCTTGCCACACCGTGACGGGCACTCCGCCACCCATCAGATGGTGGGCACAGGCAGCCTGTGCGAAATAGGGGCACCAGCATCAGAGCGGCGCTCACCCCGAACTTTTTTTCGCGCTGGTCGCCATGGCCTCCCCCCTTCGCCGTGTTGTCAGACTGCCGCGAGTTCGCCGCCCCGGCGAACTCGCGGCGCTGACTTGAGAGCTGACTGATAAGCTGCCCAGCCCCCGCCCAAACCCCTTCACTTCGGAGGATCAGAGGACGGCTATCGCCTCGATCTCGATCAGCCAACCGGGCTGGGCCAAAGCGGTAACCCCCACCAGCGTCGAGGCTGGAGCCTTCTTGCCGAAGAACTCCTCCCGGATCGAGGCCAAGTCGGTGCGGTGCCGAATATCCACCAGATAGGTGTTGAGCTTGACGACATTGGCGAGAGTACCTCCCGCCGCCTCGACCTGCGCCTTCAAGGCACTCAATGTCGCTCGCGCCTGCGCGGCGAAGTCGCCGGGATGGGCGGGTTGACCCTTCTCGTTGTAGGCCACCTGCCCCGAGATGAAGAGAATGGTTTGTGCTTCGCTCACCTTCATCGTCTGGCTGTACGTCGGTGGATCAAAGACAGCCTTGGCGGCAAGGCGCTCAATCTTCGCTACCATGGCAACTCTCCTTCTATGGCTCACGTGCAGCAGTGTGTAGGCGACCGTAGCCCGCCATCGGATGGCGCACGCCGGCCAGCCGCAGGGCATACCACATCATGGCCGACGCCGCAGAAATTACGGGTTTGCCGAGGTCTTGCTCGAGCTCTTGCAAGATCGAGATGGTGGGCATACCGGTTCCGCTCAGAAAAACCGCTTGCGCTGTTGGCACGTCAACCGAGCGGCCGAGCTGATAGGCGCGCTGCGGCGTCTCCTCGTAAATGTCCGTGACATTCTCGAGGCGACCGCAGCTCACCACCTCAAAGCCATGCTCCACCAGATGGGTATTAGCCTTGAGGGTGATCTCCGCATTGTAGGGCGTCCCGACTGCAACGCGCTTGACGGCAAGGCTGGTGAGCGCTGCGGCGACGCTGCCGAACGCTGTCGCAATGGGCACGGCGTATTGAGTTTGCATGCGCTCAATGAGCGCGGCCTCGGCACGCTTGCCCAGCGTATAGCTCGTTGCCGTATGCGCGATCACCATCACGCTGGGCTTTACCAGCGCGAGCAGGCCAGCAGTTTCGTCAATGTGCTCAATTTGGCTGCGGTTGCGCTCCTCCTGCCCATGATGGGTTCCGGTGGCACCACGCGCGACCATCCGCGAGAAATGCACCGATACACCGGGCGGCGCCATCGCCGTCATTTCTGGTTCGACCGTCGGGTTGCCCGGCGGAATGAGAAAGCCGAGACGCGCACGCCATCCATTCATGGTCGCCTTCCACGCCTAGTCCCCAAACACCGCCACAGCACGGATCGGGGAGCCGGTACCGCCACGCCATTTGAGCGGCAAGCAGATGAAGCGGAACTCTCCTCGTCCCAGCAGGCTCTCAAGGTTGCACAAGCTTTCAATGTGCGTGATCCCGAGCTCCAAGCACGCCTTGTGCACGAGGGTATTGACCACGCCCTCTGGCCCGGGGCGCATGGAGTCGATGCCAAAGTGCACGATACCCTGCTCAGCCAGCCATTCCGTCGCTGCCACGTTGACCCCAGGATTGTCGGTCGCGTAGGCGGGCTTGGGAAAGGTGCGCGCGTGGTGGCCCGTGCACAGAAGCACCGTGCCGCGCTTCGGGATGGACGCGGCGGCCTTCTTCACCGCCGCGTCGAGTTCGGCGGGCGTGATCTGCGCTCTTGGCTCGACGTGCCGCAGGTCGATGCAGATACCCGGCACGATGCAGTGCTCGAGGGGGTATTCGTCAATGGGTGTCCCCTCCGGACCGAAGTGGCGCGGCGCATCGATGTGCGTTCCGCCGTGGTCGGGCATCGAAAAATACATGACACTGTTGCCGTGGATGTTGCCCGATTCCGCAAAAGCTTCCGCATGCGTCTTCCAGACGCCGTGGATGATCGGCGGCTGGCCGGGATAGGCGGGCGTGCGATGGTAGAGCTCGCGGCTCAAGTCAACGATTTGCATCGGGGTCAATCTCCTGCTGTCAAATCCTCGGGGCACGCGCAGTCTGATCTCACCTCCAGCGGCCGGCAAAGATGGCTCAGTCCCGGGGTCCAAATCGAGGAGGCCCTACCGTCTGGGAGGAACCGCACCGATAGGGGTTCGGAGGCTCGCCAATGCCCCCTCACTCGTGCTGGTGCTTCACCGGCCCGTGGGAGTGGTCGTTGGCCGCATAGTGTTGACGCAGCAGATCCTTGCCGTAATCGTTCCCATTGGGGGTGCGCACGACCGTGTGAATGTGGTCGCGCGAGGGTTGGTCATTATCGTAAATGATGCCCGACTGATGGTCGAATTCGACGAGGATCGCCGGGCTTAGAATACGATAGTAGAAGGGGCTCGCGTCATCGAACGCGCCGATCCACGCAAAATGTGTCTCGCGCAGGTGGCGCTTTACGTCCGCATAGCGGATCTCGGCATGGCCGTGACGTAGCCGCCCGGTATAGGTTCCCAGCAGTGCCTCGAGACGCTCGCGCCCTTCGGGTGGAAGCTCCTCGTAACGGATCCCCGCGGGCTCCATCTGTCGATTGTCCTGGAACGCGCCCAAGAGCAGTTCCGAGGGGAGGTCGTCGCCAATCGTCGCTTGTTTGCGCGCGTCGGGCGAGAGCGTGCGCATCAGCGCATAGCCCTGCTCTTCCTCGGCGGCAAAGACGCGCGTGCCCTGATATTTGCCGAACCGGGCCAGCACCGGTTCGGAGCCCATGAACGCCGGTGTCATCACCAGCTGGTCACCCAGCACAAGTGAGTTGATATTGAGGTGATGTCCATCGATTTGCCAGCCCCACGGCTCGCTTGGCGACGGCGTCCCAAACATGCTGATCCAATAATACCATTCCCCGTATTCGTCGGGTTTGCCCGTGATCTCGAGGGCGTGCTCATTGAGCCTCATGATATCGCGGGCGGTCGTGTATCCCGCCCTGCTCATGGTTTCGCGCAAGAGAGAGAGCGCAGCCTCGCGCTGATCTTGCTCAAGATCCGCAAGACAGACGCCATGCCGCATCAGCCAGGGGTGGATATTGGACCATTTCCGCCATGCCAGATCGTCAATCGCAAAAGATGCAAGCTGGCGCTGTTCCCTCGTCAGCTTTGCGAGAAAGACCTGTGCCGCCTGCAGCAGCGGGGCGAGTGAAACGCCGGTCTGTGCTCGCGTGAAGAGCCCCGACGGGATGGGACCCACAGGGCAACCGCCAAACGGCTGGGCAAGAGCCGCATTCGCATGATCAAGCATGGATTTTAGCCGCGGCATCAGATCAAAGGGCCGGATCGCCGGCGTCGGTGGTCGCGGCCGCAAGCCAAACTGTGCGGATTCTCCTGCCATCGTCGATGCTCCCTGCCGAGCTTCGCGGGATAGGCTAATACCCCCACCATCCAACAACAAGCGCTGGCACGCTGGCGCCGGAAGACATTCGACAGGGGCTGCGGTGACCCGTCCACGCCGACCCCGGAGCCTCAGAACGCTCAAGGGCGCGCGTGCGCGCACACCCGGAACTACCGCAGTAACCTTTGCAGGGCAGACACAATCTCTTCCGGTCGGGCAGGTTTCGTGAGGACGGGGACGTCCGGCCACTGAGCACTGGCGAACATGCCGGGATAGGCCGTGTGGACGATGAATGGTACGCGCCGTTTGCGCAATCGCTCACAGATCTTCGCGCCGCTGCCGTCTGCTAAGCGCAGATCGATGACTGCCGCGGCAAGCGCGGGGTGTTCGGTGCTGCAGAGGCCCGACTCCAGATAGCCAGCCGACACGACGGTCGCGCCAGCGGTCGTCACCGCCTTTGTCACGTCAAGGGCAATCAGTGGCTCGTCCTCCACGACCAGGATCAGCCGCCCTTCAAGCGAACGCGCGTAGGACACGGAACGCCCCTTTCCCTGCGCTGGCTAAATACCAACCGAAGAAGGCAAATACGTGAAGGCTTGAGCTCTGCACTAGCTCGCAGAGAGTCATCCTCAGCGCCTGTAGCGCGCCACCTTGAAGTTGAAATAGTACGCGGGAGCGACGAACCACACGCTGAAGAGCTCGTCCGGGATGATCTCGAGAGCGTTCGCGGCATGCGTCACGTCAACGACCATTCCGGCGGCGAGCTCTGCGATAAGCAGCGGAAATAGCCATTGCCAAATCCGTGCAAACTCGCCGCTCGTGTTGAGCGCGAACAGGAAGATGCCGCACACCACAAAGGTTTGGGCGAGCATTGACGGCAGCACGTAGGCCAGCGGATAGCCCTGCTGGACATTCTCCGCTTCCATGCTGGAAGCCAAGAGGAAATAGATCACGCCGTAGGCAATGACGGCGAGCTGCCGTAGGAGCACGGTCGAAAGTCGCATCGCTTCCCGCACCAGTGTGGTCAGTCGTGAGAGATGTTAGCACGAGCCCGCGTGCGGCGCTGGTTGTTCGCCGCTTGAGGTCGAGGGTCCCTTTCATTCTTTCGCAACAGGCGCGTGGGACCGCAAACCCTATTGCCTTACTTGAGGATCCCAGCACCCGAGGAGCTGTGGGGACTGTGAAGCCCAGTGCTGGCCTCGGTGCTGGCCTCTGTGCTGGCCCCAGTGCTGGCCCCAGTGCTGGCCCAGCTGCCCGCGCCTCATCCCGACGGTTACCTTGCCGTTGCCGCGGCCGGCGCGGCACCGATCTTGTCAGCGCATTTCCCCGCGGAACCCGTGCAGCTTGGGTCATTTGCGACGCGAACGTCTGCTGATGCTGCCATCCGTCGGGTGGAAAGGCGTGCGCGCCAACGACAGGCGCTGCTCAAGGCAGCTGTGGTCGCTCGACGCCGTTGTCGGCCGGCCCGCTCAAGCTCCACGATCCGTGAAAACCCATGCGCCAAGCAGCGCGGGCTTTGTCTGCGACCAGATTGAGGCATCCTTGCCTCCCGCGGGGGGTGAAGGGGGGGCTCGCTCGGGACCAAACGGCAGCCTCGGAGGGAACTTTCCCGATATTGGGGCGTTGCCTCAGCTACTTAGGGAGAGGCGACGGTGGACATCAAGCTACGTCAGTGGGAGGCGCTCCGGGCGCTCCAGAGCCTCGAGCTGCAGATCGAGCAGTATCGTGTGCATATCCAAGAGCTCTCCGCTCATCCAACCGAAGCCGCACGGGCCCAGGCTGAGCTGAGGAAGCTCTTAGATGGACACGCGGTCCAGCGCACCTACTGCGATCTGCTTGCGCAGGAGCAAGGGGCCGCCCCGCGCAAGAACGGCCTGCATGCCGCATGACCCCCTGCGGGTCGGTTCACTCTGAGAACAAATCGTCAACTTCGGGCGCCGACACTGCGCCTTGAGGTCCTCCAATGCCTCTGCAACATTTCGCAGCAACGCCGCGCTCAGGACGAACCGGGTCCCACCGGCTCGTCTGAGATTCGCCGGGGCCCGGCCCCCCAATTCATCACGTGGCTCTCATTCATGATCGCGCGTCGGCGGCACGGCGAAGCTCCTCTAGCAGCACCGGCACGTGCACCGCTGAGGTAGCCTTGCCTGACCAGAGGGCGAAGCAATCCGCGCCATTGGTCGGCAGTGTCTTCAGCGAAGAGCAGATGCCGCCGGGCCGACCGGCCCGGCGAGTGGAAGTGCCAGCGGACGGCGCCGGGACAGTGCCAAGGACGAGCCAGTCGGAGACCAGGAGCTCCGTTTACTGATCGTGCGCGAGCGAAAGAGGCCAGCGAACCTCGCGAAGAACCTCCATTGGGCGCACGCTTCGCCCGTCCCCAAGTTCGCCACAATCTTGACACCCCCAAACGATCCGCCTGCACAAATTGTGCTCACGCACTGGTGACCCCCAAACACCTTGTTGTCGATCCTAGAATTACCACTTTTTTGGTGCGGCCAGACGCACGCGACTCGGCGCCGAGGCGTTGGCGCTCCGGCCAATGACAATCAGAACGAAGAACGGACTCCCAAGATGATCATGAGGCAGGACCATGCAAGTTCACCAGCATTCAGACGAACAAGAGTTTGTCTCCGTAGTCTACCGTGGTAGACCGATCGCCACGCTCAACCGCTTTGGCCGATGGCACGTCTATCTCGACCACGTCTTCCAGCACAAGGTCGTGTTCGAGACGGCGGAAGAGGCCCTGGCCTGGCTGATGCATCGCGTGGATCAACACTTTCCAGCGCGCCTGCACTGAGGGGGGAACGTCCCTTCATCGTGAGGTCTCAAGGTCAACGGTGGCCCAACGGCGGCGGTGTGTGCCTTGGCGGCACACCGCCGACCAGGAGAGCTCTCTCTTCCGCCAGTCGCAACTAGCGCGTGCTTCCTGCCGGGTTGCCCGGTGGACCGCGCGATACTAGAGCATTTTACGATTAGGTTGACCATATCCGGCGCTGACGAGATAGGCCGCACACTCCTGTGCTGAGAAGTCAGCGAGACAGGATCCTATGGTGGCCCATAGGCTCTCCAGGGATCGT
>Ga0075425_100010220_pt1 | contig 10005 bp, 8 predicted proteins | sample SoiMethybrSBSTD4_FD_75300 | JGI IMG/M metagenome (GOLD analysis project Ga0075425, IMG submission 75300) | Bulk soil microbial communities from a Populus tree surrounding site in Tennessee, USA - Soil MetaG P. TD hybrid SBSTD4 | ecosystem: Environmental > Terrestrial > Soil > Tree plantation... | reverse complement strand
CTGATCTCCCGGCTCCTGGACATCGACGACCTACCGGCCGAGCTGCGCGACCGCGTCGTGCAACGGTCCGAGGGCAACCCGCTGTTCTGTGAGGAGTTCCTGCGGATGCTCATCGACGACGGCCGGGTCACGCGGGTCGGCGATCGGTGGCGGGCCACCGCCACGGTGGCCGACGTCCGGGTGCCCGAGAGCATCCACGCATTGCTCGCCGCTCGGCTGGACGGCCTTGGCGACGACGAGCGGCGCGCGATGCAAGCGGCGTCGATCGCCGGCGAGCGATTCGGTGCGAGCGAGGTCGCCGCGCTCGTCCCCGGGCTCGACGTCGGCGCGGCGATCGCATCGCTGCGCCGCACCGGACTCGTGCTCGAGGATCGGGAGAGCCACGAACCGGGTCGGTACCGGTTCAAGCACCTGTTGATGCGCGACGTCGCGTACGCGGGTCTGCCGAAGGCGATCCGCGCGGACCTGCACGAGCGCTTCGGGTCGGAGCTCGAGCGCGCGGTCGGAGATCGCCGCGGTGAGTTCGCGGAGGTGCTCGCGCATCACGCGGAGCGCGCGTTCGCGCTGTCGGCCGAGATCCGCGCGCAGCCGGATGTTCTTGCCAAGCGGGCGCGGCTCGCGCTCGATCAGGCGCTCGCCCTCGGAGATCGCGCCCGGCGGCGCGAGGACGTCGGGCTACTAGGGCCGAACACCGCGGTGGCCGCCGCCGCGATCGCGGCGCTCGGCGATCGCGCGGGCCCGGACGACCGGGCCCGCGTCGCCCTCCTGCGGGCGGAGGACCTTCGGCTGACCGGAGATCTCGCATCGGCGCTTCCGGCGTTCGATCGCGCCGCGGAGCTCGCCCGAGCGGCCGGCCGGGCGGAGCTTGCGGCCTGGGCCCACCTGGGCGCCGCGCGGGTGTTCGTGCGCGCCGGAGAGTTCGACGCGCACTCCGTCAAGCGATTCGACCACGACCTCGCCGAAGCCGGACGGCTGTTCACCGAGAGCGGCGACGATGGCGCGGCCGTCGAAGCCGGGCTCATCGACCTCGAGCGTTACTGGGCGTCGGGTGAGCTCACGATCATGCTCGCGCGCGGCGCGGCCTTGCTCGAACGAGCCCGCGCGCTGGGCGACGGTCCCCGCGAGATGCTGATCTCTGCCCGACTGATCGGCGCGGCCGGCACGTCGGGGCGGAACGAGCTCGCCGCCGACTACCTGCGCAAGGCCGAGGAGCTCAGCACATCGCTCGGGCTGCGCCTGCCGTTCTGGGCGCGGGCCGGTCGTTGCGCGTTCCACGCGGTCCGGGGCGATCTCGCTGCGGCGGCCGACTGCATGCAAGGTTTGCGCGACGACGCCGTCGCGGAGCGCGACGTGAATCTGGAGCTCACGGCTCTTCGCACGCGGGGCGAGAATCTGATGGAGCTCGGCCGGATCGACGAGGCGAAACCGGTCCTGGACGAGGCGCGCGCGCTCAGCATTCGGATGAACGAGCTATGGAGCCGCACCGAGCTCACCGCGAGCGTCGCGCTCGTCGCCGCGCTGCAGGGCGACCGGGCACGGGCCGATCGCCTCATCGGCGAGGCGCGCGCGCTGGCGCGTCCGGCGGACCTCTTCGCGGGGGCCTACGTCGCGTACGCGTCTGCCCGGATCCACCAGACCCTCGGGCGCCCGGCCGAGGCGGAGGCCGACTACCGCCGCGCGCTCGACGCCATGGGCGCGACCGAGTTCACGGTCCCGAGGGCCTGGATCCAGCTGCGGTACGTCGAATTCCTGCTGAAGAGCGGCCGGCCGGTCGACGCCAGGGGCGAGCTCGAGCAGGTCGAGCCGTTCTTCGGCGATACCATCGGCGCGGTCGGCCTGCGCATGGCCGAAGCCCGGAGCGCCGTCGCCCCCTCGTCCGCGCGAGGCTGAGGCGGGCGCTCGTGCGATTTCCGTATCAGTGCGCGGCACCCTCCGGCGTCGCCCCCAGATGGGGGAGCCGCCACCCGCACGGGCGACCTACAAATACTGCGATGCGTGACACCGCCTGGACCTAGGCCCCCTCGAACTCCGCCAGCCGCTGGCCACGCTTGACCTGATCACCCTGGGCACACAGCACCTTTGTCACGGTCCCGTCAGTGGGCGCCTCCACCCGTAGCTCCATCTTCATGGCCTCCACGACGCACACGAGGTCGCCCCGCTTCACGCGCTGACCCGCGCGCGCGTGCACCGCGAGCACGACTCCGGGCATCGGCGCCGTGATCTCCGAGCCCGCGAGCGCATCGATGCTCCACTCCCGTCCGGCGGAGTCGAGCACGTAGGTCTCACCTCGCCATTTCACCCAGATGTCGCTGCCATCGCGGACCGCGATCCCTTCCTCGCCGTCGACGGTCCAGCGTCCGGCGCTCTCGCCCGGCCCGATCGTGTGCCCGTCGACCGCGTACGGGCCACGTCCGCGCACGCTCACCGGCCGGTCGTCGAGCAGCACGGTCATCGTCACCGGACCGCCGGCCCGCCAGCCCCCGAGCGCGCGCCAAGGGTCACGCGGGTCGGCGGTCAACGCGGTGCTCGCCGCGAACGCGGCCGCCGCCAGCGCGCGAGCCTCGGTCGGCGTGTCGCCCGGCCCGCGCGCGAGCTCCGGAGTCCGTTCGATGAGGCCGGTGTCGACCTGTCCGGCGCGCATTGCCGGGGCCGCCACCAGATTTCGAAGGAAGCGCTCGTTGGTGCGCACGCCGAGCAGCGTCGAGCCGCGCAGCGCAGCGCCGAGCGCCTCGAGCGCAGCTGCGCGATCGGCCGCGTGGACGATGACTTTCGCGAGCAGCGGGTCATAGTCGGCGGTGACGGCGCTGCCCTCCTCGATGCCCGAATCGATCCGTGGACCATCCGCCCACTCGAGGAGGGCGATGCGCCCGGTCGACGGGAGAAACCCGCTGGCCGGATCCTCCGCGTAGAGCCGTGCCTCGATCGCGTGTCCCCGCGGCGCCGCGTCGAGCGTGAGGCGCTCGCCCAACGCGATGCGAAGCTGCTGCTCCACGAGATCGACGCCCCAGACGAGCTCCGTGACCGGATGCTCGACCTGGAGCCGCGCGTTCACCTCGAGGAAGAAGAAGTCGCCGTTCTGATCGACGATGAACTCGCAGGTCCCGGCGTTCACGTAGCCCACCGCCTTCGCCAGCGCGATCGCCGCTTCGCTCATCCGCGCCCGGAGCTCTTGGTCCACGGCGGGTGACGGCGCCTCCTCGACGACCTTCTGATGCCGGCGTTGCGCCGAGCAATCGCGCTCGCCGAGGACGAGCACCGTCCCGTGCGTGTCCGCGAGCAGCTGGATCTCGACATGGCGCGGCCGTTCGATCGCGCGCTCGAGGATGAGCCGCTCGTCTCCGAATGCCGCGCGGGCCGTGCGCCTGGCCCGGGCGAGCGCGTCGCGCAGGTCCGCGTCGTGCGCCACGTGCTGCATGCCGATCCCGCCGCCCCCGGCCGCCGGCTTCAGCATCACGGGGTAACCGACCGTCGAAGCGGCGGACGCGAAGGCGTCGTCCCGCTGATCGGCGCCCCGGTAGCCGGGGATCACCGGCACGCCGGCCCGCTCGGCCGCGGCCTTCGCCTCGGCCTTGTCCCCGAGGCGGCGGAGCACGTCGGGGCTTGGCCCGACGAAGGTCATGCCGGCCGCCGCCACCGCATCCGCGAACAGAGCCTGCTCCGACAGGAATCCGTATCCCGGATGGATGAGCCCCGCGTCACTTTGGCGGGCGGCTGCGACCACACTCGGGATGTTCAGATAGGAATCGCGCGCCGGCGCGGGGCCGATGCGGATCGCGGTGTCGGCCTCGCGAACGAAGGGCGCGTCCGCATCGGCGTCGGAGTACACAGCCACCGTGCGCAGGCCCATGCGCTTCGCGGTGCGGAAGATGCGGCGCGCGATCTCGCCGCGATTCGCGACGAGGACGGTCATCATGTGCGCAGATTGTCACCGCAACGCGCCGCGCTCGCCGAGGGCTGGCCGGTGCTGCTCTCGGTCGTCGTGGTGGGCATCCCGTTCGGCATCGTGGCCCGCCAATCGGGCCTGTTGCCCGCCGAGATCGTCGCCATGAGCGTGTTCGTGTTCGCCGGCGCGTCGCAGTTCGCGATGGTCCAGCTGTTCAAGGACGGCGTCGCCTGGCCGCTCGTCGTGGCGACCGTGTTCCTGATCAACCTCCGGCATCTGCTCATGGCAGCGGCACTTCGTCCGCACTTCGCCCGCGCGTCGGTCGCCCGCCGGCTCGCCGCCGCGTATGTCCTCACCGATGAGGCGTTCGCGATGGCCATCGGCTGGTTCCGCCGCGGCCGCACCGAGCTCGCGTACTACGCGACCTTCGCTGTGGCGCTGTACATCCTCTGGAACGTGGCGACCGTGATCGGCATGGTGCTGGGCCCGTCGATCGGCGAGCCCCGCCGGTTCGGTGTGGACTTCGCGATCACGGCCACGTTCATCGCGATCGTCGTGCTCGGCGTCCGTCGGCGGTCGGACGCGGTCGTCGCGCTCGCCGCCGCGCTCCTCGCGTCCGTGCTCGCGTATGCCGGAGCATCGGTCGTCGCTGTCGTGACCGCGGGCGCCTTCGCCCCGCTGCTCGTCGTCTTTGCCCGAGACGAGGCTGCGGCGTGACGTGGCTCGCGATCACGGGCTCGGCCGTCGTCACGTACCTCATCCGCGCGTTCGCGTTCCGCGTCGCGATGCCGGCCGCCCTGCCAGGTCGCGTCGCGCGCTACCTCGACGCGCTCCCGGCCGCGATCATCGCGGCCCTCGCGGGTCCGGCGGTGCTCGTGCCCGGAGGGACGGTGACCCGTGGACCCGAGCTCGCCGCGGCGCTGGTGGTCGTCGCCGTCGTCGCCTGGCGCCGCAACCTCCTGGCCGGGGTCCTCGCAGGCGTCGCTGTGGTCGCGCTGCTGCGGCTAGTTCTGGCGGCGTGATCCGCCGAGCCAGCGAGGGGCGCGCTTCTCGAGGAACGCGCGCATGCCATCCTGGCCCTCGGCGCCGACGCGGGCGTTCGCGATCCGCTGCACCACAAGGTCGCGCACGTCGGCGGGCGCCCGCCCGGTGACCTCGCGGACGAGCCGCTTCGCGGCGTTGACCGCCTCCGGGCCTCCCGAGATGATCGCGTCGACGAATCGTCCGACCTCCGCGTCGAGCTGGCCCTCGTCGACCACGCTGTGCACGAGGCCGGCATCGAACGCCCGATGCGAGTCGAACCGGATACCGGTGGTGAACGCGGCGGTCGCGAAGCTCGGGCCGACCTTGCGCACGACGTATGGCGACACGACGGCCGGGACGATCCCGAGCCGCACCTCCGTGAACGCGAAGACCGCGGCCTCGACGGCGACCGCGATGTCGGCCATCGCGACCAACCCGGCCCCGCCGCCGAAGGCGGAGCCCTGCACGCGCGCGACGATCGGCATGGGCAGCTCGTCGAGCTTCGCGAACAGCCGGGCGAGCGCGCCGGAATCCGCGAGATTCTCCTCGAGCGTGTAGTCGGCCATCGAGCGCATCCACGCGAGATCGGCGCCGGCGCAGAACGTATCGCCCTCACTGGCCAGCACGACGCAGCGCGCGTCGGCCGGTACACCATCGATCGCCGCGGACAGCTGCGCGATGAGCTCGGCGTTGAACGCGTTCTTCACATCGGGCCGCGCGATGGTGACCCGCGCGACGCGGCGCTCGTCGGTCCTGCTGCGGACGAGCTCGGTCACATCCGGAACACGCCGTAGCGCGGCTCGCCGATGGGCGAGTGCCGCGCGGCGGCCAGGCCGAGCGCGAGCACGGCGCGGGTATCCATCGGGTCGATCACGCCGTCGTCCCAGAGCCGTGCCGTCGAGTAGTACGGCGATCCCTGGGTCTCGTACTGGGCGCGGATCTTGGATTTGAAGTCGTCGCGAGCTTTGTCGTTCTCGAATGTCCCGACGAGCGAGAGGACGGTCGCGGCCTGCTCGCCGCCCATGACGCTGATCCGCGCGTTCGGCCACATCCACAGCTGCCGCGGCGCGTACGCGCGCCCGCACATCCCGTAGTTCCCCGCGCCGAAGCTGCCTCCGATGATCACCGTGAACTTCGGCACGACCGCGCACGCGACCGCGGTCACCATCTTCGCGCCGTCCTTGGCGATGCCGCCCTCCTCGTACTCCCGGCCGACCATGAAGCCGGCGATGTTCTGGAGGAACACAAGCGGCACCTTGCGCTGGTCGCAGAGCTGGATGAAGTGCGCCGCCTTGAGCGCCGATTCGCTGAACAGGATGCCGTTGTTCGCGACGATCCCGACTCGGAAGCCCATGATCCGGGCGAAGCCGCAGACCAGCGTTCCGCCGTACAGGGCCTTGAACTCGGTGAATTTCGATCCGTCCACGAGCCGCGCGATGACCTCGTGCACGTCGTACGGGGTGCGCGTGTCCGCGGGCACGATCGCGTAGAGGTCCGCCGGATCGTGCGCCGGACCCTCCGGCACGGCCACATCGCCGCCCCAGAGGAGCTCCTGCGGACCGAGGTTCGACACGATCTCGCGCGCGAGCGAGAGCGCGTGCGCGTCGTCGAGCGCGTAGTGATCGACGACACCGCTCTTCCGTGCGTGCACGTCCGCACCGCCCAGGTCCTCGGCCGTGACGTCCTCGCCGGTCGCGGCCTTCACGAGCGGCGGACCGCCGAGGAAGATCGTGCCCTGACCCTTCACGATGACGGTCTCGTCGCTCATCGCCGGGACGTACGCGCCGCCGGCGGTGGAGCTGCCCATCACGATCGCGACCTGCGGGATACCGACCGACGACATCCGCGCCTGGTTGTAGAAGATCCGGCCGAAATGCTCGCGGTCCGGGAACACCTCGTCCTGGCGCGGAAGGAACGCACCGCCCGAGTCGACCAGGTAGATGCAGGGCAGCCGGTTCTCGAGGGCGATCTCCTGCGCGCGCAGATGCTTCTTGACCGTGAGCGGGTAGTACGTGCCGCCCTTCACCGTCGCGTCGTTCGCGACCACGATGCATTCGCGTTCGGCGATCCGGCCGATCCCGGTCACGATCCCTGCGGACGGCGCGTCGTTGTCGTAGAGATCCAGCGCCGCGAGCGGCGCGATCTCGAGGAACGGCGAGCCCGGATCGAGCAGCCGCTCGACGCGCTCGCGAGGCAGCAGCTTCCCGGCCTTCGTGTGCTTTTCGCGCGCGCGCTCGGGGCCGCCCTGGCGCACGGCGTCGAGCTTCTTGTGCAGGTCGGCCACCAGGCCGCTCATCGAGTCGCGGTTCGCCTGTGCCTGCGGCGACGCGCGGTCGAAGGACGAGGAGAGGACCGCCATCAGGGCGCGATGCTAAACTTGAGCCTCCGAGCGCGCCTGTAGCTCAGTTGGATAGAGCGCAACGCTACGAACGTTGAGGTCGGGGGTTCGAGCCCCTCCAGGCGTACCGGTCCCACCCCACGCTGCACCACTTGACAGCGCTCGTGGCATGCCTTACTACACCATCTAGTTATATAACCAGAAGGTGAAGTACGGAAACATGGCGACCGACCGGCTCAGCGCCACGTTCTCGGCCATCGCCGACCCGACCAGGCGGGCGATCCTCGCGCGCCTCGCGTCGGGGGAGGCGACGGTCACCGAGCTCGCGAAGCCGTTCGACATGACCCTGCCGGCCGTCTCGAAGCACCTCAAGGTCCTCGAGAACGCGGGGCTCATCTCGCGCGGCCGCGACGCCCAGTGGCGTCCCGCCCGGCTCGAGGCGGACCGCCTGAAGGAGGCCGCCAAGTGGATGGAGCGCTACCGGATCTTCTGGGAGCAGAGCCTCGATCGGCTCGATCAGCACCTTCGCGAGATGCAGCGGGAGGAAAAGAAGCATGGCCGCGGGAAATAAGGTGGTCGCACCCGAGCGGACCCTCATCACGACGCGCGTGTTCGACGCTCCGCGAGAGGCCGTCTACCGGGCCTGGACCGACCCGAAGCAGCTGGCGAAGTGGTTCCCGCCGGAAGGCATGACCGCGCCGCGCTGCGAGATCGATGCGCGGCCGGGTGGCGTGTTCCGCGTCGACATGCAGGGACCGGACGGCCCGCCCTTCGATGGGAAGGTGTTCCCCGGTCCGGGACAGGTCGTCGAGGTCACGCCGAACGAGCGGCTCGTGTTCACGATGACCCCGGAGTTCGACGGCCGGGCCCTCCCGACGGTCACCACGACCGTGACGTTCGAGGACGTGGCCGGCAACCGGACGCGGTGCACGGTCGCGCAGAGCCTCGAGACCGTGGAGGAGTTCCAGCGGATGGCCAAGCAGGGCATGGCCGAAGGCATCGCCCAGAGCCTCGGCAAGCTCGCCGGCGTGCTCTCGGGCAAGCGCTCCGACCGCGGCATCAGCGTCGACGGGCGCGTCCTGACGCTGACCCGGGTGTTCGACGCGCCGCGCGAGCTCGTGTGGACCGCGTTCACCGACCCGAAGCACCAGGTGAAGTGGATGTTCGCCAACGACTGGGAGACGCCGACGGCCACGGCCGATCTGCGTCCCGGCGGAGCGTTCAGCATGCGCATGCGGCCGGCCGACCACAGCGAGGATGGCTTCGAGCTCGCCGGGACGTACCGCGAGGTCGTCAAGCCCGAGCGCGTCGTCCAGGTCCTCGAAGACGGCCGCCTGATGACCGCCGTATTCACGGAGGTGCTGGGCGGCGGTACACAGCTGGTGTTCTCGGTCGAGATGGCGATGGGCGAGGACCAGGAGCGCGCCGGCTACACCCAGATCCTCGACCACTTCGCCACTCACCTCGCGACGCTGTCCGGAACGAAGTAGGGGATGACGAAATGAACAAGATCACGCCGTTCCTCTGGTTCGACGATCAGGCCGAGCAGGCGATGCGGTTCTACGTCTCGATCTTCAACAACTCCAAGGTGCTGGAGGTCACGCCCGGGCCGGATGGGAAGGTGATGGGTGTGCGCTTCGAGCTCGAGGGGCAGGAGTTCACCGGACTGAACGCCGGTCCGGAGTTCAAGTTCACCGAGGCCATCTCCTTCTATGTGAACTGCAGGGACCAGGCGGAGGTCGACGAGCTCTGGGCGAAGCTCTCGGCCGGGGCGGGCGAGGAGTCGAGCTGCGGCTGGGTGAAGGACCGCTTCGGCCTCTGGTGGCAGATCATCCCCGAGGCCCTGCCCAGGTTGATGCGCGACAAGGATCCGGTCAAAGCGAAGCGCGTCGTCGACGCGATGCTGAAGATGAAGAAGATCGACGTCGCGGAGCTCGAACGGGCCCACGCCGGGTGAGCGCGGCGCTCGGATCACGCGCCGTCGAGCACGAAGAGCCTGAATCCCTGCGGCCCGGCACGAGGCCGTGGGCCGCGCTCGCGCTCGTGTGCTTCGGGGCGCTGATGATCGTGCTCGACGGCACGATCGTGAACATCGCCCTGCCGTCGATCCAGCGGGATCTCGGCTTCTCGCAATCCGGCCTCGCCTGGGTCGTGAACGCCTACGTGCTCACGTTCGGCGGCTTTCTCCTGCTCGGCGGCCGGGCCGCGGATCTCATCGGGCGGAGAGCGGTGTTCGTCGCCGGCTTGGCGATCTTCACCGCCGCGTCACTGGCCTGCGGCCTGGCCGCGGCGCAGTGGGCGCTCGTCGCTGCCCGCGCGGTCCAGGGGATCGGCGGCGCGATCGTCCAGGCGGTCGCGTTCTCGCTGATCCTCGAGCTGTTCCGGGAGCCTGGGCCGCGCGCGAAGGCGATGAGCGTCTGGGGCTTCGTGTCGTCGGCCGGCGGCGCGGTCGGTGTCGTGCTCGGCGGCGTGCTCACGCAGACCGGCGACTGGCACCTGATCTTCCTCCTGAACGTGCCCATCGGGATCATCGCCATCGCGCTCGCGGGCCCGCTCCTTCCGGCCGGCCGCGGTCTGGGACTCGGTGCCGGGGTCGACGTGTGGGGTGCCCTCGCGATCACGGCGGCTCCGATCCTCGCGGTCTACGGGATCCTGCAGGCCCCGGATGCCGGATGGACGTCGCCGCCCGTGCTCGTGCCGGTGGCCCTCGCGCTCGTGGCCCTCGCGGCGTTCGTCGTCGTCGAGCAGCGAGCGAGCGCGC
>Ga0075425_100010218_pt1 | contig 10006 bp, 6 predicted proteins | sample SoiMethybrSBSTD4_FD_75300 | JGI IMG/M metagenome (GOLD analysis project Ga0075425, IMG submission 75300) | Bulk soil microbial communities from a Populus tree surrounding site in Tennessee, USA - Soil MetaG P. TD hybrid SBSTD4 | ecosystem: Environmental > Terrestrial > Soil > Tree plantation... | reverse complement strand
GTCCAGATGCCGCCGGGCGAGCGGAAGTCCGGGATGCCGCACTCGGTCGAGATGCCGGCGCCGGTGAACGGCACGACCGTGCGCGCGGCCTCGATCAGCTCGCGCAGGCGCTGGGCGGCGCTGTCGCCGGCGGGTGTCAAACGGGCTCGCTGGTCCATATAATAATGTGATCCAATCCCCGGCCCCCTGTCACGGGGGTCCGACGCCACCCCGATCCGAGTGTGAGGCTCCGATGCGATACCTTCATACCATGCTGCGCGTGCGCGATCTCGATGCGGCGCTCGACTTCTATTGCAACAAGCTCGGCCTCAAGGAGGTTCGCCGCCGGGTCGACGACAAGAACCGCTACACGCTGGTTTTCCTCGCCGGCCCGGACGACGAGAGCCTGGTCTCGGAGAGCAAGAAGACCGGCCGCGACGCGCCGCTGGTCGAGCTCACCTACAACTGGGACACCGAGGACTACGGCGAAGCGCGGCACTTCGGCCATCTCGCGTTCGAAGTCGACGACATCTATGCGCTGTGCGACAAGCTGCAGAAGGGCGGCGTCACCATCAATCGCCCGCCGCGCGACGGCAACATGGCGTTCGTGCGCTCGCCCGACAAGCACTCGATCGAGCTGCTGCAGAAGGGCGCCGCGCTGCCGCCGAAGGAGCCGTGGTCGTCGATGAAGAACACCGGCAAGTGGTGAGCGGGCCCTGCCCGCCGTAGCCCTCCGGGCGAAGGCGGGTTGCCCCGTGCCCCGAAGCTCTCTATACGTCCCGGCGTTTTCCAAACGCCCGCGCCCTTCGTCTAGCGGTCCAGGACGTCGCCCTTTCACGGCGAAAACACGGGTTCGATTCCCGTAGGGCGCGCCAGGAAAATCAACCGCTTACGCCGTTCGCCGACGCGACGTCACCCGCAAAGCTCGGCGACCGTCATGGCGCGTCGCGCGACCCGCAGTGGAGCTGGTGCGTGCCGTACCGCCAAGGCGATCACATGCCGCGTCGTGGCGTCGAACTGCACGAACTGCCAGCTGCGCGAAGCATCCGCATCGACCCCATCGACCTGAAGTTTGATCGGGTCCAGGCTGAACGCGAAGGAGTTCAACGGACAGGCGAGCCCCTGTCCGGTCGCCTTGATGTAGGCTTCCTTGAGGGTCCAGATCCGAAGGAATGCGTCTCGGCGCTGATCTTCCGCGGTGCCGCGCAACAGCACGACTTCGCTGGGCGCGAAGAAGCGGGCGGCCAGATCGACTTCATTCGCGATCCGGTCCTGCGCCGCCTCGACGTCGACGCCGAGATCGTGATCGACCCCGACCGCACAGGCAACCAATCCACGCGCATGCGACAAGCTGAAGCGCAGGCGTGATCGATCCAGGTCGGGCGCGATTTCCGGCCGGCCGGTCGGCGTCGTGATGAAACGCCACGCCTCGGCCGGCAAGGTATCGACCTCCGCCAGGAGCGCACGCGTCAACGCATGGGCGGCGATATAGGTCTCGCGGTCGGCACGGAAATGAAATCGGTCGGCCCGCGTTCGCTCGCCCTCGTCGAGCGTGGCGTACCACCGGTCGACCGTCTCGGCCGGAGGGCCGTCGACCGCCATCCACCACAGCAGGACGTCGCTGTCATCGAACGCCTCGCAGCGAACCCGAGCCTCGCGCAGAGGGACCATCAGTCACGCGCCCGCTTTCACGCCGCGCGCCTTGCCGCGGCGGGTGGTCGACTGCTGCGATCCGCGCCGACGCCGTTGCCGCGTAGGAGCCCTGCCCGGCCACGGGGTGGCGGCGCCTTGCGCCCGGCCATTGGCGTTTATCGCGAGCACCGCGCCCAGCCCCGTATCCACATAGCCATGCTCGAGCGGCGGAGAACGCACGCGTTTGCTGCCTCGCTTCTTTTTGCGCAAGCGGCGCGCCGACTGGGGCACCAAGGCAAGTCCCCTGCGCTCGACGGCGGCGACGATCTTGCCGGAGATGCCCGGGTCCAGCCAGTTGCTGGCATAGGGAGCGACATCCTCGACAGGGGCATGCGACGCGGTTGGCGAGAGAAAATCGGCAGGATTGTGCGGATACGTTCCCACCCGCGGCAGCATCACGGCCTGATGCGCGGAGCAACGGTAGTCGATCAAGTTCAGCAGCAACTGCAGCGCCGCTTCGAGGATGGAGCTCGAGAACGAGCCGACGGCGAATCGTGGCACACCGTTGCGAAGCGCGAACAATATCGCGAACGGGCTGATCCGTCGCTCGCCCGGACGCGTGCCCCACGGCAAGTAGCCCGAGGCCGGCAGCGCAATCCCGTCGACGAAAATCCCGGCGCCCCAGGCGAGCGATTCGTGCGTGTTCGTGCCCGATGCGAGGTTGCCGTCCCGGTCGCGCACGATGACGTGATAGCTGTGGGATCCCGTCGTCAGCATGCCGGGCGTGGCGATCCGCTTCTCGACCCTCCGCCACAGTCGCGCCCCATAGCGCGACGTGAGCCGGGCGGCGACCAAGTCGGCATCGTCAAGCAGCCGGTGATCGAGCAGCCAGACCTCTTCCCACGCCGCCCGCACCAGGCGAACCAGGACCTCCAGCGCATCCGCCGAGCGCGACCAGTGGCCGAGCGCGCGCAGGTCCGTATGCTCGAGCGCCTTGAGGCAGAGCATGGTCCACAGCCCGCCGAAGGTCCGGCCGGAGCAGGCATACAAGGTGTGGCCGCGATAGCTGGCGCGCCACGGCTTGCGCCAGACGGCGCGATAGCGAGCGAGGTCGGCCGTTGCGATTGACCCGCCTGCCGCGCGGGCCGCCCTGACGAATCGCGATGCCCATGCCCCCCTGTACATGTGCGACGCCCCTCGCTCGGCCAGCGCTTCGAGCAGGCTCGCGACATGCGGCTGGCGCAGGACGTCTCCCGGCTCCGGCGGCAGGCCGTCGCGAAAGAACGTCCTCTTCCCGTAAGGGGTGCTGCGAAGCCTCGCGGCGCACAGCTCGATGTGGCGGCAGTAGAGGTCGTCGAGCGCGAAGCCGCCGCGCGCGAGGCGGATGGCGGGCGCCAGGCACCGTGAAAAGCCGAGCCTCCCATACCGACGCGAGAGCGCCTCCAGCCCGGCGGGCGCACCCGGCACCAGCATGGCCTTGCCCACCGGGTCTCCGGGCTTCCAGCGGCCGCCCTTGCGCTTGCTCTCGTTGAACTCCGCGTCCAGGTATTCGACCTTCCGCCCGTTCGCGACGAAGACGAGGACGCCGAGCGGGCCGGCGAGGCTGGTCCCGCCCGGGGCTACCACGTAGTCCGCCATGGTGGCGGCGATGAACGCATCGAACGCGTTGCCCCCTTCCGCCAGGATGGCGAGGCCGGCGTCTCTGCTCTGCGGATGGAAGGTCACGACGGCTGCGTTCGACGCGTCGGCCATCGTGGTCCTCAGACGCCTTCGTCGTTGCGCTCGCGGTCGTCGCGCAGGCGGGCGTGCGCGGCGCGCTGCTTGGCGGCGCGGCTCTCGAAGCCGTCCACGACCGAGAGCGCCGGGGCGGATCGCAAGGGACTCGACAACGGCGTTGCCAGCATCAGCTGCGAAGCCATCGCCTCTCCGCGCTGGGCGTGCAGCCAGTCCGCGAGCGAATGCACCGTCGGATTGCGAAACAGCTCCATGATGGGAATCGTCGTCGCCAGCGCTTCCTGCAGGCCGGCGTGGACGCGGATCATGGCCACCGAATTGCCGCCCAGCTCGAAGAAATTCTGGTGCGGCTCGACGCTCGCCAATCCGAGCTGACTGCGCCACAGATCGGTGATCGCCCTTTCCAGCTGCGCTTTGGTCACGTGACGGCTCCCTGCTCCTGATGGGCGGAGACAACCGGCGATCGGCCGCGCGCATTCGCATCCGCGGATGGAGAGCTTGTCAGCGCGGCGGCGAGCGCGCTGACGGTCGGAAACTGGAAGAGGTCGGTCAGCGACACCTCGACGCCGAGCTGACGCCGCATCCGGTCCTGCAGCCGCAGAATCATCAGCGAATGCCCGCCAAGATCGAAAAAGTTCTCGTGGATGCCCACTCGGCCGACCCCCAGCAGCTCCTGCCAGAGCTTGGCGATCGTCCACTCGAGCTCGGTGCGAGGACTGACGAACTCGCCTGCCCGCTCCTCTTCCTGGTCGCGCTCGGGATCGGGAAGCGCGTGGACGTCGATCTTGCCGGTCCGCGTCAGTGGCAGCGCCTTCAGGAGCACAAAGGCCGACGGGACCATGTAGTCGGGGACGCGCTGGCGCAGGTGGCGGCGCAATTCCTCCACCAGCTGCCGCCGGGCGGACACGCCCTGGCCGGGGCGCACGCGCTCGGCCACCGGAGGGGCGGACAGAAGCGCGTCGTGGAACGATCCCGGCTCGATCGACGGTGCCCGAAGGTAGGAGGTGTAGTCGAACGGCGTGGCCGCTCCGCTCGCATGGCGGACCTGACCGCGGACACGGTAGTCCGGCATCAGCGTGCCGTTGTCGAGCACGGTTGCCTCGCCCTCTATGCGATCTCCCGCGCGAACGTCCAAGCCGGGATGGAACGCCGGAAAGAACACCGGAAGCCAGCTGTGCTCGCCCGACATGACGTCGATCAGCTGGTCCGCTGACGGGTAGAGCTGCACCCAGAGCAGGAAGCCGTCGATCGTCGCGTCGCGCGTGATCGCCAGAGCGAGCGGGTTGGCCTGCGCGAATTCGATGTGGTCGGTGAAGTCAAGGTCCTCGAAATCGCCAGCCTCGGAGACGATCGCATCGTCCGGAAGGTCCTTGAGGCACAGCCGGAGCGGAAAGCGACAACCGACGGAGTCGAACACCTTGTCGACATAGGCGGACGTGAGCTCGGTCAGGCGCGGTCGTGCCCGCAGATTGCTCGGCAACGAGACCGCCGCGATCCTCGTGATGCACCGATAGGGGATCGTCGTTCCGCCGGGTCTGAGGAAACGGCGGGCATCGTTCAGGATCGGAACGGCGCCTTCCGACGACCCGATCGTACCGATCAACTCGGAGATGCTGACGTCCACCGGCTCAGGCAACACGAGTTGCCGCGAGTCGCCGTGCAGCAGCGTGATGCGATCCTCGAGCCCGAGGCGGGCCAGCAGGCTCTTGGCCTGCGCATACGCGTGATCGAGCATCTCGATGGCGTAGACATGCCTCGCGCCTTGCGCCACGCACCAGCGTGCCCACAACGCGTCGGCGCCGGTGCCGATGTCGACCACCGTCCTGCCTTTCACCTGACCGGAAATCGCCAGCCGGTACGCCCGGTTGCGCGCCTCGTCGTGTGTCATCGCATAGTAGGTCAGCTCGTCGTAGATGAGATATTCGCCCAGCGACGGCCAGATCTCGGGCTCCTCGGCCCTGGTCACCACGTAGGCGACGAGACGCTTGCGTCCGTGCTCGGTGTCGCGCGCCACCACGTGCGTTGCACGCACGGTCGGATGCGACGTGATCAGGGTCTGGATCTCGCCCGTCTCGACCCGGAAGCCGCTGATCTTGACCTGGCCGTCCGCCCGCCCCAGGAACTCGATATCGCCGCTCGGGAGATAGCGTCCCCGGTCGCCGGTGCGGAACAGCCGTGCGCCGGGCTCCTCGCCGAATGGATTCGGCACGAAGCGGCCGGCGGTCAGCGCCGAACGGTTGAGGTAGCCGCGGGCGACACCGGCGCCGCCGATGTGGATCTCTCCCGGCACGCCGACCGGAACGGGGTTGTGGCGTTCGTCCAGGATGTAGACCTGCGTGTTGCCGCACGGGCGTCCGATCGGCACGATGTCGGCGGGGCCCGCCGGATCGTAGCGCCAGAACGTGGCGTTGATGGTGGTTTCGGTCGGCCCGTACATGTTGACGAGCTCGACCGGCCGCTGCTCCATCACCCGCGCCGGCAGGTCCGGGGGCATCGCCTCGCCCCCGCAGACGATGCGCCGCAGCGCGCTGCAGTCGCGCAGCGCGTCCAGCTCGACGAACGCCGCGAGCAACGAGGGCACTACGTCGAGAACCGTGATCTCGTGCCGGATGATCGTCTTCAGCAGCTCGGCCGGATCGACGCGCTGGTCGCGTCCGGCGAGCACGATCGGCGCACCGATCGCGAGCGGACAGAAGATCTCGAGCACGGCCGCATCGAAGGCGAGCGAATATTTGTGAATCATTCGGTCGTTCGGCATCAGCGGAAAGGCGTGCTGCATCCATCCCAGCTGCGTGCACGCCGAGCGGTGCTCGATCATGACGCCATTGGGCTCCCCGGTAGAGCCCGACGTGTAGATCACATAGGCGAGATCCGCCGGCGTCACGCCGGATTGCGGCGGAGTCGCCGGCACATCCCGGCTGTCGGTTTCGTCGAGATCGAGGCGTATCAGCGTCGCCGGCGTCGACGGCAGCCGGTCGAGGACGGACAATTGAGTCAGCACCACGGGCGGCGCGGCATCTGCGAGCAGTGCCGACAGCCGCTCCTTGGGATAGGCCGCATCGAGCGGCAGATAGGCCCCACCGGCCTTGAGGATCGCGAGCAGCCCGACGATCATCTCGGGCGAACGGTCGGTGCAGATGCCGACCAGGACGTTCGGCCCGACCCCCAGCGATCGGAGGTGCCAAGCGAGCCGGGTGGACCGGCGGTCGAGCTCGCCATAGCTGAGGTCGCCGTCCGCCGATACGACCGCGATGGCGCCCGGCGTCCGGGCGGCTTGCGCACAGAACGCGTCGTGAAGGCAGGCGTTGCGCGGATAGTCCGCATCGGTCCGGTTCCAGGTCACCAGCAGCTGCTGGCGCTCCTCGGGCGTCAGCATGGGCAGCTCGCCGACCGGCATGTCGGGATTTTCCGTCACGCCGCTCAGCAGCATGCGGAAATGATCGACCATTCGTTCGATCGTCGCCCGGTCGAACAGATCGGTCGAGTATTCGATGCGGACCATCAGGCCCTCGGGAACATCGAACACATCGAACGCGAGATCGATGCTGGCGGTGCCCTTGTCGACCTGCACCCGGTCGCGCATCAGGTTCTGATCGCCGAATCCGCCGGTCGCGTGCTGATAGACCTGGAGCGAGACCTGGTACACCGGGTTCCGGCTCAGGTCCCGCTCCGGCTGCAGTTGCTCGACGAGGCTTTCGAACGGCGCATCCTGGTGCGCGAACGCCTCGGTGACGATCGCCTGCACGCGCCGCAGGAGCTCGCGCCCAGTCGGATTGCCGGCGACGTTCGCCCGCATCACCAGGGTGTTGACGAAGAACCCGATCAGCCCCTGCGTTTCGGGCCGGTTTCGGTTGGCGACCGGCGCCCCGACGACGATGTCGTCCTGTCCCGAGTATCGATGCAGCAGGATGACGTAGGCGGTCAGCAGCGTCATGAACAAGGTGACGCCTTCCCGCTGGCTGAAGCTGCGCGCTTCCTCGGTGATGCCGGGGGGCAGGCGCAGGTACCAGGAGCTGCCGCGATAGCTCTGGACGGCTGGGCGCGGCCGGTCGGTCGGAAGCCGCAAGGTGGGCAATCCGGCGAGCTGCTTTCGCCAATAGGCGAGCTGCTCGTGGAGAACCCCGCCTTGCAGCCAGCTCCGCTGCCAGATCGCATAGTCGGCATACTGGATGGGCAGCTCCGGCAGCGGCGACGCCTGACTCTGGATGAAGCCGCGATAGAGCCCTGTCAGCTCCCGGGCGAACACCATCATCGACCACGCGTCGCAAACGATGTGGTGCATGGTGAGCAGCAGGATGTAGTCGTCGTCCGCGAGCTTGAGCACCTTGACGCGCACCAGAGGCCCGCGCTCGAGCGAGAACGGCTGTCGCGCCTCCTCCAGGGCGAGTCTGGCCGCCTCGCTCTCGGCACGCATTGCCTGCAGCCCGCTGAGATCGACCCGGACGATCGGAACCTCCAGCTCGGCGGCGATGACCTGCACGGGCTCGCCGTCCACCGTCTGGATGGTGGTGCGCAGCGACTCGTGCCGCCGGACGATCTCGTTGATCGCCCGTTCGAGCAGCGTGAAGTCGATGGTGAAGGAAAACCGCCTGGCATAGTCGATGTTGTAATACGGCTCCTCGCCGGCCAACTTGTGCAGGAACCACAGACGCTGTTGCGCATAGGACAGCGGCAGCATTCCGGATTGGCTGCGCGGCGCGATCGGCACGAGATGGCCGTTGCCGGTCGAAGCGCGCGACTTGAGCAGCCGCTCGATCAGCTCGCGACGATCGGCCGGCAGCCGCGCGACCCGGTCAACCAGCACATCTCGGTCGTTGGCGGTGCTCATGAGATTGGCTCGGCGGACTCCGGTCGGGATTGCGGCGCGCTCTTGCGCAGCTTGCATATGCGGTAGGTCCAGCGGCTGGTGCGCATCTCCTCGTAGTAGCGCGATCCCGGCGCCCCGAGGAAATCGTTCAGCGTCGTACCGTCGCTTGAGGTGGTGTAGGCGCCGACGCGGGAGCCGGCAATCTGGTCGCACGAGGCGAGCACATTCGACGTGATGTTGCGGTCCCGCTCCAAGGCAAAGCCGATGTCCCGCAGAAGCCGCAGGCTGTCGCCGAACCGGTCGGACGGCAGGCAGTCGCTGTAGAGGAACCAGCCGTCGGGCCTCAGGACGCGATGGACCTCGGCGTAGAAGGCGGGCGGATCCGGATAGCAGCTGGAGGATTCGATGTTGGTGACGACGTCGAAGGAGTCTTCCGGAAACGGAAGGCGCTCGGCATCGCCCTGCAGGAATCTGGCACCCGAATGCGCGTGCGCGCCGCTCGCGAATACGATCGCCGCCGCCGAGAGATCGAGGCCGACCATCCTGTCAGGATGGAAGAATTGGCCGAGGACGGCCAGCGTGCCGCCCCGCCCGCAGCCGACGTCGAGCACGCGGCTGCCCGGCGCCACGCAATCCTCCAGGACCTCCAGCACCAGCCGGACCGAATTCTTGTTGAGCATGTGCTCGGGGAGCTGCACGGAGGCATGCTGGGGATTCAGGTCCGGCACGTAGCCGTAGTTGAGAAAGAACGCGAACGGCCCGAACTCCGATGCGTTCAGCTGCTCGGTGATGGTGTCGTAGAATGCACGGCAGGCGGACTTGGTGTCTCCGGCGGGAGTGCCGTAGGACAGGATGCCGCTCGGCGCCGCGGCAGGCTTTGCGCTCGGGGGCCGACGCGCAGGCGGTCCCGCGCGCCCTTGATCGAGCAGTCGGCGGAGCAGCTGCTGCTTGGTCGGCGACAGGTCGGTCATGCGCTCGGTCAATTCGGGCATCTCATGCTCCCGCCCGCGCATCCGCGCTGCCGTTCGCCTGCCCGTTCCCGAGTGTCTGCGATCCCGCCGTGGACGTCGAGGTCCCGGCACCGTCGGATGCGCCGGCTCCCATGGCGAGGAACCGCGACAGCATGCTGACCGTCGTATGCTGGAACAGATCGGTGAGCTTGAGGGCGGCGGCGCCGAACTCCTCCGCGAGTCGGCTGTGCATGCGCACGATCAGCAGGGAGTGACCGCCCAGATCGAAGAAGTTATCGTGAACGCCGACGTGCTCGATACCGAGCAGTTCCTGCCACAGCGTTGCGATCTGCTTGTCGAGCGTCGTCGTCGGCGCCACGAAGTCCGACGCGAGGTCGCGACGCGCCTCGTCGGGATCGCGCAGGGCGCGGCGGTCCACCTTGCCGTTCGGGGTCAACGGCAGTGCGTCGAGCACCACGAACGTAGACGGAATCATGTAGTCCGGCAACCTGCCGCGCACGAACTCGCGCAGCTCGGCGAGCCTCGTGCGGACCACTTCGCCGGCCAGCGGATCGTTCGCATAGGTGTGCCATGCCCGCCCGTCCGGCGGAACCGGCACGCCCCAGTCCATCATCCGGTAGGCACCGCCGTCGCCGGGTTTCTGCAACACGACGTCGAAGGCATCGGACGCGGCGGAATAGCCGATGCGCGCCTCGAAACCGCCATCGGCGGCCAGCTGCCAGATCGCCTCGGGATCGACCGCATCCGCCCCCTCGCGCGCGGCGGCATGCTTGAGGGCACCACAGGTGGCCGGGGGAGTCGGGCTGCCGAGAAGATCGTGTGCGCGCACGTCCGCGATCACGCGTTGGTTGGGTACGTTCCTGATGCGGACGACCGCAGCCGG
>Ga0075425_100010215_pt1 | contig 10006 bp, 7 predicted proteins | sample SoiMethybrSBSTD4_FD_75300 | JGI IMG/M metagenome (GOLD analysis project Ga0075425, IMG submission 75300) | Bulk soil microbial communities from a Populus tree surrounding site in Tennessee, USA - Soil MetaG P. TD hybrid SBSTD4 | ecosystem: Environmental > Terrestrial > Soil > Tree plantation... | reverse complement strand
ATCGCCCTTCCGAACAGGGTGGATATCGAAATCTGAGCCGGGAAGCACGCGCATCATTCTGGAAAAGAGCGCCACGTGGTGAGTCAGTGTGGTGGGATGTCGAACTCGATCTGGTCCATGACGTCTCACCCGACTGGTTGCGCGTCATCGTTTCGCATCATGATTTTTCAGGTGTGCCGCACGACTTAGATCAGACATACGAGCGATTGGCCCAAACGCCTGCTCGAGTTTTGAAGATTGCAGTACAGGCCAGAGACGTGGTCGATTGTCTTCCGGTTTTCCAACTGCTCGATCGTGCTCGCAACGAGGGCAGGGAAATAATCGCCATCGCGATGGGTAACGCCGGTATCGCGACACGCATACTCGGCCCGTCACGCGGTGCGTTCCTGACTTATGGTTCGTTCGACGACGATAGTGCCACGGCACCAGGTCAGGTGAATGCGCGAAAACTCCGGTCGCTTTATCACATCGATAAGATTAATGACGAAACGATGATCTGTGGGCTCGTTGGATTGCCCGTGATGCATTCGCTCTCGCCGCAAATCCACAACGCTGCGTTCGTCGCTGAGGGCATAAACGGAGTTTACCTTCCGTTTGAAGTGACAGACTTGAAAGAGTTCTTCAGGCGCATGGTCCATCCACGAACGCGCGAGCTGAGCTGGAACCTCCGCGGGCTCAGCGTCACTGCGCCCCACAAACAGACAGTGATGAAGTGTCTGGATTGGATCGATCCGCAGGCAGAAGAGATCGGGTCTGTGAACACCGTGGTTGTCGAGCAGGATCGTTTGCTTGGCTACAACACTGATGCTGCCGGACTTGTGGACCCGTTGCTCAGGCGATTTGGATCGCTCGCGGACAAAAAAGTAGCAATCATCGGCGCTGGCGGTGCGGCGCGTGCCGCCGTGTGGGCGTTACAAAAACAGAAAGCCGGTGTGAAACTGTTTGTGCGCGATCTGGCCAAAGCCAACATATTCAACGTTCCGAGCGAGTTACTTTCCGCTGCGTCTTTCAACGGTTACGATCTGGTGATTAACGCTACTCCTGTCGGATCCGGCGCGCACGTGGATCAATCTCCTGCAACCCAGCAACAATTGAATGGCGCTCGTTGCGTTTACGATCTCATCTACAATCCAACGGAGACGCGTCTCTTGCGCGAAGCGCGTGCGGCAGGTTGCGAAACTCTCAGTGGAATCGAAATGCTTGTTGCCCAGGCAAGAATTCAATTTGAACTTTGGACGGGGAAGAGTTTTTAGCCGCAGATTTCGCGGATTAATACGGGTTAGCCCGTTCGCACCTGAATCAGTCCTTTTGGTCACAAAGTTCTCCCCGCCGGTGTTACTCTGACGATATATGCTGGAACTGAATTGTCTACACCTCCCGTGCCCCAGCTTGATCCCGTAGCGATCGCGCCAATGAAAAACTCTGTTCGATTTGGATTGATTTGGGGAGTATGGACAATCGTCGCGCTCTTTTTCAGCACCCAGGTCTATGTAATGTACTACTCCGAGAAGCAGCCGATCCCCTGGGGACGCGGCTTTCTTGTGCAGGCCACAGCCTGCTGTCTCTGGGCTCTCGCGACGCCGCTCGTTCTTTATCTCGCCCGGCGTTTTCCTATAGATCGCAACAACTGGTTGCGAAAGACTGCGCTCCACTTCGTTTTCGGTCTGGCGCTGGCCAGCACCTTGCTGGTTTTACACTTTCTTATCTACATGCCGATCATCGGTCGGGCCAACCTGATCACTCCTTTCCGACTGTTTAGTTATCTTTACTACAATCTTGATCGCTGGCTGCTCGCCTACTGGTCGATCTGCCTGATGAATCACGCTTTCAACTACTACAACAGTTATCGCAAAGGCGAGTTGAAAGCCTCACAACTTCACACGCAACTTGTTCAGGCCCAGTTGGAAGCACTGAAGATGCAGATCCAGCCGCACTTTCTTTTCAACACGCTTCATTCCGTCTCGGCATTGTTGAGCAGAGACACTGACGGCGCGCGAAAGATGATCACCCACCTTGGCGACTTCCTTCGCCTGACCCTTGAGAATTCGGGCTCGATGGAAGTCACACTCCAGCAGGAACTCGAGTTTCTCAACGGCTACCTCGAGATCGAACGTATTCGCTTTCAAGATCGACTCACGACCGAAATCCACGTCGACCCGGAAGTGTTGGACGTTCACGTGCCGAATTTGATCCTGCAACCAATCGTGGAGAACGCGATGCGGCATGCGATCGGCAACTCGAGTTCCGGACGCGTCGAGATTACCGCCGTGCCTCGAAACGGCGTGGTCCGGATCGAGGTAAAAGACAACGGCCCGGGGATTGTTGATTACACTGTTGAAGCACGTCGCGGCAAAGGCGTGGGTCTGGCTAACACTCAAGCTCGACTCGTGGGACTCTACGGCAACGCGGCTCGGTTTGAACTAAACAACGATCCCGCCGGCGGATTAATCGTGGCACTCGAAATTCCACGCGAACCGGATAAGAATCCATGAAGTTGAATTAGTCTCCACTTTTTCGTCCCTCCAAAAATCTTTATGGCGCATCTCTTATCCATAAGCACGAAACTTGGCATCTAACTTCGTCGTAGGAAGCGATGAATCCATTTTGGCGGGTCCCTTTGCGCCACAAGTGATTCGACTGCGGTGTTCAATATAGTGTGATCTCACTCACGCGTTCATTGCGTTATTCACGTTTGGTTAGGAGGCAAAGTGACGAACGCAAGACGTATTCGTGCGTTGGTCGTCGACGATGAACCGCTCGCTCGCGAAATGATCCGCGAGATGCTCGAAGATGATTCAGATGTCGAGATAGTTGCGGAGTGTGCGAATGGTCGTGAGGCAATAGAGGCCATCAAGTCGAATCAACCTGACGTCGTTTTCCTGGACATTCAGATGCCTGAGCTCGGCGGGTTCGAAGTGCTCGAATCGTTTGAGCCACAGGCAACTCCTTACATCATCTTTGTTACGGCCTACGACCAATACGCGGTGCGTGCTTTTGAAGTGCACGCCTTCGACTATCTGCTCAAGCCATTTGACCGCGAGCGGTTCGACGCTGCCTGGCAACGCGTAAAAAAGCAGATCAAGCTCCAACAGACAGGCGAACGAGACCGTCACATTCTTGCACTGCTGGAAGAGTTGAAGAGTGGACCGGGTCATCTCGAACGACTGGTTATCAAGAATGGCGGGCGAGTTTTCTTTCTCAACGTGCAGGACATTTACTGCATCGAGGCGGAAGGAAACTACGTGCGGGTTTACGATAACCAGAAAGGATATCTCTTACGCGAAACGATCAGCAGTTTGGAAGAGCAGCTTGACCCAAAACAGTTTCGCCGCATTCATCGCTCAGCGATCGTGAAGATCGACAAGATCAAAGAGATGCAGCCCTGGTTTCATGGGGAGTATCGGATCATCATGGAGAACGGCAAGCAACTTACGTTGAGTCGAAACTACCGCTCCAATTTTCAGGGAGCTGTGGGCAACACGATTTGAACTTAGCGCCTTTAGGTGAGACTTTGCGTCTTTGCGTGAACAGATCTTTCCACGCAAAGCCGCGAAGGAGAAACCCAAGGCGCTAAGGGTTTTATCCATTTTTGTAGCCGCTCCGTCACAAAATTTAGCCGCTCCGTCACAGACCTGACGAATCGTTTGCACTTTTCTGAGACTATTTAAATGCAGCCGCATCCGACGACTCCCCGGTAAAGGAATACGCGGCGAAACGTCTATTGCCGCATTTCGGAGGTGGTTTATGAGTAATGAATCGATCTTAGGTTTAGAAAGCGGCGCCGCTGAGTCCGCCGGGCAAAAGCCGGCCGATTCAAGCGTTGATGCGCGGCTAAACACTTTGCGTGAGACGGTGCTTCAGCTTTTGAATGAGGTGGAGTCGCTTGCGATCTCGCGACCGGTAGACATCAAACGCGGCGCGCGTTTCTCGGACGAGGTACGCCAGTTTGAAGTGAGCTTGATCCGCACTGCGCTGGGTCGCACCTCAGGCAGCCAGACGCGCGCTGCAAGACTCCTTGGATTGAAGCCCACAACCCTCAACGCCAAGATCAAGCGTTACGGCATCACGGCGTAGCATTGTGCGTCTCCTTGGAGTGCGGTGCCTTGGCACCGCTTTGGCCAAAGCGGCGACAAGTCGCCGCACTCCAAAGAGGCGCACGACCTCTACCCACTGCTATACTGACTGGCAGTGGACGATCGTTACAGCAGACAAATTCTCTTCAATGGAATTGGCTCGGAAGGACAGCAGCGACTCACGGCTGCACAAGTCCTGATTGTGGGTTGTGGAGCTCTCGGTTCCGGTCACGCCGAGTCGCTGGCACGTGCCGGAATCGGGCGCCTGCTCATAGTCGATCGCGACTTTGTCGAGCCTTCAAATCTTCAACGGCAGACGATGTTCACTGAGAGTGACGCCGAACAGCATCTGCCAAAGGCCATTGCCGCTGCCAACCACCTGCGGCAAATCAATTCCAGTATAGAAATCGAACCTCACATTCTGGATGTCAACTACTCGAGCATCGAGCAGTTGGTTGAAGGTTGTGACGTCGTCCTTGACGGAACTGATAACTTTGCCACTCGCTACCTCATCAACGACGCTTGTGTGAAACACGAGATACCCTGGATTTACGGCGCCGCAGTCGGATCATACGGCGTCACGATGACCATCCGCCCGCATCAAACAGCTTGCTTGCGTTGTGTGTTTGAGCAAGCACCGCCGGCCGCCAGTGCTCCCACTTGTGACACTGCGGGAGTGATCATGCCGATCATCAACGTCGTGTCGGCCGTGCAGGTTACGGAAGCATTGAAGCTGATAACCGGTCACATCGAGGATCTCCACGGATCATTGATGCAGTTTGACGTTTGGCGAAATGAGTGGAGAAGGATTGGCACGGGCGCCCGCCGCACTGATTGTCCGACGTGTGGACTCGCTCGTTACGAAAGCTTATCGGGAACTGCGGAAGGCGCTGCGGTGCTTTGCGGTCGCGACGCAATTCAGATCTCTCCGTCTCAACCCACACGAGTCAACTTTTCATCACTCGCGGAACGGCTTCGTCGCGCAGGTGAAGTGAAGTTCAACGAATATCTGTTGCGCTTCAAGACGGGAAATTTTGAGCTCACTGTTTTTCAGGATGCGCGTTCGATTATTCGAGGTACAGATGAGGTCGCCGTCGCTCGCTCACTTTATGCCAGGTACATAGGAAACTGACTAACAGATGACTATCCGACAACTAACCATTTCAGCACTCCTGCTTATTTTTCTTTTCAGCACAACCGAGGCAGGCCAGCCGGTAGTTTGGGAAACAAGTGGCCGCACAGAACTTCTGAAAGGGGACGCGCGCGGCATTTCCATTAGTGACACCGGCGTGCTGATGCTTGCACCGAAATTGACAGAGCTCTTCAACACTCAACAGACTTACATCTGGTCCAGCGCGATCGACAATCAAGGCAACGTATTTCTCGGCACCGGACACGATGGCCGGATTTATCGCATTCCGGCCAATGGCGCCGGCGCGCTTCTTTACGATGCTGCGGAACTTGATGTGACCGCACTGGCAGTCGGTCGTGATGGCGTGTTGTTCGCCGGCACTTCGCCCGACGGCAAGGTCTATCGCATCTCCGCTGATGGAAAGGCCGACGTCTATTTCGATCCCGCTGACAAATATATCTGGTCTTTGGCGGTCATGCCTGATGGTTCGCTCGCGGTTGGCACAGGCGACAATGGCAAGCTCTACCGCGTGCGGGCAGCGGGCGCTAGTCCCGAGTCGTCGTTATTAGTCAGCACCAATCAAACGCATGTCATCTCACTCGCAGTCACGGCGCAAGGCGACCTCATCGCCGGAACTGATTCAGGAGGACTAGTGCTGCGCGTGTCTCCCGAAGGAAAGATGTTTGCGCTATTCGACACGCAGCTTCGTGAAATCCATGCGTTGGCTCCCGCTGCTGATGGTTCAATTTATGCACTAGCACTCAGCGATGCTGCGGCAACAGCACGCCCGCCGTCGGCGCCGGCAGCCCCACAGCCGCAACCTACAGAAGGCGCCACTCCGAGCACGTCAGTGACTGTGACCGCCATCGATGAAAGCGGCGCGCCGATTCAGGGTCAACCCACACCAGCACGCAGCCGGAATGACGTGTCGAATGCGCGTAGCGCCGTATTTCGCATACTTCCCGACGGCGCAACTGATGTGGTATGGAGCTCACCAAGCGTAACCGCATTCTCGATCGCGCCCGCATTGCAACCGGGCAGCGTGCTGATCGGCACGGCCGACAAAGGGCGCATCTATTCGGTGACGAACGACGGTCGTGACACGCTGTTGCTGCAATCGCCGGAAGGCCAGATCTCGTCGCTGCTTGTGAGAAACAACCAGGTCTACGCGGCGTCGAGTAACCAGGGAAAACTCTTCCGTTTCGGCAACGAACTGGTTACCGACGGAACTTACGAATCGCCTGTAAGAGACGCGAAACTGACAGCAGCATGGGGTCGAATCTGGTGGCGAGGCGCCGGCAATGTTGAAGTTCAAACGCGCACAGGCAATGGCCAACGGCCTGACGCCACGTGGAGCGATTGGAGCACCATTTATCGCAGCCCCGACGGCAATCAGATCTCGAGTCCACGCGCTCGTTTTATTCAATGGCGCGCAACGATTCGGGGTTCGAGCTCAGCCGCCGCTCCGTCGTGGGTTGAAGACGTGAGCGTCGCGTATCTGCCGCGCAACGTCGCGCCTGAGGTGTTGTCGATTACAGTTTTGCCGATTGGCGTCGGTTTGCAACAGATTGCGCAGGTCGCAGTTGATCCCAATGTTGAGTCGTCGGGTCTGGATCCGTCGTTGTTTGGACCAGTTGCTCAGGTCCCGCCGCGACGTTTCTACCAGCGCGGCGCGCGATCGTTTCAGTGGCAGGCAGAAGATCGAAATTCCGACACGTTGGAGTATTCAATTTATTACCGGGCGGTGAACGAACAGACGTTTCGATTGTTGAAAGACAAACTGCGCGACAATTTCTACACTATCGACGGAGCGACGCTCGCCGATGGTCGTTACATCATCAAAGTCGTAGCTTCAGACGCTCCTGACAATCCGCCGGGACAGAAACTTACCGGCGAAAGATTGAGCGAACCGATTGACATCGACAACACGCCACCGGTCGTGAAGGTGATGGGCGAACCACAGGTGACGCGCGACTCGGTTCGGGTGGTTTTTTCAGTTGACGACGCAACCGGGAAAGTGCGAAAGGCGGATGCGAGCCTGGATGGCGCAGCGTGGGTGCCGGTCTTTCCCGAAGATGGCATCGCCGATAGTGGCCACGAGGTTTACTCCCTGGACTTTCCTCTCGCCGGCGCTGGGGAGCACACGATCTCCCTGCGTGCTTTTGACAGCAGCGGCAACGTTGGCACGCTCAGTGTGACTGTGCACCGTTAGCTGTCTGTGGCTTTTTGGTCTCAGGGAGGCTATACGATACCGTGCGACGTAATGCGAAAGCGTGCGAATTTTCGGCGTTATTGTTAGACTTTTTGCCCTAAAGCACGTGGCACCTGTATTGCTGCCTTCTGGCCGGCGCATCTCTCTTTCTCCCTTGCATGCGCGAAATTGCATGAGGAGAATAGGCTGAAAATGATTAGGCTTGTAAGACAATTAGTGATCATAGCAATGCTGGGCGTTGTTTCGGCTGGAGCATTTGCGCAGCGAAAAGACGAGGACAAGCGACCTCCGAAGGAGCCGGTGAAGGTCATTACCAATGACCGAAAAGACAACCGGCCGCCGCCACGGAACACCAATCAACCACCGAAGCCAGACAATCGAAAAAGACCTGAATAGGGCCACAAAAAGGCACAAAAGTTTAGCCACAAAGAGGCACAAGAAGCACAGAACGATTTTGTGATTCTTGTGCCTCTTTGTGGCCTTGATTTTTCAGTTGCGCTAAAATCACAGCCGAGGTCCCATGGTTACTGCAAAAGAACAGATCACACAACTGGTCCAGCAACAACCAGATGACAGTTCGTACGACGAAATCATACGAGAACTTGCGTTCCATCGGATGGTAGAAAGAGGACTCAAGGATTCGGATGAAGGCCGTACCATCTCGAGTGAGGAAATCGAAGCTCGGATCAATATGTGGTTAAAATAAATTGGACTCACGAAGCCCACGGTTTGGCTCCGAGATATCTACAATTACATTGCGACCGACAACGATGACGCAGCACGAAGCACGATTGCTGGAATCCTGCAGAAAGTCCAGCTCCTCACGAAACATCCTCGACTAGGACACCCTTATGAGCCCGAGCAATCCCGCGAAGTTCGCATCATACTTTATGGCCATTACCGCATTGCTTATCTTATAAAGTCTGACGAGACTATCGACATCCTGGGTGTATTTCACGGCGCCCTCAACATAGAGCGTTACCTCATTGATCTTCACTAACTTCCACTTGCTCAAGTGGTGATTTCGAGCTTATGTTCATCGTCACGAATGACACTGATGACCAGTATGACGCGCCTGGAGCAGCTCGACAAACAGATTGGGAGGTTGAGGCGTCGTGCTGATTTCCTCGAAAAGATTAGCCGAAAATATTGGATTGCACGACGGGTGATATTCGTTTCGGGTGCGGTGCTCGCGCTCGTCTTCTGCAACTTTGCGGGCAGCACAGCGGCTTGGTTTCTCGCTGCGCTAATAGCAATTGTGTTCTTTATCGTCACGGTTTTTCATACACGAGTGCGTGAAAGTCTCACGCGAAATTCACTCCTCATAAATATCAAACAGGTTCAGATCGCCCGCATTCATTTAGATTGGGACCATATTCCTCCAGCAGATCTATCGACATCTCCTATCGCCGGTCATCCATTTGAAACTGATCTCGACATCACCGGCGAACGATCGCTGCACCGATTACTCGACTGCGCTGTCACGAAAGAAGGTAGCGATAGACTAAAGTCGTGGCTACTCAGCGTTCGACCTGACGCCCAGTTAATAAGACACAGACAGATACTCGTTCAGGAACTAGAAGCACGTCCGTTACTCCGTGACAAGTTGCAACTGCTCTCAGCGGTCGCGCGCCTCAGCACCGCTGGTCCAGGACGACTCCGCACAACGGGCGCTAACCTTTGGAACTCAAGCCGCCTGCTCGAGTGGATTGAACGAAGCAGGCCTGGCAGTTCATTACTTCCAACAGTTCTCTTTCTCTCCGGCCTGGCAGTTCTAAACATCGTGTGCATTGTGCTCGCTAGCCTGCATGTGATCCCGCAGATTTGGCCCATCACTTTCATGATCTACGCAGGCGCAATGCTCTTGATGCAGTCGCGGATCGCAACTGCATGGAGCGAGTTGCAGGAGTTGGAGAAGGTGATGACACATTTGAAGGTCATCTTTGCATATCTCGAATCGCGCTCTTATGGCGACACTGGCCTGGCTGAGATCTGCGCACCCTTTGTGGATCAAAACAAACGACCCTCAGTCGAAATAAGACGATTGGGACGACTCGCCGCAGCGTTAGGTCTACGCACAAATCCGATTCTGTGGTTCCTGGTCCATCTCGTGGTGCCCTGGGATTTCATCTTCACGCACCGGTTGGAACTGGTGAAGAAAGAGATCGCGCACCTGTTGCCTCGTTGGCTCGATGCCTGGTACGAACTCGAAGCACTTAGCTCGCTGGCAAACTTCGCTGACCTCAATCCGCATTACGTCTTTCCCGTGATATCGCCAGATGCGAATAGATTTGTAGCTCGAAATCTCGGCCATCCCCTGTTAAAGCCTGAGTCAAAGGTGTCCAACGATTTCGAGTTGGACCAGGATCAACGGATTGTGATTCTTACCGGCTCAAACATGGCAGGGAAGAGCACGTTTCTAAGGACCGTCGGCGTCAACATTTGTTTGGCTTACGCCGGCGCGCCGGTAAACGCCGCGCACCTGGAGTTGTCGCTATTTCGACTCTTCACGTGTATTAAAGTCAGTGACTCAGTGCAGGATGGTCTTTCCTATTTCTACGCAGAGGTAAAACGGCTGCGAGCGTTGCT
>Ga0075425_100010213_pt1 | contig 10006 bp, 7 predicted proteins | sample SoiMethybrSBSTD4_FD_75300 | JGI IMG/M metagenome (GOLD analysis project Ga0075425, IMG submission 75300) | Bulk soil microbial communities from a Populus tree surrounding site in Tennessee, USA - Soil MetaG P. TD hybrid SBSTD4 | ecosystem: Environmental > Terrestrial > Soil > Tree plantation... | reverse complement strand
TGCGGCGCGGCGCTCCCGACGTCGCCGGGCGTGATGCTGCCGAGGCGGGTCGCGACGTCGAGATCGACCGAGTCGAGGTGGGCGCCGATCCACAGCTCCGCGCCGGCGTCGTGCCGCCGATCGTCGACAAGGGCCACGCCGCCCGGCAGCTTCGTCGCCTGGTCGACGATCGCGAAGATTGCCCCCGACGCGTCGGCGATGAACCGCCGCGCGCCGACCTGCCAGGCAAGGACGGGCACGCGCTCCTCGATGCGCACGACGAGGGCAGCGTCCGGGAGCGAGACGGAGACCTCGGCGCCGGCGACCGCCGGCAGGGTGCGCAGGGCGGCCTCGAGCGGCGCCGTGTCCAGCCGGAAGACATTGCTGCCAAGGGGCACGTCGAGCTTCGCCGCGACCGCGGCGCCGTCCGTCCAGGCCAGCTTCGGGATGTCCGTGCGGCTCAGGCCGAACGCCGTGGGACCGGTGACGAGCGTGAACAGAAACCCCGCCCCGAGCATGCCGAGCAGCCCCGCGGCACGTGCCGGCGCGAAGATCCGGATTCGCCCCCGCCGGGCAGGCCTTGCGACCGGTCCGCCGGTGCGGCGGGCAGCGGACGGGACCGGCAGCGGGTTGCCGGAACCGTTCCCGCTCGACGAGCCCCCACTCCTCGTACCAACCAGGCCGCGCATCGCCCGGCCCAGGGCCGCATCCGGCGACCGCTCGGGCACGGGCACCCGCGCGCCCTTCATCGGCCGGGCCCCGCTCGCCCGCCGGCGACCCGACCCGAAGCCTCTCATCGCCGGCTCACCGGGGCAGGTCCTCCGACCGGAGCCGGCGGCGCGCGCGGCCCGCGTGCCGTTCGAGCGCCAGCTCGAGGATGCGCAGGCAGACCGCGGTGAAATCGAGGCCGCCCTCGGCGGGCATCGTCGGGAACAGGCTGATCGGCGTGAACCCGGGGATGGTGTTGATCTCGGAGATGTACACCGTGTCGTCGCGGACGAGGAAGTCGACCCTGGCGAAACCCTCGGCGCCGATCGCGCGGTACGCATCGCGGGCGAGCTTCTTGATCAGCTCGCGCTGGGCGTCGGGGACCTCCGCCCGGGTCGCGGTCTCCGACAGCCCGGGCGTGTACTTGGCCGCGTAGTCGTAGAACTCGTGGCCGGCGATGATCTCGCCGGGCCCGTAGACGCCCAGCGGGGGCTCCGAGCCGATCACGGAGACTTCGAGGTCGCGCGCCCCCGCGAGGTACCGCTCGACGATGGCCAGGTCGTCGTAGCGGAACGCGAGGTCCAGCGCAGCCGCGCGCTCCGCGGCGTCGTGCGCCAGGGTGATCCCGACCGACGAGCCGAGCCGGGCGGGTTTGACCATCAGCCGGGCGTCGGGCGGGCTCGCGGCCGCGGCGAACGCCTCGAGCTGGCCGAGCACCCCTGCGCGGTTGGCCGTCCAGCCTGCGGCGCGGACCTCGACCGAGTCGATCACCGGCAGCCCGAGCCCGCGCCAGATCCGCTTCTGGGCGACCTTGTCCATGCCCAGCGCCGATGCCAGCACGCCGGCGCCGGTGTACGCGAGACCGGCAGCCTCGAGCAGCGCCTGGACCGTCCCGTCCTCTCCGAACGGGCCGTGCAGCCCGATGAACACGACCGGGGCCGGTTGCGCCGACGCGAGACGGTCCAGCGCCGCCCCAACCGTCAGCGGGCCTTCCGCGTCCAGCGTGCCCGGGTCGTCGTAGTCGCGGGCCGGCCTCTCCCCACGCCGGTGTGCCGCCGGCAGCCACCACCAGCGCCCGTCGATGTCGACGAGGACCTCGCGCACAGCCAGGCCTGCCGCGCGCAGCGCGTCGGCGATGGCGGTGCCGGACACGACCGAGACGTCGTGCTCGGCTGACGGGCCGCCAAGCAGGACGACCACCGACGGCCAGTCGCGGGCCGCGCCTGGCTCCGTCACGAGTGCGCCTCCGCGGCCGGCCACGGCCAGCCGGCCCAGTCACCGACGAAGACGATCTCCGGCACGAGCTCCACGCCCGACGATTCGAGCACCGTCGCGCGGACCCGGTCCATCAGCCGCCGGACGTCGGCGGCGGTCCCCTTGCGGTCGTTGACGATGAAGTTGGCGTGCTTCTCGGAGACCGTCGCGCCGCCTTCCTGGAGGCCCTTCAGGCCCGCGCGGTCGATGAGCTCCCCGGCCGAGACGTCCGGGCTCGGGTTCCGGAACGAGCTCCCGGCCGAGGGCAGGCCGAGCGGCTGATGCGCCTGGCGCCAGTGGCGGATGTCGTCGAGACGGGCCTTGATCTCGTCGGCCGAGGCTGGCTCCAGCCCGAAGCGCGCCCCCAGGACCACCTCGCCGGGACCCTCGGCCGGCTGGCCCTTGAACCGGCTCTCGCGATAGCCGAGGCCGAGCTCGGCGACCGGCACGCGCGCCTCGGTGCCGTCGGCGAGGAGCACGTCCGCCGACTCGAGCACGGAGCGCACGTCGGAGCCGTGCGCGCCGGCGTTGGCCCAGACGGCGCCGCCGGCGCTGCCCGGGATCGCCAGCCCGAACTCGAGGCCGGTGAGGCCGGCACGCTGGGTCTCCGTTGCGGCGCGGGCCATGGGCACGCCCGCCTCGGCGACGTAGGCGTTGCCGTCGACGCGGCTGCCCTCGGCCCGGACGTGCACGACGAGCCCGCGCACGCCGCGATCCGAGATGACCGTGTTGCTGCCTCGCCCGAGGAGCGTCAGCGGCAGGCCACGCGACCGGGCGAAGCGGACGAGCGCCCGGAGCTCGAAGGTGTTGTGCGCCGTTGCCAGGAGGTCCGCCGGTCCACCGAGCCGCATCGTCGTCAGCTTTGCGAGCGGCGCGTTCCGCTCGGCCTTGACGCCGACCCGCCGGGCGATCTCGCCCGAGAGCGCGACGAGGTCGAGCGCCTCGGTCGGTGGTTCGGAGGGCCGGGACGGGCCCGCTGCCGCGCCCGGGCTCACCCGGCTCCCCCGGCGGCGAGCTTTGCCACGGCATCCGCGGACGGCAGCGGCCGGCGTTCGGCGAGGGCCATCGCGAGCTCGGCCAGCGCATCGGCAGCGTGCGGCTTCGCCAGGCGTCGAGCCGCGGCCGCCATCGCCGCATGCCGAGCCGGGTCGTCGAGGATGCCCACTGCGTCGAGGAGCGCCGCGCTGTCGAAGGCCTCGTCCTCGACGAAGAGCGCCGCCCCGCCGTCGACCAGCTCCGCGGCGTTCGCCCGCTGGTGCGCCCCGGCGTAGGGGTACGGCACGACCACCATCGGCAGCCCGAAGGCCGCCGTCTCGGCGAGCGTGGACGAGCCCGCCCGCCCGACGACGAGGTCCGCCGCGGCCAGCGCGTCGAGGAGTCCCTCGCCCAGGAATGCCGCGGGTCGATACCGCGTCCGGACCGGCTCCGGCAGGGTGTCGCGCGCGGCCTCCGCGTCGGCCAGGCCGTCGCTGCCGGTGAGGTGGATGACGTGCAGCTTCTCGACGAGCTGCGGCAGCGCCCCGGTCACGGCACCGTTCAGCCGGCGGGCCGCCTGTGAGCCGCCGAAGACCACGACCACCCGGGCGTACGACGGCAGGCCGAGTCGCTCGCGGGCGGCGAGGCGGTCGATCGACGTCACGTCTCGGATCGGTGTGCCCGTCGGGAAGCACGGCCGGCGCGTCGCCAGTGTCGTGCAGGTGGCCTCGAACGAGACGGCGATCGCGGAGGCGAGCCGGGCGGTCGCGCGCACGCTCCGGCCGGGGATGACGTTGCCCTCCCAGAGCAGGGCCGGGATGCCCAGCAGGCGGGCCGCGATGAGGACCGGGATCGCCACGTAGCCGCCGGTCGTGAAGACGGCCGCGGGGCGGCGCCGGACGAGCCACCACAGGGCCTGGGGCACGGACAGCGCGAGGCGGATGGGATCGAGGACGAGATGCGCGTCGGCCTCGACGGAGCGCAGCGAGCGCAGCAGGAGCCGGTGCAGCCGGAAACCCGCCGGCGGGACGAGCTGTGACTCGAGCCCGCGGCGGCCGCCGACCCAGTCCAGCTCAGGCGCGTCGGGTCGGCGACGGATCGACGTCGCGACGGCGAGGGCCGGGTAGATGTGTCCCCCGGTTCCCCCGGCCGCGATCAGCAGCCGCATCTGACCTCCGGGCTCCGCTTCCGGATCGTGCCTCGTCGCGAGCAGGAGCCTTTGGCTCCACGACCCCGGCCGCCGCGGCGGCGGGTCGCTCCACGAGGGTCTCGCGCGAGATGGACAGCAGGATGCCCGCGGCCGCGAAGCTCACGAGCAGGGACGAGCCGCCGGCGCTGATGAACGGCAGCGTGATGCCGGTGACCGGCAGCAGGGCAACCACGACCGCGATGTTGATGAACGCCTGGAAGCACAGCCAGGCGGTGATCCCGGCGGCCAGCAGCGCCCCGAACGTGTCCGGGGCCCTGAGCGCGGTCCGGATCCCGGCGTAGCCGAGGAGCACGAACAACGCGATCACGAGGCCGGCGCCGATGAACCCGAACTCCTCGCCGATGATCGCGAAGATGAAGTCGTTCCAGGCGTTGGGCAGGTACAGCCCGCCCGCGAGCTTGGACTCGCCGAGGCCCTGCCCGAAGATCCCGCCGAGCCCGAGCGCCAGCAGCCCCTGGATCGTGTGGAAGCCCGTCCCCAGCGGGTCTCGCCACGGATCCAGGAACGTCCGGATCCGCTCGATCTGGTAGTCGCGCAAGCCGACCAGCAGCACGCCGACGAAGCCGATCGCGCCCATTGCCCCGAGCTGCACGAGGCTCGCGCCCGCGGCGAAGAACATGGTGAACGCGGCGAGCGCGACGACGACCGTCGTGCCCAGGTCCGGCTCCTTGAAGATCAGCGCGATCACGGGGATCGCGATCAGCAGGAACGGGATCGTTCCCGACCGGAAGCCGCCGATCCGGCGGCCCTTGTTGGCCATCCAGTGGGCCAGGTACACCACCAGCGCGAGCTTGGCGATCTCGGCCGGATGGACGGCCGGCAGCGGCGCGACCACGAGCCAGCGTGCCGAGCCGCCGACGACCCGGTTGAGCGATGGCACGAAGACCAGGGCCAGCAGCACGAGGGCGATCGCGTACCCCGGGACGGACGCGAGCCGGAGCCAGCGATAGTCGAGGCGCATCACGACGAGCATGGTCAGGATGCCCAGCGCGCCCCAGAAGATCTGTGGCCCGACGATGGCCAGGGAGTCGTCACTCGCGATGTAGGCGTGCATCGCCGACGACGAATAGACCATCAGGATCCCGATGGCCGCCAGGGCGACCACGGCGAGCAGGATCGAGTAGTCCGGCTGGTGGCGCTCGCGACGGAGCACGTCCGAGCCCGCCCGTGCCGCCGGCCGCGCGGTTGCGCTCGCGGCCGCGCGCCGTTCCGAACGGCCCTCCGCGGCCGGTCCCGCGCCGATGCCGTGGTCCCAGCGCCGCATCGCGCCCGCGCGGGTCCGCCCGCCGCGTGCCGGCGACGATGCCCGCGGCCCGAACGGCAGCCGTCCCACGAAGTCCATCAGCGCCCCTGCCCGGCGAGGCGCGTCACGGCGGCCTTGAATGCCCGCCCACGTGCCTCGTAGTCGGCGAACATGTCGAAGCTTGCCGCAGCCGGGCTCAGCAGGACCGTCGCCGTGTTCCCGTGCGCCCGGCCCGCAGCGCGGGCGAGCTCGTCCGCGGCCTCGACGGCGTCCTCGAGTGTCGCTGCCCGCTCCGTGGTCGCGAGGCCCGCCCCGCGGAACAGCCGCTCGAGCGCCGGGCCGCTCTCACCGATCAGGACCGCCGCATCGGCGCGCTCGGCGACGACCGTGGCCAGCTCAGCCAGGTCGACGCCCTTGTCCCGGCCGCCGGCGATGAGCACGATCGGCCCGTCGAACGCGCGGAGCGCCGCGATCACCGCGTCCGGCTGGGTGCCCTGCGAGTCGTTGATGAAGCGCACGCCGTCGATCTCGGCCACGCGCTCGAGCCGGTGCTCCACGCCCGTGAACGCGCCCGCCGCGCGCCGGATGGCGTCCGGCGCGATCCCGAACAGCAGCGCGACCGCGGTCGCGGCGAGGGCGTTGGACACGTTGTGGGCGCCGGGAATGCCGAGCTCGTCGATCGGCAGGATCCGGCCCGCCGCCCCAGTCGCGGGCGACGCCACGCCCTCGAGCGGCTCGATCTGGTCGGCGACGAGCCAGCCATCGGCGACGCCGAGACCGCCCGGGGGCAGCTCGCCGTGCCGATAGCGGACGACGCGCGCCGGCGTCGCGGCGCCGTAGCCCGCGACCACCGGATCGTCATCGTTGAGCACGAGCGCGCCGCCCGGGTCCACCAGCTCGGCGAGGCGGCGCTTGACGGCGCGATATGCCTCGAGCGTGCCGTGCCGGTCCAGGTGGTCGGCGGTCACGTTCGTGTAGGCCGCGACCGTCGTTCCCCGCGAGAGCGTCGGCAGCTGCAGCTCGGACAGCTCGAGCACGACCCGGTGCTGCGGTGTCAGCTCGGGCAGCCGCTCGACCAGCGGCACCCCGATGTTGCCGCCGAGGACCGCGGGGTGCGCGGGGTCGGTCGCGAGCAGGGCGTGGGTGAGCGCCGACGTCGTCGTCTTGCCCTTCGTGCCGGTGATCCCGATCGTCTGGGCCGGGCACAGGCGCAGGAACAGGTCGACCTCGGAGACGACCGCGGCGGCGGCCGGATCGCCGCCCGCGCGACGCGCGACGAGCTCGGCCAGGGCGCGACGCAGCCTCGGCTCGGTCGTCGGGAAGTCGGGGTTGATCGACGGCGACGTGGCCACCAGGGCTGTGCCGGCCAGGGCAGCGCCGGGATCGACGTCCGGGCCGAGCAGCAGGCGCACCGGCCGGCCGTCCAGCGCGGCGACGGCCCGCTCGAGCTCGCTCGCCCGCCGGCCGTCGTACACCGTCACCGAGGCGCCGGCGTCGGCCAGGAACCGGGCGAGGGCGATCCCCGACCGCGCGAAACCCAGGACGCTCACAGGCCGCCCGCGGAACAGCCCGGCGTCGAGCGCCCCGGGGACCAGGCTCGCCGGGTCGATGGTCGAGATGCGGTCGGCGGTCATCACGTCAGCTCAGCCGGTCGATCGAGGCCAGGAACAGCGTCACGCCGATCAGCCCGGCGATGATGCCGATGATCCAGAAGCGGAGGGTGATCTTCTCCTCGTCCCAGCCCATGAGCTCGTAGTGGTAGTGCAGCGGGCTCATCCGGAAGATCCGCTTGCCGCCCGTGAGCTTGAAGTAGCCCACCTGCACGATCACCGACAGCGTCTCGATGACGAACACGAGGCCGACGAGAGGCAGGATCAGGATCTGGCCGGTGATGAGGGCCGTGACCGCCAGCGTCGCGCCGAGCGCCAGTGAGCCCGAGTCGCCCATGAAGATCTGCGCCGGGTGCACGTTGAACCACAGGAAGCCCAGCAGCGCGCCGACGATCAGCGCGCACAGGACCGCCAGGTTCGGCTGGGTCGGGACGTTGAGCAGCGAGACGAACACGAAGGCGACGAACGCGAAGACGAGCGTGCCGCCGGCGAGGCCGTCGAGCCCGTCGGTGATGTTCACCCCGTTGGCCGCGGCGATGATCGCGAACGCCCCGAAGACGATGAACAGCGCGGGATGGATCATCACGGTCCCGACGAACGGGACGGCGATCGAGTCGATGGCGTACGTCGTCTGGATCTGGTACGCCGCGAACGCGGCCACGACGACGAGCCACAGCATCTTCTGGCGGGCGGTGATGCCCTCGCCCGTCCGGGCGTTCAGCCAGTCGTCGAAGGCGCCCAGGATGCCCACGAGGAGGAGCGTCGCGAGAGGGGCGATGATGCCGCCCGGCGGCAGCCCGCCCGCGAGCAGGAAGAACAGGCCGAGGACGGTCGCGATGATCAGGAGACCGCCCATCGTGGGCGTGCCCTGCTTGACCTGGTGCGTCTCGGGCCCTTCCTCGAGGATCTGCTTGCCCATCCCGAAGAAGCGCAGCGCCCGGATGTACGCCGGCATCGTGATGACGACCACCGCGAATGCGAGCAGGACGCCCTGGATGATCGAGATCGTGCCCGGGTTCACGAGAGCTCTGCCCTGAGGCCTTCCACGAGCGCGTCGAGCTCGACCCCGCGCGAGGCCTTGACCAGGACGACGTCGCCGTCGCGCAGCCGCGACCGGAGCAGGTCCAGCGCGGCTTCGCGATCGCGCGCTTCGAGGATGCGCGACGGATCGAGCCCGGCGCCCCGCGCGCCCGCCGCGATGCCCGCGGCGCCCGCGCCGACGACGACGAGGAGGTCGACGGTGGCCGCGGCGGCCGTCCCGACCTCGCGATGGCCGCTGACGGCGCCCTTGCCCAGCTCGTACATCTCCCCGAGCACGGCGATCCGGCGGCCGGGCAGGCCGGCGAGCATGTCCAGCGCCGCCGTGACCGACGGCGGCGAGGCGTTATAGGCGTCGTCGATGATCGTGATCCGCCCGACCTTGCTCACCTGGCCGCGGTGCGCCGCCGACCAGCCCGCCGCCAGGGCGTGGACGATCACGACCGGCTCGATGCCCGCCGCGTGGCCCACCGCCGCGCCGGCGAGGGCGTTGTGGACGGACAGCTTGCCCAGCCCGGGGATCCGCGCCGCCTGGCGCACCCGACGGCCGCCCCGGCCGGGCAGGTTGAGCGTGAAGCGCATGCCCTCGAACCCTGCCGAGACGACCTCGTCGGCGCTCACGTCGGCATCGCCGCTGAGGCCATAGGTCAGCACGCGGGCCGCGGTCCGGTCGGCCATGCGCCGGACCCGCCGGTCGTCCTGGTTGAGCACGGCCACACCATCCGACGGCAGGGCCTCGACGAGCTCGCCCTTGGCCCGCTCGATGGCGGCGAGCGAGCCCATCCGGCTGAGATGGACACCGTGCACGGCCGTGACCACGCCGATCTTCGGGCGGGCCATGCGCGCGAGGTCGGCGATCTCGCCGCCGGCGTACATGCCCATCTCCAGGACCGCGGCCCGGTGGTCGGGCCCGAGGCGGAGCAGGGTCAGCGGCAGGCCGATCTCGTTGTTCTGGTTGCCCTCGTTCCGGAGCGTTCGGAAGGTCGTGGCGAGCACCGCGGCGATCGCCTCCTTGGTCGAGGTCTTGGCGATGCTCCCGGTCACGCCGACGACGAGCGGATCGAACCGCGCGCGCCAGCCCGCGGCGATCGCGCCCAGCGCGGTGAGCCCGTCGGGTACCGCCAGCACGGTGACGTCGCCGAGGGCGTCGAGCACCTCGTTGGGCACGGGTCGGGAGACGACGAGCGCAGCCGCGCCGGCCACCGCCGCGTCGGCGAGGAAGCGATGGCCGTCGGTGCGCTCCCCCGGCAGCGCGACGAACAGCTGGCCGGGGACGATCACCCGGGAGTCGACCGCCGCGCCGCGAATCGGGCGCCGGCTGGTCCGCAGGAGCCGGCCGCCGGTGAGGCGACGGAGGTCGTCGGCGGTGAGGGCCGGGGCGTCAGATCCCCGGGAGCGGGCCCCCGCGCTGGGCGGCTGCGGGCCCTCGACGGTCACGGCCCAAAGTGTGGCACAGGGCCCGGCGGCAGCCGCCGCACCGCCGATCACCCGCCGGCCTGCGCCGTCGTGGTGTCGGTCGGCGCAAGCGGGGCCAGGAGGCCGGGCGTGGTGATCGCATCCGTGGCGACCCGGCGGAACAGCACCACCTGATCCAGCGGCAGGCTGATCGTCCCGAACGAGTCGCGGTTTGGGGTCGTCTCGGAGATCCGGACGGCCACCACGAGGTCGGGGTGGCCCTGCTGCCGCCCGATGAAGCCCACGCACGAGAAGTTGTACTTGTTGAACAGCCAGCGCTGGTGCTCGTTGTCCCACACCTGCGCCGTGCCCGTCTTGCCGCCGATCCAGGAGCCCGGGACAGACGACTTCTCGGCGTACCAGGGGCTGGCGAGGACGTGCTGCATCAGCCCGGCAAGCTTGGGGCTCAGCGTCGGATCGAGGACGGGGGCGCCCTCTGTCTTCGCCGAGACCACGTCCGTTCCGATGCCCGCAACGACGTGCGGCTTGACCATCAACCCGCCGTTGATCATGGCCGCGTACGCCTGCGCCAGC
>Ga0075425_100010212_pt1 | contig 10008 bp, 10 predicted proteins | sample SoiMethybrSBSTD4_FD_75300 | JGI IMG/M metagenome (GOLD analysis project Ga0075425, IMG submission 75300) | Bulk soil microbial communities from a Populus tree surrounding site in Tennessee, USA - Soil MetaG P. TD hybrid SBSTD4 | ecosystem: Environmental > Terrestrial > Soil > Tree plantation... | reverse complement strand
TGGGCACGGTGGGCCGATAGGAGGCCACGGTCCGGGCGGTGAACCCGCTGTGGGTCAGGCAGACGATCAGATGTACCCCTAACAGCTCGGCCGCCGCGCAGACCGCCACGGCGATGGCGTCCTCGGTATTGGTGGTCACATGAGGCTGCCGCAGCCGAACCGCGGAGGCCTCCCACGCCGGCTCGCGCTCGCTCTCGTCGTCCCGCCGGTGGCCCTCCACCTCCCGCGCAATCCGGTCCATCGCGAGCACCGCCTCCAGCGCATAGGCACCCACGGCCGTCTCGGCGGACAGCATGAGCGCATCGGTGCCGTCGAGAATGGCGTTGGCCACGTCGGAGGCTTCGGCGCGGGTGGGGCGGGGTGCGCGGATCATGCTCTGCAGCATCTGGGTGGCGGTGATGACCGGCTTGCCGTGCCGGTCCGCTTCGCGAATGATCCGCTTCTGGACCAGGGGGACCTGCTCGAAGGGAAGCTCCACGCCCAGGTCACCCCGCGCCACCATGATGGCGTCGGCGACCTCCACGATCCCGGCCAGGTGCCGGAGTGCGGTGTCCTTCTCGATCTTGGCGATCAGCTTCACGTGGGGCGGTACCAGGCTGCGCATCGCGTCGAGGTCTTCGGGGCGGCGCACGAAGCTCATCCCGATGTAGTCCACTCCCAGCGCGACGGCATGGAGCGCGTCCTCCCGGTCCTTCTCGGTCATCGCCGGCGCGCTGACTTCGATGCCCGGGAGATTCATTCCCTTATGGGACTTGAGCTGGCCGCCGTAGCGCACCTTCGCGGTGACCCGGTCACCTCGAACCTCGGTGACTTCGACCGCCAGGAGCCCGTCATCGAGGAGAATGGTATTCCCAGGAGCCACGTCCCCCGCCAGCTCGGCGTAGGTCGTGGGAATCTCCCCGGGACCCGCCAGCGACTCCGGCGCGAAGACGACCGTTTGGCCTGGCTCGAGCTGGAGGGCCTTCGGGAGATCACCGACGCGGATCCGCGGCCCCTGCAGATCCACCAATAATGCGAACGCGGCCTGACGCTCTCGTTGGATGGCGTGGAGATCGTTGATCCAGCGGGCTCGCGCCTCCGGTGTGCCGTGACTCGAGTTGATGCGCACCACGTTGACGCCTGCGTCGAGCAAGGCGCGCATCTGGTCGGGACTCTCCCAGGACGGTCCCAGCGTGGCGACAATCTTGGTGCGACGAATCGGAGAGGAGGGACTGGCCAAAGTGGCAATTATCTCGGGCTGAAGATGGCACCAAAGTAAGCGGATGTTGTTGAAAAGACTTCTCCACGGCGTGCACAAGCGTGGGTGGAATTGGCAAGTGATTGTCCGGAAATCGGCAGATTCCTCCGGGAAAGTGGCCGAGGCGCTTCGACGGGACGCTGGGTGGCTCCACAATCCTGTGAATTCGAGAGGTTTTCCACACGTGGAAATGGGAACAAGTACTTGCCGCCGGGGGAAACCCCTTGCTGCTGAGCGGGATGGGTCTCGAGCCTATTATCCACATTGGGGTGGCGCTGTAAGTCCATGATCCACATGACATTCACATCATAGGGATATGTGGAAAATCATCGGGTCGAATGTCACGGAGGGGTGTCAGTTTGACGCTCTCCTCGCACTGAGCCTAGATTGTCCCGTGCCTTGAACTTCGCCCCTCCTTCGAGTGGTACCTGACGCATGGCCACAAACCTCCAGCAGCGAGCGGCCGAGTCCTTTGGCGGGGCTGTGGAATCCGGCCCCGGCGGCCTGAGCATCCGGGACCCCGCGGCCCTCCGCTCCGAAGCGATGGACCGGCTGGCCAGCCGGGCCGCCCTGGGGCAGGAGGGAGAGCGGGAGGACGCCCACCGCCTGCTCTGGGCGCTCGGGCAGGCCTCGGGGGTTCGCCCAGCCTCCATTCACGAGTTGTACCTGGCGATCGGTCGGGGGGAATGCGGGGGCTTTACGGTGCCGGCGATCAACGTGCGCATGCTGTCCTATGATACCGCTCGAGCGGTGTTCCGGGCGGCGCTGGCGCGGGATGCGGGCGCACTCATCCTGGAGATCGCGCGCTCCGAGATCGCCTATACCGAACAGCGGCCCGCCGAATATGTCGCGGTGCTCCTCGCCGCGGCCCTGCGGGAGGGTTATCGCCTGCCCCTCTTCATCCAGGGCGACCACTGTCAGGTCAACGCCAAGAAATACGCAGCCGATCCCGAGGGCGAGGTGGGCGAGGTCAAGAAGCTGATCGCCGAGGAGCTGGGCGCCGGCTTCTTCAATATCGACGTCGACACCTCGACCCTGGTGGATCTCTCCCAGCCGACCCTCGCGCGGCAACAGCGCGACAACTTCGAACGCGCCGCGGAGATCACCGCATTCATCCGGGGCATCGAGCCCGCGGGCGTCACGGTGTCGGTGGGCGGGGAGATCGGGGAAGTCGGGATGAAGAACAGCACCGTGGAAGAGCTGCACGCTTTCATGGACGGCTACAATGCCTCCCTGGCGGCGCGCCCCGGAGGGATGGCGGGCTTGAGCAAGATCTCGGTCCAGACCGGAACCTCCCACGGCGGCGTGGTGCTGCCCGACGGCTCGATCGCGGAGGTCAAGCTCGACCTCGCGGCGCTGGAGGCGCTTTCCCGGGAAGCCCGGCAACGCTACGGACTGGGCGGCGCGGTCCAGCACGGCGCCAGCACGCTGCCGGCGGACGCGTTCGGTAACTTCCCCCGGGTGGGCGCGGTGGAAATCCATCTCGCCACCAACTTCCAGAACATCGTGTTCGATCATGCGCGGTTGCCTGGCGAGCTGCGCGAGCGCATGCGGGGATGGCTGGCGCAGCATGCCGCCGGAGAGCGCAAACCCAACGATACGGAAGAACAGTTCTACTATCGCGCGCGGAAGCGGGCCATCGGACCGTTCAAGCGGGAATGCTGGGAGCTGGCGGCGGAGGTTCGCGCGGCGATCGCGGCCGACCTGGAGCGCACCTTCGGCTTCCTGTTCGACCAGCTCAAGGTGGGCGGGACCGCCCCCCTCATTACCAGGTACATTCGAGCGCCGGAGCTGAGCTGGGAACAGCTCCACAAGGCCGGCACGCGTGCAGTGGACGATGCGGAGGCGGGCGAGTAAGCGCGCCCTCATCCAAGGAGAGCTATGTCTCGGCGAGAAAGCACCCGGCGTATCGTGATCGAGCAGAGCGGCGGCTCATCGCTCTGGTGGTTTGTGGTGGGCGGGGCGCTCGGTGCCGGGCTGGCACTGCTGTTCGCGCCCCAGTCGGGCGACCGGACCCGGCGGGCGGTGGGACGCAAGCTCGGCAAACTGCGGGATGCCGCCGATAGTGCGCTGGAGGACCTGCGGGAAACCCTGAGTCCGGAGGACCGGGTGCACCGCTCGCTGGCAGACGCCAGAGATGATGAGGACGAGGACGAGGAAGAGGAAGAGGAGGAGATCAAGGCCCCTGGCACTCCGGGCGAGCGAGTGGATGGTGCGGCGCCCGTCGAGCGGCCCCGCCGAGGCGTGGTCTCCGCCCGCCACGAGCTGGAGCAGCGGCTTGCCGAGGCCCGGGCGCGCCGGCAACGCGCCCTCGCCGAGGATGACGAGGAGCCGGTCGCCTGAGCGAAGCCCGCGGTCGCGCCTGGTACGGCACGGTTCGTGGGTTCGTCTGGCGCACCCTCCAGGCCGCCGATGAAAACAACATTCCCTTCCTGGCGAGCGCGCTGACCTTCGAAGGTCTGCTCGCGGCGATCCCCTTCGTCCTGCTGCTGTTCGCCGGTCTCGGCCAGCTGCTTCAGTTTCTCGCGGGCAGCGGACCCATCGATTCGCGGGCACTCTTCGAGCGCTTCTTCCCGCCGCACGACATTTCGCCGGGCGCCGATCCCTTCAGCACCATCGAGGATCTGCTGGCCCGGCTCACCGAGGCCGGGCGCTCGCTGTCCCTGGTGGCCTTGCCCGCCTTCCTCTGGTTCAGCACCCGGCTCTTCGCGGGGATCCGTACCTCACTCAACGGGATCTACGACGCCTGGGTCCGCCCCAGGAAGATCCACCCGGTCAAGCGCTTCCTGCTCGGGAAGCTGCGCGACCTGGGCATGGTGATGATGGTGCTGGTGCTGTTCCTGGCCAATACCGCGCTGACCACGGGTTACGGGCTCCTGCGGGCGGCCTCCGCCTCATCGGGAACGGTGGGCACCGCGATCCAGACCCTGGAAGGGTGGATGGGCGAGCTACTGGGTCTCGGCTTTCTGGTGGCGCTGTTTTTTCTGCTCTACCGCTTCGCCTCGCTGCGGCGGGTGCGCTGGCAGGGCGCCCTGCTCGCGTCCGGCTTCGCGGCCGTCGCTTTCGAGGTGGCGAAGCGTCTGTTCGCGCTCTATCTCGAGCGCATCGGGGGATACGGTGCCGCCAGCGCAGGGGCCTCCATTGGGGCGGTGGTGGTGTTCGTGATCTGGGGCTATTACTCCGCGCTGGTCTTTCTGCTGGGGGGCGTCATCGCCGAAACCTGGGAGCTGCGCGACATGCAGCGTGCCCAGCGCGCCGCGTAGCTTCTTGTTATCTTGGTGGTGCCCCAGGTCCGAAGGGTGCCGGCGCGCGAACCGCGTCAGGACCTCGCCGGTAGCAGCGCTAAGCGATGTCCGGTGCAGCTTCGGGGAGCCTGGGGCACTTTCCTGTCGGTAGCCACCCTACCGTCTCACCGACTTACCGACCAAGCGCCATACCACCTTGATCGCCCTAGCTCGCAAATACCGGCCTAAGCGCTTCGCCGACCTGCTGGTCCAGGACCACGTCGCCACGGCGCTGCGGGGGGCGGTCGCGCGGAACCGGGTCGGCCACGGGTATCTGCTGACCGGACCGCGCGGCACCGGGAAAACCACGGCGGCGCGGATTCTGGCGATGGCGCTCAACTGTGAGCGACGGGATCCCGCTCAGCCCACGGGCGAGCCCTGCGGTGAATGCCCCAGCTGCGAGCGGGTCTGGAGCGGATCGGCCAATCTCGATGTGGTCGAGATCGATGCGGCCAGCAACCGCGGCGTGGACGACGCGCGGGATCTGCGCGAGCGCGCCATGTACGCCGCGTCGCAGGAGGGGGGCCACAAAGTCTACATCGTGGACGAGGCCCACATGCTCACCCGGGAGGCGTGGAACGCGCTGCTCAAGATCCTGGAGGAGCCGCCCCCCGGCGTGGTCTTCGTATTTGCCACCACCGAGCCGCAGAAGATCGCCTCGACTGCCGCGCCGGTGCTGTCCCGGCTGCAGCGCTTCGATTTCCGCCGGATCGGCCCCGCCGCCATCCGGGAGCGGCTGCGCCAGGTGCTCGCCCTCGAGCGACTCGGCGCGGAGGAAGATGCGCTGGCCCTGATCGCCCGCTACGCGGATGGCGGCATGCGGGACGCGCTGTCGGTGCTCGACCAGTGCCTCTCCTTCGGGGAGGGTCCCATCACCGCCGCGTCGGTCCGCCAGGTGCTCGGGTTGATCGACGACGAGCAGTATGCCGAGCTGCTGCGCGCGGTCAGCGAACAGGATACCGCCGCGATCTTTCCGCTGGTGGACCGGCTGGTCGACTCGGGTGCGGACCTCGCCGAATTCATGACCGGCACGGCCGACCTGCTGCGCGCCGTCCTCATGGTGCAGACCGGGGCGGAGCCGGAAGGGCTGACGGAGACCCAGCGCCAGGCCATCGAACGCGCCCGCGCCACGCTGCAGCCGAGTGACGTGGTGCGGATGCTGGCGCTGCTCGCCGAGGCGGAGACCGCGATCCGGCGATCGGCCAGCGCACGGCTCATCGTGGAGACGCTGTTGCTGCGCTGGACTCTCATGGATCGGTTGGTGAGCCTGGAGGCGGTGATCGCGGGCGGTCAGGCGGTCAGGCGGCCGGGCGGGCAGGCGGGCGGACCGGAGGCCACGAAGGGTTCTCCGCCTCAGCGGGAGACCGCGCGACCGCCGGTCCGCCCGTCCGCCCGTCCCACCGCTCCGACCGAACTGTCGCTCCGATCGCTCACTGAAGCATGGCCCGAGATCGTCGCCGCGGCGCGGGAGCGCAGCAATCTGCTGGGCCAGGCGCTGGAGGCCACTACTCCGAGCGGCGTGTCTGGGGGCGAGGTCCAGCTCCGCGCGCCGGTCGAGCACGCCGTGCTGGTCGAGGGACTGCAGCGGCAGCTTCCGGTGCTCGACGAGCTGGTGGGGTCACGCTTCGGGGTCCGGGTCAAGGTCCGGGTCGCGGTCGAGGCCCCGGCAGGCGGACCGGTACAGCGGCCTAAGCGTATGACCGATGAGACCTTACGGGCCGAGCGACTGGACCGGATCAGGCGTCTGGATCCCGCCCTCGACACCGCAGCCAATGAGTTAGATTTGGAGATAGTCGACGACAGTCCCCGGTCCCCCTGAATCGGGGTGGCCGGGGATTCCTGTCAGGCAGGTAGAGGGAGTCACATGGCAGATCTTCAACAGCTCTTCCAGTTGGGCCAGCAAATGCAGGGACGCCTGCAGCAACTGCAATCGGAGCTCGCCGACCGCAGCATCGAGGCGGCCGCGGGGGCCGGGCTGGTGCGGGTGCGGGTCGATGGGCGGGGACTGCTGCGGGCGCTCACGATCGATCCGCAGGCCTTCGAGGGCCGCGATCCCGAGCTGCTCGCCGACCTGATCGTCGGCGCCATCGCCGAGGCGCAGCGGCGAGCCGCCGATCTGGTGCAGGCCGAGATGCGAAAGCTCTCCCCGAATCCGTTGTCGGCGCTTTGACGCCGGTGGGCGCCATCGACGAGCTGATCACCGAGCTCGCCCGGCTTCCCGGCATCGGCCAGAAGACGGCGCAGCGGCTCACCTTTCATCTCCTGCAGCAGGCTCGCGAACGCTCCGAGCGCCTGGCGGCGGCGCTGACGGCGGTCGCGGCACGGGTGCACCCCTGTTCGGACTGCGGCAACTTTACGGAAGCGGAGCGCTGCGCGGTGTGCAGCGACCCCCGGCGCGACGAGGCGGTGCTCTGCATCGTCGAGGAGGCCTCGACCGTGGCCGTCGTCGAGCGCTTCACCGGGTTCAAGGGTCGCTATCTCGTGCTGGGCGGGCGACTTTCTCCGCTCGAGGGCATGGGCCCGGAGCAGCTCCGCATCGCGCTGCTCAAGCGGCGCATTGCCTCGGGCGCGGTGCGGGAGGTGATCCTGGCCACCAATCCCTCCCTGGAGGGCGAAGCGACGGCCACCTACATTCACCATCTGCTGGAGGGTGCCGGCGTGCGGGTCACCCGGCTGGCGCGCGGGCTGCCGGTCGGGGGGGACCTCGAGTACATCGACGGCGTCACCTTGAGTCATGCGCTCGATGCGCGCCAGGAGGTGCCGTGACCCCGCTCCGCTCCCTGTGCGTCCTGCTCGCCGCGGGGACCGGCATCGCCGCCGGCTGGGTGCTGGCGCAGCGCTACCTCGAGCGGCACCAGGCGGCGCTGTTCAGTCCCAAGCTGCGCCGGCGCCACGCGGCGCTGGGCTATCTGGCGGGACGTCCCACGCCGCAGACCGTCCGCCTGCTGCGGGACTATCTGGCCTGGGAGCAGCATCCCGTGCTGCGCCGCCGCGCCGTGCGGGTGGTGCGCGAGCTCGAGCACGCGCTGGGATGAGCGGAGCCTCGAGCTGGTCATTCCGGGAAGAGGACGCCTCCCGCATCGGCGCGCTGCTCAACAGCCTGCTGCGGGAAGCCAACGCGCGCACCGCGCTGCTGGTGGACCGCACCGGGCAGATGCTGGCGACCGCGGGCGAGGAACCCCGCTTCGATCCGGTGGCGTTCGCCTCGCTGACCGCCGCCGATTTCAGCGCGAACGACCAGCTCGCCCGGCTGCTCGGGGAGCAGGAGTTCGGCGCGCTGTTTCACCAGGGCGAGAAGGACTCGCTCTACCTGGCCGACGTGGCGCGGCGGGTGATTCTGGTGGTGCTGTTCGACAACCGCACGACGCTGGGCCTGGTGAAGCTCCGGGTGCGCGGCGTGGTCGAGGCGCTGACGGTGCTCTTCACGGCGATGTTCACGCGGGAGGCGGCCGGTGACCGCCGGGTAGAAAGCGGCTTCGTGGGCGAAGCCGAGGACGAGATCGACAAACTCTTCGGCACCTGAGGCCTGCGAGCGGATGTCGCTGATCAACTACGCGTCGCGCGAGGTCAACTGCAAGCTGGTGTATTACGGCCCGGGGCTGGGCGGCAAAACCACCAATCTCGAGTACATCTACGAGAAGGTGGCGCCGGCCAGCAAGGGGAAGATGATTTCCCTCGCCACCGAGACCGAACGCACCCTCTTCTTCGACTTCCTGCCGGTCGACCTCGGGACCATCCGCGGCTTCAAAACCCGCTTTCATCTCTATACGGTGCCCGGCCAGGTCTACTACAACGCGTCGCGCAAGCTCATCCTCAAGGGCGTGGACGGGGTCGTCTTCGTCGCCGACAGCCAGATGGAACGGATGGAGGCGAACCTGGAATCGATGCAGAACCTCTACGACAATATGGCCCAGCACGGCCTCGACCTGACCCGGCTCCCCTTCGTCATCCAGTACAACAAGCGGGATCTCCCCAACGCCGCGCCGCTGCCGCAGCTCCAGGACGCGCTCAATCCCGGCTGGCCGGTGGACGATCCGGCCCGCCAGCGCCAGATCCCCGATCCCTCGCGGCCGACCGAGCTGCTGGTGCAGGAGGTGGGCGGCGCCTGGATCGAGCGGGTGCCGTATTTCGAAGCCGTCGCGCTCCGGGGCGACGGCGTGTTCGACACCTTGCGCGCGATCAGCAAGCTCGTGCTCAAGACCCTCGGATGACCGGCGCAGCCCAGCTGCCCAAGATGACCTGGACCATCCCGAACATCCTGACCGTGGCGCGCATCGCCATCACGCCGGTGGTGGCCGCGCTCCCGTTCATCGAGGGTTACTGGCCCAAGATCGCGTGCCTGGTCATCTTCATCGCCGCGTCGGTGACCGACATCCTCGATGGGCGGCTGGCCCGGCGCTACAACGAGGTCAGCGATCTCGGCAAGAAGCTCGATCCCATCGCCGACAAGCTGCTGCTGGTGGCCACCCTGGTGCCGATCTGGTGGATTTCGCAGCAGCGCCACGACCTCTACGACATCCCGGTCTGGGGCAGCATCCCGCTCTGGGTCTGCGTGCTGCTGGTGGGCCGGGAGTTCGCGATGACGGCCTTCCGCGTCTGGGCGGCGCGCCGGGGTGTGGTGATCTCGGCGCAGGGGCCCGGGAAGCTCAAGACGGTGTTCCAGGCCATCTTCATCGGCGGAACCATCGCGTGGTTCGCGTTCAAGAGCGCGATCAAGCCGATGGGGTGGGAACAGGAGCGCGCGGCGCTGTGGTGGAACCAGTTCCACGGCGGGTTCGTCGCGGTGACCCTGGCGATCGCGCTGGTCCTCACGGTGTACTCCTTCGTCATCTATCTCTATCGGTACCGGGGGCTCTTCTCGCAGCTGGGCCGCTAAACGATGGAGCTCGAGCTCGTCACCATCGGCACCGAGCTGCTGCTCGGCTTCACCGTCGATACCAACTCCGCTTTTCTGGGGCAGGCCCTGGGCGAAATCGGGGTCCGGATCGCCCGGCGCACCTCGGTCCCCGATCAGCCCGACGCAGTCGCCTCGGCGGTGCGCGAGGCGCTGAGCCGCACCCGGCTGGTCATTACCACCGGCGGGCTCGGCCCCACCAAGGACGATCTCTCCAAGAACGTCGTCGCCGAGCTGCTCGGGCTGCCGCTGGAGTTTCACGAGGAGATCTGGGAGGCCATCCGGGCGCGCTTCGCGCGGATGGGACGCACGCTCTCCGAGCGCAACCGCTGCCAGGCCGAAGTGCCGCGCGGTGCGACGGTGCTCCCCAACCCGCGCGGGACCGCGCCGGGACTCTGGATCCAGAGCGAGCTGGGCGAGGTGATCATGCTCCCCGGCGTGCCGGGCGAGATGCGCGGCCTGGTGACCGAGCAGGTGGTGCCGCGCCTCGCCGAGCGCGCCGGCGGCCGGGTGGTGCGCTCGCTGCTGCTGCGGACCACGGCGATCGCGGAATCCACCCTGGCGGAGCGGCTGGAGCCGGTGGAAGCGCGGCT
>Ga0075425_100010210_pt1 | contig 10011 bp, 8 predicted proteins | sample SoiMethybrSBSTD4_FD_75300 | JGI IMG/M metagenome (GOLD analysis project Ga0075425, IMG submission 75300) | Bulk soil microbial communities from a Populus tree surrounding site in Tennessee, USA - Soil MetaG P. TD hybrid SBSTD4 | ecosystem: Environmental > Terrestrial > Soil > Tree plantation... | reverse complement strand
TGTTCGCGGTCGCGCACTACGGCTCGAACAACATGATCACGCTTCGCTATCGCCTGAAGGACATGAAGGTCCAGGCGGCGGAGAAGGAATTTTCGCAGGGCGACACGAAGTTCCCGGCCGGCTCGTTCATCGTGTCAGGCGATGCTGCTCGCGTCCGAACCGCCGTCGAATCGCTCGGCCTGACGGCCGTCGCGATGGCGAGCGCGCCCGACGTTCCGAAGCACGATCTCGATCTGCCGCGAGTGGCGATGTACAGCACGTGGGGCAGCACGCAGGATGTCGGCTGGGTACGGTACGCCTTCGACAAATTCGACGTGCCCTACGAGCTGATCTTCAAGGAGCGCGTCGCGAAAGGGAACCTGCGCGGCAGCTACGATGTCGTCGTCATTCCGCATCAGGGCGGCAGCGGCAAGCGGCTCGTGTTCGACATCGAGAGCCGCGGCAAGCCGGTTCCGTACAAGAAGGACCCGAAGTTTCCGAGCCTCGGCGTGTACGGCGAATCGGACGACATCACCGGCGGCATGGGGCTCGCCGGCGCTGCGGAATTCGACAAATTCGTGCGCGACGGCGGATTGCTCGTCACGCTCGGCGCGTCCAGCTATTTCCCGGCGGAGTTCGGTCTCGCGCCGAAGGTGGACGCGGCACGGACGTCGGCGGCTTTTTACGCGCCGGGTCCGATCGTCGACGCGGAAATCCTCCACCCGGAGAATCCGATCTTCTACGGTTACGACAAGACGACCGTTCCGGTGCGGTACGCCAACGGCCCGCTCCTGACCGTGCAGACGAATCAGAATCCGTTCGGCGAGGCGCCGCCGCCGGGTCCACCACCGACGCCTGCGGGGGTGCTGATGCGGTACCCGGGCGGCGACGACCACGTGCTCAGCGGATTGATGCGCGGCGCGGCCGAAGTCCGCAACCGCCCGGCGATCGTCGATCAGCCGGAAGGAAAGGGACGCGTCATCCTGTTCGCCGGCAACCCGTGCTATCGCTGGCAGAACTTCGGCGAGTTCAACATGCTGTTCAACACGCTGCTGAACTTCAACGATTTCAAGACGGAGGCGCCGCGAGAGACCGAGCAGCAATGACCCAGCTGCCCGCTCTTAACCGAGCCACGGCCGCTACTTGGGGTCGGACGACTCCTTTTCGATCGGAATCGTGCCAGATGACCACGCGTCGTCGCCGGGACAAGACGCGCGATACCCAGGCGAAGACGCGCGATAGCCAGGACGACATCCGCGATGCCCGAGTGAAAACGCGGGAACGCTATTTCAACTCGCGTGAAAGCTTTTTCGATCGGAATCGTGCCAGATGAACCCGCGCAGTGGCCGGGCCGGGACGCGCGATGCCCTGGTGAACACGCACGAAGGCCTTTACGACTCTCTGGACGTTCCCTCGGCAAGAATCGTTCAAGATTGCACACGCGCGGTCGCCAGGACGACATCCGCGATGCCCGGGTCAAGACTCATCGTGCCAGATGAACATGCGCGGTGGCCGGCACACTGACACGAGAAAAAGAGTGACGCTCAACGAAACGAGCGTCACTCGCACCCGCAGGAGAGTGCGCAGCTACCGCAGCGTCTTGTTGAACATCTCGAGCGTGCGCGTCCACGCCGTTTTCGCCGCGTTCTCGTCGTAGCGCGGCGTCGTGTCGTTGTGGAATCCGTGGTTCGCGCCGTCGTACACGAAGAGCTGATACTTCTTGTTGTTCGCCTTGAGCGCGGCCTCGTACGCCGGAATGCGCTGACCGATGCCGGTGTCCTTCGTCGGATCCGCGTAGTGAAGCATCATCGTCGCCTGGATCTTCGGCACGTCGGCGTCGGCGACAGGTGCGCCATAGAACGGGGCGCCCGCTGAGAGATCGGATCCGAGCCGCACCGCGAGCTGGTTGACGATGCCGCCGCCGAAGCAGAAGCCGATCGCGCCGAGCTTGCCGTTCGATTCCGGGCGCGACTTGAGCCACTTCGCGGCGGCGACGAAATCCTCGAACATCTTCGGTCCGCTGGCCTCGCGGAACTTCGCGGCGCCCTGCTCGTCGTTGCCCGGATAGCCGCCGACGGACGTCAGCCCATCCGGCGCGTACGCAATGAAGTCCGCCATCGCGAACCGCCGCGCGACGTCCTCGATGTAGGGATTCAGACCGCGGTTCTCGTGAATGACGATGACCGCCGGGTATTTGCCGGCTTTCGCCGGGTGCGCGAAGTAGCCCTTGATCTCGCCGTGGCCCTCCGGGGCGGCGACCGTCTCACGGCTCGTCTTGATCTTCGGGTCGTCGGGCTTCACCTGCTGCGCCCACGCGTAGTTCGGCTTCAGGCTTTCGAACAGCGCGAGGGCCGTTACGCCGCCGATGGCGAACCGCTGCGCGCGCTCGAGGAAGTCGCGCCGCGTGATCTCGCCGTGCTGGTATTCGTGGAACAGATCGAGCAGCTCCTGCGGGTAATCGGACGCTTTCTTTCGTTCCTCCATCGGGATGCTCCTTCAGAAACGGGCCGAGCGAGCTCGGCCCTGGCGCAGAAACGGGCCGAGCGAGCTCGGCCCTGGCGGCGCCGGATTATACTGCCGTCGTGCGCCTCGCAGCCGTCATGCTTGCGGCGGTACTGACCTCCGGCTGCCTCGTCCTCTCCGCGCAGCCCGTCTACGACGACCAGTCGATTGCCTTCGAGGAATCGCTCCTCGGCAAGTGGGCGAATACCGAGGACCAGATTCAAGCGACGATCGAGCGCGGCGAGTGGCGCTCCTACCGGATCACTTACACGGATCATTCGACGACGTCGGCGTTTCAGGGGAACCTCACGCGTATCGGAGGAACGTTGTTGATCGACCTGACCGAATCGCGCGGCGCGGATCCGGGCCCGTATCTCGTGCCCGTCCACGGCGTGTATCGACTGGTGCTGAAGTCCGACACGCTGACGGCCGCGCCGCTCGACTACGGCTGGTTCACACGTGCGATCAAGCAGGGGTCGATTGGGCGCATCGCCGCCAGCTTCGACGACCGCCGTAACGCAGTCATCTGGTCGAGCACGGCCGAGCTGCGGCGCTGGCTGACCAAACCTCCCGCGGAGGTCTTCGCCGCGCCCATGACATTCGAGCGAGTCCCATGATCTCATCGCGGATTGGCGTGGTTCTCGCCCTCGCCGCACCGCTCGCTGCGCAGACTCCACAGCTCGCGCAGGACGAGCACGCGGTGTACGAGCTGCTCGCGCCGGAGACCGCGTCGTTCAGGACCACCTACGAAGTCTCCGCGACGACACCCGGCGCGACGACGTTCGTCGACGAGATCGGCGCCGGGCTGGAGCCCCTCGAAGCGGCCGGCGACGGCGCGTTCGACATGATGACCGGCGCGCCGCTCCGGATGGAGCGCGTCGGCAACACCTTCGTGATTCATCTGGCGCGCGCCGTTCCGGAAGGCGGCGGACAGGCCCGGATTCGGATCGTGAAAACCTACAGGGCGTCGAAGAGTTACCTGCACGGCGCAGCCACGATCGAATTCAATCGTGCGGTCCCGATTCCGCGCGGCGCAATCGTCCTGCCCGCGGGTTATCGACTGACCGGCTGCAACACTCCGTCGCAGGTGCTGCTCGACGCCGACGGCCGGGTGCGCGTCAGCTTCATGCAGCACGGACCCCCGGGGGCAATGACGGGAGCGTTCGTGGTCACGGCGTCGCGCGGGGCGCAAACGGGGAATCCCGCGAAGCCGAGTCCGCTGACCGGCGCGCGAAGCTGGGAGGCGCCGCCGTCACAGGGTCCGACCGATCGTCAGCGGCTCTCGGACCGGGCGCGCCAGGACCGCGACATCGTCTATTTCCTGCAGCAGCCGGAAACGCACGCCTTCAGCCTCTATCACGACTACACCGAATCGCGCGAAGGCGTCGGTCAGTATCTGAACGTCGTGCGCGCCGGCAGCACCGTGGCGAATCCGTCGGGCAGGCTTCTCGACACCGGCGCCGCGCTGAAGGTGGACGTGCTCACCGGTTCGCAGATGAAAGCGGCCGGCGTCGATCCGGGCGGCGAGCGAATCGAACCCGATCAACAGGTCGTGGTGTTTCGATTTCCGCCCGTCGCGAAGGGGCAGTCCGTCCGGCTGCGGATGTACGAAACCTACACCGCGCCGGAGAGCTATCACGCCGACGGCGACGAGCTCGTTTTCGATCGCAGCCTCGGCCGCCCGCGCAACTCCGTCGTCCTGCCGCGCGGGTGGTACCTCACCGCGCTGTCGATTCCCGGTGTTGTCCGTCAGACGGAGGACGGCCTGACGCGGATCGACTTCGTGAACGGACGGCCCGACTCGATCGACGTGCTGATCAGAGCGAAACGGACCCAGTAGGCTGCCTGCCTACTGAACGGTGATCGTCCCGACCATTCCGGGATGCAGCGTGCAGTGATACGTGAACGATCCTGCCGCGCTCATCGTGATCGGCGAGCTCGTCGCGCCCGCGTTGACGTTGCCGGTATCGAATCCGCCGCCGTCTTTCGTAGACGTGTGCGCGGTCGTATCGCCATTGTGCCAGGCGATCGTCTGGCCGACGCGCATGCTGGTCGGGTTCGGCGAGTACGACTGATTGCCGCGGTCGCCGACCATCTGGACGGTGACGTCGGCGGTCGCCTGGCTGGGTGACGAAGTCGAGGAGCCGCATGCGCACGTCAGGCCGGCGACGGCGAATGCCGCGACAAAAAAGCAGAAGCGTTGAGTCATGGCGATTACTGAGGCAACGCCCGTGCCGCGAGGCGGGCGCGCTCTCCGGGCCAGTTGCAGGCGCTTCGCCGCCGGGCGCGAACGAACGTCGTAAGCGGCTTACTCGATTCGAACGATGCGGTCGCCGACCTTCGGGAAGCGATCGAAGACGGCCGGATCGTGGCCGGGAACGAGCAGCCGGACCTCGCTCGCCAGCGACTTCATGCGGTCCTGCGTGCGCAGGTTCGACGCGGCGTCGAGCGTCTGCGATATCGCCGTGTGCGTGTCGAGGTTTTCGTACAGGTACATGTTGTCCGACGCGAGCACCACCGTCGTGTTCTTCGGCGTCGTCGCGGTGACGAACTGCGACTGCCACGTATGCCTGCCGCCGACGCCGAACGTGACGCCGGAGATTGAGGTCTCGTCGTCGCCCTTGACGAACGACACTTTGCCCTGCGTATTGCGCCGCACGATCTCCAGGACATCCTCGGGATCGATGCCGCCGTGCGTGCGCGGCGATTGCCACGCGTCGCTGGTGTAGTAGTCGTACTCCTCCTTCTGGATCCAGACGCGCGCGTTCGGGAAGAGATCGATCCCGCCGGCGTGGTCCCAGTGCATGTGCGTGATGAAGAGGTCGGTTACCCTCTCCGCGCTGATGCCGAGCGGCGCAATCGCATCGGACGGTTTGACGAAATCCTTCACCGCGTACTGCGTGAAATACTGATCGCGGTGGAATCCGGAGTCGACGACGGCGATGCGGCCGTCGCTGCCTTTGAGGACCCAGATCGTCATCGCGATGTCCATGCGCCGCGAGCGATCGGCGCCCGCGACGAGGCTCGCGACGGGGAAGTTGGCGATCGTCGCGAAGCGTACCGCGTAGACCTCGTACTTGTCCGCTTCGGCCGACGGCCGCAGCACCGATGCCGCGACGATCAGCGCGACGATCGTGAGGCGCCTCACAGCAGCCTTTCGAGAATGTCGGCGGGGACGGATGCGCGCATTTCTGGATGCGCCTCGATCAGTCTGGAGATGTCGGCCAGGTCTTTCTGCCTTTTGCTGCCGCGCCGTTCGGGATCCTGCGCTGCCCAGACCTTTCCCTGAAGGACGTCTGAGATGGCCGCAACAGGCAACTCAACGCCAAGCACAAGGCGCGGCGCCGAGCGCGCGACGAAGTCCTCGTATCGCGGATCCAGCTGGAACTGCACGCGCAGATCCGACCTCGCGTCCGAGACGTTCAGGCTGTGTGTGAAACGCTCGACTCGAAACGAACGCGTCAGCAGTCCGGCAAGTCTTTCTGCGTGGCCAGCGGCGATCGCAATGTCGAGATCCAGGCTCACGACAGGCTCCGCGTACGCATTGACCGCCTGGCCGCCGATCACGCAGAAGGGAACGTTCGCGGTCCTCAACAGATCGATGAGGCGGTCGAGGACGTTTGCTTCGTCCACCGTCACCGTCCTCCAGAACTCGCGCGCGCGCATGCGGTCATGGTAACCCGGATTGACGGGCCATCTGCCTTGCCGCAGGCTGCGAACCGAACGCTTCACGCATCCAATCCAAGTCGAACGCCTTCTGGGCGCGGACTCCGAATTCATTGCTCCGCGGCCCTGGATGCGGATGCGAGCGCTCGAAGCCAATTTGAAAGAGCGTTGCCAGGATGCCCGGACTGCGGCTGATATCGACAGGCGGGTTCGCGTTCTGCCATTGCACCTGGTACACGCCCAGGATGAGGGCGCAAAAGCGGATATTGTCGCGGTCGTCCGCCAACGAGTTGACCACTGCCTGCTTTCCCACCGTGCCGACGAGCGGGACATCCAGCACCGAGCTGTTGTCAGGCAGGTGCCAACCGAGTCGCGGCACCTCTCGACACTCCTTCGAAGCGCAGTCGACCGAATAGCCGCCGCGGTGAGCGAGGAGGAGCGCCGTCTGTGCCGTCACCGGTTTGATCTGCGTCAGCCCGATCGACACGTTGAACGGCACTGCAAGATTGAAGTTGCTGGTCGGATCCTCGAGCCAGGCGCCGACCGCAATTGCCTCCGCACGTTGGCGGAAGGGCGTGATTTGTTCACGCTGAGTGACGAACAGAATCGCGGCTACGACGCCGGGATCGACGCCGTTGTTCCGGGCGGCCGCGATGATTTCATTTCGGTGACCCAGGACCATTCGTCGGGAATCGTCTGCCGACGGATGCCAGGAGGCGGCGATGAGCGTGGCGACGGCAACAGACAGGAGGCTGATGGCGACGGTGCGAGCGCCGTGCGCCCGCATCAGAAAAAACGATGGACGCGCGTCCGGCGCTTCGCCTTCGCGTCGGATGAACTCGACGATCAGAATCAGGGGGATCAGATAGAGAGGCGCGGCTCCCAGAAATGGCCACAGGAACCAGACCGCCACGAGCGAAAGGTCCTTGATCGCGAAGACCGAGAGCCAGATGCCGTCTGCCCATAGAAGGGCCAATCGAAACCGCTTCAACAACGGGCGCTGCGGCAGACTGTCGCCGGCCGCGCGCAAGCCCCAGGTTGCAAGGAGAAGCGTCCATGCAAACGCCTGCAGAGGCAGCCACCGCCAGAAGGCGGGCTCCACGGTGGAGATTCCCGGTTCGATAATCGTCAGGTACGCGACCGGGTTTACGAGACCGTAGACGATTTCGCAAACCCGACGGAAAACGACAGCCCTCCGGCGACCACGGACCAGCAAGAAGAGCCACAATAGAGCAAGCACGTGGACGAGGAAGATCGTCCCGAACACCAGGACGACAAAGCCGTAGCACACCCAGATCGTCCCAAGCGTAGAGCCGACGGATCGGAAGAACGGACTCATCGCTCGGCTGAAGCCTCGCGCTCCTTTCAGGATTCGCGCAACGCTCTGCGCAGCACTTTTCCGACCATCGTCTTCGGCAGATCCGCGCGGAACTCGACGTGCGCGGGAATCTTGTACGGCGCGAGCTTCCCGCGGCAGTATGCCCGCAGCTCGTCCTCCGTCGTTTCCTGTCCCGCGCGTTTGACGACCCACGCCTTGACGACTTCGCCTTTCACCGGGTCGGGTACTCCGGCCGCGCCGACTTCGGCCACGGCGGGATGCGCCGCGATCACTTCCTCGACCTCGCGCGGCCACACCTGGTAGCCGCTCGTTTTGATCAGATCCTTCTTGCGATCGACGATGAACAGGTATCCGTCGTCGTCGAGATAGCCGAGGTCGCCGGTGTGCAGCCAGACGCGCGCGCCCGATTCGTCGGTGTGTGACCGCAGCGCGACGGCGGTCTCCGGCGGACTCTTCCAGTAGCCTTCCATCAGCTGCGGCGCGGTCATGCAGACTTCGCCGACCTCCTTCGCGGGCATCACGCGGACGCCCTCGTCGCCGTCGAAGATGCGGACCGTCACGTCGGGCAGCGGCATGCCGACCGATCCGAGCTTGTTCGCGCCCTTCACTGGATTGACGCACAGCGCCATCATCGATTCGGTGAGTCCGTAGCCTTCGATGATGCGTCCGCCGGTCATCGACTCGAACCGCTGCTTCGTGTCGGCGAGGAGCGGCGCCGCTCCAGAGAAGCACGTGCGGATCGATTTGAAGTCGACCGTTCCGGCCTTGACCGCCGGGTGATTGAGCAGCGCGATGTAGAGCGTCGGCACGCCGTTGAAGAACGTCGGCTTGATCCGCTTGATCGTCGCGACGACGTCGTCGAGGTCGCGCGGATTGGGCACGAGCGCGAGCGCGTTGCCGTTGACGATCGACAGCGCCTGCACGCCCACGTTGCCGTAGACGTGGAAGAGCGGCAGCGGCAGCATCAGGACGTCGTCGCCGCCGCTCGCGGACTCGTTCCATTTCTTGATCTGCAGTCCCGCCATCACGTACGAGCCGTGGCGGCCGAGAACGCCCTTGGGCGTTCCGGTCGTGCCGCCGCTCATGAGCAGGACGGCGGGATCGGCGGCCGACGTTGTGGTCTGCGGAGGCTTCCGGCCTTTGTTGATGAGCAGGAGATGCGCGAAGTCGTGGTCGCCCGGCCTCAGCACGATGCGGTCGCCATCGCGCTTCTCGCGCGCAATCGTGAAGAGCAGGCGCAGGACGGGCGGGAAGTATTCCTTGATGTTCGTCGCGATGACGCGCGTGATCGCCGTCCGCGGCTGCACGCGCTTCACGCGTTCGTAGAAGCGCGTCATCGTGACGATCGTCTCGACGCCGTGCTCTCGCAGCGGTCCTTCGAGCTCGTGTTCCGTGTAGATCGGGTTGAGCGGCGAGACGATCGCGCCAATCTTCCACGCGCCGAACTCCGCGATCAGAAACTGCGGGCAGTTGGGCAGCAGCAGCGCGACGCGATCGCCGCGCCTGACGCCGAGCGCGGCGAACGCGCTTGCGCATGCGTCGCTCAGCCGTTCGAGCTGGCCGTAGGTGATCGTCGCGCCTTTGAACAGAATCGCCGGCTTGTCCGGACGGCCGCGCGCGGAGTCCGCGAGGTAATCGACGAGGGTGCGGTCGGGATACGGCGCCAGCGACGGCGGAATCCCCGGGTCGTAGTGCGCCAGCCACGGCGCGGCGGCAGCCATGCGCCGCAAGTGTACGACGTTCGTCTACTTCGTCCCCGGCGCCAGCAGCATCAGCAGGAGCGCCTTCTGACCGTGCAGGCGGTTCTCGGCCTGGTCGAAGACCACTGACGCCTCCGACTCGAAGACCTCGTCGGTGACTTCCTCGCCGCGATGCGCGGGCAGGCAGTGCATGAAGAGCGCGCCGGGCTTGGCGAGCGCCATGAGATCGTCGTCGACCTGGAAGGGCGCGAAGATCTTCCGCCGCGCCTCGGCCTGCGCCTCCTGGCCCATCGACGTCCACGTGTCGGTGTAGACCGCGTCGGCCCCGACGACGGCGTCGGCCGCTTCGTGGAAGAGCCGCAGCCGCGCGCCGTGGCGCGCGACGGCGGTCGCCTGCTGCACGACCGCGTGCGGCAGCTGGTACGCCTCGGGACTCGCGACGTGGAGATGCACGCCGAGCATCGCCGCCGCATGCGCGAGGGACGTCGCGACGTTGTTGCCGTCGCCGACCCACGCGATCGTGCGGCCGCGCAGCTCGCCGATGCGCTCCTGCAGCGTCAGGAAGTCCGCAATCGCCTGGCACGGGTGCTCTTCGTCGGTCAGCGCGTTGATGACGTGCAGCCGCTTCGTCTTCGCCGCGAACTCCTTCAGCAGCTCCTGCGAGAACGTCCGGATGACCACGCCGTCGACCCACCGCTCGAGATTGCGGGCAACGTCGGCGACCGGCTCCCGCATGCCGAGCGCGACGTCGGGCTGCAGCGCGACGACGTGGCCGCCGAGCTCGCGGATCGCGATCTCGAACGTCGTCCGCGTGCGCAGCGACGG
>Ga0075425_100010209_pt1 | contig 10012 bp, 10 predicted proteins | sample SoiMethybrSBSTD4_FD_75300 | JGI IMG/M metagenome (GOLD analysis project Ga0075425, IMG submission 75300) | Bulk soil microbial communities from a Populus tree surrounding site in Tennessee, USA - Soil MetaG P. TD hybrid SBSTD4 | ecosystem: Environmental > Terrestrial > Soil > Tree plantation... | reverse complement strand
AAGGAGCTCCTGGAGGAGGAGCCGCGCCTGAAAGACGGGGTCATCCCCCTGCCCACCGCCCCCGGGCTCGGGATCAAGCTCAACCGCGACGCCCTGGCCCGGTTCGAGGAGGCGGCCAGGAGGGTGATGCGGTGAGGATCACTAGTGTCGAGTGCCACGTCTTGCTCGATCCCGACTACGACATCGGGGCCACGAGTTCGGCCCAGGACGACATCGTGGTGGAGATCCACACCGATGAGGGGATCTCGGGGGTGGGGGAGACCGATGTGAACCCGTGGATGGCCCGGGCCGCCATCCAGGCGCCGGGGACCCACACCATGGGCCGGGGGCTGACCGAGATGCTCCTCGGATCTGACCCGATGGACGTGGAGGGGATCTGGGAGCGCCTGTACGTGGGGTCGGCCATGAACGGCCGGCGGGGAGTGGTGGTGAACGCGATCGGGGCCATTGACATGGCCCTGCACGACCTGCGGGGCAAGGCCCTGGGCCGGCCCTGTCACGAGCTGCTGGGCGGCGCGGTGAAGGATGCGGTCACTCCCTACGCCTCGCTCCAGCCGGAGGTGTCGAGCTTCGAGGCCTACCGCGACTCGCTGGTCGCCTGGGCCATCGACGCCAGGAACCGGGGGTACGGGGCCGCCAAGCTAGAGGTCACGCTGGGCGGGCCGTACGCCCACATGGGCCTGCGTGAGCCGTGGGAGCGGGGCACCGAGGTGATCGCCGCCGTCAGGGAGGCAGTTGGGGCGGACATGGCATTGATGGTGGACGTGCAGTACGCGTTCCAGGACGCAGACACCTGCCTTCGTACGCTCCGTGATTGGGGGCCGTTCGGCCTGTTCTTCGTGGAGACGCCGGTGGCCTCCGATGACCTGGAGGGACTGGCTCGCGTGGCCACCGGGCAGCCCATCCCTATCGCTGCCGGGGAGTGGCTCACCACCCGGTTCGAGTTCGCCGACCTCATGGACCGGGGCCGGGTGAAGGTGGGCCAGCCCGATATCGGGAGGGTGGGGGGGCTGACCGAGGCGATGAGGGTATGCCGGATGGCGGCCGACCGGGGCCTGACCATCGTCCCCCACCTATGGAAAACCGGGATCTCCATCGCCGCCGCCACGCACCTGGCCGCGGTGACCCCCCACTGCCCATTCATCGAGTTCCTCCCGGCCGAGCTGTCGGCGTCCAACCTTCGCAAGGAGCTCCTGGAGGAGGAGCCGCGCCTGAAAGACGGGGTCATCCCCCTGCCCACCGCCCCCGGGCTCGGGATCAAGCTCAACCGCGACGCCCTGGCCCGGTTCGAGGAGGCGGCCAATAAGGTGATGCCGTGACCGAAGCCCATCCTCTCGCTGGCTCCGTGCGAACCATCGAGATCCACTCTGCGGCTCACCAGGTCGCCGCCCAGATCGTCGGCCTCATCCGCGACGGCGTTTTGAAGGCTGGCGACTCATTGCCGTCGGAAGCGGAACTGGCCGCGGCGTTCGGCGTAGGCCGCTCGACCATCCGCGAGGCGAAAGGGGCACTCCTGGCACGAGGCTTCCTGGAGTCGCGGGGCAAGCGCGGGACGTTCGTTGCGTCACCCACCGCGGAGTCTCTGGACGTGGAGATGCTGGCCCATCTGCTCTCGGACGAGGCTATCCACGACATCTATGAGGCGCGCCAGATCGTGGAAGTGGGTGCCGTCCGGCTGGCCGCCACCCGGGCTCGGCCGGAGGACCTGGACGCCTTGGACCGGATCATCGGCTCGATGGAGCAGGCCCTGCATGAGGACAAGACGTTCTGGCCGCTCACCGTCGAGTTCCACCGGCAGCTCGTCCGGGCCAGCCACAACACCACCCTGATCAGCCTCTCCCAGGTGATCTCCCGGCTGGTCACGCTGCATCAGATGCCCGTCTACCGATCGATCGTGGACACGGGGGAAGCGCTGGCTGAACACCGTCGGCTGGTCGAGGTCCTGAGAGTCCGGGACCCGGAGCAGGCCGGCCGCGCGATGGCCAGTCACCTGGACCAGTCCGATCGACGTCGGGTCCGTGCGCCGGAGCCCCGGGGTGAGGTGCCGGGCCGGGCGAATGCCGGTGGACCGGGGCCGGCGGCGTGACCGAGGTCAGGTGGCCGCGCCACGAGCGCGCGCTGGAGGCGGCCAGGCGAGCAGGCGCCGATGCGGTCCTGGCCACCCACATCTCGACCGTCACCTGGCTGACCGGGTACGCCGCTCCCATCGGTATCGGGCCGGTCCCATGGGGCCATACGCCCCTCGCCATTCTGGCGCCCGGCGAAGCTCCTGTCTTGATCGTCCCAGAGGACGACGTGGAGGGGGCCGCCGCCACCGGCAGCGAAGTTCTGAGTTATCCCGGCTATGGCATCGGCCCACTGGACCCCATGGGGCATCTGGAACGGGTCCTGGAGGCAGCGGTGGCCGGCCGTGTGGTGGCGACGGAGCCGGCCTTCCTGCCAGCTCTCCTGGCCCAGCGGCTGACCTGGGTCGACGCGTCGGCGGACCTGTCCCGGGCTCGGGCGGTGAAGGACCCGGACGAGTTGGTGAAGATCCGGGCGTCGGTTCGGGTGGCCGACGCGGGCCAGCAAGCCGTGCGCGAGCATGCGGCTCCCGGCACGTCGGAGCTCGGCCTATGGAGGCACGTCGCCGCGGCGATGGAGCGCGCGGCCGGTGGCCCCATCCCATGGGTCGCCGACCTGGTTAGCCGGCCGGGGATGGACCGGTGGGAAGGCCCGCCCGGCCCAAGGCTCATGTCGGAGGGTGAGCTTGTGATCGCTGATCTCTCCCCCCGCCGGGACGGTTATTGGGCGGACTCGTGCTCCACGATCGCGGTAGGAGTGCCCACGCCCACCGCCCGGGCCATGCACCGCCGGATCCTGGACCGGCTGGAGCAAGCCATCGCCGCCGTCAAGCCGGGAGTGGTAGCCGGCGACCTCGACGCTCTGGTCCGGGACGGGCTGAACTACCCGCATCACTCCGGTCACGGGATCGGTGCGAGCTTCCACGAGGAACCACGTATCGTCCCCGCCTGGCCGACGGTCTTGGAGCCGGGCATGGTTCTGGCCCTGGAGCCGGGCTGGTACGGCGAAGGCGAAGGCGTCCGGCTGGAATGGATCGTGCTCGTCACCAGCGACGGCTGTGAGGTCTTGTCGGACCACCGCCTGGATCTGTGACCGGCAACCCACGGCCGGCTAAGGGAACGGCCGGAGTGGAAGAGGCGCGAGGTGATCGGCATGCGATCGGGGCTCAAGAAGGCGGTGCAGCCAGTGGAGCGGGCGCTCCGGCGTGGGAGATCCGGTGGCGTTGGCCGCTAGCGAAACCCTGGCTGCGATGGAGCCCGGGACCAGGTTGGCGGTCGACCTGCCGGTGGAGGACGATCTGGACGTCCCGGTCACATTGCTCCGCGGGCACGCCGAACGACCGCTCGGTGCGGTTGTCGCCGGGGTGCACGGCGACGAGGTCGAGGGCATGGCGGCCCTGGGTGACGTAGTCCGGTCGCTTGATCCCACCGCTCTGGCCGGCTCGCTGGTTGTGGTCCACGCCGCGAACCCGGCCGGCATGCGGGCCGGCACGCGGCTTCATCCGCCGGACGACGGCGACCTCAACCGGGTCTTCTCGGCCAACGCCGCGACGGCGACCGGGCGGCTCGCTGCGGTGCTCTCCAGACGTCTGCTGAAGGGGCTAGATGCCCTCCTCACCCTGCACAGCTGGAGCCGGACCGGGGAGGCAGTCTCGTACGCGGAGTACCCGATGGGATCGTCGGCCGTGGAGGTCGCGAGCCGGGCACTCGCCCGCGCGCTCGGGACGGACTACATGGAGGCCTACGACTGGCCGCCGGGCATGCTGCCCGCCGAGGGAGTTCGCCGCGGCGTACCCTCGGTCGAGATCGAAGTCGGCGGCCTGGGAAGAGATACGCCGGAAGGGCGCGCAACGGTCGCCCGCGCCGTAGCGGGCTTTCTGGCGCATACCGGGATCGAACCCCGGCCCGCCGGGGGCGGCGGGGAGCCGGTTGAGGTTCTGCGCACCACCCTCACGGCGCCGGCATCCGGGCTGGTTCGCTACCTCGCGGAGCTCGGGGCCCGGGTGCAGGCCGGCCGGCCATGTGCCGAGATCCGCTCCGTGCGCGGTGAGGTCGAAGGAACGCTCACTCCGCTGCGCGACGGCGTCATCGGCATCCGCCTCCGCTTCGGATGGGTCGAGAGGGGCACGCCGGTCGCCGCCGTATTCCACCCAAGGTGATGGCGGCCCGCCGCGAGCCGATGCTTGACACCACGCGGCGAGCGGGACCCTGAAACCGGGCGATCACACACAGAACACCGTCGCGGCGAACACGCGAATAGTTAAGTGGTTACTTGACTATTTGTGGGCCGGCGGACATACTTAAGGATGTGGTTAACCAATTTGCGGACCTGGACCGGGTCCTCCACGCCCTGGCCGACCCCTCGCGCAGGCTGATCGTTGAGCGGCTTGCCCGCGGTCCCGCGTCCGTGACCGAACTGGCCCGCCCCCTGGCCATGTCCCTGCCCGGAGTGATGCAGCACCTGCAGGTGCTGGAGGCGTGTTCACTCGTCGCTTCGGAAAAGGCCGGCCGTGTCCGCACTTGCCGCATCGAACCGGGCACGCTGCGGCAGGTCGAGCAGTGGGTTACCCACCAGCGGACCACATGGGAGCAGCGGCTGGATCGCCTCGGCGACTACCTGGCCCAAGACCAGCCGGAAGGGAACCAGCCATGAACGGTCACTCCGTGATCCATTCCACGTTCAGCCTGGAACGCACCTACCAGGCGACGCCTGCCCGGGTGTTCGCCGCGTGGGCGGACCCCGGGGTGAAGGCGAGATGGTTCGCCGGGCCGGATTCGGAACACCGGCTCGACTTCCGCGTCGGCGGCCACGAGGTTGCGCGGGGAGCCAACCGCGGTGGGGACATGCTGACCTTCGAGGCGACCTACCACGACATCGTTCCCCAGGCCCGGATCGTCTACGGCTCTTCGCTTTCGGTCCGAGACAAGCTCGCCACCGTGTCGCTCACGACCGTGGAGATGTCACCTGCCGGTGACGGCACCCGGCTGGTGCTGACCGAGCAGGGCACCTACCTGGACGGCCTGGAAGACCCGGCCTGGCGTGAACAGGGCACCGGCCAGCAACTCGACGCCCTGGACACCGAGCTGAAAGAGAACAGGACACAGCCATGAGAACTCCGGGTGGCAGCAGGCCCGAACCTCACCTCCGGTCCCTCATCGACGCATGGACCGAAGCGCTGCGCGCCAAAGACGTCACCGGGCGAACCGCGCATTACGCCGATGACGTCCTGGTCTTCGACGTCATCACCCCTATCCAGCAGCTGGGCCTGGACGCCCTCAAGCAAAGGCTCGCCCAGTGGTTCTCGACGTTCGATGGCCCCATCGACAGCGAAGTGCGCGATCTACAGATCGCAGCAGATGACCAGGTCGCTTTCTGCCATAGCCTTCAGCGATTTCGCGGCTCCCTCAAGAACGGCGGAACGCTTGACATGCTCGTCCGCTACACCACCTGCCTCCGCAAGATCGGCGATCGCTGGGTCGTCACCCACGAACACGCCTCCACCCCGTTCGACCCCGCGACCGGCCTTGCGCTGGTCACCACCCCGGCCAGCGCGGCCGAGCGGTCGTGGTGATCGCCTTTTACGATTCCGCGGCGGCCTTCATCGCACGCAGGGTGGCGCTCATGTTGGCCCGCAGCCCGTCTAGCCTGGCAGCGATGATCTCAGCGGCGTGGTCCGGTGCCTCCGCAGCGACTGCCCGCAGGAAGCTGGTGCCGGGTCCATGGGTGAAGCGCTGCCGGACCCGGCTGCCGCCGCCGGGGAGCGGGTCGATCCGGTACCGCCACGACGAGGACGGCCGGGCGGGGTCACCGCTGTCATCCAGGACCACCCACGCGAACGCGCGGGGCCGGTCCGCCTCGGTGACCACGCAGGCCACCTCATACTCGAAGCCATCCGGGAACCGGTTGCGCCCGGTGAACCTGGCACCGGGCTGCGGTCGGCCGGGCTTCCCGAGCCAGGCCGCCCGGATGCATTCCGGGCTCCACTCGCCGACCCGGGTCACGTCGGCAACCAGGTCCCACACCAGCTCCGGCCGGGCGGCGGTCACCTCCTCGGCCTCCGCCGTCAGCCCGGTCACCTCGTAGGCGATCTGGCCGCCGCCGGCGTCAACGAACTCGGTCATGTCTTCCTCCAGGTCTGCTGATAACCGTGCTCTGGCCGTGAGGCCTGGCTCAGGGCGCGTTGCCGTGCCGATGGCGGATAGGCTGCCGGGCCTTGGCCGCGGCAGAGGCTAGGTCTGATCATGGTTCCCCGTTTCGGACTGGCCGGTGTCCAGTCGGCGCACGGAGATCAGGCAGAGCCCAAGGTCGCGGACTTTGGTCAGCAGCCCATGCAGTGCGGGCTGGTCAGCGACCAGGCCGCAGATCACCGTCTCCTCGCCTTGGCCGCTGATCTGAAGGCCGTTGAACCAGGCGGCCCACCGGCTGTCCAGGACACCCGCCACGCGGATCTCATACTGGGCCGGGCCGCCGGAGGCGGACCTGGAGCCAGCCATTCGTGTCCTTCCTGCCGGTGGTTTTCCTTCATCTGTGCACGGTAGGAGCGGACGCTGGGGCTGGGCGTCACCCGAAGGTGGCATGTGAGTGGGATCTTGCGGTGATCAGGCGCGCCTGCCCGGACCCATCCCGGCCGCAGCGTTGCGAGGCAGCGGCAGCGCGGCCCCGTGAGCCTCGCAAGCGGTAATCTGCTTGTGCCCGGAAGGCCTGACGATAGCTCACAGCCCCGAGCCGCCGCCGGGCCGCGTGGAGACACCAGATGACGGACGGCGGTACGCTTCCGCGCGATGAGCCGGCTGGCCTGGCCGGCCGGTCACCGATGGCTGACCCGTCTGTGGCCCCGGCGGGGGTCGCCATGTCGGGGCCGGACGTCCTGCTGGCGACCAAGCTGCATGTGCCCCGGCCGCAGCCGGGATTTGTGCCGCGCCCGCGTCTGGTGGCGGCGGTGGGCGAGGGGCTGGCCAGGGGCCGGCTGCTGGTATCCGCTCCGGCGGGATTCGGCAAAACGGCGCTGCTGGCCGACTGGGCCCGCGGTGGCGGGCGGCCGGTGGCGTGGCTGGGCCTGGATGGCAGCGACAGCGACCCGGCCCGGTTCTGGCGCTACGTAGTAGCCACGCTGGACCGCGCCCGGCCAGGGCTGGCCGGGCGGGTGGGCCCGCCGCCCCCACGTTCGTTTGAAGGGCTGGTGACGGCTCTGGTCAACGAGCTGGCCAGTAACCCCGCTGACGGCGAGATGGTCCTGGTTCTGGATGACTACCATCTGGTTGACTCCGGGCCGGTGCACGAGTCGCTGGCGTTCTTGCTGGAGAATCTGCCGTCGGGCCTGCACGTTGTGGTGTCCAGCCGGTCCGATCCGCCGCTGCCGCTGGCGCGGCTGCGCGCCCGGAGCCAGCTGGCCGAGCTGCGCGCCGCCGACCTGCGCTTCACCGGTGAGGAGGCAGCGGCGCTCCTGGGCGAGACGGCCGGGCCGGACCTGCCCGGCACGGCGGTGGCGGCGCTGGTGGCCCGCACCGAAGGGTGGGCGGCGGGCCTGCAGCTGGCCGGACTCTCGCTGCGAGGGCAGGCGGATGCGGCCGGGTTTGCGGCGGCGTTCAGTGGCAGCCACCGTTTCGTACTGGACTACCTGGCTGATGAGGTCCTTGACGGCCAGACCGGGCAGGTGCGCGCGTTTCTGCTGGAAACTTCGGTGCTGGAGCGGCTGACCGGGGAGCTGTGTGATGCCGTCACCGGCCGGGGCGGCAGTCAGACGATGCTGCAGGACATCGAGCGGGCGGGCCTGTTCCTGGTCCCGCTGGATGAGGAGCGTCGCTGGTGGCGCTACCACCACCTGTTCGCCGACCTGCTGCGCGCCCGGCTGCAGGCCGAGCAGCCCAGCCGGGTGCCGGCGCTGCACCGGGCCGCGGCCGCCTGGTCCGAGGAGCATGGTCTGGCCGATGACGCGGTGCGGCACGCGCTGGCGGCCGGAGATGACATGTGGGCGGCACGGCTGGTGGAGCGGCACGTAGAGACGCTGCTCGGCCGCAGCGAGGGCGTGACCCTGCGACGCTGGCTTTCGGCGCTGCCGGCAGAGTCGGTTCGCGACCGTCCGCGCCTGTACCTGGCCCAGGCGTACAGCGCCGCCCAGGGCTTCCAGGTGGAAGCACTCGAGGCCCTGCTCGATGACGCCGAGCGTGCCTTCGCGGCCAGCGGCGACGAACCGTATGAGGATGCCGCCGGGCGGCCGGCGAGCGTGCTGGCCAATGTCCCGGCGGGAATCGCGTTCCTGCGCGCCTCGCTCGCGCGGCTTCGCGGTGATACCGCACTGGCGGCCGGCTACAACCGGCAGGCCCTGGCGCAACTGGGCGAAGACGACTGGCTGATGCACTCCTTCGTGCGCTGGAACCGGGCGGCGGCGGACTGGCTGGAAGGCCGGCTCGGGCCCGCCGAGCGCGGCCTGGCGGGGGTGCTCGCCGACCTTCGGGCGGCCGACGAAGCGGTCCGCCGCGCAGGCGGCGAGCCCACCGAGGTCCTCCGCGAGGTGGAAGGCGGCGCCGGGTTCTTCGCTGGCTTTCTCGCCCAGCGTGTTCGGCGCGACCTGGGCGAGGTGCAGCGCGCCCAGGGCAACCTGGATGCGGCGCTGGCGACCTACCAGCAAGCGCTGGACACGGCCGGCGAGAGCAGCCAGGCGGCCCACACGGGCCTGGCGCACGTGGGCCTGGCCCAGGTGCTGTACGAGCGGAACGAACTCGACGCCGCGCTGGATTACGCCACCCGGGGGGTCACGCTGTGCCGGCAGCTCGCTTTCACCCCACCGCTGGCCATCGGCCTGGCCGTCGTGGCCTGGATCCGGCACGCGTACGGTGACCCGGAGGGGGCCGTGGAGGCGATGGGCGAGGCCGGGCGGGCCGGGCTGAGCCCGCAGGTGATCGCCCTGCTCAACCCGGTGCCATCGCAGCAGGCGCGGCTGCTGCTGGCCCAGGGCGATGTCAGCATGGCCGCCCAGTGGGCAGAGGCGGCCGGTCTTCGGCCGGACGACGAGCCGGATTACCCGCGGGAGCCAGAGTATCTGGTGCTGGCCCGGGTGCTGCTCGCCCAGAACCGTCCCGGCCCGGCGCTCACGCTGCTGCAGCGGCTGCTCGGCGCCGCGGCCGGCCAGGGCCGGACCGGCAGCATCATCGAGATTCAAGCGCTGCGGGCGCTGGCGCTGGCGGCGCGCGGCGACCGCATGGCGGCGCTCGATGCGCTGGCCGAGGCGCTGACACTCGCGCGTCCGCAGGGTTACGTCCGGGTCTTCGCCGACGAGGTCGCGCCGATGCACGCCCTGCTCGCCGGCCTGTCCATTGCCCGGCCAGGCCGCCAGCACACGGATCGCCGGATCGACCCCCGCTACCTGGCCGCGCTCGTGCGCGCCTGCGGCCAGGCGGACGCCGGGCCGCCGCGAAGGCGAACCGCGGCCGCGCGGCCAGGCCTGGCCGAGCCGCTGACCGACCGCGAACTGGAAGTGCTGCGGCTCATCGCCATAGGTAAGTCGAACCAGCGCATCGCCCACGACCTGGTCGTAGCGCTCGACACGGTCAAAAAGCACGTGACTCACGTACTGGGCAAGCTCGGCGCGACCAATCGCACCGAGGCCGTCGCGCGGGCCCAGCAGCTCGGCCTGATCCCCTGATGCCCGACCCGAGCCTGCCCGGTAGCACCTTCGGGTGAGGGATCGCCCCGCAGCGAGATTCCACCCGGCAGGCACCTTCGGGTGACGCCCATTCGGGCAGGAATTCGTACGTTTCCTGAAGAGCCGGGCCACGAGGCCCGGGCTGGGCCCACTTGCATTTCGCCCATCAGTCTCCTGTGGAGGTCACATGTCGCCGGAAATCATCTTCTCACTGCAGCTCGTTCTCGGTTATGCCGCGTGGCTGCTTTGCTTCGGCGTGTACATCATGCCCAGGCTCAAGGCGATGGACCGGGTCGCAGCGCACCG
>Ga0075425_100010208_pt1 | contig 10012 bp, 13 predicted proteins | sample SoiMethybrSBSTD4_FD_75300 | JGI IMG/M metagenome (GOLD analysis project Ga0075425, IMG submission 75300) | Bulk soil microbial communities from a Populus tree surrounding site in Tennessee, USA - Soil MetaG P. TD hybrid SBSTD4 | ecosystem: Environmental > Terrestrial > Soil > Tree plantation... | reverse complement strand
TACATGAAGCACATTTTTCCATTCCAGCGAAACTTCCTGAAAGCTGTGCGACCCATCGCCAACCGCGTGGCGCCTTTCGAACTGCCTGCCGACAGCTACTTTATAAACATCCGCAAGCTGTTTGAGAAGTTGGAGGGCGTGGCCGAGATCATGGAGGACCCGAATATTACCAGCGTCCGCCTGGTAACCAACCCGGAGAAGATGGTATTGCGCGAGACGCAACGCGCGTTTGTCTACTTTTCTCTGCATGGGCTGACAGTCGATGCGGTTATTGTCAACCGCCTGCTCCCCAATGAAATCATGGACACCTGGTTCAACGAATGGCACACCTCGCAGGAGAGGATTCTGCACGAGATGGAAGAGTACTTTGCTCCAGTTCCAGTCAAGCGCGTCCCGCTGTTCGGAGGCGAGGTCCTGGGCAGAGAGCGACTGGAGGAGTTGGCCGGAGTACTATATTCGTCAGGGGAAAACCCCTCGGTCGTGACCAGGACGGAAAAGCCCTTCACCTTCGGCAAACAGAACGGCGCTTATGAAGTTCGAGTGCTGCTGCCATTTGCCGCCAAAGGTGAGATTGGGTTATTCAAGAAAGGCGACGAACTGGTAGTCGAGATCGGTACTGTACGCCGCCACATTGGCCTTCCGCGGTCGATGGCAGGACTGCTGCCAGCGAGAGCGAGACTCGAAAATCGGGTTCTGACCGTTGAAATGAAGGAGGCGCAATGAACGACCCGCAGACAAATCAGCAGAATTCGACCCAGCGCGTGGCTGACGAGCGCTGCCTGTGCCGTGAGACTCTGGACCGGATTCAGGAATGCTTCGGCGTCTCTTCAACCGTGCGGCAGCATCTGACGAATTCCCGTCTTGAATTCCTCAAGGCCATCCGTGCGGTGATTGACGAGCGCATCGAGCACATATCCAGCGGTGAGCGACGTGGCACCAAAGTCGCCGTAGAATAACGCGCGCGTAAACACCGCTGCGACTTGGCCGCGCTGTGCTTCACGCGCGATCACCGCGTCCATTGAGGAGCTTGAACTTCGGAGGTTGAACTTCGGGCTTGAGAACGCGATCGTTTTGCGAAGAAGCATGACCTGTGCCGACGACACGAGCGCGACAAGGATTGGCTGAGGTACGAGGCGGAATCTTTACGTTTCCGTGACATACGAAGACGTTCGGTGGAGTATACCTATTAATAACCCACTCTCTGAGAGCGGATCATCGCTTTAAAAAGCGGACCGCTGCGAGAGAGTTGAGTGGTTAGAGCTGTAAGGAACATGCACCAGGCGCTTGCCACGGCGGTTTTGTTGGCGGCTACGGTTTTCCCACTATGCCTCGAAGGGCAGATGCGCCCAATACAACGCCCCAGCACTCCGGCGCGAATTAGCGCCGGCTTCCGTTTTCGTTCTGCGCAGCCTCATTCAAATGGATTCGGTGTGACGAGCCGAGGCGAGTTTGTTCGCAGGCCGGGATTTGTTGGACCGGTCGGGTTCCGCCGCCACCAGCGCTTCCACTTCTTTTTCGGAAACGCTTGTTTGAGTGATCCGTTCTTCTGCCGGCAGTTCTTCTTTTTTCGCAATCGCTTCTTCTTCGCGCAACCTGTGTTCTTTCCTTACCCGATCTATACACCTCTCCCTTACTACCAAGGTGCGGAACAAATACCGGCAGCCACGTCGGAAGAGACTGATTTGGCCAGAGAGGTCGACCGGCTAAGGGACGAAATCGAGCGGTTGCGCGATGAAGAGCGGTCACGCGAAGAGGCACGACAGGCAGCGTCACCGCCTCGGCCCTCAGCCGAAGAGAAGACGGCCAGCACGATTCTGGTTTTTCGTGATGGTCGTCGGCGCGAAATCCAGCATTACGCGATTGTCGGCCAGACATTGTGGATGCTCACGGAACAGCGGGCACGGAAGATGTCGATGTCCGAGCTCGACGTGGAAGCTACAAGGAAGTTAAATGCAGATCGCGGTGTTGAGTTCAGGACTCCATAATCCGCTGACTCGGAGGTCGAGAGTCACGTGGAATCAAGTCTTTTGAAAAGCGGCGCCTTTGGCGAAAAGCGCAACGTCATAAGAGAGAAAGGGGAAAAATGCCCCGACTTGGTTCCGGGGCATCTGCGGGGCGTGATCAGGCGGCAATGGAACGAACCTTCTCCCTCGCAATTTCTTCTTCCGCGCGGAGCCAGTCCTCAAGGTCATGGCCGTCTTCCCGGCCGCGTGACTCATAGAGTTCATACGCGCGTTCGCGAATCTGGTCTTCGAGTTGTTCGGGCTGACTCACTGCCTTCGAGGGTGGTTTTTTGTAGGATCGCTTGGCATGGGGAGACTCCTTCTCATCTGCTGCCACAGACGAGCTGTGTGATTTGCGGCAGTACATGTTGTTGGATGTTGAGAAACATAACGCTTACTCCTAGGCTGGTCAATTGGACGTTGCTGTCGTCTCGTTCCTCGCAGCCAAGGTTAGGATTGGAAAGACGCCGACGACTGAAACAGGCAAAACGATGTCGCGGGAGGGCATGGCTCGACCAGCCCACCACTCGGTTCAGCAAGATTCTGAAGCGGCAACGCCGATATCGGGGAGGGTTTGTTTTCCATGAAAGAAGATCTCAAGCGCGTCAAAGTAGCGCCTGTTGCCTTTTCTGTTCTTGTTTTACTGACTCCCAGGCTCTGCGGCCAGAACCTAGACGAATTGCTGGTAGTTCGACTACCTGCAAAATATGGACGCATCAACCACCCCGGGCCAGCACCCATACCGTCTCCGACAGTGCGAGATGAGATCTCAGCTTCAGGCAGGGCTCGAAGGTGCGGGAGCATGGCGGCTGGCCGTAGCTCAGTGGGCGCTGTGACCGCAGTCCCAGTCGGACAGCAGGCGAAGGTAAACCTAGTCGTCATTGTGCCGGCAGTGAGGACAAAGAGAGGACAGGACTTTCTTCCGAGACAAAATTTCCGTCAGTTCTCTCTTTGGGCAACCCGCCTTGATGGTTGCCGTCATTCAAGCCCGCGAACCGGGCCGTGCTAAAGAAACTGATCGGCCGTTTGCAAGGCTCAAATGATTTCGCGGTTCGCAATCCACCTAACGGGCATGGCTGAGTGTCTGCCTCTCTAAGCCTGGGACAGTACTTCGAAACGCTGAAATCCGATAGCCATGCCGAACTTTTCCTCGGCAGCGAATCTCGCTCTGGGCGCCGCGTTGCAGTTTGGCCTTTCGATTAGAGAGACCGGACAATTCTCTGCTTGGAAGTCCTTCGTTCCCTTGGTGAGCAGCATGCGCGTCCTGATGTATGGAGTTACAACCGATATCTGTGTCCATTGCGCGGCCAATGCGCTTCTTGATCGAGGGCACCACGTCGAACTGGTCGGCGATGCCATTGCTGCTCTTGATGAGAAGAAGGCGGCAGCCTTCGTTCAATCATTCATAAGCTGAGGAGGCAAGCTGATAAAAACCCGAACCATCCTACGAGAAGCCAGAGCAGCGTGAGGAGACTACCTCAGATCCCAACACTTGAAGTTGGCTGATACCTCAGAGCTGCGCTGGACTTCCGTTCGCGTCGATAATCTTTCGGTGGTCTTGAGCGGAACTTCAGGCTCAAAATCGTAGGTAAGATCAGTTATGGATATGCTAGATTCCGTACCCGACTCCGCCCTCCTTACTGACCTCTATGAGCTCACGATGGCGGCGGCTTATTTCGAGGACAAGTTTACCGGCAACGCAAGTTTCGAACTGTTCGTACGTTCATTGCCACCGGAACGGGGATTTCTCGTAGCCGCAGGTGTCGAACAGGCTCTCGATTTTTTGGAGCGTGTACGGTTTCGAGACAATGACATCGAATACCTTCGCCAACAACCCGTGTTCCGTCAAACCAGCTCCGCGTTCTTTGACTATCTGAAGAACTTCCGTTTTACGGGCGAGGTCTGGGCGGTTCCTGAGGGAACGCCAGTATTCGGCGAAGAGCCATTCCTGAGAGTGACAGGTCCGATTATCGAAGCCCAGATCGTTGAGACCTTCTTACTATCGATTCTGACCTTTCAGACCATGATTGCTTCCAAAGCGGCGCGAGTGGTAAGCGCTGCCGAGGCACGACCTGTCGTTGAATTTGGATCGCGTCGAGCTCATGGGCCCGAAGCGGGCATACTGGCTGCGCGTGCTGCTTACATTGGCGGGTGTGCAGGCACTTCAAACCTAGAGGCAGGACGACGCTTCGCCATACCGGTCTTCGGCACGCTGGCGCACTCGTTCATCATGGCGTACACAACGGAAGAAGAGGCTTTCAGCAAGTTTCACAAACTGTTTCCGGAACACAGCGTCCTGCTGGTGGACACATACGACACGTTGGCCGCAGTCGACAAGATTATCGAGAATGATCTTCATCCTACAGCCATTCGTCTTGACAGCGGCGACCTGCTGGAACTCTCAATCCGGGCGCGTCAACGGCTTGACCATGCCGGATTCAAGGATACGAAGATCTTCGCCAGCGGCGACCTCGATGAGTACGCCATATCAGACCTCGTTGCCCAGGCAGCGCCAATTGATGCATTTGGCGTTGGTACAGCTCTCACCACCTCCAAAGATGCGCCTGCACTTGGCGGTGTGTACAAACTCGTAGATATCGAATCAGTTGGGACCGCTTCCTACCGGGCGAAATTTAGCGAAGAAAAAGTCACCTACCCTGGCCGCAAGCAGGTATTTCGATTCCACCACCCTAATGGAACTTTCCGCGGCGATATTATCGCGTGTGCGGACGAGCAGTTTCCTTACGACGAGCCGTTGCTTCGCTGCGTCATGCGAAACGGACACCGAATAAGTTCCAGCTCTGAGCTTCAGTCGATTCAGCAGTATGCCCGGCAACAGATAGACAGGATCCCGGAAGGAGCCCGTCGGCTACACCAGCCTGAACCTTACATTGTCAGCTTCAGCCAACGCCTGGAAGCTCTATTGGCAGATGTCCGCCGACGGATTGGACCGCAACGAGAAAACTCGAGCAAGAGATCACGAGAGATTGGGTAAATTCTATGCCGCGGTCAACCTGCAGAACCCTGAGACCGTTGGCGAGAAAGGAGAGCTGGGAAGAGAATGCGGAGTTCACATAGTCGTCGCGCACGACGGTCTGGAAATCATTGTTAGCAATGAGGGCATCCCTTTCCCCGCCTCACCAGATTCGGACACGGGGTACGCTCCTACAAATGATTAGACCTGCGGCAGCGGGACTAGCTGGCTACTTATGCTGCGACGGATCCATTGCGTCCCGTAGCAAACCTAGCCATGCGCGGCTTAACCAGTTTTTCAAAGTCATCCCAAGCCATTCGGATCAACTCTAGATGAGAACCCGCGTTGAACGCAATTTCCTTATCGCGAGTCAAACTCTCATCCGCGAAAACGGGCATGTCATACAGATTTCCGAACGGCGGCATCGCTCCCGTCTGGCAATCGGGGAACTTGTCTTTAAATTCCTGCTCGGAGGCAAGGGCAGCATTCGTTGCACCGGTTACGGTTTTCAGGCGTGAAAGGTCGACTTGCGAGGAGGCAGGCAGCACGGCCATGGCCAGCGATCCGTTGAGTTTCACGATCACCGTTTTGGCTAACTCTTTTCCGGATATATGCGTGAGAGCCGCAATCCCTTGCGCGGTGTACGCGACCGAGTGCGAGACAATTACATACTTAACCTTTTGATGGTCAAGAAATTCTCTAAGACGAGTGAGCGGCATGGGAACCTCCTCTCTCGCCTCTGCCATCAGGTGTGGATACTCGATGCTCGAGGACGATTCAGCAGCGAATGGGTTTCAAGCACATTGTACAGCGAGCGAGTCATGGTCGTCTCCCAAACGAGAGCTCGTGATTGTCGAAATTCCGCTCAAGTCGTGATCCGGCAGCAATTCGCTTAACAAAGTACCGGCTCTCGGGAACTCCTCTCGTGAATCACCGAACGCTTAGACTCGCAGCTTCTCAACGCACTAGCAGATTACGCACATGTGACTGAATCGAGCCATCAACTTCAGGCATCGGAGAGACAGGTCTGTGGCCACAACTCGGAGCCAAGCGGAGGCATGTAATGAAGTTCGCAATTGCCATTCCCCAAACATATCCAGATCCAGTCCGTATCCAGCGATTCTTGAAGCGAGCCGAAGAGCTGCCCTTCATCGCCGCATGGTGCATTGAGCAAGTTATCGGAACTGCTCCCGTTCTGGAGTCTCTCACAACTCTGACATACGTGGCCGGAATCACCAAGCGGTTACGTCTGGGCATTGCCGCTCTGCTGATCGCTCAGCGTAACCCTATTGATCTTGCGAAATCGCGGTCATCCCTGGACTGCTGTTGAACGGTCGACTCATTGTTGGCGTGGGCCTGGCCAGAGCAGCAGATTGTATCCTGCTTACGGACTTGCACCAGAAGGGCGTGTCGCACGCTTCCGCGAAAATCTCGCCATCATCAAGCGGCTCTGGACAGAGGACAAGGTAACGCTGGACGGCCGCTTCTCGCATCTCGAAAGCATACCGATGGAGCCGAAACCAGTGCAGAAGCCGCTCCCGCTAATCTGGTTCGGCGGGCACGCGGAGGCCGCGTTACGGCGTGCGGTGGAGTTGGGAGATGGCTACATTGGCGCCGGGTCGACGCCGATGGACGTCTTCGTTGAGGACATCAAGCAATTGCCCCCGAACTTTCCAAAGGCAAAGCGCCTCTACCTGGCTCTGGGAGATAATTTGCCGCGACTACGGGTGGTTTGGGGCGTTCTACGGCAAGCCAGAAATGGCAGATCAATAGGCGGTATGGGGATCACCACAGCAAATTGCAGACCAGATCGCGCGCCTCAAAGATGCCGGCGTGAACCATGTCTTGCAAAACCCCGTTTTCGATGAAGAGACCCAAATGGAACGGCTCTCGGAGGATGTCATAACCAGTATGTAGGGCTTGGATCAACCTTTTGGCTTTGCAAGTTGTCGGCGGCAGAACAGCTTTCCCAAGTGTCCGGATCTGCCCGTGCCCGGCGCACAGCGTACGAGCAAAATTAGTGACGATGCTCACACGGGTCATAGCGGTCGCGCAAACGACAGCTCGTGGCCGTCAGGATCATGCATATGGAAATAACGCTCTCCCCAGGAAGCGTTTTGCGGAGTATCCGGCTGGAATCCTTTCACTTTGAGATGAGCCCAGAATGCATCCACATCTGCGACGTGAAATATCACCCGGCCCCAACCAGCAGCCGCCCGGCCTTGTTGCAAGTTAATGATCGGAAACTCAGTACCTGGAATGCGTAGAGAAGAGAAACCTGCATTCGGCCCACCGTAGAGGAGTTCCATTCCAAGCACCTCTCGATAGAACCGCACGGAAGCTTCCAGATGAGCGACTTTTAAAGTGACCGCGGAAACCCTTTCAATTTTCGTCTTCATAGCGGCAGCAGTTTATCGCGCTTGACCCGTGGTTGAATCTATGTTTTCGAAGGCATAACGTGAGATTGAGGAGGTGGCCTATAGCTTACGTGATTGCCGAACCTTGCATTGGAGTAAAAGACGCCTCCTGTGTCGATGCTTGTCCGGTGGATTGCATCCATCCAAAAAGAACACCACCTATGATGATGGCCGACCCGGATTCGATGACGTCCCACAGCTCTTTATCGATCCTGTGGAGTGCATTGACTGCGGTGCTTGCGTTCCGGTTTGTCCGGTGTCCGCCATTTTTTCGCTGGACGACCTGCCCGAGAAGTGGAAGCACTACGCCGAACTGAACGCAAACTACGTACAAGGCGGTAAATTCACGTCTGCAGAGTAGGCCAAGCACAGCGCAAAGTGAGCGGGCAGCCAACATTGTGAGCGATCACGACATCCGGGTCGGACTTTCCGTTTCGGTTTCCGGCAGGTTTAAGCTCCAAGGTCAACAGGCCCTCAGCGGCGTTCTGCTCTGGCAGTCTCATGCAAATGCTCAGGGCGGTATTTCGATTAACAGCGGTGTGTCGCGGTCCGTCCGCCTGGTGTGGTATGACGATGGCAGTCGAGCCAATCGTGCTCGGGACAACGTGCTCCAGCTCATCCGGAACGACAATGTCGATATTCTCCTGGGGCCATATTCCAGCAGTCTGACGATGGCGGCCGCGGAGATTGCGGAAGAGCATAAAAAGATCATTTGGAACTATGGTGGCGCGTCTGACGAGATATTCAGCCGTGGCCGGCGATACATGATCGGCATGGCCAGCCCTGCAAGCGACTACCTCCGCGAATTTCCGTACTGGCTGGCGGAACAGCATCCCGCACTCCGTCGAATTTGTGTCTTGTACTCAGCCGGCGGAACCTTCGGATGGCAGGTTGCTCGTGGGATCCTGGAATCGCTCCTTGTTGTTGCCGGCCAGTCGGTCGAGCTTGTCCCAATCAACTCTTCCCTCGAAAACTACGACACCATTCTTCGGACCCTGCTCGAAATCGATCCTGAGGTTGTTGTTCTAGCAGTAACCTTTCCGGACGAACTGGGCATCATGCGAACTCGTCAGCATTGGCCCAGCACGGTTCGCGTGGTGGCGGCTGTTGCTGCCGGCCTCGGTGATTTTTCTGCTGAACTTGCACAGATAGCGGATGGAGTCCTCGGGCCGAGCCAGTGGGAACCCGGAGCGACCTTCCCAAACATCTCAGGACCAACTTCGGATTGGTTTCTCGATAGTTTTCAAAAGCAGTTCGGCCGGCCACCCGACTACATTGCTGCCGGAAGTTTTGCTACCGGAGTGGTTTTGACGGAATGCATTCGGCAGGCGGCTTCCTTGGATGAGGAGAAGCTACGAAGCACAGCGTCTGACCTGGACTGCAATACGTTTTACGGCCGATTTCGAATCGACGCTCGAACCGGAATACAGACGGGACACCGGGCATTGCTCATCCGTTGGCTAGGGGGCTATAAAGTAGTGCTGCCTCCGCGATCTAAGTAGAGCGAAATGCATGCCCGCGGCTTCGGATCTGGGAGAAAAGAGAGGACCTGTATGGAGGGCAGTAGCGATTGCGACTAGTACGGAGAAAAACGAACTCCCGGGCTCGCTGGTCTCTCAACTTCATCCTCTTGCCTGAGCGTCCGAGAACAGCCCACAATTAAGCAGTTACCGATAGGGGAAACGTTGTGAAAAACCTCTTTGTTGGAAACCTGGGTTCTGAGGTCACGCACGAAGAGCTTCGCCGGCTGTTCGAAGCCTACGGACAGGTGGTGCAGGTTCATAGCATCGTGGATCGCGACACCGGGCTGCCGCGCGGGTTTGCATTCGTGGAGATGACTAACGACGCGGAGGCTGAGCAGGCAATCAAAGCTTTGAATGGCAGCATGCTAAGAGATCGTACTCTGGACGTGAATTACGCTCGCCCTAGACCAGAACACCCGGCAGCTTAGGTGAGCGCGGACCCCGGCGCGGTGGGCGTGTGGGCGAATTGTTTCTGGCCTTGTGCCGGAATCCAGGGTCTTCTCGGCAAAGTGTGGACGCTCACTTTCTTTCTCCGTAGATCAGTGGCGAGGCGTGTGCTATGCCGTAATCGAGGTCGAAGCCAAGCTGAAGCTTAGCCGCGTCCGACATGAGGCCGGGATGCCACGGCGGATCGAACACGACTTCAACATGGACCTCCTTGATACTCGGCAACCGTGAGAGCTTGCTCTCCACGTCGGCCTTGAGCACGTTGCCCATTCCGCAACCCGGAGCCGTCATGGACATCTTGATATGAACCCTGTTCCCGCCTTGCCCCAGAGGCACAATGTCGCACGAGTAAACCAGACCCAGATCCACGATATTGACCGGAATCTCCGGGTCGTACACGGTCTTCAACTGATCCCAGACCATCTGATTGCTGAAGGCCCCTTCTTGAACTGCAGGTGCTTGTGCGCTCGCCGCGTTGGAAAGCCCCAGGGCATCTGTATCCGCGGCATCAACACGGTACATGTAGCCGCGATCGGTGGCCACCGTGTAGCCGCTCCCCAGGGACTGCATGATCCTTACGATGGCACCGGCCGGGAGAGTGCCGCGAATCCCGCTGGGGATCTCGATGACTTCACAAGCCCGACTCAG
>Ga0075425_100010204_pt1 | contig 10013 bp, 2 predicted proteins | sample SoiMethybrSBSTD4_FD_75300 | JGI IMG/M metagenome (GOLD analysis project Ga0075425, IMG submission 75300) | Bulk soil microbial communities from a Populus tree surrounding site in Tennessee, USA - Soil MetaG P. TD hybrid SBSTD4 | ecosystem: Environmental > Terrestrial > Soil > Tree plantation... | reverse complement strand
TTGACCGTAGGATTGCCATCCGGCACGACGCGAACGATCACCTCTTCAGCGGTCGCGTGATTGCCGGCGGTATCCACCGCCACCGCACCGAGGAGCAAATCCGTGGAGCCCTCCGGCACCTGGAAGTTGATCTCAAAGGGCGCTCCGAAATCCCTCTCCACGACTTGGCCGTTGACCAGAAACTCCACGACGTCGACGCGAATATCGTCGGTGGCATGAGCGACAATTCGCAGTGTGCGGCGCTCGAGGATGCTCGAGCCCGCTCCTGGTTCGGTGAGAATGACGGAAGGCAGCGCCACGGCAGGTGGGTTCTGCTGCGCCTCCTCCTCGCCGCGCAAATACTGGCCGATATGGAGGGCGCTGTCCGCATTCACGCCGTCGTCTCCAAGCGTGCCGCAACAGCCTCTCGCTCCCACCAGGTAAACGAGGCCATCACGGACTTCGAGGTCGTGGCCCTCGTCATCACGGAAGCTGGGTGCTCGCGAGAAATCCAACACTGCTCGGAGCTGTGGGTTGAGTTGGCTGAGATCGAAAATCGGCACCGCGTTCGCATAGAAATAATCGGCGGCCAAGGCAAAGCGCCCTTGGATCTTGACCGCCGTCAAGCCGAACTGATCATTCGATGATCCCACGACGTACGGCAGTGTAGGATCGCGGAAATTCACTACGCGAAGGCCTCCCAATCCGCTAGCTCCATCGGCAATCCATGCGAGCCCGCCTCTCAGGTCGGCGTCGGCCGCACCCGAGCGATAATTGGGCCCCATGGCGGTACTTCCAAGCAGCGTGGGGTGGGTTGGATCGGAAATATCGACTGCATGGACGATGATGGCCGACACCACCGCAAGATTCCCGTCCAGGCTCACCGCCGACGCGGGGCCAAGCTCAATCCCGCCGATCAGAATGGGAGCGGCCGGCACTCCCACGTCCACAATTCGAAGGCCTCGGCCATCGGCGACGAACACCAGGTCGTCTCGAACAGCCAACCCCCTCGCCGGGCCTGGAAGCGCTACGCTCCCCGTGAACAGGGGCTGAGTGCGGTTCGAGATATCGGCGATGAACAGGCCGCCACTCCCGTCGGCAACATAGGCCCAGTCGCCCGAGACAGCGATATCGTTGGCATTGCCCGGCATGTCCAGGGCTCCTACCACAGCGGGAGACATCGGATTGGAGATATCCACCACCTGGATGCCGGCGGCTCCCGCGGCGACATAGGCATAGTCGCCGGCGAGCGCCACGGCGTTGGCGAATCCGGGAACCGAGACCCAGCCCAGCGCCCTGGGTGCGAAGCTCTCCACCGTCACTGATGAAGTAGCGCTGAATGCGCCGTTACGAACGGTGATGACGGCCAGGCCATCGCGCCCTGCGTAGATACGTCCTTCCTCGGCCCCAAAATTGGCGATCGTCAGGTCCGAAGACGCATACTCGGTCCCATACCGCCGAGACGTGATATTGAGCTGGCGGCCGTCAATCAACTCACCGGTCACCACGAGCTGCCGTGACGCCTCTCCGAGGATGGTGTTGAAGATCAATGTGAAGCTCCCCGGAGACACGCTGATCCCGCGCAGCGCGGCGGTCAAGTTGTAGCTGGCGGGATCGAGCGGATCGCTGCCGGTCTGGATTTCCAAGCCGTCCCAGAAGCCATCGCCGTCGGTGTCGCCGAGAAGTGGATTGGTGGCGAGCTGATTCACCTCGCGGCCGTCGAGAAGCCCGTCGCCGTCCGAGTCGTCATTGAACGGGTTGAGGCCGGACTGGTACTCGGCGATCGTCGAGAGGCCGTCGTGGTCCTGATCGTCCAGAGCATCCACGGGATTGTTCGGATCCAGGCCGTTCGCCAGTTCCCAGTCGTCGGGCAGGCCGTCACCGTCCGAGTCGCCCGACACGACAACTTGAATCCGGATCACGCCCAAGGCCCCCTCGTTGACCGCGCTCACCAGAGCGAGGCCGCTCGCCCGCGCCGTCACGAGGCCGTTGGCATCCACCGTTGCAATGGCGGGATTGCTGGTGCGGTAGTCGGTTCCCACTTCACCAGAAGTGACATCGGCCGAGGAACCACCCGGGTAAGTCGCGATCGCTGAGAGCTGCACCGTCTGTCCTACCGCGTTCAGGACGGTGAGAGGCGCGCTCAGGTTCAAGCTCGCAGGCACCGGGGGTGGTCGCTGGAAGTTGATGTCTTCGACTTTGATGACGCCGTTCGCCGGCACGTTGATGAAGCTTGAAGCTCCGGAGCTAACGACGCCGTTTTCGACGCAGGTGGCCCGCACGCGCACCTGGCCCAGGTTGGCGGGGACATTGGGGAGCACCCATACGCCGTCCGCTTGAACACGCGCGGTACGGTTGAAGGCGGAGACCGTGCAGGTCTGGTCAAGTTGGGCAGCAGCCTCCGACGGACACCAGAGGTATATGAGTAGGGCAAGGCTGCCACCGATCACAGACCAGATGCGATGAGCGGTCTGCGCTCCCATCAAGAGGCCGTCAGCGTCGCCTTGGGTTCTGGAGAGTTCGCGCGGCATAGGTCCTCACCTTTTCATCTGGGTCTTGGGCCAGCAGTTCGCGGGTTGAACGAGGTGTGCTCGGGTTGCTGGCGACGAGCAGGCGTGTACCGCGGTCGGCGTCTTTCGCCAGCGCCGAGAGAGCCGCAGGCGGCGCTCCGGTGTTCGTAGCCAAGGCCTGCCGCACGGAACGCTCGCCGTTGCGAGCCAGAATGGCGAGTACCGCAGTTGGCGTTCGCGGGTTTGCGGCCACTGCCGATCGCACGCTCACGTCCTCCCGGCTGGCAAGCAAGGTCAGCAGGTCGGGTGGAGTCGCAGGATTCTGAGCGAGGCGGAAAGCCACCTTGGTCTCTCTGCCCACCAAGCGGCGCAACGCGTCCAGCGGCGTGTTCGGATTCCCGGCGAGCGCTGCAGCAACGCTCCATGCTTGAGGGGATGGCGCCAGAAGAAAACTGCGCAATCGGCCGACGTAGAGCTTGCGCCATTCGGGGCGAGGCGCGACGGCGATGGCAGAGAGGATCTCTCTGGGCGTGCTCAGGTTGGCTGCGATCGCCGCGACAATCGCGGTGTCCCGCTTCACTGTCTCGCGGGCAAAGAGCTCCGCCAGCCGCGCCGGCGAAGTCGAGCGCCGCTCCGCCTGGCGGAGGAGAAGCTCCTCGCGGACCGCCGACCCGACCAGGATTGCAAGACCAGTGAGGACCAAGAGAGCCAGGAGAGCTCTGCCACGGCCAGCCCAGTCGCGTCTCCCGGATCTCGCGAGCTGCACGAGGACCACGATCGACCAGATCGCCGCGAAAACCACGCCCGCCAGCGCGGCGGCGAGCAATGGCACGCAATAGACAGCGATCACCGCCGTGGATGAAGGATCGACGATCAGCCGCCAGGTTAGAGCGATGCACCAAACGGGAAAGGCAGCCAGGCTGACGGTCACCGCGGCTCGAGTGGCGCTCTGGAAGAGTTGCGCCGGCCGCCGAAAATGACGGACGGCCAGTACCAGATAACCGATCAGTAGCACCAGCGACAATAAGAAGCAGGTCAGGAACAGCATAGGGTCCACCCTCGATCTCACTCACTGGCAGATCACCCTCAGCAGCAGTTGCAGACATCTCGCTGCCCAGCGAACCAGCCCAAGCGACCCGTGTTGCTGCTGACGGCCAGATAATAGAGCAGCGCGTTCGTGTAGCACTGCGCCCGTGGATCAGAGATGATCTCACCGTTCGGACCCACGACCGGGTCAGGACAGTTCGCCGCGGCACAAATCGCTCTCATCCGGGCGAAGAACTCGCTGTTGCAACGCGCAAAGTTGTCGCCGCATTCGCTCCAACAGTTGTCGTGCTCGTTGCAGGCAGGGGTGAAGGAAGCTCCCGTGCAGGAGGGGTTGGGATTTTCTGGTACCTGCGGAAACCAGGACGGTCCGCAGCCGTTGGGTGGTGGTATCGGTCGTCCTGCCGGGACGCGATTGGGGCACTCAACGGGCCAATCCAGCGGCATCGGGTTCCTCGGAACCACATGGTGAGTGGTCGGCGAACAGCACTGAGTCTGAAGATCAAATGTTGTGGCTGGTAGTGGCCCATCGCCGCAACATCCTCTTCCAGGAGGAGCATCCGTCAGATCTATTGGAAGAGGCGAGAAAAACGGGTCGCAGGTTTCCCGCATGCAGTTTCCAGGAATCTGGGGAGGAACCTCATTTGTGGCGATAACGTCCATAACTCGTCCATGTTCACACCTCTGCCGATAGCAGTCGTCCGGCCCATTTTGGTGCGGGGTTTCCGAATCATTGGTAACGGGTACGATTCTCCCGCCCGAGCATGTCTGGCGCACACAGTCGTCCGGCCTCACCTGTGGAGGTGTCTGACTATTATCTGCTTGACAGGTGTCCGTGCGCGGGTCGCATCCGGTGCAAATGGGGCAGCCGTGAGTTGTCCCGGAGCTTGCCGGGTTTCCCCCACAGTGCCACCCTGCTTTGATAACTCCCACTCCCGGATTCGAGGTGATCGTGAGACCGTCGTCTGAAACGGTCGCGGGGCCGATGCTCACGAAGTGGCCGAGATCGTGATCGAACGAATACATCTCGGTCACCTCACCCGGCGCGAGGCCCTCCAGATTCGGCAGCGTCAAGCGGGCCGGTGGATCGAAGCGTGCGCCCGCGGGCTGGATCGTTACAATGAAGCGCGGTTGTTGGCCGAAGTTGGGAACCATGGGGACCTTGTCCGCATGGACCGCCGTTACGCTGACGAGCCCGCTCCGGGAGCCTCCAGGGAAGGTCACGGAGCCCGGCTTGATCTCGAGCGCGAAGCCGGGTATTTCGGGCAGGGTGATGGTGCCGCCATGGGTTTCATCGACGAGGAGGCCGGCCGCTTCATTGAGAGGCAGGAGATAGATCGGCATTCCGAGGTCGATCTCTCGCCCCGACACCGTCGTCATCACAAATTCGAGGTCCGGCCAGGAGCCCGGTCGAGAAGTCGTCGAGCCGTCCACGATGAGATAGAAGGTGCCGACCGGAGCCGGCTGGATGCGGAAGGTACCCTGCGCGTCCGTTTGCACCGTGATCGGCGTGTCTTTGATGCGGATCGTCACCCCTGGAATCGGCTGGTTCGAGTTGTCGAGCACGACGCCCTTGACCGCCGTCTGGCTCGCCTCGCCGGCGGCCCATCCCGTGGCGGTAAACGCGGCGGAGGGTCCCTCGGGAAGCGCGTCGATTTTTGCTGTGACGACGTTCGCGGCCGTTCCTTCTTGAGCATCGAGCCGGAACGGCACGATGGCTCTGCCGTCGCTGTCCGTTTCGATCACGATTTCTTGGAGCCCGTTGCGGAATCCTCCTGAGCCCTTGACGACCGTGAACTTCACAGGAACCGCTTCCAGACGGTTGTGCCCAGCATCCGTCACTACCGCGACGAGCGGCCGAGGGAGCTCCTGGCCCGCTACGCCGACTTGCTGATCTCCGGAGTCAACGACGATCGCGGTCGCGCCGCCCGGTTGCGCATCTTCCAGGAAGAGGACACTGCCATACCCGACCGCTATGGCCTCTATACGTTGGCTCGCCACGCCCATTCGCGTGCCGAGGGTGAAACGGGCGCTAGCCTTTCCGGTGGCGTCCGTCACTACCGCGATCTGGCGCCTTCCGCCGTCCAGGGTCCCATTATTGCCGCTTACCTTGAACAACACGGGAACGTTGGCAACAGACTGGCCCGTAGCATCCAAAACGCGCACGACCAATGGCGAAGGAAGCTCCGTTCCAATGATTCCCGATTGGCGGTCCCCTGAGACGATCGTCAAGCGGCGGCCTGCGGGAGCCTCGCGGCGAACGCTGACTCGCGCCTCGTCGCGATTGCCGCTTTCGTCTGTAGCCTCTACGAAGATCTCGTTGTCGCCTTCAGCCAAGGTGAGCGCCGGCAATACGAAGGACCGGTTTGCGACCTCCGCTGGGTGGCCGTTTACAGTCACCGTGACCTCGGAAGCGTTGACCGTTCCCGGCACGATGTCATTGACCAAGCCGAAGACGGCGGTCGCCGGCTGGGTGACGACGGCTCCGGCGGCCGGCCCATAGATTTCCAGCCGAGGAGGCGTCAGGTCTCGCACCACGCTGATCGTGTCGGTCGCCACATGGCCCTGGGTGTCCACGGCGCTGGCGGTCAGCAGGTTGCCCCCTTCGAGGAGAGGAACGCCGCTGGCTGAGAAAGTCGTGCCGGAGAGAATCGCGGGAGCCCCATTGAGCGACACGGTTGCAACGCCCGGACTGACCGTTCCGGTGACGGTGACCGTGGTCGCCGCGATCCAGCTCAGGTCGTCCGGAGAGGTGATCGTGACCTCCGGGAGGTTGAAGCGCGTGACCGCCACTTCCGAAACCGCCGAGTTTCCCGCCCGGTCGAAGGCCTGGAGGGTGATGAGATTGGCGCCGCCCTGAACAGGCAGGAGCTGGGAGAACCTCCCATCTTCCAGGGGAACCGCGGCACCCGCCACTTCCACTCGCGCGACTCCGTTCTCGTCGTCCGCTCTCCCTTCCACGCGGATGGAGTCGCCGTTCGTGAGAGACCCCGGCTGAGGGTTTTCGACCGTGAGCGTCGGCGGATGAGTATCGAGGACGACAGCCGCGAACGCCTGCGATTGCCTTCCGATGGAGTCCGTCGCCACGACCCGGATGGCATTCGCGCCTTCCGTCAGGTCCACCTGCGCGGAAAAGCTGCCGCCGCTTGGCGTCGCTGGCAAACCGTTCACCGTCAAGAGGCTCAGCTCGCCGTCGTCTGAAACCGACCCTGTCACGGGTAGCGGGGTCGATGCCACCAAGGCTCCGTCCTGCGGTGAAACCAGGTTGAGCACCGGCGGCGTGAGATCTACGAGGAGGTCGAGGAGCCCGGTATCTTCGGTGAGGTTCCCGGCCAGATCGCGGAGGCTTGCAGCGGCGGTGTGCTGGCCGGTCGTCAGTGGTGGCGTCGTACAAATAGCGGAAGAAGGACCTCGAACACACGCCGAGCTGATGTCGACTGCATCGATGCTCACTCGCAAGCTTGCGAGATCGACACTCGAGAAGGGATCGCCGTAGAGCACGGTCAGCTCGTAGGTGGGTGAGTCGAGCGTCACGCGCACCCCAGGTTCGACGATCTGCAGCAGCGGCGCCACGGGATCTACGCTGAAGGACCAACTGGCCTGGCTCGGGTTGCCGGCGAGATCGCTCACGGCGAGCGTGGCTGAATGAGGGCCGGGCAGGAGCGGCTCGGGCGTCAAGGTCACTTCGCTCGCGGAGATCTGGGCGCCGGAGGTCCGATCCACGTCATCCAGGATCAGCCGCACGCTGGCGGTATTGATTCCCGAGCCGGCGTCCGTGTACGTGGCTCTGAGCGTGGGCGTGGTGCTGGCCCCGACGCTTCCATTCGCGGGCGAGGTGAGGGTTATCGTGGGTGGCGTAGTATCGGCCTCGGCCGCCGTCTGGAACACCACCACCAACCGCGGACCCTCGCCCGCCGTGCCCTGGCGCGAGTCGTAGTCCATGCGGCCGGCCTGTCCCTCGTTCGTCTTCTTGAGCAGCCAGCCGTGGTTCTGCGTGCCGGAGAGGAAGGCTGCCACGTCAGACGTGACGTCGAAGCTCACCCAGCCGGTGAGGTTGTTGGTGTGGAGCACGCTCGCCGTCGGCGCCGGCGCGAAGCTGCCGCCGTTCCACTGCGCGGCGCAGTCGGGTTGCGAGTTGGAGAGGTTGGCGTCGGCCGGGCAGCTCCAGGTGGCGCCCGTCTCCGTCCACGCCTCCGTCAGCCGGTGGACGTCCACGGTGCGCCCCTGAGTTCCCCAGTTGCGGCCGTTTTCCCGGACGTGCAGCTCCAGCGCGGCCGAGACCAGCGTCGCCCCGGCGAGCGCCGTCGCCAGGCTCTGTTGATCGAGCTGCACCAGGGCGCGGTTGCTGCCGCTCTGCTGGACGCGCAGGATCGGCTCCGTTCCCTGGTTCTGGTTCGGCCCGCCTTTCCGCAGATAGGCGTCCGCCACGGCCTGCAAGGTCACCAGGTGCGGCCCGGGACCCAGCAGGAGCTGGAAGCTGAAGCTCGACTGCGCCGGGTTGCCGGCGTGGTCGCGCACCTTTGCCTGCAGCGTGTGCGCGCCCGCCGCGAGGGCCGCCGGATGGCAGGTCGCCGATTGCGCGCCGGCCGTGCAGCCGGCCGTGGCGTCCTGGCCGTCCACCAGCAACTGGAAGCTCGCGGTATCGATCCCCGAGCCGCCGTCGGTATATGCCACCGTCACCGTGGGCGAGGGCTCGTTAATCAACGTGGTCCGGCTCGGGGCCGTGATGGCCAAGGCCGGCGGCACCTGGTCGAAGGAGGCGCTCTCCACCACCAGCACCAGCCGCGGCGCATGATCGGCCGCGCCTTGGCGAGACGTGTATTCGACCTGACCGTTCTGGCTCTCCTCGGTCTTCTTGACGATCCAGCCGTAATTCGCGGTGCCGGAGAGGAAGGCGCGAACGTCGGCCGTGACGTCGAAACGGATCCAGCCGCTGAGGCCATTCGTGTGAAGCACCGTATCCGAAGGCTCTTCCGCGAACTGCCCGCCGGCCCACTGGGTGGAACAGTCGGCGCTGCTGTTACCCGGGTTGGAGTCGATGCCGCAGTTCCAGGTGGCCCCGGACTCGCTCCAACTCGACGTGAGGCGGTGGGCGTCAACGGTGCGGCCCTCGGTATCCCAATTGTTGGAGTTGCTCTGGATGTAAAGCTCCAGCCGCGCGCTGGCGAGGCTGCCATTCCCGACGGCGGCTGTGATCGCGGCGGAGTCGAAGCGCACGAGCGAGCGGTTGTTGCCGCTCGACTGGATCCGCAGGAACGTGTCGCTCCCTTGATTCTGGTTCGGGCTGCCGCTCCTGAGGTAGGTGTCGGCCACCGATTGCAGAGTAACCGTCTGGGCCTGGCCTTTCGCGGCAAGCCCAAAGCACAGCAGCAGCAGACCCACCGTCGAGCTTTTCTTCACGCATCCCTCCAAGAAAGGCGAAAGACTTGGCGGGCCTTAGGCTCAGCAATTCCGGGGCCGGGTGGGAGGAGAGCTGTAAACCCTTGAAAATAAGAGCTGTCTTCTACAAGGTCAGGCCAAGCGTCTCATTTCTGAACCCTTCAGGGAGCGCAGCGGGTCCAAAAATGAAACGGGAACGCCTTTACCGCCAGTCGCCAAACAGCTCGAAGGCCGCCCAGTGGAAGGGATGGGGAGAGCCGGACTTCCCGCGGATCTGATCGATCTGCGCCGCCCGCAAGGCCTCGTCTTTCGACTTGCCGTCACGCAGATAGCCGTAGAAACGCTTCATGAAGCGAGAGGTGGAGGAGTCGGAGATGCTCCACAGCGAGGCGAGGACTGAGCGGGCACCGGCGAACTGAAAGGCGCGGACCAGTCCGACCAAGCCCTCCCCTCCCATCTCCTTTCCGAGCCCAGAGTCGCAAGCCGAGAGGGTGACGAGATCCGCGTCGAGCCGCAGCTCGTCGAAGATCTCCCAGGCTTGGAGCAAGCCGTTGTCGCGGCCGGCTTCGGCGTGCTCGGGAATGGAGAGGGCTAGGGCGGAGTTGAGAGGGAATCGCTCGTCGAGCAGGCCGTGGCATGCGAAATGGAGGCGTCGCGCTTGCGGCGCCAGGGATTTGATCGTCTCCTCGGTGGCGTCGCGGCCCAGAAGGGTTCGCGCGCCGGGGAAGAAGCTCGAGATCGTCTCTACCTCGGTGCGTGTCGCTGGCAAGGGCTTCATTAGCAAGCCTCGGCGAAGGGCCGTTTGCACTTGCGGGTCCCCTGCCGTCTCATCACGGTTCCCAAGTCCTCTTGGGTAGAGCGGATCTCCGACGGCGAGCAACTCCATCGTCGCCGCTGAAGGTTTCATCCGCGCCGCCCTGATCTCTTGGTACACCGCCGCGGAAGCCGCGATATGAATGGGCTTGGACTCTGCCAGGTAATGGCCGCCGGAGACGAGCGCCGCGAACGGCAGCGAATGCAGCGGCCCATCGGGCGAAATGAGCCAGCGGTCAGCCTTGGCCAGCACCGGTCTGGCCGGGCGAAGCAGAAGGTTGTAGAGGC
>Ga0075425_100010203_pt1 | contig 10013 bp, 6 predicted proteins | sample SoiMethybrSBSTD4_FD_75300 | JGI IMG/M metagenome (GOLD analysis project Ga0075425, IMG submission 75300) | Bulk soil microbial communities from a Populus tree surrounding site in Tennessee, USA - Soil MetaG P. TD hybrid SBSTD4 | ecosystem: Environmental > Terrestrial > Soil > Tree plantation... | reverse complement strand
CGCGCCAGCACGATCGGCAGATCTCCTGAGATCGCGTACGGCCATAGGCCCGACTGGCCGAGACGGTTACCTATCACGGACTCTCGCGAGCGGAGGGCTGGCCCGGTGAAGAGAACATGAGCGGCCAGCCGGTGGAACAAAGCGGCGTCATCTGGTGAGACGCCGAACGCGACCAGAATCGCCTGACTGTGCGTTCTCGATTGTTGGAACGTGCGCTCTACTTCGGCCAGATCGCTGAACCTGTGGGCCAGCGCCACCGCCTCGTTGCGGTCGGCGGCTAGTGCGGTGCCGAACGCAAGGACCGCGGATGTTCCCGGCGCGAGCCGGACCCGGCGGCGCAAGCTGAAAACGGGATCGAGGACCGGCCCGATGGTTCCCGACAGGGCGACTGCGGAATCCAGAGCGGCGGGGCTCGCCGTGGAACGGCCCCGGCCCAGGAATTTGGCCCGGTCGGTCTCGTACTCGACCACTCCGACAGCGGTCTCGGCTCTCTCAGGGCCAGCCAAGAAATGAAGGGCCCAGATCGGTTTCTGATCCCGCGCGCGCGGCCGCCGGCGGCACAACAGGGTTGGGGGCGCGGGCAGGTACTCGGTCTCGAGGAAAAGCTTGGCGAACGCCGGATGGGCCTGATCGGCGCGACGACTATTGAGTGACACCTCAGCGTAGCTGGTCACGTCCAGAGTGCGGGGCACGACGCCGTGATTCGTCAACGTGATCCGCCGAACCTCGGCATCCGCGTCGGCTGCGACCGCGATCTCAGAGCGCGTTTCGATATCTCCATCGCGCCGCTCGAAAACGGCCCAATCCGAACCGAGAATCGTTTCGCAGTTGTCGGCGTCTCCAGCGAGCGGCTGCCGGCCGGCCGACCACGCGCCGCCGCCGTCGAGGTCGCGGATGTAGAAGAACTGTCCCCAGCAGTCGCTGGTCGCGTCCTCGCGCCAGCGCGTCACGTCGATCCCATCACAAGTGCTGTATCCGCTCCCGGCCTGGGTCAGCATGACGGTATAACGACCGTTCGACAGCAAGCAGACGTTCGCAGGCGAGCCCTCCGCTGGGGCCCCGTGATGTGAGCCGCGGGCCGCGGGTCGTACAGAAGAATGAGCCACGGCTTCCTCCTTGTTGGGCGACTCTCTTAGAGGATCACGCGATAGTCCGCGACTTTCGGCGCGGCGATCCATTCCGCGCGCACGCCGCCGCAATATTCTCCGCCTTGGCGTGCGATCACTGGGTTCTCATTAAGGAGGTCACCATTTCCGCATCCGACGTCCACTCGCCGTAGACCTCTTTCGCGTTCGCGTCCGCAGCGGTCCAGGAACGAAGGATGTCGACGAACAGATAGCTGCTGCCCCAGCTCCAGGCGGCGGTGTTCTCGAACGTGAAGATGTTCTTGGGGACGTCCAGAGAGAGGCCCGGCTCCTTGAAGGTCCATCCGTAGAGGACCTGAACGTTGGAAGAGCTGAAATTCTGTGTCTCCGGCGGCGCCGCCGCCGGCTTCTCCTGCGCGCGCGCGACAGGCGCTCCAAAGAGCAGCAGGAACACGATCACGGCAGTCGTGCGGAGCCGCCTTCATAGGTCGTCTCGCATCGCGCGCTCCGCTCGTCCGCTCATTGCTTCTCCATCGCGTCCTGCGCAGCGGCCGTCACCGAAGGTGGCGCCGCCTACGCAAGTAATGAGCCGTCGTGGAGCTCACGTATTGCAGGAAATCGCGAACGGGGCAATTCTTCGCCTCCGACATGCCGTAGCGCGGCCTGTGATCCGGGTGCTGTATCACTCGCTCCGCTGAGAGCAGGGCCGCGTCGCGATAGTGGATCGCGACACGCCGATCATCAGTCGCGCGCGTGACAGAACGAGTGTTAGGAACACCGAGGAATACAGGGTAGGACGCCTCTAAGTGGGCGAGTCGATTGTGATAGGACTCTGATACGTGGGCCTCAAAACCGCGAAGAACATCGAGGTTTACGGACGCACACCGAGTGATCGTTTTGGAACGTTAAGTCGCTGATCACGTGTGCGTTGAGACGCTTCGGAGTGGCTTGATACCGCTGGCACGCTTCGCTTTCCAAGCGTGCTCGATCGACCATTCCGACATCTCTCCGTTTAGATCAACGGTTTGCGAGCGGTCCGGAACAGTGTAGCGCAAAACCCTCCTTCACGAATATCCCATTCGATATGTCCTCGCGTCCCAATCGTTTGCAGATACGCACGTCGCGACGAAAACGCGAACTGTGTCAGACCTCCTTATGTGCCCGATCAACTTACGGCGATTTGCTTGAGGCGGTTTGACGCCCGGAGAAGATCGAGCGTTCGATCTTCAGCGCGACCCGGTACGCCGAAGCCAAGCGGCGCGTGCCGTTCTGAAATCGCGGACTGCGCTATCGGTGACTTGCCCCGATTCTATTAACCGGCGCAGCGCTTGTGTTCGCTGCACCGCATCGAACGCTCCCGCTCGAACGGCTTGTTCGACGAACGCCGCGTCTCGATCGATCGTTCCGCTCATCGGTCCCGCCGCCTGCAAGGAGCGCGACGCCGCCTGCAGCGTTTCCCACGCGGTATTGAGCTCGGCGCGCACATCCGCGCGGGTTGATTGAAGCTTGGCTTCCGCGGCCAGGATGCGCGCCGTCGCTCTGGCGCGAGGCTCCTGCTGCCGATCGAAGAATGGCACGGCCATGCTCAGATTGAAGGTGAGCTCGCGATCCGGCCACACGGCCGTGAGTGAGTTCGCGAACGGTGCTCCGCTGAACGACCCAGCCGGGATGTCGCGCCGCTGGTACCCGTACGCGACACCGAAGCTGGGGCTAGGCGTCGTGAGCCGCGCGAACATTTGATCCTCAAACTTCGCGGCCTCGAGTTCGGCGGCACTGGCGCGTATGCGCGGATCTTGCTCCACGATCGCCTCGAAATTCGGCTCGACTGAAGGGATCGGGTGTTCGACCGGATCGGCAACCACCAAGCCTTCTCGCACGGTTCTTCCGAGCAGTCGCGCCAGGGTGACACGTGCGCTGCCGAGTTCACCACGACCCTGTTCGAGTGTGACGCGGGCGCTTGCGAGATCGAGGTCCGCCGAATCTGCGTCCAGCTGCGTGCCTTGACCGACATCGAACTGGCGATGCGCGGCGTCAGCGGCCAACTGAAGCAGCTCGGCGATGCGCGCCAATCGTGCGACCGCGCGCTGTCGAAGCGCGACCTCGGCTACCGCTCCGGCGACGCGTTCGTCGAGCGCGCGCAGTCCGGCTTCGCGGTCCTGTTGCGCTCGTGCGAGATCTGCCTTCGCCGAGGCGGCGCGCGGCTTCCAGGATCCCGAGATATCGATCGGCAGCGATGCACCGAGATTCCAGGCGAGCTCGTCAGGCCGACCGACGAGGGCTCCCGGACCGATCGCTCCCGATACTTCTGGGTTCTGCCGCAGCTTGCGGCCTGCTTGGGCGGCAACCGCCTGCGCTCCGCGGACAGACGCGTCGAGTTCAGCGACGTCGGGGGCGTGAGCCCGCGCCTCCGCCTGCGCCGCCTCGAGCGTCAGGATGGACTGCGCCAATCCAGGTGAGACGCTCATCAGAGTGAGCGCGACGACGACTACAAGCTTGCGGGTCATGCACTCGCTGCCCTGGGTGCGTGACCGTCATCCGCGTCACGCCGTGCGAACCACACGTACAACGTCGGCAGCACGAGCATATTGAGCGCGGTTGATGTGATCAGCCCCATACACACGATTAGCGCCATCGGTGCTTCCAGTTCACTGCCGGCCGCTTCAATGGACAGCGCCAGTGGGAGCAAGCCCAAGCCGGCCGTCGCCGCCGTCATCACGATCGGCAGCAGCCGTTCCTCAGACGCGCGCAGGATCCGAGCGATGGGATCGGCCTGTGGGTCTTCGTCATCCAACTGGCGCTTGTGGGACACGAGCATGATCCCGTTCCGCGAGATGATGCCGAAGAGCGTGACGAAGCCGACGAGTCCCGCGACAGACAAGCCTTCAGGCGCCAGCAAGGCTCCTGCGACACCGCCAATCAATCCGAGCGGGAAGTTGATCAACGTCACGGTCGCGTCGCGCAGAGACCCGAACGCGGTGGCGAGCAGCACGAAGATGCCAAGCAGCACCAATGCGCCAACGAACAGGAGGCGGCGAGCTGCTTCGCGCCTCGCGACCGCCTCGCCGCTGACATCCAATCGATATCCCTGCGGCAGCTTCACCTCGCTCGACAGCCGCCGCTCCAAGGTGCCGACCGCGCGTGACAGTCCGCTGCCCGGTGCGTCGATGCCGATGCTGATTCGGCGCTGCCCATTCTCGTGATAGATCACAGACGGCACTGGGACTTGATCGACCGTCGCGAGCGAGCCGAGGTTGACTGTTCCGGAGAGCCGCGTGTCGACCGGCAAATCGAGCAGTGCGGTTCGTTCACGAGCAGCTGGCGGTCCGGCGACCGCGACGTCGAGCACCCGCCCATCACGTCCGAGGACCTGCGTCCACGTACGACCTTGACGCCAGGCGATGATGCCGTCGGTCAGTTCAAGCGGACGGACACCGTACTTCGCGAGTTCGGTCGGATTCGGTCGGATACGGATTTGCGGCACATCGATCTGCGGCTCCATCTGCGCTCCGCCCAGCCCCGCCGTCGTTGCCGCGATGCGGCGCACTTCGATCGCGAGGCTCCGCAACCGTTCAATGTCCGGTCCGATCGCTTTGACGACCACGGGCGCGGTTTCACCCGAGAGCACTTCGTGGACACGTTCGCTGAAGAAGCCCTCGACCGCAACTGCCAGACCGGGGATGCGACCTATGCGAGCCTCGGCCTCGTTGGCGAGTTGCTCCCAGTCGCCTTCATCAGGCAGCAGCAAGTCGATCTCGAGACGGTTGACGGGTGCCGCATCCTCGTCCAGTTCCGCTCGACCCGCACGGGATGCCACGTGCAGCGCCGGCGTGGGTCGTAGTTGTGCATCGATCCGACCGGCGATTCTGACGGTCTCTTCCAGCGACGTGCCGGGAACCGTGAAGACATGGGCGATGAGCGAACTCTCGCGGAACTCAGGTAGGAAGCGGCCGCCGATGAACGGTACGGCGACGAATGCGGCCACAGCGATCGTTACGGTTAACGCGAAGACGAGCCGCGGCCGCGCCACCGTGCGACGCAGGAGCCGCCGGTAGCCCGCGACGAACCACTGCGCGAATCGGGTCGTATGCTCTTCGCGCGTCGCGAGGCTCGGCAGTAGCCATGCGCACAACGCCGGCGTGACCGTGAGCGCGACACCGAGCGATGCGGTGATGGCGAGCATGTAGGCCTGGGCCAGCGGGGAGAAGATTCGGCCGGCAATCCCGCCGAGCAGGAGCACCGGCACGAATACGAGGCCGACAATCACGGTCGCATAGACGACCGAACTGCGAATCTCTCGCGACGCCGCGCGAACCACATCCAGGGCGGGCAACGGGTCGGGACGTCGGGCGTTCTCCCGCAAGCGGCGCCACACGTTTTCGACGTCCACGATCGCATCGTCCACCACTTCACCGACGGCGATCGCCAGGCCGCCCAGCGTCATCCCGTTGATCGACGCGCCCGTCGCAATCAGCACGGCCATCGCTGCGACGAGCGACAACGGGATCGCCGTGAGGCTGATCACCGCGAGTCGGCCGGATCGCAGAAACGCGATCAGCACGAAGACCACAAGCACCGAACCGATCGCCATGGCGCGAGACACGCTCCGGACGGATGTCTCAACGAACGACGCCTGACGGGAGATCGGATCTTCGAGCCGAGCCCCCGCCGGCAGCGTCGCCTTCAATTCCTCCAACGCGCGCTCGACGTCGCGCGTGACGGTCAGCGTATCGGCCCATGGCAGCTTACTGACCTGGACGTAGACGGCGGGTCGGCCGTCGTACAGCGCCGCACCCATCGGCGGTTCCGGCGCGCGCACCACAGTCGCGACCTCGCCAAGGCGGACCGAGAGTGCATCGGCCGCCCCTACGACGGTCTCTGCGAGTTGGCGTTCAGCGTCGGCGACGGTCAAACGTGCTTCGCTATGGATGTCCACGCGACTGGCACCCACGTCAGCGAACCCGACGCCGGCGACCGATTGGCTGGAGCGTACGGCGTCCGCAATCTCCGTCATCGTCACCTTGCGCTGTCGCATCCGAAGAGGATCGGGTCGGACCTCGATGCGTTCGACGTCGCCGCCATGCGGGACGACCTGCGCCACACCGGGAACCGACATGAGGCGCGGCCGGATGGTCCAATCGGCAAACGTCCGCAGGTCACGAGCCGCTCGAGCCGGGTCGGCATCCGAGGACGTGAGGCAGATCTTCAGGATTGCGCTGATGGGCGCGAGGATTGGTGCGAGTTGTGGCGGGGGGACGCCTTCCGGCAGATGGCCCTGGACCAGTTGCAGGCGTTCCGTTACCACTTGGCGAGCCCGATAAATGTCGACCGCGTCCTCGAACATCAACGTGATCACCGATAAGCCTGGCGCGGACGTCGAGCGAACCGTCGTGGCTTGCGGTGTGCCGAAGAGAACCTGCTCCAGTGGACGTGTCACCAACTGCTCGACGTCCAGCGTGCCCATCGCCGGCGCTTCCGTCTGCACGACGACACGCGGCGGCGTGAAATCGGGCAACACGTCGAGAGAGGCGTGCATCGCCGCGTAGATGCCGCCGATCGCGAGTGCCGCTGCGACAAGGAGGACGACGACGCGGTTGTGGATCGACCATCCGATCAACCCGTCGAAGAATCGACCCATTACTGTTCGACGTTCCGCAGCTGGCTGCGCAGACGCTCACCCTGCAGCGCCATGACACCCTGAACCACCACCCGTTCACCGGGCTTCAGTCCTGATCGGATGCGGACGCGGCCCGCGAGTCTGGCGGCGACGTCGACTGCCCGAGGCGCGTACAGGTTCGGCCCTGTTTCGACGAACACCGTGTCGCCCTCCACACCGGGAACCAGGGCCGTTTCCGGAACCACGAGACCGCGCGAGGCGCCGTGGGCCACATGCACAGGCACTGACGCATTCGGCGTGAGCGTTCCCGCGTCGGCAGGCGTCACCACGACGCGATCGTGACGTGTGCCGTCCGCGTCGGTCGTACTACCGCGCGCAAGCAGACGAGCGCTGACGGATTTGCCGGCCACATCGATCGTGTAACTGTCGCCCACCGGTTCGTCTGGCGGTACTGAGACATCCACCCAGATGGGTCCACTCGACATCACTCGCGCCAGCACGTCGCCCTTGTTCGCCAGCGCTCCGACTTCCGCGGTCAACGTAGAGACGATGCCGCCGATCGGCGCGGTGACGTGTACGAGTTGCGTTTGGGCACGGTTCGACGACGCTTGCGCGTTCCGCAGCCCCTCGAGATGAGCGCGTGCAGTCGCGACCGCGGTCTCGGCTTCTTGCAGCTTCGCCACGCTGGTGACATGGGGTGTCAGCTCACGGGTCCGAGCCGCCTCGGCCTCGGCCTTCACCAATTCGCGCTCCGCGGCTTCAATCTGCCCGGCGCGCTCGGCGGATTGCGTATTCACGGAGATGCGATCCACGGTGTCGAGTGACGGCTCAATCTCGAGGACGGGTGCGCCAGCCTTCACCGCGGCGCCCAGTTGCACGCGCGGTGCGCGTACGATTCGGCCAGTCACGGGCGCCACGATCTGCGCTTCGTTGCCGGGAGGAACCGTGACACGACCGAATCGCAACGTGGTATCCGGCACGTCCGCTTCGGTCGCACCTGCCACCACCAACCCAAGCGCGGTGCGATCTTGATCGGTGAGCTGGATGCTGCCGTCGGGCCGGAGGCGCTGCGCAGCCGCTGGTCGGCCGGTCGATTCGTGCGGCTCCTTGTCGCCGCAGGACGCGGCGATGCAGGCGGCGAACACAATGCCCGCCACGCGCAGAGGTGTTACAACCATCTAACGAGCGCCTGCACCAGGAACTCGCCGAACCGCATGCCGGATAGCACGCCAGCGATCGAGATCGGCACCACGGCCAACGCAGGACCGTGTCCTTCCGCTAATTCCGCGCTCGCCATCGGTCCGAGCAGGCGATCGATCCGCTCTTCGAGCCGGACGCCGCCGTCCCACAACGTGGCCCCGGCCCGCGGGGGCACCCGGAATTGTGCGGCGGTCAATACGGCGGCGGCGAGATCGGCGCCATCCGCGCCTGCAAGCCGTGCCTCTTCGTCGCGCGCGAGCTCGAGGACGGATCGCCACTGCGCGAAGCGGCGGCGCGCAGACGGCCAGGGCCATTGCAGGTCGGTGATGATTTGGGCGAGCCAGATACGCGCTGGATCACGATGGCGTACGTGCGCCTCTTCGTGGAGCCGCGCGGCGTCGAGCGCCTCGGGGTCGATCGCTTGCACGAAAGCCTGGGACCACACGGCACGGGGATGCCAAATCCCGATCGTGCCGGCCACAGGTGGTGGCGCGTTGAGCGCCATCAATGCACGTACTGCCGCACGAATCCAGACGATTGTGAAGAGGCCGCTGACCACCAACGCGGAAAGCGGAAGCGGCTCATCGGACACGGCGGGTTCGACCAGGGCCCACCCAATCAGGATCGACACGACGGCGACGACAGGCACGCTGCGCCACCACACCGCCCGCCAGGTCGCGCGCTCCCACTCGCGGGCGCTCCGTTTCGGCCGAATCAGCATCGGCCACGGCGCGACACCGAGCAACGTGATCCCAACCGAGATGATCAGCAAGCCGGCAAGGACGAGATCACGATCCACGGCGGGACCTCCGACGCGCCGCCACCTGCCGCGAGAGCTCGGCCACCAACTCGGGGTCGATCTCTTCCATCGCGTCGATGAGCGTGGCAATGGCGGGGACCGGTTCGGACGCGAGCAGGCGACGCAACGCGTCTCCAGCGCGAGCACGTTCAACGTGCTCGCGACGAACCTTCGCGGTGTACACGAACGATTTCCCGGCACGGCGGCGGGTCAGCAGTCCTTTCGCCCGCAGCCGGTCCAGCACTTTCGCCACGGTCGTGTACGCGAGGCCGCGCGGGACTCCGACGGTCTGGTGCACATCAGGCGCGGATACGGAGCCGGCCTCCCAGATCGCCGCGAGCACCGCGTCTTCGAGATCACCTCCAGGAAGCGGAGGCATGCGAGTCATACGTCGGGATACTACGACGTGCGTCGTAACAGGGTCAAATGGTCCTAGCTCGGCCGGACTCGCAACGTCGACGAGCGGGCGAGCGGAACGATCAGCGCCAACGCGACGACGCCGCAGGTGACGAATCCGCTGCGTATCCCGAACATCTGGGTGAGCAGGCCGACCACGAGCGGTCCCACCATGTCGCCGAACTCCTTGAACGATTGCGCAGCCCCGATGGTCGCTCCGAGCCGATTGGGGCCGGCAGCCGCGCCGACCAACGCATCGGTGTTCGTCCAGACGGTCCCGACGCCAATGCCGGCTGCGACCACAATGACGATGAGCGGCCATCCCGACGCGAACGTCGTCAGAACGATGCCAACAGCGGCGAGACACAGGCCCACCAACACGGTGACCCGCGTGTCGTAGCGGTCCGCGAGCCAACCTGCCGCTGGCTGGATCACGAGGTACGCCGCCGTCGCGACGCTCACGACCGCTCCAGACTGCGTGGTGCTGTATCCGATGCCGTGGAGGTAGACGGGCAGAAACCCGAACAGGATGCCTACGAGAAACATGTTCACGACGATGACCGAATAGAGCGGCAACAGTGCCCGGTTGGTGAACACCCGCAGGGCGTCTCCAAACGAGATGTCGTCATCATCGTCATCCAGCGCGCCGAGATCGTCGCTCGGCAACATGAAACTGAGAGCGAACGTCACCGCCGCAATAGCAGCCGACACGACGAAGATCATTCGGAAGCCAAAGGCGTGCGCGAGGAAGCCGCCCGCCGCGGGAGCAATCACATAGCCGGCGCCCTTGACCGCGTTATAGATGCCGAAGGCGCGCCCTCTGGCCCGTTCGAAATAGCGAGCCACAAGGCTGATCGACACCGTTGAGAGCGCCGCGGCGCCAAGGCCCTGCACAAACCGGACGAGCACGAGCAGATGC
>Ga0075425_100010201_pt1 | contig 10014 bp, 9 predicted proteins | sample SoiMethybrSBSTD4_FD_75300 | JGI IMG/M metagenome (GOLD analysis project Ga0075425, IMG submission 75300) | Bulk soil microbial communities from a Populus tree surrounding site in Tennessee, USA - Soil MetaG P. TD hybrid SBSTD4 | ecosystem: Environmental > Terrestrial > Soil > Tree plantation... | reverse complement strand
ACGCTCTCCAAATCGCAGCGCCGCGACCACGTGATGACGGCGCTGAATATCGTCGATCTCGGCGATCGCGCGAAGCACTATCCGCGTCAGCTGTCCGGCGGACAGGAGCAGCGCGTCGCGATCGCACGCGCAATCGTTACCGATCCGACGCTGCTGCTTGCCGACGAGCCGACCGGCGATCTCGACGCGAAGTCGGCGGCCGAAGTGCTGACGCTGCTGCAGCGGCTGAACGTCGAGTTCAAGAAAACCATCGTCATGGTGACGCACGATCCGCACGCCGCCGAGCGTGCGTCGCGCGTGCTGCACCTCGAAAAAGGAACGCTCGTGGAACAAACGACGCCGGTGTAGGGCAGGAAGGGCGGGACGGGCAGGACCGGGGAGACGGCACGGAGGAGCAGGAGCGGCGGGTGGGGCGGGAACGCGGGCCTGAAAGGCCCGCGCCACGGAGACGAGCACTCCGCGCCACGGAGTGTGGGGCCGTCGCCCGAGCGCTCCGCGCCACGGAGTGTGGGGCGGCCCTTTCAGGGCCGCCGGAGCAACATCGATGAAGTTCATCCATCTCGTACTCAAGAGCGCACGGCGCAGCAAGCGGCGCACGGCGTTGACGATGCTGAGCGTCGCGGTCGCGGTGTTCCTGTTTGCGGCGCTGCGCGCGGTGCTGGACGGGTTCGCCGCCGTGGCCGCGGCGAGCTCCGCGACGCGCATCGTCACGATCCGATCGACGTCGCTGATCTTCAGCATGCCGACGAGCCACGCCGAAGTGATCAGGAACACGCCGGGCGTGCAGGACGTGACCTGGGCGAACTGGTTCGGCGGCATCTACAAGGATCCGTCGAACTTCTTCGCGCAGATCGCGATCGAGCCGGAGAGCTACCTGCGCATGTATCCGGAGATCCTCGTCTCGCCCGAAGAGAAGCGCGCCTTCTTGGACGACCGCACCGGTTGCCTCGTCGGCGACGGGCTTGCGAAGAGATTCGGCTGGAAGGTCGGCGACCGCATCGTGCTGCAGCCCGGCATTCCCAACTACGGGAGCCAGGACTACCCGTTCACGATTCGCGGGATCTATCGGTCGGGTGGCAGCAACGTGGACAACCAGTCGATGCTGTTTCAGTGGAAGTACGCCGACGAACGCAGCGACCCGAAAGCTCAGATCGGCTGGCTCGTGTCGCAGGTGTCGAATCCCGATCGCGCCGTGGAGGTTGCGAACCTGGTCGATCAGAAATTCGCGAACTCGCCGTACGAGACGAAGACGGAAACCGAGCAGGCGTTCTCGGCGCAGTTCGCGTCGATGATCGGCAACCTCAATCTGCTGCTCGGCAGCGTCGCGCTCGCGGTCATCCTGACCACGCTGTTCGTCGCCGGCAACACGATGGCGATGTCGGTGCGCGAACGCACCACCGAGATCGCCGTCATGCGGACGCTGGGCTATCCGGCCGCGACGATCTTCCTGCTGATCGTCGGCGAGGGGCTCCTCGTCGCCGTCGTCGGCGGCGCGCTCGGCGGTGCCGCGGCGCGCGTCCTGATCCGGGGCGAGTTCCTGGGTATCACCGGCGGCTTCATCCCGGCCTTCGGGGTGAACAATTGGAACGTGATCGTCGGACTGGGATTGAGCGCGATGATCGGCATCCTCGCCGCCGTCATTCCGGCGACGCTCGCGTCGCGGCTCCGAATCGTCGACGCGCTGAGACAAGTCGCGTGAGGCGATATGAACCGCCGAGACCGTGCTCCGCGGTTAAACGTCGCGTGGACGTGAGTGCGATATGGGCCTGATTGCGAATTACAATCTGCGTTCGATGATCGTCCGCAAGGCGACGGCGGCGATGACCGCAATGGGGATCGCGATGGTCGTCGCGGTGTTCGTGATGACGATGGCGATCGCGCAGGGCTTCCGCGGCGCGCTCGTCGCGAGCGGGTCGAACGAGAATGCGATCGTCCTGCGCAAGGGCGCGACGTCGGAGACGGTCAGCGCGGTGCTGCGGCCGCAGCTGCCGATCATCGAGGCGCTGCCGCAGATTGCGCGCGGACCCGACGGGCATCCGCTCGCCTCGCCCGAGCTCGTCGTGATCATCTCGCTGCCGCGAGCGTCGGACAATCATCCGGCCAACGTGCCCGTGCGCGGCGTCGGCCCGCGGGCGTTCGAGATCCGCAACACGCTGAACTTCGTCGAAGGGCGGCGGTTCACGCCGGGGATGCGCGAGATCAACGTCGGCAAACAGGCGGTCGGCCGCTTCAAGGGTCTGACGCTCGGCAGCGACGTCAGATTCGGCAACGCCGCGTGGAAGGTGGTCGGGATCTTCACCGCCGCCGACGCGTCGTTCGAGTCCGAGGTGTGGGGCGACGTCGATCTGATGATGCCGGCGTTTCAGCGCGGCGGCTATCAATCGGTGACGGTGAAGCTGACGGATCCGTCGGCGTTCGAATCGCTCGCGGCGGCGATCGGCGCGGATCCGCGACTCGATCTGAAGCCGCAGCCGGAGCGCGACTATTACGAAGCGCAGTCGTCGGTCACCGGCACGCTCATCCGCATCTTCGCGACGTTCGTCACCGCGATTCTGTCGATCGGCGCGGTCTTCGGCGCGATGAACACGATGTACGCGGCGGTCGCGTATCGCACGCGTGAGATCGGAACGCTGCGCGCGCTCGGCTTCTCACGATTGCGCATCGTGACGGCGTTTCTTGCCGAGTCCGTCGCGCTGGCGCTGATTGGCGGCATGATCGGATGTGGCCTCGCGCTCCCCGTTCACGGCTTGTCGACCGGCGCAATGAACATGGTGAGCTTCAGCGAGCTGGCGTTCAAATTCCGGATTACGCCGGGGCTGCTCGCCGGCGGCCTCTTCTTCTCCGCGGTGATGGGCGCAGTCGGCGGCCTGCTGCCCGCGATTCGCGCTGCCCGTATTCCCGTCGCCCGCGCGCTCCGAGAGATCTAGTCGTGCTACCGAATGTCGTTCAGATCACCATCTTCTGGGTTATACAAGCGTCGGCGCTCCTCGTGTTCGCCGTCCCGTTCCGCTGGGCGTTCGTCGCCATCTGGGCCGCGTCGCATTTCATCCGCGCCATCGGCCTGACGCTCGCGTTTCACCGCTACTTCGCGCACCGCGCGTTCAAGATGAACCGCGTCGCGCGGTTCGTGTGGGCGTTCATCGGCACGGCGGCGATGCAGAAGGGACCGCTCTGGTGGGCGGGCCATCACGTCAACCATCACCGCTTCGCCGATCGCGACGGCGATCCGCACAGCCCGATGGTGAGCGGCGTCTACTACGCCCACATCGGCTGGTTCCTGAACGACGCGAAAAACGATCGGCTCGAGCCGACCAATCCGGTGATTCGCGACTTCAGGAAGGCGCCGGAGATCGTCTGGCTCGACAAATACTTCTTCGTGCCGCCGCTGCTGCTCGCGATCGCCCTGTATGCGATCGGCGACATTGCGCTGGTCGTCTGGGGCTTCTGCCTGCCGACGATGACGCTCGCGCACGCGACCTTTGCGATCAACACCGTGAACCACATGTTCGGCACGCGCCGCTTCGAGACGGTCGACGAGTCGCGCAACAATCCGATCACGGCGCTCTTCGCCGTCGGCGAGGGATGGCACAACAACCATCATCGATATCAGCGCGCCGCGCGGAACGGGTTCTACTGGTGGGAATTCGATCCGACGTGGTACGTCATCCGCGCGATGGCCGCGCTCGGCCTCGTGTGGGACGTCCAACCGGTGCCCAAGCGAATCTACGACGAGGCCCGCGTCGTGAAAGCCAGGCGCGCAGCCGTGCGCGTGCCCAGCATCAGAGAAACCATTCCGTTGTCGCTCGAACTGGCGGACGAACCCGAGTGACCTCTCCCTCGCGGGCATTAGAGCAACCACGAAAACACGAAATCCACGAAGGACACGAAGAAGACAATTGAGTACTATCTAATTCTTCTTCGTGATCTTCGTGTTTTCGTGGTTGCTGTACTGTTCGGACGTGGTCTGCTGGCGCGTTTTCCATTTTGATGTAGCGCGGCGCTTTCAGCCCCGCGCTACACGCATCTGGAAACTGCACTAGAGCAACCACGAAGACGCGAAGACACGAAGAAACACGAAGAAGATATTTTTCGTACAAACAGGTTTTCTTCGCGCGTCTTCGTGATCTTCGTGTTTTCGTGGTTGCTGTACTGTTCGGACGTGGTGTCCTAGCCAATTCGAATATCCGCGACCAGCGGCAAGTGATCTGACGCGACGAGCGACAGGCGCGTGCGCGGGAGTTCGACGGCCAGCACTTCGAGCCGGCCTGCGTAGTAGATGTGATCCAGGTGCAGGATTGGAAAGAGTCCGGGATAGGTGCGGCGCCGGCGCAGGTAGTTGCGCAGATCCACGCTGTTCAGGCGATCGCTCAGGAGCGTCGTCGCCAGCCCTCGCATCCATTCGTTGAAGTCACCCAGTACGAGTTTCGGTCCGCCCACGTGGCGATCGGTGACGATCGTCGCGAGGCGCTGCGCCTGGTGGCGCCGCTCGAGGATCGCGGTGCCGAGATGGACGTTGTAGATGTGCAGCGTGGCGCCGTCGACGGCGACGTCGACGCGCTGAAGGCGGCGCGGCTCGCAGGTCTTCCACGAGAGATCGTGTTCGAGGTGGTGCGTGATCGGAAAGCGGCTGAGCACCGCGTTGCCGAACTGATGGCCGCGCAGCTGGCGTGCGGGCGCCATCACCCATCCCATGCCGAGCGCGGCGCCGAGTTCTTCCGCGTGCCCGCCGCCGTGCGGCCCCGGCCCCACGACTTCCTGCAACGCGACGACGTCGGCGTCGATGGAGCTGAGGACGGCGGCAATGCGGTCGGGACGCGTGCGGCCATCGATGCCGCGGCAGCGGTGGACGTTGTAGGTCGCGACGCGAAGCGTCGGACGCGCCGCGAGAGTCACTATTGCTATGATAAAGCCGTCGTGGCGCGCGCGACCCTGCTCGCCCTCGTGCTCACGTGCGCGGCGGCCGCGGCGTGCCGCAGCACGGAGTCGACCGAGCCGCTGCAACTCGACCGCAACGTGCTCACGGTCGACAACCGTTCGCCGCGCGAGTGGACGGGCGTCGAGATCTGGCTGAACACGCACTACCGCGTCACGACGCCGTCGATTCCGCCGAAGGGACGCTTTCAGGTGTCGCTCGACTCGTTCGTGAACGGATACGGTCAGCGGTTCAACTTCAACCGCATGCAGGTGACCGATCTCCGGCTGACGGCGAAGCTGCCCGACGGTCACCCGCTCGAAGTGAAGAAGGAGTTCCGCGCGAGCGGCCTTGCCGGCGCGCTTGGAGGATTCAAGTAATGGCGAAGCTCAAATCCGAGCTCGAGCTCACCTGCCCGTGCTGCCAGGCGACGCTCATCGTCGACGTCAACCTCGGACGGATCGTCGCGCACAAGGAACCCGAGCGCGGCAACAAGCCCGAGCTGACCGACGCCCAACGCATCCTCGCCGAGGAAGCCGCGAGGCGGGAAGCGATCTTCCAGCAGTCGGTGGAAACCGAGAAGACGCGCGGCGACGCGCTGTCAAAGCGCTTCGAGGAAGCCCTGCGCCAGGCGCGCGAGGAACCCATCACCAAGCCAATGCGCGACTTCGATCTCGATTAGTGAAAACACCTAACGAGATCCGATCAGCACCTGCGTCATTCATCTTTGCGCCATCGTCGTTTCCATTCGCTGGCGCGCCACCATCGTCCGAGAAAGTCGACGATGAAGATGACGGCGACCATCGACGCGATGAACAGCGCAGCGGCCAATTATCGAAACTCCGCCGGCAACTCGGTCCAGCGCTCCCGGCCTTTGTAATCGACCGGCTTCCTGCCGGGATGCGCGGCGGCGAAGGCGCGGTACCATTTGCGCAGGCGCGCGACCCGTGCGTTCGACGAGCGGATCGGACGATGCGGGTAGTCGAGCAGCACGCGCTCCGCCTTCCACACGTTGGTGTCGGACAGCCGCCAATCGTAATCGCCGAGCACGCGCAAGTCGACGACGGAATAGCCGGTGATGCGTCCCGTGAAGTCGACGTACGGGTCGAAGTAGCTCATCGCGAGGGCACGCGGCGTCGCGAACACCGGCTTCCGCCCGTGCAGACCGGGATCGCGCGAGCGCGCCACCGATCCCCACCGGCCGTTCGTGCGGTAGACGAACAGCACGTGATCGAGATGATCGATCGACTCGAAGCTGAGCACCAGCGGCGGGTAACCGTGCTGCTCGAGCACCACGGCCGCGAACAGCGCCGCCTCGAGGCAATGCGCGCATCCGTGGCGCACGACGCCGCGAAAGCTGCGCAGCGTCGCGCGCCCGTGCGGTTCCTGGTTGTACGGGAGGGCGTTCAGATATCGCTGCACCGCCAGCGGCGTGCGCAGCCGCGCGATGACACGCCGCTCGTCCGGCGTGAACCGCCGGGCGAGAGGCAGCGTGTCAGTTCGCGGTCGCAACGGCTTTGACGTCAGCCAGCACCTGATCGGGCATCCAGTCGTAGCCGGTGTACACCTTCACGAGCCGGCCGCTCCGGTCGACGATCGCCGTACGGAGGTTGTGCGTGATGTCGCGCGGATCGTTCATCGCGCGCGCGATCGACACGCCGAAGCGCGCGGCGAACTGATCGATGTCGTCGCGGTCGCCGGTCAGGAACGTCCAGCGGGACAGATCCGCGTGGAGCTCGCGCGCGTGCTTCTTCAGCACCGGCGGCGTGTCGGTCTTCGGGTCGAAGCTGACCGTGACGAGATGCACGCCTTTCAGCGACGGATCGGTCTCCAGCGTCTTCTGCATGGCGGCGAAGTGACGATCCATCATCGGGCAGAACGTCGGCAGCGGACATCGCGTGTAGATGAACGTGATGACGACGGTCGACCCGCGAAACGAATTGAAGCGCCGCTTCCGGCCGTCCTGATCGATGAACGACGTGTTCGGCACCTCTTCGCCCGGCTTCAGCAGCTCGAACCCGGACCTCGCGTCCGGCATCGCGGTCGTTTCTGCCGGCGGCTTCTCGAGCGGCGCCTCGCCGACCTTCCTGATCGTCTTCAGGTACGCGTCGTTCGATTCGACGATCAGCGTGGCGTTGATCAGATCGCCGGCCGCGAGACCGTTCAGCAGCTTCCCATCCTTCACCTCATACGGCATCGTCATGGCCGGCATCAGCCCTTTGATGTCTTCATGCTTGATCGTGAGCTGCTTGCGCGGCGCGTCGACGGAGAGAATCTGACCCTGGAGCGTATACGAACGCTCGTCTCGGGCTTTCGTACACGAAGCTGCGACAAGCGCGAGGATGATGGCAAGATAAGAACGCATGGAAATATCTTACCGTGCGCCTTGGCCGCCGAAGCGCGTCAGCGCGAAGGGGGCTCGCCTAAAAGGCTCGCGCTACACCGACGGCGCCTGTTTCGCGAGCGGACGACCGCGCGTGTAGCGCGAGGCTTTCAGCCGAGCGGCACCCTGCCGACTCACGCTGTCGAGTGAAGACTGTAAACTGTCGACTGCCATGATCTGGATAGGAACCTCGGGCTACAACTACCCGGAATGGAAGGGCAGCTTCTATCCTGACACGCTGCCCGCGGCGAAGATGCTGCCGTACTACGCCGAGCGATTTCCCACGGTCGAGATCAACTACACGTTCTACCGGATGCCGAGCGAGAAGCTCGTCACGGGGTGGGCTGCGCAGACGCCGTCGCCGTACAAGCTCACGCTCAAGGCGCCGCGGCGGATCACGCACGACAACCGCCTGAAGAACGTCGGCTCCCTGGTCAGCGCATTCTGTCAGACCGCGGGGACGCTCGGCGACAAGCTCGGGGCGCTGCTGTTTCAGCTCCCGCCGAATCTGAAGAAGGACGTCGCCACCTTCGATGCGTTTCTCGCGGAGCTGCCGCCGAAGGTGTGCGCCGCCTTCGAATTCCGGCACGAGTCCTGGCTCGACGAGGAGATCTTCGGGCGGCTCGCGGCGCGCAATCTCGCGCTGTGCGTCGCCGACAGCGAGAAGATGTCGACGCCGGTTCGTGTGACGGCGGATTACGCGTACTTCCGGCTGCGAGACGAGGGCTACACGCCGGACGACATCGGAGGGTGGGCGGAGACGATCGCGCGCGATACGGCGTCGTGCCGCGATGTGTTCGTGTATTTCAAGCACGAAGAAGAAGGCAAGGGTCCCGAGTTCGCCAGGCTGCTGATGACACGTCTCGGACTTCCGACATGACACAGCCGTTCGTCCTCGCGAAAAACGACACGACCGAGCTCGAATTCGTCCCGTCCGTGGGCAATCGCCACGGCCTCATCACCGGCGCGACCGGCACCGGCAAGACCGTGACGCTGCAGGCGCTGACCGACAACTTCTCGCGGCTCGGCGTGCCGGTGTTCCTCGCTGACGTCAAAGGCGATCTGTCGGGCCTCGCCGCCCCGGGGACGCTGACGCCGAAGCTCGCCGAGCGTTTGAAGTCGACGCATATCGGCGAACCGGCGTGGCGCGCAAACCCGGTGGTGTTCTGGGACCTCTTCGGCCGCCGCGGTTTTCCGGTGCGCGCCACGAGCACGGATCTCGGTCCGCTGCTGTTCGGCCGTCTGCTCAATCTGAATCCGACGCAGCAGGGCGTCCTCGCCCTCGCGTTCAAGGCCGCCGACGACGAGGGCCTGCCCGTTCTCGATCTGAAAGACCTGCGCGCATTGCTGCAGCACGTCGGCGACAACGCGAAGCAGTTCACCACGTCGTACGGCAACGTGTCGACCGCGTCAATCGGCGCCATTCAGCGCGCGCTGCTCGAAATCGAGCAACAGGGCGGCTCGGCGTTCTTCGGCGAGCCGATGTTGAACGTCGACGATCTGATGCAGACCGATCGGCACGGCCAGGGGATGGTGAACGTCCTGTCGGCCGAAGAGCTGATTCGGTCGCCGAAGGTGTACTCCACGTTTCTGTTGTGGATGCTGTCGGAGCTGTTCGAGCGTATGCCGGAGGTCGGCGATCCGGAGAAGCCGACGCTCGTGTTCTTCTTCGACGAGGCGCACCTGCTGTTCGAGGACGCGCCGGGGCCGCTCGTGCAGAAGATCGAGCAGGTGGTGCGGCTCATTCGATCCAAGGGCGTCGGTGTGTACTTCGTCACGCAGAATCCATCGGACATTCCGGATACCGTTCGCGGTCAGCTCGGCAACCGGGTGCAGCACGCGCTGCGCGCGTTCACGCCTCACGATCAGAAAGCGGTGAAAGCAGCGGCGGAGACGCTGCGTCCGAACAAGGCGCTCGACATCGAATCGGTCATCACCGAGCTTGCGGTGGGCGAGGCGCTCGTCTCGCTCCTCGATCAAAAAGGGACGCCGACAATCACCGAGCGCGCGTGGATTGTGCCTCCCGCGTCGCAGATCGGACCGATAGCTGATTCCGCGCGGGCCGACATTCAGAAGGGAGCGACGCCGCTCTACGGCCGCTACCTCGAGGCGATCGATCGCGAGTCGGCGTACGAAATGCTGCGGGCGCGGGCGGGACAGGCGGGAGTCGCGGCGCAGGCGGGAGGGGCAGGAGGGGCAGGAGCAGGGACTGGAGGGGCGGGACAGGCAGGACAGGCGGGAGGTGCGGCTTCGGATTGGTCGGATACGCTGTCGAAAGTCCTGCTCGGAACCACCGGGCCGCGCGGCGGGCATCACGATGGGTTGATTGAAGCAGCCGCGAAAAGCGCCGCGCGATCGATGGGATCGGGCGTTGGGCGCGCAATTCTTCGCGGCGCCTTGGGTTCGTTGTTAGGGGGGCGCAGCCGCTGAATTTGGAATTTGGAAGTTAGAATTTGGAATGCGTACTCTTCACGCATTCCAAATTCCAAATTCCAAATTCTGAATTCATAAATTCCACGGTCTGATTTTCTGCCCAGTAGCCGTCGTCCTCGGGACCTGATTTCTCGCCGACGAAGCCGCAGTGGCCGCCGCACGGCGACATCCGCAGATCGATGTGCGGATTGCCGGTCACCTGTGGACTGCGGAACGGCTGCGACGGGACGAACGGATCGTCTTCGGCCGCGATGATGAGCGCCGGCACGCGTACGCGATCGATCAC
>Ga0075425_100010197_pt1 | contig 10014 bp, 6 predicted proteins | sample SoiMethybrSBSTD4_FD_75300 | JGI IMG/M metagenome (GOLD analysis project Ga0075425, IMG submission 75300) | Bulk soil microbial communities from a Populus tree surrounding site in Tennessee, USA - Soil MetaG P. TD hybrid SBSTD4 | ecosystem: Environmental > Terrestrial > Soil > Tree plantation... | reverse complement strand
TGCGTTCGGCAGCCAGCTCGGCGATGAGCCATTCGCGCTCACGCGGCTCGAGCCAGTGCGCCTTCGCCGGCCGGTCGGTCAGATAGAACAGCACCACGAATCCGAGGATGACCGCCGGCGCTGCCTCGCAGAGGAACAACCAGCGCCACCCGGCGAGGCCGAGGAGGCCGTCGAGCTGGGTCAGCAATGTAGTCGAGATCGGACCGCCCAGAAAGATCGCGACCGGAATCGCGGTCATGAACCATCCGACCACCTGCCCGCGACAGCGCGCCGGAAACCAGTAGGTGAAGTACAGGATGATGCCGGGGAAGAACCCGGCTTCGGCGACGCCAAGCAAGAAGCGCACCCCGGCGAAGCTAGTCGCGCCGGTGACGAAAGCAGTAGCACCCGAGATTAGGCCCCAGGTGATCATGATGCGGGCGATCCACATCCGCGCGCCGACTTTTTCGAGAATGATGTTGCTCGGCACCTCGAACAGGCAATAACCCCAGAAGAACGCGGTGGCCGCCAACGCATAGACCGTGGCGGTGAAGCCCAGGTCCTTGTTCATGGTCAGCGCGGCAAAGCCGACGTTGATGCGGTCGAGATAGCAGATGAAATACGCTGCGAACAGCAGCGGCAGGAGTCGAACATAGATCTTACGAATGGTCGTCTTTTCGACGGAATCGATCATGACGGACCTCCCTTATTGTGCGGTCGATCGAACGCGACGGCGATTCCGCAAATAGCGCTGGCCGCGCACCCAGCCGCACCGCCGATCGCAAATCGAGCCGATCGCATCCCCTATGACGCGAGTTGAGCTAGTAGAGCCTTTGCCTCCTTCAAATCGAGCGAGTCAAACCCTTCGGTGAACCAGCCGTGAATCGGAGCGAGCAGTTCGCGAGCTTGCCGCGACTTGCCCTGATCACGCCAGAGCCGCGCCATGCTCATCGCCGCGCGCACTTCCCATGCCTTCGCGCTCATCCTTTGCGCCATCGTGATCGCGTCCAGAAAATCGGCTTCGGCCAATTCGCTTTGGCCCAGTTTGAGCCGCAATGTGCCGCGACATCTCAAAGTGTCTGGCCGGAAGACGAGTTCCTCGGCGTTTTCCTTAAGTGCGAGCTCCATTGTGTCGAGAGCCTGATCGGTTGCGCCGTCGAGGACCTGAGCCTCCGCCAGACGAGTGAGGACATCCGTATTTCCCACCCTTGCCCCGCTCTTCTCAAACCCGGCGAGTGCCTGTCGGATCAACGATACGCCTTCCGCCGTGTGGCCGAGCTGCGCTCGCGCCCAGCCAATGAGACCGCGGGCCAAATCACAAGCGTACGCGAAACCATGCTCTTCCGATAAGGATAGTAGTCGGGCGCCGACAGCCTCGACCTGACGCGGTTCTCTCTGAAACCTGTGCAAGTAGCCTTCAAACAGTAGCGCCATCGCCAAATCATAAGGTTGATTGCTATCCTTTGCGAAGGCCATCGCCCGAGCGATGCGCTCGCGCGCGCAGTCGGCCCGCCCCAAGATCCACGCGCCAAGTCCGGTTACCCCGATGGTAATGGGGGTTATGCCAGTGGCCTGCCTCAGACCAAACGTTTGAATCAATTCGCTCAGGCGCGCGAACTGCTCTTCTGCTCCGATCAAGTCCCCGCTGTAGAAGCGCCGCTGCACCTGAACGTAGTGTGCCAGCGCCAGGTGCTCCGTGTCCTGGCCTTGGCGCTGCGCAAGGTCGAGTATGTGGTCGGCGATCGCCGCGGCGCCGGCGTAGTCACCCGTGGTGAGAAGCGCTCCCCATGTCCTTGTTGCCTGTCGAACAAGGTGGGAAGGGTTTCCTACCTTCTCGGCGAGGACTCGGACGCGCGCTCCTGTCTCGACCGTCTGCGGCGCAGAGTAACCTTTCGTTTGCTGCAGTACTCGGACGAGAGCGCTGTAAAGCTCCAGTTCCCGCGTGTCGCGCTCTGACGATTCCGGCAGAGTATTCAGCATCGCCAACCCTTGCCGGTAGTTCTGCTCCGCCTCCATCATCGCCGAACGCGCCATCGCCTGCTGACCGGCCTTGCGCCAATAAGCGACCGCCTTGTCCGCCAGCCCGGCTTTGGCGCAGTGGTGGGCAAGCAATGCAGGTTGGGTTGCGACAGTCTCCGGGAAGTGGCCTTCAAGTGTCGTGACAATCCGAGCATGGAGCGCTAGGCGTCGGCTCCGTAACAATGTGCTGTAGGCCGCGTCCTGCACCAGTGCGTGCTTGAAGGTATATTCCGCATCGGGGGGAGAGCCACGCCGGAAGATTAATTCGGCAACTACTAACTGCGCCAAGGCGTCATCCAACTGCGGTTTGGACATCGCGGCGACGGCACTGATGAGCTCATGAGAAAACGTACGGCCGAGCGCCGCTGCAGTCTGTGCAACCTCTCGTGTCGGCGCCAGACGGTCAAGCCGAGCCAGGAGCGAGGCATGCAGCGTCGTCGGGATCGACAACGGAGCGATCGGTCCCTCCACCCTATACCCGTCGTCGGTTTCCGTGAGGACACCACTCTCGATAACGGCCTTAGTCAGTTCCTCGATAAACAGCGGGATGCCGTCGGTGCGATCTATGATCTGGTCGGCGATCTCTTTGGGCAAGATCTTGCCGCGGGTCACCTGCGTAATCATCTCGGCACGTTGCCAAAGTGGCAGGCGGTTGAGAGTGAGGAGTGTGACGTGCGAGCGGCCGGCCCAAGGGGGCGTGAACTCCGGCCGGAAGGTCATGATCACCAGAACCCGCAAGGCGGAGATCCGATCGACGAGCAGGTCGAGGCCCTCTCGCGTCGTGGGATCGCTCCAGTGAAGGTCCTCGAACACAATCAGCAGCGGGTGACGCGCCGCCAATCCTTCGACCTGCGCCAAACCAACCTGGTGGGTCTTCTCCTTGCGCTTCTCTGGGTTGAGGTCGAGCGCTGGATAACGGTCGCCTGTCGGTATCGACAGCCAATCCGCAAACAGAGGGACGACCTCGCTAAGGTCAGTTGTTCCTTGGGAGAGCAACGCCTCAAGCTTATCGAGCCGCTGCTCGTCACTATCGTCGCGCCGGAATCCGGCCGCCCGCTCGAGCTGCGTGATGGCGGGATAGAGCGCACTGTCCTGGTGATGAGGCGAGCAGAAATAGCGCAAGCGTGTGTGCGGCTCGTTGTTGAGCCGTTCCACAATGGTTTGAGCAATGCGCGATTTTCCGATGCCTGGCTCGCCCGAGAGCAGCACCACGCAGCCCTCACCGCACTTGGCCTGGTCCCAACGGCGCAGAAGCAGTTCGATCTCCTCATCCCGGCCGATCAGCGGCGTGGTGGACGTCCGCAGGGCCTCGAACCGGCCCTCTGCAGCACCCGCACCCAGCACCTGCCACGCCGGCACATCCTTGGCAAAACCCTTGAGGGAGACAGTGCCAAAATCACGATACTCGAACAGGCCGCCAGTCATCCGCCAGGTGCGCGAGTCAATCACCACGGCGCCCGGCTCGGCCAGCGCCTGGAGGCGGGCGGCAAGATTCGGCGTCTCGCCGACGACCGCCTGTTCTTGGGCCGAGCCGGCGCCGATCAGATCCCCGACCACGACGAGCCCGGTGGCGATGCCGACCCGCACCTGTAAGGGACCACCGGCGGCGGTCTCAAGCTTCTGCACCCCCTCGACAAGGGCGAGCCCGGCGCGAACCGCCCGCTCCGCATCATGCTCGTGAGCCTGGGGATAGCCGAAGTAGGCCAGCACGCCGTCGCCCATATATCTGGCGACGAACCCACCATTGCGATCGATCAGTTCGGTGCAACAGCGCTGATAGCTGGCGATGATTCCTCGCAGCTCCTCCGGATCGAGCTTAACCGACAGGGCAGTCGAGCCCACAAGGTCGCACAGCATCACGGTGATCTGACGACGCTCGGCGCCGTCATGCGACGCCGCCGCTGCGGTTTGAGGCGCAGCTGTCGTAGGACCGCCAAGCTCCCGGATTGCTCGCAGGATACGCCGGCGATGACCTAACGAAACGCCGAGCCTTTCGAGGTCGTGATCCGTCAACTCGGGGAGAATGTCGAACTCGATGTCGTTCGCGGCGAAGCACTCGGCGTACTCGGACATGCCGAGCGTTTTGAGCCAATCCGCAATTTGTTGCATCGCGGCCACCGGGTCCGTCGTGGCCAAGTTTTGGACCACGGCAAGACAGAGTGTACACTGATAAGTCCGCAATCTCGTCAAAAAGTGGGGCAGAGCCGATGGTATGCCGCGGATGTGTCCCGACCAAATGCCTTGGGCTTTAATTGCAGTTCACCATCAAAAACGCTGCCCAGTCGTCTCCCCAGCTGAGCACAGATGCGGAGACGGAAATATCTCCAATTGGCCCATGCTGCGGGCAGCGTCACAGCGCTAGCAGCTGATCGAGCTGGGTGCGATCGGACCTTAGCTCGGTTGCGGCGCCGGAAAACCGCACGGCGCCTCTCTCCAGCACATAGACTCGGTCAGCCAGTGCCAGTGAGAACTCGATACCTTGCTCGGCGAGCAAAATGGTCAGGCCTTGCTCCTTTAGTTCGCTGATCTTGGCGAGCAGTGCCTCGACCACCAGCGGCGCGAGCCCTTCTGACGGCTCATCCAGCAGCAGCAGCTCAGGATTTCCCATCAGCGTACGGGCGATGGTCAGCATCTGCTGCTCACCACCGGAAAGAAACCCGCCTTGCCGCGCACGCAACTCACCAAGCACTGGGAAAAGCTCTGTGACGGCCTCGATGGTCCAGCGCCCAGGCCTCGCCGCGGCACGACGGGCGACGTCGAGATTTTCCCACACCGACAGCTCGGCGAATATGCGGCGGTCTTCCGGCACGAAGCCAATGCCTGCCCGCGCCACACGGTGTGGCGACCAGCCAGTGATGTCTTGCGACTTGAAGCGGACATGGCCGGAGTTCAGCGGCGTCAGCCCCATCACCGAACGCATCGTGGTAGTCTTGCCGACGCCGTTACGACCGAGCAGGCAGACGCATTCGCCCGCGTTGACCTCAAGTGAAATGCCGAACAGCACGCGGCTCAGTCCGTAGGCCGCATGAACGTCCTCAAGCTCGAGCAGCGCACTCATCTTCGCGGGCCTATCGGCGTATCGCCAAGGTAGACGCGGCGCACTTGCGCATCCGCGCGCACCGCGGTCGGGTCGCCATATGCGATAACCCGGCCCTGGTGCATCACCGCAATCCTTTGGGCGATCGAAAACACCACCGCCATATCGTGCTCGGTGAACAATAGCGTCAGCCGGCGTTCGCGCGCGATGCGCTCGATCAGCGCGATGGTTTCATGCGTCTCGCTCGCCGACATGCCCGCAGTCGGCTCGTCGAGCAGGAGAATTTTTGGGTCGCTCGCGAGGGCAATGCCCAGTTCAAGCTGCTTCTGATTCCCATAGGACAAGGTGCCGGCGACGACATGCGCCTGCCTAGCAAGGCCGATCGAGGCGAGCAGCGCTTCTCCGTCGCTGCGACAGAGCCGGCTGGCGAGAGACCAGAAGTTCGGTCCCTGACCACGATGAGCAAGCAGTGCGGCCCGCACGTTCTCGAGCACAGTGAGTTTTGGAAAAATATTGGTGCGCTGGAACGAGCGCCCCAGCCCCATGCCGCAGATCTTGTACGGCGCAACACCAGTGACATCGTGTCCGTCGACGAATACGCTTCCTGCGGTCGGCCGCAGATGCCCTGTGATCAGGCCGAACAGCGTCGATTTACCAGCACCATTTGGCCCAATTACCGCGGCGATCTCACCTTCGGCCACGGCGAGGTCGACATCGCATACCGCGCGGAAACCGGCGAACGATTTGGAGAGCCCGCGCACTTCAAGCACCGGCAGGCCCTCCTTTTTTGCGGCGAAGCCATTTTACACCAGTGCTCAGGCCACCGACGATTCCGCCGGGAAAGGCGAACAGCAAGACAAGAAGGATGGTGCCGAGCACGAATGGCCAGTATTCAGTGTACGAGGTGATCTCTTGGTTAAGCAGCACCAACGTCGCAGCACCCACTACCGGTCCCCAGAAATAATCGATGCCGCCTAGGATGGTCATGATCATCACCTCGGCCGATTTTGGCCAGTACACGAAGTCTGCAAAGACGCCACGGTTGAAGATGCCGTACAGGGCACCGGCGATACCGGCGAAGGCGCCCGCAATCACGAAGGCGGCAAGCTCATAACTCCGTACGTTGAGGCCGATCGAGGCCGCGCGCTCGGGATTTTCGCGGATCGTCGTCAGCATTAGGCCGAATGGTGAGGCGATGATTCGCTGCATCACGGCCAGCGACAGCATGACGACGATGAGTGTCAGCACGTAGAACTGGTCGGCGATCCGCAGGCCGTCGAGCAAAGGGATCGACGACATCCAGTCGAGGTCAGGATAGGGCACGTTCGGCAGCCCCTGATCGCCACCGGTGACATCGTTCCATTTGAAGCAGATAGCCCAGATGATCTGCGAGAAGGCGAGCGTCAGCATGGCGAAGTAGATCTTGGTGAGGCGCACGCAGAAGAAGCCGAACACCAGTGCGCCGAAGGCCGCGCCAAGTGCCGCGGCTGGCAGCGCGATCGAGAATGGCGTCGAATAGGTCTTCATCAGGATGCCGCATACATAGGAACCTATGCCGAAATAGGCGACGTGACCGAACGAGACGAGGCCGGTGGTCCCGAGCAGGAGATTGAGGCTCACGGCGAATAGTGCGCTGATCGCGATCTGTGTTGCGAGAAACGTGTCGTAGCGGCCGCCGATCCACGGGATGGTCAGCGCCGCGAGGAAAACGACAAGTACCCAGGGGATGCGGCGGACGAGAGCGGTGGCGGGCGTCTTCATCGCAGCGACCGCCCGAACAGGCCCCAGGGACGGACGATCAGAATCACCGCCATCAGCGCGAACACCGAGAACAGCGAGAAACTCGGCAGGATCAGGATGCCGAACGACAGGACCTGGCCGTAGATCACCGAACCCCAGAAAGTGCCCCAGAACGAGCCAAGGCCACCAATCACCACGACGATGAATGCCTCGACGATGATCTCGACGTCCATTCCCGGCACAATGCTCTGGATCGGCGTGACCAGCGCGCCGGACAGGCCTGCGAGGAAGGAGCTTACGACGAACATGCCGGTGTAGAGCGCGCCGACATTGGCGCCCAGTGCGCCGAGCATCTCGCGATCGAGTGCCGCGGCCCTGACCATCCGTCCAGCGGAGCTGCGCGTCAGCACGAGCCAGCCGGCAATTGCGATCGCAATGCCAGTCAGCATGATGAAGAGATTGTATATCGGCAGCGTTACCCCGAGCACCTCAATGCCACCGGCAAGAAGCGGCGGGCGCGACACCGAGAGCTGCTGCGTGCCCCATATCGCCTTTGCCGCATCACCAAGTATCAACACCAGCGCATAGGTGAGCAGTAGCTGGTAGAGCTCTTCCCGTCCATAGATATGGCGGAGTAGCAAGCGTTCGATCAACCCGCCGAGCAGGGCGACACCGAACGCCGCAGCGAGGGCTGCGAGCCAGAAGCTGCCCAGCATCGGCGCGAGCCATTGCACGGCCTGCCAGGCGAGGTAGGCGCCCACCATGTAGAAGGAGCCATGCGCGAAATTGAGCACGCGCATGACGCCGAACACCAGCGACAACCCCGATGCGATCAGAAACAGGAACATCGCGGTGGTCAGGCCGCCGAGAAACTGCCCGAACAGGAGCGATACGTCGTCCACAGCTTGAGCCTCGTGATCCTGCGCCGCGGAGCGCCTTTCGTCTGTCGCCGCGGGAGGGTTTAGGGTGAAAGTATGGCATCTTCGTCGAGCGCCCCTCCCTGCGAAGGGAGAGGGGTAGCCGGCGTATAGTCCGCCGATTTCAGGCCTGCGCGGAAGAAGCGATGGGCGCTGTCAGTTCGTGTAAGGCCCCTGCGAGAGATATTTGGGATCCTTCATGACCGCGAAGGGATAACGATCGTCCTTGACCATCTGGCCCCAGAACTCGCCCATCTCGGTCTCGTGGGTCTTCTCATTGTAGGTGAGCTTGCCGATCGGCGTATCAAAGGTGAGCCCGAGCAACGCCTTTGCCACCTTGTCCGAATTGGTGCTGCCGGCTTTCTTGATGCCCTCCACCAGCGAGAAGATGGACGCGTAGCCCATAATCGCCCAGCCCGAGGCGTATTGCTCATTGGTGTGCTTCTTGAGGCGATCAATGAAGGCATTGTGCTCGGCAGGCTCGTTCTCTGGCCAGATGACGGGATCATAGGCATCGGACCAGATGCCGTAAGGGTAATCGTTGCCCAGCGCCTTTGCAGCGTCGGTGGTCCCGACCTCGCCAGCGTCGGCCAGACGGTTGTTGATCGCCTTGAAATAGCCGAGCGGAGCGGCCTGCTTGGCGAAGGTGACGAAATCACCGCCGAACACATCGCAGAACACTGCATCCGGTTTCTTCGCCATCTGCGCGTTGATGAACGGAGTGAAATCGCTCTGACCGAGCTTCGGCCATTGCTGGTCGACGATCTCGATGTCAGGCCGCGCCTTCTTGATGAAGTCAACAAAGGCTGCGACGGCGTCGCGGCCATAGGCATAATCAGGCGCGATGGTTGCGACCCGCTTCACCTCTTTCCAGCTCGCGATAATCGAGGCGCCGTTGCGGCCATCGATGTCGGTGTTGGAGGCGAGGCGGAAGATGTAGGGATGCAGGTTGGCCGGCGATGTGAGCTGGATGGTCTTCGACGTCGGCGCGATGAAGACGATCTTGTTTTCCTTGGCGATGGTCGACACCGCAGGTGCTTCGGCGGAGGTCAGCGTTCCCGACAGGAAGTCGACATTGTCCTTGATGATCAGCTCGCGTGCGAGCCGCACGGCTTCGTCAGCGCTGGCCTTGCTGTCGCGTGTCAGGAGCTCAAGCTTGCGACCAAGGACGCCGCCGCTCGCGTTGATTTCCTGCACGGCCATTTCGGCGCCCTTGGTAACCGGAACGCCATAAACCGAAGCGGGACCGGACAGCGGCATCGGAAATCCGATCTTGATATTCTCGGCGGCTAAAGCCGACGGCATGAGAGTTGCGGCGATGATTGCAAACAGAAGGCGCTGCAACGTCATAGGCATCTCCTCTGTGCTTAGCGATGTGTCGTTCGCAACAACCTCGATTGTTATCGGCACGACGAAATCGCGTTCGTGCACGTGGGTATGCTCCCGCCGGCGTGCCTACCGAGCACGCCTGACCGGGTTGAGTGCGTAACTCCGCGATCATGATACCAAGGTCAGGGCCGGTCAATCCGACGCCAGTAAGTCTTTTGTCCGAGGCGAGCTTGCCGCACCGCTCGCTTCGCATCGGACAAGTGATCATCTTTTGCAGTTGCGGCACAATCTTGCTGTGTCTGAGCGAACTGCCCGCCTGTTCAAGCAGGCCGCTCCGTCCAATCTCTGAGCGTGCAGGCATTTATGCGTCGAACAACGCGACTGGCCTCACCGCGTCGGCTTGCAGTCCCATCTGCGACATGCCGTCGAACACTGCGAATGTCCGCCCATTGGGATAAACCGGAAGCAGGTGTACGATTTTTCGGACGGCGCATTTGATCCAACTGAGACATCGTGTCCGACGCTGGTTGATGCCGCAAAGTGCTCGGCGCGAGACGCCGCCGAGACGGCACTTCGAGAGCTGCAGAAGACCCAGGCGAGCCTGGTCCATGCGCAGAAGATGGCGGCGCTTGGACAATTGACAGCCGGGATTGCGCACGAGATCAAGAACCCGCTCAATTTCGTCAACAATTTCGCCGGTCTGTCGGTCGAGGTGTTGGAGGAGCTGAAAGGAGCGACGGGGGACGCCATTCGCACGCTGGACGCTGGCAAACGCACCGAGATTCTAGAGACATCGGGATGCTGCCCGGCAATCTCGAAAAGATCGCCGAACACGGTCGTCGCGCCGACGGCATCGTTCGGGGCATGCTGCAGCACTCGCGCGGCAGCGGCGGCGACTGGCAAGCGACCGATTTGAACGCGCTCGTCGAGGAGAGCTTGAACCTCGCCTATCATGGCGCCCGAGCGCAGGACCAGGATTTCAAGGTCACGTGG
>Ga0075425_100010195_pt1 | contig 10015 bp, 12 predicted proteins | sample SoiMethybrSBSTD4_FD_75300 | JGI IMG/M metagenome (GOLD analysis project Ga0075425, IMG submission 75300) | Bulk soil microbial communities from a Populus tree surrounding site in Tennessee, USA - Soil MetaG P. TD hybrid SBSTD4 | ecosystem: Environmental > Terrestrial > Soil > Tree plantation... | reverse complement strand
TACAAATTCGACGAGTTCGGCTACGACAAGACGCAGAACGACCTGCTCTGGCAAGCGGGATTCACGGTGAAGCTGTGACGTACGTGCGTGGTGCGTCGTGCGTGGGGCGCGCGGGCTTGGGGCGTGGGGCGCGGCACCACGCACCACGTACCACGCCCGGGTTATATTGGACGGCCCCATGGGACCGGTATCGTTCACCTACTCCGCCAGTGTTCCCGCGCCGATCGACAAGGTCTTCGCGCTGATCGCCGATCCGCTCAACATGCCGACCTGGCTGCCGCGGTGCGTAGAAGTGAAGCCGACGACGAACGATCGCGTGGGAAAGGGCGCCCGCTACAAGGTCACGTTCCAGCGCGATACGACGCGCCACGAGTCGGTCATCGAAATCATCGACTTCTCACCGCCGCACACGTTCGGCTGGGTGGAGATCTATCATCGCGCGGGATCCAAGACGTTCTTCGGTCTTGGCTGGGAGGGAGGCTCGACCAAGGTGTCGCTGAAACACATCTGGAATCCGAGCGGATTCCGTTCCTGGTTGAACGGGCAGTTTTATCGCCGCCGCAACGCGCATCGGATGTTCGAGGGATTGATCAACAACCTGCGCAAGGCTCTCTCCCGCTAGAACATCTTCACCCGCACGAGTCCCGGCTTCATGTACTTGTCCGGGTTCTGCTTCAAGTCCGTCAGCAACGCCGTCAACGACACCGAAAGCTCGTGCAGGTCATGGTACATCATGGTATCCGCCGCGAGCCGGCCGAGGGTTCCCTCGCCACGATTCATCCGGCTGAGCAGAGTGTCGAGCTGTGCGGTGGTGTGGCCGAGGTGATCGGTTAGCTTCGCCAGGTTGCGCGAGATCGAATCGACGTTCGCACCGGTCCCGGATCCCAGCATCGAGTCGACGCGCGACATCACGCGCTCGGTTGCCTGCAATGTGCGCGTGGTCTGCTTGACGAAGGGGCCCTCGGGCATGCCGGACAGGGTGTTCATCGCGCGCTGCGTGACGATGAGCGTGTTGTGAATGTCTTCGCCCAAGCGGTCGGAAACGATATTGGCTGCGTTCTCCATCAGCTCATTCGCGCGAGTTGCCACGCCCTGGGCGACGTCGGTGATGTCAGGCGCGTTGGAGCCCGTGATGACGCGCCCCCGTGCAAGCATCTCGTCGCGCGCGCCGGGGTTGTAGTCGACGAATTTGGCGCCGAACAGATCCATCGCTGCGACCGCGGCGCTGGCGTCGATGTGCGGGGCCACGTCTTTGGACAGCTCGAGCGTGACCCGCACGCTTTTGACGCGCTCCAGCGCGACACGGGCGACTCTGCCCTTCTTCACGCCGGACACCAGTACGGGATCGCCCTGCTTCAGTCCGGCGACGCTTTCGAACATGACGTCTATGGAGATGCCGCTCGCGCGCAGCGGTTGCCCCGTCAGCCAGAACATGCCGACGAGGAAGACGGCGAGGCCGACCAACACGATTGCCCCGACCCCGACTTCCTGCTTGTACGTGAGGTCCATTAGCGAGCTCCCCCGACGTCAAACCCTCCGGACCGTCGCCGCGCCGGAGTCTCGAATGTCACATGCCCGGCTTGGATCACCGCCATCTCGAGATCGCGCTCCAGGAATTGCTGCACGACCGGGTCCTTGGACGCAATGATCTCGTCGGCCGTACCGACAGCGCGAATCTTTGCCTGCGCGAGCAGCGCGATCCGGTCGGCGACCTTGAACGCGCCGCGCACGTCGTGCGTCACAACGACACTCGTGACCCCGATCTCCTGCTGCAGCCGCTCGACCAAGGAATCGATGACATCCGCATTGACCGGATCGAGCCCCGATGTCGGCTCGTCGTACAGCAAATATGTCGGTTTACCCGCGATCGCACGCGAGATGCCTACGCGCTTGCGCATGCCGCCCGACAGCTCCGACGGGTATTTGCGCCCGACTTCTTCGCTCAAATTGACCAGGCGCAGGCATTCCTTTACGCGCTGAACACAATAATCCTTGTCGGCATACTGGTCTTCGTCGGTGATACCGAGGCGAATGTTCTCGAAGACGTCCATCGAGTCGAACAGGGCACCGTTTTGAAAGACGTACCCGATGTTGCTGCGCAGCCTGGCCAATTCCTTGCGGCCCAGCATCGGCACGAGTTGACCGTCCACCCACACTTCGCCCGAATCCGGCTTGATCAGGCCGATGATGTGCTTCAGCAAAACGCTCTTGCCGGTCCCGGAGGGGCCGAGCAGCGCGACCGTTTCACCCTCGGCCACGAAGAAATCGACGCCGTCGAGCACGACGTTGTCGACGAAGCGCTTGGAGACCTTCTTGAGCTCGATGCTCACTTGGCGGTCCCCAGGATCAGCTTCGTGAGAATCGTATCGAGCAAAAGTACGGTGACGGAGGCAGCCACCACCGCCTGCGTCGTGGACCGGCCGACGCCCTCGGCGCCCTGTTGCGTGTTGAACCCGATATAGCAGGGGATGATCGTGACGGCCCCCGCGAATGCGAAGGATTTGATCAACGAGTACCACAGATCGAGGGGGCGGAAGAAGTAGCGCGCGCCGAACTCGAAGTCCGCGTATGTCAGGCCAAGCGACGACTGGGCGGTGATATAGCCCACCACGATGCCGAAGGCGTTCGCGAGCATCACCAGCACCGGAATAGCGAATAGCCCGGCGAGGATACGGGGCAACAGCAGATGCGTGATGGGAGAGCGCCCCAGGCTCTCCAAGGCGTCGATCTGCTCGGTCACCCGCATGCTCCCAAGCTCGGCCGCGTAGCGGGCGCCGATTCGGCCGGCCAGGATCAGGCCGGTGAGCACCGGGCCGAGCTCGAGGATCATCGATTCGGAGATGATCCCGCCTGCCACGTAGAGGGGCAGTTGGCCGGTGAACTGGTAGCCCGCCTGCAAGCTGGTCACCGCTCCGGCAAAACCCGCTACCAGCAGCACGATGAAGGCGCTGCCATAGCCTACCGCATTGGTCTGCTGGATTGTCCGGGGAACCCAGACGCGCCACTCGAGAATGCCCCGGACCAGGTCCAGGATCATAAAAAAGAAGCGCCCGGCGTGGCTGGCGCTGCGCAAGGACCACCGCCCGACATATCGCCGCAGGTCGAGGGCGGCAGTGAATGCTCTCATGAGCCTGTATCTTGTGTGGCTATGAGCTTCACGCGCAAGCTCTTAGCCTGGTATAAGCGCAACGGTCGCGATCTTCCGTGGCGTGATACGCGCAATCCTTATGCCATCCTTGTCTCCGAAATCATGCTGCAGCAGACGCAAGTCAGTCGCGTTCTGGAATACTACCCGCGTTTTATGGCCCGCTTTCCGACAATCGATGCACTCGCACGCGCCCGACCGAAGGCGGTAATGGAGCAATGGGAGGGCTTGGGTTACTACGCGAGGGCTCGGAATCTTCACAAGTTGGCTTTGGAAGTCACACGTCGGCACGACGGCACGTTGCCCGAAAAACCCGAGGACTTGCAGACGCTGCCGGGTGTCGGGCGGTACACGGCCGGCGCCGTCGCGTGCTTCGCGTATGAGAAGCCGGTGCCCGCGGTCGACACAAACGTGCGGCGAGTCTTGGGGCGCGTGTTTTGGGGAGAAGGGAGACGGGAGAAGGACATTTGGCCGATCGCAACGAGTCTCGTGCCCAGGAATGGGAAGCGCGCCTGGCGATTCAATCAGGCGTTGATGGAGCTGGGAGCGTTGGTTTGCACCGCGAAGAAGCCCAGGTGCCCCGAATGCCCCGTCAGGAACGATTGTTTAGCAGTTCGCTCAGGGGTGCAAATTCGTAGCCGGCGTTCCGCGCATCCGCGATGATGCCGGGGAGCGCCTGCGCGGTCTGCAGGCGATCACCGTTGGGATCGTAACCGTCGCCGTCATGCAGTAGCACAATCGCGCCGTTTCTCAGGCGCTTACGAACTCGCAGGCGAATTTTTTCGGCGCCCGGTCTTGCGGTATCAAAGACGCCGAACGTCCACCCGAACACGGTATACGACATATCCATACATATGGATATGAGAAATGGACTGCGGTGCCCGTGAGGCGCGCGGAACGCCTTCGGAGTGACGTTCGTTGTCTGCGCTATTACGTCGTGCGTTTTCTCGATCTGACTCCGAACTTTTTTGCGCCCAACGAACGTCAGTTTGACGTGGTTGTACGTGTGATTGCCGACCAGATGTCCTTGCGCCACGACCTCGCGCGCGAGCGCCGGAAAACGGTGCACATGATCACCGACCATGAAGAACGCCGCCGGTACGTCGTAGGCTGCCAGCGTGCTCAAGATCGCCGGAGTCGCGCGCTCATTTGGGCCGTCGTCGAATGTCAGGTAGATGCGGTTGTCGCGTGGTCCTCGCTCGACCGACGGCCCAAAGAACAAATCCAGGCCCATCATCCCAGAACCCGCCTGTAAACACCGAGCACGCGCTGCGCGATTGCGGGCCAGGCATGGCGCTCGGCGACGCCCCTGCCTTCCTGAATCATCGTCACCCGACGCTCGTGATCTGCAAGAAGGCCGTTCACGGCTCGGCCCCACGCTTCGGCCTGGCCGACCGGCACAAACACCGCGTTGGCGCCCGCGACGTCGCGGAACGCAGGCAGGTCCGACACGATCATCGGCGTCCCGCACGCCATCGACTCCAGCAGCGTGATTCCGAACGACGCGCGCTCGGTCGGACACAGATAGATGTCAGCGGCACGGTAGTACAAAGGGCGATCGCCATTGGCATAGCCGGCAAAATGGACAGACTGGCCGAGGTGTCGCGCCGCCCGCTCCATGCGCGCACGCCACGGCCCGTCGCCGACGACGGTCAAGCGTGCCGCGGGATACTGGTCCAAGATGAACGGCATCGCCTCCAGCGCCGTCGACAGGTCGTTGCGCGGCTCGATGCGACCAAGCCACAACAGATGCGGATGAGGCCTGCCGTGCCGCCTCATGAGAGAAGGCCGGAAGAAGTTCGTATCGACACCGTTCGGAATGATCTCCCACGGCGCCGTGAAGTAGCGCGCCATGGCGTCCCGGGCGGCGGTGCTCACCGCGATGGTGGCGGCATGCCGATCGAGCAGCTTCTGGAATTGCCGGCGGAACAATCGGTATCCGACTGATCGCGGGAACCAGCTATGGAAGGTCGCCACGACCGGAATGCCGACCCTGCATGCCGCCCACGGTGCCACCCACCCAAGCGTGGGATTGAGGCCGCCGTGGACGTGGACGAGGTCGAACCGCTCTTTGCGGAATAGTTGCTCGAGCTGCGTCGTGAATCGCCAGCCCACCGATACTCGCGCCACGCCGCCGTTCGCATAGATCACGACGCTCTGGCCCACTCGCCGCACGCGCGGGGACGGCCCGTCCACCATGCCATGCATGCGCATGCGCGAAGTCACGATCGTCGCATGATGGCCAAGAGCATCGAGCTCGAGCGCGAGATTGTGCACGTGCTCGGGCACGCCGCCGAGTTGTGGGTAGTAGTCCTCGGCGACGAGGGCGATCCGCAACGGACTCATCGCGCGCGCTCGGCCAATCGCTCGACAGCCGTTACCACTGCCGCGGGCCGCTCCTCCTGGAGGTAATGCCCCGCACCGGTCTCGCTATCGACGGCGAACGCAGCGATGGAGCGCTGCATGAGGGCAACTTCCTGGGGCGGCACGTCGCCATCATGGTGGGCGGTTCCCACAATCAGCGTGACCGGACACGCGATGTCTCCAAGCTGCGGTCCGATCTTGGCGGGCTCTTTTGCGCGCGACATGGCCAGGTATGTCTTGAGTGTTGCGTCGAAGTTGCGGGCTTCACCGACCGTGTACCCGATGACGACGCCGTCCGTCACCCACGAGCGGTCGCCCGAGGACTCGAGCAGCATGCCCCGAACCTTGTTGCGCACGAGATTGATCCCGCCGAGCAGCTTGACCCACGGCACATAGCGCATCGCGCTGCGGAACACCGGTGTGGTGGCCTCTTCCGTGGGCCCGCCCTCGAGCGACACGATGCCGCGCACGAGATCAGGTCGATCGACGGCCAGTCGAAACGCCATTGCCGCGCCGAGAGAGTGCGCGAGCACCAACACGGGCCCCGAGCGCAGTGAATCGATGGCGGCGGCCAGTCGGTGGGACTGCGCGGCGAGCGAGTAATCGGCTTTCGGTGGCCGGCTCGAGAATCCAGTGCCGAGCGGCTCGATGACGATCGGCCGGAATCCTTGAGCCGCGAGCAACGGCACGACTTTTCGGAACGTGAACGCCGCACCAAAGAGCCCGGGAAACAGGACGACGGGCCGGCCGTCGCCGGCCGTGGCCTCGACGTGCAACGTCTCCGCCGGCGCGACGACGACATATGGGTGCTGAATGGCCTGCACTACAGAGTCTCGAGTCTGGCGGCGCGGGAGGCGACGGTGTGCAGATCGCCGCCGAGGGCGTCCATGCTCCGTTGGAAGCGGCAATCGATGATCAAGAGCCCCACGACGTACGCCGCGAGGTTGACGAGAAAAATGATCGAGAAGATCAACGAGTAAGGCGCCCAGATCCCGAAGTACAAGGCGACTCGTTTCACACCGGGATCGAGCCGCGAGCGGTCGACGACCGTTGTGAGCAGGAGGACCGCGACCGAAGCGAGCACCGCGAGCTTGAGTGACACAAAACCGCCGAGCGCAAAGCCGAGGAAGATCACGATCTCCGACGCGCGATCGAGCCGCTGATCGAGCCGGTGCCCCGCGGCCGACACGAGCCCGAACTCGCGCGCGATGCCGCCGTCGAGGCCGTCGAGCACCTGCCCGATCGCCATGAACACGAGACCACCGGTGAGGTGATGCGTGCCGAACGCGATCGCGGCGGCGACGCTCGCCCAGAACGACGACCACGTCACCTCGTTCGGCTCGAGCCCGAGCCGAACATGGAGGAACCGCAGGACCGGGCGCGTGCCGCGGTCTAAAGCGGTGCCAAGAACAGGAGCAAATTCAAACATAGAAGAACGACAATGAGAGCGATTTCCTTGGTTTTATCGGAGACCCCGACGAAAAACCCTTGCGTCACAGCCGGGGTGTACGGATACCACGGCATCTTCTCGTAGCCGACGCTGTAGTCCATGGCGAGGTGAATCAGAAAGAACAGTGCGGGGATCCACGTGCCGAGGAAAAAGCAGAGCGGGATGATCCACAGCAGCGCGACTGGCTCCTGCAAGGAGGTTCGCCAGTAGTAGCCCAGCTCCCGTTTGCGCCCGACCGTCCGCAAATAGAACGGCGCTTTAATGGCGTGATCGATATCGACGCCGACGCCAAAGGCATAGGCCAGAACCGCATCGCTGCCGGTGAGCTTGAGGGCTCTGACACCGAGCGTCGTCGCGAGAACGTGGGTGACGATGGTCATGATGAGACAGACGCCGTTGACACCGCAGACGCATCAGGAATCGTCCAGATCAGCAGCAATCCCAGCGCTATCCACCCGAAGTCACGCACACGACCGACGATGGACGTGTACAGCCCCAGCTGCGGATCGAGTCCGAATACTTTGAACAACAGGAAGTAGGCGCCCTCGCGTGCGCCGATCTCGAAGGGCACCAGGAACAAGACGTTGCCCGCGATCGCCTCGAGCCCGCCGATCGTGAACGCCAGCGGATAACTGATCCGATATCCCAGGCTCGCGACGATGAGCACGATCTCGAGCATGAACACGCAGCGGCCGAGGTACTCGAGCAGGATCGCCCGCACGAACCGCGCGGGGCTGCGGTGATAGAAGTCCGTGATCTGCTGATCGAGCTCGACGAGCAGCGACCGCTTTGGCTCGAGCACCGCGCCAAGCCGGCGGGCGAGGGGGAGCCGGTTCAACCCGTTGAGCAGCCGCTCGAGCACTCCGCTGCGATGAGCCGAAATGAACAGCGCGATGATTCCGAGCAAGATGACGCCGGCGCAGCCGAGCAGGACCAGGACGATGGTCGGCGTGTCGCGCGGCAGCAGCGGGAACGCGAGCACGATGGCCGTGAACCACACCAGCACGTACGCGAACGAGTGCAGCATGCGGTGCAGGATCACGGAGCCCGCCGCGCGCCGCTTACCCAGCCAGGGCGTCACGGCGGCGATGCGAAACGGCTCGCCACCCGCGTTGATCAGTGGCGTGAGAAAATTCAGCGCGCCGGCCGAGACGCTGATGGTGTAGGTCCGCCAAACGGACGGCCGGTTCGAATCTCCCATCGTCAACCGCCACGCGAACGCGCTGCAGACGTACACCAGCGCGTACAGCAACACGATGGGGACGAACATGAAGCCCGTGTCGGCGGCGTCGGATGCTAACTGGCCGATGCCGATTCGCGCGACGAGATAGCCGAAGATGGCCGCGCCGGCGAAAAAGAGGGCGAGTTGAAGCTTACGGCTCATGCGACCGCCGCATAGGAGGCTTCGAGCACGGCGGCGACCTGCGCGATGTCCGCGATCGGTCGCGTGCTGTCGCCCGAGTCGAGAGTATCCGCAAAGTCGCAAAACAGTCCGGCAAACCAGCGGGAATAGGACGCCTTGTCGAGATCGACGGTATGATCGAACGACTCGATCTCGCCGTTGCGCTCGAGTGTCAGCATCCCGCCGCTCCACGTGATGCTTCCCTGCTCGCCGATGAAGCGGATCTCGGTCTCACGGCGCCGGGCCGCCCACGTGAGAAACATGGTGGCCATGCGGTCGGGGTACTCGAATAGCAGCTGCGCCGTGTCTTCGACGTCGTAGCTCGCATGTCGGAGGCGGCCCGTCCACCCGCGCACGGTTTTTGGCGGGCCCGCGACATCGAGCAGCTCGTAGATGAGATGCGTGCCATGATCGATGAGCACGCCCCCGCGGCCATCCGCGCGGCGTCCGCGCCACGGTACAGGGCTGTGCGCCGCTCCCGGGTCCGCAGCGAGCCGGTAGACCCGAAACTCCGCGAGATGCCAGCGGCCGATGGCGCCCTCATCGAGCCACTGCTTCACTCGCTGCCACACCGGATTGAACCGGTACTGGTGGCACGGCATGACGACTCGACTTGCGGCGTGCGCCGCAAGCGCCAGACGAGCCGCCTCCGTGCGATCCACCGCCACCGGCTTCTCGCACAGCACGTGATAGCCCTGCGACAAACCCCAGAGCGACATCGCAAGATGCGACGCCGTGGGCGTGCAGATGTCGACGAAATCGATCTGCCCCAGGTCGGCGAGCGCTTCGGGAGTCGTCAGTAACGGAATACCGTGAAACGAACCTGGCGACGTGAGGCCCGAATCAACGATGCCGACGATTTGCAGCCGGGATGAGACTGAGGGCTCGTGCAGGAAGGCGGGGAGATGGCCGGATCGCGCGATCCCGCCAAGCCCCATCAATACGCCGCGATACATAGTCTCGGCTCGCGCTCGTGCGCGATAATAAGGAAGATGAGCACCGCGTTGAGCGGGCCCACCACGATCCAGCAATACGCAGCCGGCCAACCCGGCACGACCGTCACGGCCAGCAACAACCACCGAATGTTCTGCGCGATCCAGGCACACCCGGCGACGACCCACCGCTGCCGCTCCGCCCAAGTGCGGGAGAGACCCTCTGGAATGGTGCGGCCCGCGAACGTACGAGCGAGCTCGGTTGTGCGCGGAAAGAGCCAACTCTGCCGGCGCAGGTAATCACGGTAGAGCCAACCGGCGATTCCGCTGTAATCCTCGCTGCCCACCTCCAACTCGCTCCCCTTCCCCACCGCGAAGTAGAGATACGCGTGACGAATGAAATCCACGGCCGCGGCCTGGTAAGCGTGCGAGAACAGCCCTCCCAATCCCAGCGCGATTCCACTCCACCCCCAGCCCGTCATGTACAGGCGCGCCGCGAGATGCAGATAGAGACTGAGAAAGCGAGCGCTATCGGCGAGTCCGTCCAGAATGCGCCCGAGCCGCGTCGACGTCCCGCGGAGCCGCGCCAACTGCCCATCGGCGCTATCCAGGATATCCGACCAGATGAACAGTCCGACGCCGGCCAGGTTGATCCAGGCGTTCGTGTACCAGAGCAGGTGGCCGGCGACGACGCCGAGGACGAGGCTGGCGAAGGTCACGGC
>Ga0075425_100010193_pt1 | contig 10017 bp, 9 predicted proteins | sample SoiMethybrSBSTD4_FD_75300 | JGI IMG/M metagenome (GOLD analysis project Ga0075425, IMG submission 75300) | Bulk soil microbial communities from a Populus tree surrounding site in Tennessee, USA - Soil MetaG P. TD hybrid SBSTD4 | ecosystem: Environmental > Terrestrial > Soil > Tree plantation... | reverse complement strand
CGTTCTTTCTCTTCTTCTGCACTTTGCAACCCCTTTGCTGCAAAGTGTAACGTTTCCTGCTGTCTCAATTTAGGGGTGCAGTCCAATAGGTAACACTTTTGGGCCGAACGGGTTTTCGAGCGGTTCAAGCACTCGCGTCTCCAGATCGAAGTACCCCAGATCATAGAGAGGTTGCAGGTTTCGAGCCGAGAAGATCGGTACACATTAGGTACACGATACGGGGTGCCCATCGACGGCACCCTTTTTCATGCACTCGCAACTGCCGCTGAATCACCTGCCAACAACTGACCCACAACCAATTGATTCGCTGTTCGCTTCTGCTCAATGACTGCTTGCGTATACACCTGCAGACTGGTCTGGACATTAGCGTGTCTCAGAAGTTCCTGTTGCACCTTAATGTCCGTTCCGTTCGCTCGCAGCAGAGTCGAGTATGTGTGCCGAAACGTGAGTGCACCCCCAAAACATTGTGTTACCTAGTTGGTTAACCACAAAGAGACAGATTGATGGGCGTCGATGTTGAGAGCGACGACCCAGAAGCGCGAAACACGATCGTCAGAGTTAGATTGATGGATGTTGATGGTGCTTCGAAAACAATCGCACTCGGCGAAGTCGGGCACAACGTAGTTTTGTTATCCACTCGATATATTCGGCGCCTGGGATTGCGACACTGCTCCCTTCTTTGGGAAGAAAGTCGAGTAGAGTGCGGCGTAGCTGGTCCGGGGGCACCTGACCGAGCGTTGCATCGATCGTAGAAAGAGCCGACATCAGGGTTACCGTTGAAAGAATACTTCTGGGGCGCGTGCGGCGCGGTGACTCGTATCACCGCCGTTCGAGACACACCGAATCCATCAGTGAGAAGTTCATTGCGAACCTGGTTTATTACGTCGAACCCGATCCAGAATACGGCGCACCTTTTTTGGGGACATCGATAGTCGGGCCGCCACTCGCGATACCTTTCGACCTTCACGTTCCCACACCTTCGGGATAATCAGCGTGGCGAACTCCTCGGTGATTTCCTGGAATGTCTTATCGCCGACTGCTCCTTGCGACCAAGCCCGTAACGTGGGATTGACCTGGCCACCTCGCAACACCTTCGCTTTTAGAGCTTGGAGATCGTCCCACGCACTGTCTGTATGGTCACCTCGCGAGAGCGTGATCGCTTGATCCAGACAACGTCTTGCTGCATCGGAATCGTCGAAGAACCGGTTGCAGTAGGTGAGTCCCTGCCAAATGCAAGAGTATGCGAGCAGGCGGCGATTCTGAGTGTGCTTCGCCAATTCAATTGCTTCTGAAACGAAGTCCTGGGCGAGCCGGGCCCTCGTGCCCGGATCGGTTCCGTCGCCAATCTCTTCCTCAGTACGGCCATTCTCAATCATGCACTGCAGGAGCCGCGCCCGCGCCATCAGAATGTTGTCCCGTCGTTCCTCTCCGAGCCGAAACGCTGTCCTAGCCGCTGTCTCTGCGTGCTCCAGGTCTCCGTTATCCAGATACAGATAGCCGTAATTCAAATGCACGCTGCCTAAACCGTGGTGATTTTCGTATTGTTGATAGATGGCAGCAGCTTCGCCCAGCTCGGCCAATGCTTCTTGTCGTAGTTGTTCAAACCGCTTGCGATATTGCTGCTGTCCTTGGCCGCCTGGACGTCCACGCGCGACGGCTCTGCGGCGCTTGGCAGCATCGGCATCAATTTTGCGACGCAGTTGCAGGGCGATGAGTCGTTTCACGTACGCCAGATTATTCAGAGATCGCGCGACATTACGGTGCTGGGGATCGCGCTTGCGATACTGCACGATGGCAGCTGTGAAATGTTCAATGGCGTGTTGATAGCGTCCCTGGCGTCGGGCAATGCGGCCGTGGGAGGAATGTATATTGCCTAGCGTCAGATAGTCGTCAGTCTTGTTCAGGACAGCTTCGGCTTCCTGCAGAATATCGACGGCGCGCTTGGCATCTCCCTTCTGGAAAAACAGCCAGCTTTCCAATACCCGCATGACAGCTGCCATGGGTGCGTGGCCCAGTTCCAAAGCAAGGTCTCTGCCTCGGACGGCGAATACAAGAGCCTGATCGTACTCGCCTTTCATGCGCAGGCAGCGGCTCTTCCAGAAATTCGCAATGGAGAGCAGTTCCTTGTCAAAGGTCTCCTCCTGCAGCCCGAGAACGAAGTCGAGGTGCGCGATGGCCTCGTCTTTGGATTCTTCGGCCATGGCTACCATTCCCTCAGCCATGCGCAGATACATGTAATCGTGGAGAGGCAGCCGAGAGCGACAGGCGTTCGAGAAACGCGCTACGATTTCTTTTACGAGAGCGGGCCGCCGGAAACCAATATCAACCCATTCCGCCAGATATCCGGTAAACAATGCGGCATTCTTCTGTTCAGGATCGAGCGCGGTCCAGAGAGCGCAACATTCTTCCAGTCGCGCCATCCCACGCCCGAGGCGGCGGCTAACCAGGTCTTCCTTGAGTTCGGCCAGGAACTCGTCGGAGATCTCAGGAGAGCTTTGACTCATGTTTCAAGCGGGCACACGGACTGTGCCTACTCAAGGTAATCATAAGCCTCCAGCGTCAGAAATTCCGGAAAGTTCGGGCTGGTGGTCATACGATCAAAGATTTCGGCAGCCTGTGGCATGCGTGGGCCCTTGAGTTTGCTTTTCTGTTCAACAATTACCGAGCGGACCAGCGATCCCGTTATGGGACTGCCATCGCCAAATCTTGCCCCGTGCTTGACCCATTGCCACACCTGGGCGCGAGAAATTTCGGCCGTGGCGGCATCTTCCATGAGATTGTAAATGGGAACACACCCGCTACCGCGCAGCCACGACTCGAGATACTGCAAACCCACATCAATATTCCAGCGCAGCCCCTCTGCGGTGATGTTTCCCGGTGGAACGGCCAGTAGATCCGAGGCTTTCACGGTTACATCATCTCGCCGGCGACTGATCTGGTTCGGAGTCTTCATATGTGCATCGAACACTTCCTTCGCGATCGGAACCAGGCCCGGGTGCGCCACCCAGGTGCCGTCGTGACCTGCATGCACCTCGCGTAGTTTGTCCTGCCGCACTTTGTCCAGTGCCCTCTCGTTTGCGGCGGGGTCGTTCTTGATCGGAATTTGCGCCGCCATGCCGCCCATCGCATGAATGCCCCGACGATGGCACGTGTGAATCAGCAGGTCGACGTACGCCTTGAGGAAAGCGCGATCCATGGTGACGGTTGAGCGGTCCGGTAACACGAAGTCTGGATGGTTCCGAAACTTCTTGATGAAACTGAAAATGTAATCCCAGCGCCCGCAGTTCAAGCCTGAGGAATGTTCGCGCAGCTCGTAGAGGATCTCGTCCATCTCGAACGCCGCCAAAATGGTCTCAATTAGAACAGTGGCGCGGATCGTGCCACGCGGAATTCCCAGTTCATCCTGTGCGAAACAGAAAACGTCATTCCAGAGGCGCGCTTCAAGATGACTCTCCAGTTTGGGCAAATAAAAATACGGACCCGTTCCTTTTGCAATCAGTCTTGCCGCGTTGTGAAAGAAATAGAGGCCGAAATCAAACATAGAGGCAGAGATCGGTTCTCCATCGACGGAAAAATGGCGTTCCGTCAAATGCCAACCTCTTGGTCGGACCAGCAGCGTGGCCACGCGGGGATTGAGTTCGTAGCTTTTTCCTTCCGGACTCGTGTAGCGGATTTTGCCGTCGATCGCATCTCGCAAATTGATCTGGCCTTCCAGATTGTTTTGCCAGGTTGGCGAGTTCGAATCTTCGAAGTCGGCCATGAAGACGTTCGCGCCCGAGTTCAGGGCATTGATGATCATCTTTCGATCGACTGGACCGGTGATCTCCACGCGCCGATCCAGCAAGTCTTGCGGGATGGGAGCGACTGTCCAGTCCTGCCCGCGGATATGTGCCGTCTCTGGCAGAAAGTCGGGCATTTCCCCTTCATTAATTCTCTGCTGGCGTATTGCGCGGCGGGCGAGCAGGTCCCGCCGGCGTGGCTCGAATCCCCTTGCCAGTTTTGTGACGAAGGCACGTGCTTCTGGGGTCAGAACCTGTGTTTCCACTTCATTGCGGAGGGCCATAGTCGTTGTCATATCGGTGATGGTACGCGTCTCGAAATGGTTGTGCAGCGCAGTGGGACAAAACGGACCAGTTGATCATGGCGGACGAGGCCGTTTGGACGGCGCCCTGAAATACGCTTTACTGACCCTGCACCGGTACTCCGGTCTTAAGGGAAACAGAACATGCAAAGTCTAACTGCCGCAGAAATGACTCGCCAATGGCATTCGGATACACGCTGGAAGGACACAAAACGCCCTTACTCGAGCCAGCAAGTCATCAAGCTGCGGGGCTCCATTCAGGTGGAACACACGCTTGCCAGACTCGGCGCTGAGCGCCTGTGGACGTTGCTCCAGACCGAGCCGTACGTGGCCGCACTGGGTGCACTCACAGGCAATCAGGCTGTCCAACAAGTGCACGCCGGATTGAAGGCCATTTACTTGAGTGGTTGGCAAGTCGCGGCGGATGCTAATGACGCCGGCCATATGTATCCCGACCAGAGCCTGTACCCGGCAGACAGCGTCCCCAACGTGGTGAGAAGGATCAACAATGCCCTGATGCGCGCCGATCAAATCCATTACATGGACGGCAAAAACGGCACCTACTGGATGGCTCCCATCGTCGCGGATGCGGAAGCAGGCTTCGGCGGGACTCTGAACGCATTTGAACTCATGAAAGCAATGATCGAAGCCGGGGCCGCTTGCGTCCACTTCGAAGATCAATTGTCGTCGGCTAAAAAGTGCGGGCATCTTGGCGGGAAAGTTCTTGTGCCAACTTCCGAAGCGATTCACAAGCTCGTGGCAGCTCGCCTGGCAGCCGATGTGCTCGGCGTACCCGCGCTGATCATGGCACGCACCGATGCCGACAGCGCACACTTGCTCACGAGCGACATTGACCCGCGGGACCGCGAATTTCTTACGGGAGAGCGCACTTCGGAAGGGTTCTTCCGCATCCGTGGTGGACTCGATTCAGCGATTGCACGGGCCCTCTCTTACGCTCCCTACGCTGATCTTTTGTGGTGCGAAACGTCGCATCCTGATATTGAGGAAGCTCGCCGTTTGGCCGAAGCCGTGCATGCCAAATTTCCTGGTAAGCTCCTGGCGTACAACTGTTCGCCCTCATTCAACTGGAAGAAAAATCTGGATGATTCGACAATCGCCCGTTTCCAGTCAGAACTGGCGAAGATGGGATACAAGTTCCAGTTTGTCACGCTGGCTGGCTTCCATGCGTTGAATCTGAGTATGTTCGAACTGGCGCGCGGCTACAAACAGATGGGCATGACCGCCTATTCACGCTTGCAGGAGAAAGAGTTTGCGCGTGAGGCGGAATACGGCTATGAAGCCGTTAAGCACCAGCGTTTCGTGGGAACCGGCTACTTCGATGCTTTGACCCAGGTAATCGCCGGCGGGTCAGCCTCCACGACTGCACTCGAAGGATCGACCGAAAAGGCGCAATTCGCGGAGATCAAGATGCCAGTCCGCCCGAAACATGGTCCGGACGCTGGCTGCCAGCCGATTCTGGGTGAGTGTCCATCGATCGTCTCCGAGATCGGTTCACCGAACGAGGAAATTTTGTTGCCTTCAGGAGACTGATTGCGAAATAACAATTCACCGAAGAGTGGCTTGGGAATCCAGTGACATACTGCCCCGCTCTTTTTTGTGTCATCCTTTGTTGAAGAAGTGGGCGACCCCAGAGATCAACGCTGATTTCTGCGATTTCGTGAACTCTCTGGAGGGTGTGTAGACCACGAGGCAGCGATTCCAGTTGCTCTGAACTCATCTTTGACGCTTTCAAGCGTAGGCGTCCACAATTCCATCGTCATGCCGCTTCCAGCCATCGAGCATGCATTTGCCTGAACGGCAGCTCGGAATCGAGAAGAAAACATGCATCCGTGACAGTACGAACGTGTACTTCTTGCAGTGTTCGCTATACTGGTAGGCGAATGGATATTGAGCGGATCATTACGGAAATTGAGTCACTGGAACGCATCTTCGCTGTGCCAGACACCCGACCGCTGAACACAAGTGATCTATCGGCTGCCAATCGTCGCCACGACGAAAAGCTAGCCAGCAGCCCGTGGTTCCGACTCTGGCAACGGTATGGCGTCTGCTGCCGATCCGAGAGCCCAATTCTCAACTTGGGCGACATCGAGAGTTAACCGTACGCTGGAAACTCGCCACCATTTTTCGGTGCATGCGATTGGCATGAAAGAAACACCCCCAGTCGGACTCCAAGAGCATTCTTAAAATTGCATTGCGTCCTCTATCTTGTTCCCACCAATAATTTCGAACGCATGACGGGCCACGGAAACTGTCTCTGAAGAATGAGCACGACGCGTGACAAGAGAAAAGATGACACAGCCGTTGCAAACGCGTGACGATTCGAGACCGCCCCTTAGTTAGCCTTAACTGTTTCACTTCCCTCGACCACGAAAACGCACCAGGAATCGGCGGGGTCGACCACCCCGGACAGAGCCTAATTTGAGCTTAAAAGGGGATTTCAAACGAAATGAACCTGCAGGAAAGTCACTATGTCTGAATGGAAAATCACCTATCGGGGAATTGTGTATCCCTGGCACTGCGATCACATGGGGCACATGAATGTCATGTGGTACGCGGGCAAATTCGATGAAGCTTGCTGGCAATTGCTCGCGATGATAGGTCTGCATCCATCGAGGTTCGCTGAAGATGGAACAGGCATGGCCGCCGTGGAGCAGCACATCCAGTACAAGCGTGAGCTCTATGCGGGTGATGCGGTTACGATCCAATCGGCCGTCTTGGACGTGAAGGACAAGTCGATCCACATGCTTCATAAGATGGTGCATGACGGCACCGGAGAAATCGCAGCGACAACTGTGGTTGTCGGAGTTCATATTGATGCACGAGTCCGCAAGGCAATTCGACTGCCGGATGACGTGCGTCAGATCTCGATCAAAATGAAAGAGCAAGAAGTAACTGCGCTTCAAGAATTATGCGAATGAAAAGGGAGGCAAGTCAGCTTGGAATGCATCCGCCGTTGTTGCTGATAACACGATGCAGTGTTGCCCGGTCGTTGTGGTGGGATGAAGATGCTGGGGATTCAGTCGATCTCGTCGAAAATATCGAGGGTTGAGCGCCATTTTCCGCCGCGACGGAAACCGAGAACCGTGTTGCTTGTGAATCCCACGCAAGAGAGTTCGACGCCGCCCCTTGACCTCATGAAGCTTTCGACGTTTCTACGAAGCCGAGGATATGTCCCTGAGTTGAAAAGAGGTGCGTTGAAGAAAATCAGCATAGAGCCTTGGGCAGTTGTACTGACATGCGTGTTTTCGGGGGAGATTCCCGATCTTCGCGGAGCAATCAGCCAAATCCGCAGGCTATGGCCTCACGCGAAGACAATTCTTTCGGGAGTGCTACCTCGAAGATTCGGAGACAAAGCGCACGGTGATTTTGGGGTGGGCGTGTTGGATGAGGCATCGGAGGTTTTGCTTGACGAGTTGGTTGCCGATTATGACTTAACACCCGATTGGGACGCGTCGATTCTCATCACGTCGAAAGGCGTGTGTCCGCGAGAATGCAGCCATTGTGAGACTGCCGCGAGGGGAAAGGGCGTAACCAGGATCATCGCGAATTGGCGTATCCAACTGAATTCAAAGTTGCCACGAATCGAAGTGTGGGATAACACTCTAATGTTGACCCCAAGAGAACACTTGGTGCGTGTGGGGCAGGCTTTGAGTGCAACAGAGAAACCCGTCGATTTAGTTTGTGGACTCACGCCAAACGGAGTGGAAGAAGCCGAACTTCGTTGGCGGATCGGCCAACTGGCGTGGGTCAGGCTGGCGCCCGCGAGGCTTGAGTGCAACATGGAGGAGGAACTGCCCAGGTTCCATCGACTGCTCGCACATACACGCAGCATCTTCGGAGACAACACGAAATACCGCGCATTCGCGGTCGTCAACGGCGCGGAAGCACCGGCAAAAGCCAGCGAGCGAATTCAGCGTATGCGAGCCGAGGGTGTTGAAGTGGACATCGTGCCCTACACGCCACACTATTGGGAAGAGCGGGGGACTTATGCAAATCGTGAGAGCGGCTGGACGACCGACGACCTCGCCTCATTCCAGTAAAGCCGCCGCCCCGAATTTCCTGCAAGTACTCGTAACCCACAGGTCAGTCGACTTTGCGTCGTTCGCACTCTGGATCCGGCCACAAATGCGACAACTTGTTCTTCACACCTTCAGATCGTGAAGGTACGGAACGCTGGCCCTCATCATTTCCAGGTTCATTTCGACGAAATAGTTCTGTATGCCGCCCGTCTTCGCTGCAGTGAAGATTTTCTTCCAATCCAATGTGTCCTGTCCCACTGGCGTAATTTTCCTGGTTTTCGCGGACCAGCCCTGCACGTGCATGGAAATGAAGCGGCCGGGATATTTTGTAAGGTACTCGGCAGCGTCGAAGCCCTGGCTGATTGTGGAAACCTGAAACTGGAACTTGACCAGCTTAGGATCGAGTAGTTCCAGCAACACGTCATAGGTGCGTTTACCATCGACGGTCGAGCACTCGAAGTCTTCGTTGTGGAGACCCTGCTGGATACCAGCTTGGGCTGAGCGTTCCCCCATTTTGTTGTATTCGTCGGCTGCTCGCTTCACATCGTCCATGGTCGGGTTCTTTGAGCCGTCGAGGCTGGGCACGATCATCTGCGTCAGGCCAACATCTTTTGCCCACGTGATTCGCCCTTCCTGATTTTCTCGGAGCTCCTGGATGCCGAAGTGTGAACTCACACACGAGACGCCAGCATCGCTCAGAATTTTTCGAAGCTCGGTACCTGTGTATTTCGCGAGGCCAGCGAAGCCTGAATCGGCATAGCCCGCCGGAGAGCATAGCTCAATGGTCTGAAATCCAGCCTTGGCAAGCTGCTTGATCGTGCCGGGAAAGTCTTTAGCGATCATCTCCCTGACGGGCCAAGTCTGACATCCAATTGGCAAGCCCAGTGGATTAGCGCCGAGCTCCAGCGCGCCGGAGGAAAGAAGGCTGGCCGCGGCGGCACACTTCCCGGCAGTCTGAAGGAACTCTCTTCTCGATTGTGAAGTCGCGAACATTAACCCTCCTCACGTGTTAGGCCAAAAGCAATTGTCTTTCACTGAAGAACGCATTCTAAATTCTGACTTCTCCGAGTGCCTACAGTTCCCACCCCTTACGACGCTCAGGCTTGACCCACTTCTGCGCGACATCGGAGTTAACACTCAAGCCTGGACGATCCCAGGTCAGTTTCTGCCCCATGCGAGCCGCGACGTTTCCGAGAAGCAAGGTTTCGGTGACCAAGCCTTCGAATTCGAAGTTCCCTCCGGGCTTAACTCTGCTTCCTTTGCAGGCTTCCAGCCACTCCCGTTCATTGCCGGGCGATCGGGGCAGAGTCTTGGGCGGTGGTTGAAAGCTGTCCATCTTTGCCTGGGGAATGATCTTGGGGTTGCCGCCGTTGAATGTGCAGAGAATCTTGCCCAGGTCTCCGACGAAGAGAAGCCCTTCGTCCTCGTCTTCGCCCTCTCCCTTGAGAGGACGATTTTCTTCCAGTTCATCCGGCCGCGCCGGCTTCAGACCGCCGTCATACCAGGTGAATCTCACGGGCGGCATATCGCCTCGTGCAGGGAAGTTGAAGTGAATGATCGAGGCCAGTGGATACGTCTCTTCGTAGCGATCGCTGGAGCTTGCTTCCACGCTCACCGGCGCCTCCAGTTTCAAGACGCGGAAGATTGTATCGAAACTGTACGAGCCCATATCGCCCAAAGCGCCGCAACCAAAGTCCGCCCATCCGCGCCAAACAAAGGGAAGGTAGGCATGATTAAAGGACCGCTCCGAAGCCGGACCGAGCCAAAGATCCCAATCCAAACCGTCGGGTACAGGTTCCGCTTCTTTCGGGCGTTCGAGCCCTTGTGGCCAGAAAGGCCGGCTGGACCAGTTCATCACTTCCCGCACTGGGCCGATGGCGCCGCTCCAAATCCATT
>Ga0075425_100010192_pt1 | contig 10018 bp, 4 predicted proteins | sample SoiMethybrSBSTD4_FD_75300 | JGI IMG/M metagenome (GOLD analysis project Ga0075425, IMG submission 75300) | Bulk soil microbial communities from a Populus tree surrounding site in Tennessee, USA - Soil MetaG P. TD hybrid SBSTD4 | ecosystem: Environmental > Terrestrial > Soil > Tree plantation... | reverse complement strand
CGCCGAAACGCTCGAACCACGGGGTGAGATGGCGTGGATCGAGCGCTTCGCCGCCGAAGATCACGCATCGCAGCGGCAGAGGTTCCGCGCCGTCGCGGCAGGCGGCGGGGATCAACTGCCGGAACGCCGAAGGAGTCTGGTTGAGCACCGTGACCTCCTCGCGCCGAAGCAGGCCGAGGAACGCGTCGGGCGCGCGGCTCACCCAATAGGGAACCACCACCAGCCGGCCGCCGTAGAGGAGCGCGCCCCAGATCTCCCAGACGGAGAAGTCGAAGGCAAAGGAGTGAAAAAGCGTCCAGACGTCTCCCCCCCCAAAGCCGAACCAGGGCTCGGTCGAGGAGAAGAGCCGGGCCGCGTTGCGATGGGTGACGACCACCCCTTTGGGCCGGCCGGTGGAGCCCGAGGTATAGATGACGTAGAGCGGGTGATCGGCGCCGGCGCCGTCAGTAGACAGCGGGCGGGACGAGCGGCGGGCGATCACCTCGGCGTCGGCGTCCAGTAGCACCCTCTGAATTCCGGGCTCGATCGTGGCGGCCTGCTCCGCTCGGGTGACGACCACATGAGCGCAGGCGTCCGCGATCAGGAAAGCCAGGCGCTCGCGCGGGTAGTCGGGATCGAGCGGCACGTAGGCGCCGCCGGCCTTGACCACCGCCAGGATCGCCACCACCAGCTCCGGCGAGCGCGGCAGGCAGATCCCCACGCGCACCTCCGGAGCCGCGCCCAGAGCGCGCAGGTGGCGGGCCAAGCGGTTGGCGCGGCGGTCGAGCTCGCCATAGGTGAGGCTTTCGCTGTCCTCGCCGGAGACGGCCACCGCGTCCGGCTGCTTGGCGGCGACGACCTCGAAAAGGCGGTGCAGCGGCGTCGTAGTTCTCCCTCCTCTCCCTCTGGGAGAGGAGGGCCGGGGTGGTGAGGGCTCGGGGGCGACGCGGCCGCCCCACTCCGCCACCACCTGGTGCCGCGCGGCCTCGGACAGCAGCGGCAAAGCCGACAATGGCAGGGTCGGATCGGCCGCGGCGGCTCCTAGCAGCACCTCGAGCTGATCCAGGAAGCGCGCGGCCGTGGCGCCGTCGAAGAGGTCGCGGTTGACCTCCAGACCGGCGGCGATCCCTTCTTCGTCGCGGCCGAGGTTGAGGGAGAGGTCCAGCTTGGCAGTGCCGTTGTCGACCTCCTCCGGAGTCAGAGTGAGCCCGGGCAGAACGAGAGGTTCCCGAGGCGTGTTCTGCAGCACGATCAGGGCCTGCGCGAGGGGCTGGCGGGCCGGGTCGCGCCGCGTCCCCATCTCCTCCACCAGCCGCTCGAAGGGGAGATCCTGATGCCCGAAGGCGGCGAGCACGGTCTCCCGCATCCGCGCCAACAGCTCGCGGAACGGCGGATCGCCGGCGAGATCGGCGCGCAGGACCAGGGTATTGACGAAGAACCCGATCAGTCCTTCGAGCTCGGAGCGGCTGCGGCCGGCGACGGGAGCGGCGAGGCCGAAGTCCTCCTGGCCGGAGAGCCGTCCGAGCAAGGCGGCGAACCCCGCCGCCAGCAGCATGAACAGCGTGGCTCCGCCGTCGCCGGCCAGCCGTTCGAGATCCACAGCCAGGCGTGCGGGCAGCCGCCGGGTGCGATGCGCGCCACGGAAGCTCTCGACGGGCGGGCGCGCACGGTCGGTGGGAAGGGTCAGGGGAGGCAGGCCGTCCAGGCGTTCCCGCCAGTAGGCGAGCAGGCCGGCCAGCCGCTCGCCCGCCAGCTCGCGCCGCTGCCAGCGCGCATAGTCCGCGTATTGGAGGGTCGGCTCGGGCAACGGCGACGGCCGGCCGGCGGCGAAGGCGGCATAGAGCGCTCCGACCTCGCGCACCAGGACCGACCCGGACCAACCGTCCCCGGCGATGTGGTGGAGGTCGAAGGTGAGCCGGTGCGCGGTCCCGTCGAGCCGCGCCAGCAGGACGCGCAGCAGCGGCGGCCGGGTGAGGCCGAAGGGGAGGCCGGCCTCTTCGGCGGCGAGACGGCGTGCCTCCGCTTCGCGCCGCGGCGCCGGGAGCGCCGAGAGATCGGCCACCGGCAAGGGCAATGGCGAGGGTGGCGCCACCTCCTGAGTCGCCTCTCCGCGGCGCGTGACGATCGCCGTCCGCAATACCTCGTGCCGCCGCACCACCTCCGTCAAAGCCGCCGCCAGAGCGCCGACGTCCAGCGGGCCATCCATCCTGACCCCGAGAGGGATGTTGTAGGCCGGGCTCTCGGGCGCGAGCTGATGCAGGAACCACAGGCGCCGCTGTCCGAAGGAGAGCGGCAAGGGACCGTCGCGGTCGCCGCGGGCGATGGCCGAGGTATCCGCGAGCGGCTCCCCGGCCCCGCGGGCGATCATGGCGGCCAGCTCGGCGGGTGTCGCGGCCTCGAACACCACCCTCAGGGGAAGGTCCACCGCGAAGGCCTGGCGTATCCGCGCCGCCACGCGGGCGGCCAGCAGCGAGTGGCCTCCCAGCTCCCAGAAGCTGTCGTGCGCCCCCACCTGAGGAAGGCCGAGGACCTCCGCCCAGATCGCGGCCACGCGCTCGACCGCCTCTACCGCAGGGACCGCCAGAGCGGCCGGCGGTGCCGCATCGGAGACTTGAGTCGAGGCGGACCCCAGGATCTGACTCCGCTCGGCCGCGGAGAGAAACGGCAGCTCCCGCACCGGCAGGTCGGGATCGGCGACGGCGGCAGCCAGCAGATCCGTGAGCTGCCGCAGCAGCCGCGGCGCCGCCCCGGCAGCCGACAGCGCCTCGTCGATCTCCAGGTGGACGGCGAACGTGCCGTCCCAGGGCTCCACCTCCAGGGCCAGCTCGAACAGCGCCAGGCCCGTCTTCACCTCGACGGAGGTCACGGTCAGCTCATGGAACGAGGGCATCGTCCTCGGCGTGTTCTGGAAGGCGAGCAGGGTCTGCACGAGAGGATGACGGCCGGCCCGCCGCGCCGGGGCCAGCTCCTCCACCAGCCGCTCGAACGGGAGATCCTGATGGACGTACGCCTCGCCGACCGTGGTCCGCAGGCGTGCCAGCAGGCGACGCAAGCTCGGCTCTCCGCCCAGGTCGGTCCGCAGCACCAGGGTGTTCACGAAGAAGCCGATCAGGCCCTCCGTCTCCGTCCGGGTGCGGCCCGCGACGGGAGTGGCGAAAGCGACGTCGTCCTGCTCCACGAGGCGGCCGAGGAAGGCAGCGAAGACAGCGGCGAAGGCCATGAAGAGCGTCGCCTTCTCCCGCCTCGCCAACTCCCCGAGCCGTTCGAGCAGGCTTCGAGGCAGAACCTGGGACGCGCTCACCACGCAGGAAGCTCCCGAGGAGACCGCTACACGCGGCAGCTCCAAGGGTGGGAGATCCGCCAGGCGCCGCCGCCAGTACGCGAGATCCGCCGCGAGCTCTCCGGCGGCCAGGCGGCCCTGCTGCCAGGCCGCATAGTCGGCGTACTGGATGGGCAGCTCGGGAAGGGGCGACGGCAGACCGGCCGTGAGGGCGGCGTACAGCGCATCCATCTCGCTCACCACGACGGCGATCGACCAACCGTCCGCCGCCGCGTGGTGCAGGGTGAGGAGCAGCAGGTGAGAGCCGGGCGCGGTCCGCACGAGAAATGCGCGCAGCACCGGCGGCCGGGCGAGATCGAACGGGTGGAGCGGCTCGGCGGCGGCGAGCCGCAGGCCCTCGGGCTCGGCGAGCGGCGCGGGAAGAGCCGCCAGGTCGACGAGCGGCACCGGCAGCGGCGCGGGCGGCGTCACGACCGGCACCGGATCGCCGTCCGGCGCCTCGATTCCCGTGCGCAGGACCTCGTGCCGGCGCACCACCTCGGTCAGCACCGCGGCGAGGGCCCGGACGTCGAGCGGCCCGTCGAGCCGGAGCGCCGCCGGCAGGTTGGCGGCCGGGCTCTCCGGGTCCATCTGCTGCGCCAGCCACATCCGCCGCTGGCCGGAGGAGAGGGGCGCCGGACCGGTTCCCGCGCGCCGGGGAATGACGGTCCCGGTAACAGCGGCCTTCCGTTCGCGCAGCGCCTGGGCGAGGAGAGCTCTTTGCGCCGGCGAGAGCTTCTTCAGCTCCTCACGTTGGACGACATCGGTCATGTACGGACTTCAACCCGGGCTCTGGGGCTTCTCGGCGGATGTCGCGGGCGCCGGCGTCGCCGGTGCGGCCATAGGCGGCGCCAGATTCTGCGGCAGCTCATAAGGCAGCAGCGCCTGGATGTCGATCGCCGCCGACCAGGCATTCTGCAGGGCATCGAGCTCCGCATCCTGCATCTGGAGCAAGGCGCGCCGGGCGGCCAGGACCTGCGGGTAGGCAGCCAACATCTGCTGATGATTGTGGAGAGTCTCCGCGTAGGCGCGTTCCGCCTGTGCGAGGACGCCGCCCTGATAGGCCGCGAGATCCTGGACCGCCGCCTGGTAATACGAGTAGGTCTCGGAGAAGCCGACCTCCAGGGTGATGCGGACCTGCTCGGCGCGCAGGCGAGCCTGGGCCAACGCCGCTTCCGCCTCCGCGGCTCCCGTGCCTTGCGGAGCGCGGCGGGCTTCTGCCAAAGCCTTTTCCTTCTCGGCGACCTCGGCCTGGATCTCCCGCAGGGACGGGCTCTCGCGCAGGAGTCGCTGCCGCCATTCCATGGGATCGATCCTGGGCAGCGCGGCGATCTCGTCGCCATCCAGAGGACCCAGCTCCAGAGCCGGATCGGCGATGGTCGCCTTGAGAATCGTGCGCAGCTCCTCCAGCTCGGCCCGGGCGGAAGCGAGAGCGGACTCGAGCAGCTTCGCCTCGTTCTCTATAGCCAACCGGTCGGGACCGTCTGCGGCTCCGACGTTGAACAGTTGATCCGTGACCCCCACCGCCTCTCTCGCCACCCTGGCGAGGCGCTCCCGCGACTCCACCCGCCGCTGGTTGTGGAGGGTATGGAAGAACAGGGTGCGGAACTTCGTCGTCATGCGCTGCCGCTCCGCCATCAACTGAGTGCGCGTCCGCATCAACTTCTGCGCCAGGACTGCATCGGAGCCGGCCTTGGCGATCTGCGCGTCGATCGCCTGCAGAGCGGACTCAGTCGAGACCATCGCCGGATTGTGCTCCCGGGCCCGTTGCTCCAGATCCTCCAGGCGCATGGCGGGAGGCGAAGGGCTCTCCCCGGAGCCGGAGGTTTGGGCCGCCACGGCCGCGGGCAAGGCGACCGCGGCCAGGACGACGGCGAGGTGCAAGCTCCTCATCGCCCGCCTCCACGCGCGTCGTTCCGCTCTTGCCGCGCCTTGAGGGCTTGGATCTCGTCGTACTTCTCCTCAGGCAGGACCCGCAGCAGCGTCATCATCCCCATCATGCCGCCGGTCCAGTTCCGCCGCAGGCCATGGGTCTCCGGCTTGGCGACCGCGTCGTCCATCGCCATGAACATGTCCTGCGGATAACCGGGCTGCGGGGCCTCGCTCCCGTGATGATGGCCGGCGTGGCCGGCGGGCAGCGGCTCGCCCGAGGGTCCCACGGCATGAGAGATCGGCTGCTCGGCGCTCACGCCGGCCGTCCGCTGCGTCAGGGGACCGACCCTGGAAGCCATGGCGTTCATCATGTGGTGGGGCAGATGGCAGTGGATCATCCAGTCGCCGGGATTGTTGGCGATGAGCTCCACTGACCGCGCCTGGGCCACCCCGACGATCTCGGTGTTGCCGGGAGCCCACGCGGCTTCAGGGATGCGCCCGCCCTCCGTGCCGGTGACCACCCAGGTATGGCCGTGGAGATGGACGGGATGGTGATCCATGCCGAGATTGACGAAGCGCAGCCGCACCCGCTCGCCCACCTTGCAGAGCGCCGGCGTGGTGGCGGGAGCCGCCTTGCCGTTCATCGTCAGCCAGTTGAATTCCATCGCCAAGCTGTTGGGCGTCGGGTTGCCGGGCAACGTCGCCCAGCCTTGCAGCACCCACGCGAAGTCGCGGTCGGCGGCAGGCTCGTACGGCTTCCGGGGATGGATCAGAAAGAGCCCCACGAGCCCCATCATCTGCTGCATGGGCCGGTGGGAGTGGTAGAAGAAGGTACCGTGCTGATGCAGCTTGAACTCGTAGACGAACGTCCCCCCGGGCGGAATCAGGTCCTGGCTGATCCCTTCCGCGCCGTCCATTGCCATCGGCACTTCCAACCCGTGCCAGTGGAGGCTGGTGGGCTCGGGAAGCCGGTTCTCGACGACGAAGCGCACGCGGTCGCCCTCCGTCACCTCGATCGTGGGGCCCGGGGTCGAGCCGTTATAACCCCAGGTGTTGATCTCCTTCGCAGGGACGAACCGCGTCTTGACCACCTCAGGGGTGAGGCGGAACACCTTGACGCCGCCTTCCCAGATAAACGGCAGCTTGGGCAGGTCGGGGGTGGTGACAGGAACTGGCGGTCCGGGATCCGGGAGGCGGTCGGCGAGCGCCGGGGCGGCCGAGGCCGCCTTCCAGGCCGTCAGCCAACCCGCCGTCACCCCGAGCCCTAAACGAAAGAAATCACGGCGACTCTCGGCCATTCTGAACAGACTCCTGACTGCCGGGCGGAATCGACCGAGCGTGGCCGACCTCCAGGGCGACTCTCACAATGAGGTGCCCAGGCCACAGCCTTATGGGACACGGCGGGGAGCGGCGGACGGGGCGGGGCCTGCTTGCTGCTACAGCTCCTGCAACAACTGGCGCCGCTTCTCCTCGTACTCCTCGCGGGAGATCAGGCCGTCGTCGAGGAGGGCCTTGAGCTGGCGCATGCGCTCGGCGCCGGAGAGCGCGGCGGGAGCGGCGAAACCGGCGCCGCCGCCGGAGCGGTACTGCTCGACCGCGGCGGCGATGGCGCGCTTGAAGTCGAGCGGGTGGGAGATGTTGTGGAAGACCTCCACGCCGACGTCGCTCGCGGTGTCGATCTCGACGTCACCGAAGTTGAGGAGGCGGCCCCAGATCGACTGCCGGTGCTCGATGTTGTTGACCTTGTCGAGGCGGGAGTCCATCGACTGCTGGCTCAGAATGCCGGTCTTGCGGATCACCCGATGGTTGGTGAGGATGTACTCGTTGGCGCGGAGCACCAGGAGCTTCCAGCCGAGCACGATCCCCATCACCACGGCCACGGCGAGCGCCGTCAGGGCGCCGGGAGCGCTCTGCATGCCGAACCAGGCGAACGCCGCGACGGCGAGCACCAGCGCCAGCAAAGCCATCAGCGGCGCCAGGGTCAGGCGGGTGATGTGGGCGCGGTAGAGGATTTCCTCGCCGGGCTGGAGATGGTCCTGGAGGCTCATAGGCGGTGACGGGATGCTACCCCAACCCGCTCAGCGCTGGAAGGCATAGGAGATCTTGAAGAACAGGTCGCGGCTCGCCGGCTCGAGACGGTCCGCCTCGGAGAGGGCGCGCTCGTCGCCGTAGCCGAGGAAGAGCACGGTCTGCCAGTTGAGCTTGTAGGCGAAGAGGGCCGAGCCGGTGAAGCTCTCGTCCCGCTCCGGCACCGGGAAGGTATAGAGGGCCGGAGTGAAGTCATTGCGGATCCGCTGCCCGATCAGACGCAGGAAGGCGCGGGAGGTGAACGTATAGGTGGCCTTGAGGCGGGCCACCTCGGCGGTGAACAGCCGCTGGTCGCGCGGGCCGGAGCCGGTGGGCGAGACGTCGAGCCACCGCCGGTTGCCGTTGAGCTGCAGCTCCAGGTGATCGGTGGGCCGCAGGGTGGCCTGCAATCCCACCGTGGCTCCCCTGCCCGGCCGCGCGTTGTCGAAATCCACGTCGTCGCCGATGGTGAGGTCGAGGCCCACGCCGCCGAGCCATTGGGCGGGGCTCATCCGCACCGAGACCATGTAATGGTTGGAGTCGAAGAGGCGCTCCCCCACCCGGATCCTCTGACTCTGATACTCGACGCTGATGGAGCTGTACCAGAAGCCTTGCAGATTGAAGCCGGGATCGGCCTCCCTCAATACGAGATCGCCGTCGGTATTCCGGGTGTCACGGAATCGCAGGTAGGGTCGGATGCGGCGAAAGAGCCCCGCCTCGCGGTAGAACGACCTGCCGCCCTGGAAGTAGCCGTTGCGCACTCCCACCTGCGGCAAAAAGCCGAGATCGGCCCGGAACTCGTCGCCGATGTCGGTGTACTCGAGATACCAGTCCCAGGTCGGCGTCGCGTGATCCCAGTTGAGGTATGCGGCGTGCGCGTCGAGATCCTGGCCGTTCCACTCCGCGGCGAGATCCGGCCTGTCGGGCGTCCGCGTGTCGCCGAGCAGGAACTGTCCGCGGACCGAGTCCGTGTCCTTCGGCCGCCAGAGGAAGTCGGGACCGAAGACGCGGTTGTGCCCGCCGCCGCCCTCGATCTCCCGATCGGTCAACAGGAAGCTGACGAAGGAATTTCCGAAGTCGTGCCGCGCCCGGCCGATCGCCACCCGTGAGGAGAAGTCCTGGGGAGCCAGGCCCGAGAACTCGGGACCGGGCAGGATGACGCTGCCGCCGCCCCGGTCCTCGCCGACCAGGAGCGTGTAGAGGGTGCCCGCCGCTTCGCCCGTGGACCGCAACCCCCAGCGCGGCGAGGTGATCGTGCGGGTATAGACGGCCTGGATCGGCGTCGAAAACAGGTCCAATTGCTCCAGGAAGAAGGGCCGCTTCTCGGGAAAGAACAGGGCGAAGCGCTCGTTGGCCGTGATCTGCGCCACGTCGGACTCGATCTGCGAGAAGTCGGGGTTGATGGTGGCGTCGATCGCCGTATCGGCGTTGGGAATCCATTTGGCGTCGAGGCCACCCTCCCAGTCCGCTCCCTGATCGACGAGCCGGCTGCCGAGGGCGCCCTCGGGGCTCCGGTTCTGCCTGCCCGAGCCGTAGGGGGCGAGCACGACGTGATTGCCGGCCGGCAGGCCCGTCAGGCCGACGAGCTTTTGCTCGTGGCAGACGAAGCAGTTCGAGTTGCGCGGCAGCTTGCTGCTGAGAATCTGGTAGCGGAAGTCGCGCATGCGGTTGCGGTAAAGGAGGATTCCCCAGGTCTGGGGATCCGCGCGGTCGTAACGCAGCGACGAGAAAGGAATGCGGATCTCCAGCGTCCAGCCGTTGGGGCCGATGCGCGCCGCCGAGTCCCAATAGAAATCGGGGGAAGGATCCTCGCCGCTCGCGTCGCTGCTAATGGCGTCGAACTGAAGATTGCTGGGATTGACCAGGAACTCGAAGGCGGTCTTGCCGTCGTTGCGCGTATCGAGCATCACGCCGCCGTAGTCGGTGTAGCTCGCCAACTGGTCGCGATCGCCCAAGGGAGCGCGGATCCTCTTGGGATCGGGATCCGAGAGCTCGAAAGCGACGTAGAAGAACCGGTCGTCGTAGGTGAGCCAGGCGACGGTCTTCACGTTCGGCGTCACGTTGTCGCCGGGATTCGTCTCATAGAAGGTGTCGACGCGGGCGGCGCCGCTCCAGCCGGGATCGCCGAGCGCGCCGTCCACCTCGATCGGCCCGCTCGCGCGCGAGATGTGGATCTCCCCCGGCGGCGGCGCCGCAGGCTCCTGCGCGCCGGCGGCGGAGCCGGCGCCGGCCAGAACGATCAGGACGGAAACTCCCAGGGTACGCAGCATGATCTGATCTACGGACGCCACCGGCAAAGTGTTCCAGCCGGGGACGAAAAGGTACCACGGGAGCCCCTCGGGGCGGCTCCCGTGGCAAGGGAGGATCGTCGTCCAGCATAGGCGGCGCGAGAGGGCTCGGCGTTACAGCCTTGAGCCCCCTCTCTCCCGGCGGCCGGGGGGGAGGCCGGGAGAGAGGGGGTTGGGGGAGTGAGGGACCTGGCTCGCCGCTTGCACGATTCCAAACCTGCTTTGAGTGGCACCGCGCATCGCCTCCTCGTCGTCTCCAACCGCCTGCCCATCGTCCTCGAAAAGACGGCCGGCGGCTGGACCACCAAGCCCGGCTCCGGCGGCCTCGTCAACGCCCTGGCGCCGGTGCTCTCGCACCGCGGCGGTGTGTGGGTGGGCTGGCCGGGGATGCCCCTGGAACGCGGCGGCGCCTGGGAGGCCGTCCTGGCCGAAGGCTTTCGCGAGCGCGGCTACGACCTGGTGCCGGTGCTCCTCTCCGCGCAGGAGGTCAAGG
>Ga0075425_100010188_pt1 | contig 10021 bp, 12 predicted proteins | sample SoiMethybrSBSTD4_FD_75300 | JGI IMG/M metagenome (GOLD analysis project Ga0075425, IMG submission 75300) | Bulk soil microbial communities from a Populus tree surrounding site in Tennessee, USA - Soil MetaG P. TD hybrid SBSTD4 | ecosystem: Environmental > Terrestrial > Soil > Tree plantation... | reverse complement strand
GACGAAGATGTTCTCCGGCTTGATGTCCCGGTGAATGAGTCCCCGGGCATGCGCCTCGGCCAGCGAGTGGCATGCCTGCCGGAGGAGGTACACCGCGCGTTCCGGCGGAAGTGGACCGAAACGCTCCACGAGGGTTTCGAGGTCGAACCCCTTCAGAAGCTCCATCACGTAGTAGAAGCTGCCGTCCTCGGTCGTTCCGTAGTCATAGACGTCCACGGTGTGAGGGGACTGCAGCGCCGCGGTCGCGCGCGCCTCGCGCTGGAAGCGTCTTGTCAGGACGCGCCAGTTGAAGATCCGGTCGAAGCGAATCAGCTTGATCGCTGCCGGCCGCGCGAGCATCCGGTGGCTCGCCCTCCAAACCTCGCCCATCCCGCCGCTCCCGAGCAGCTCCTCGAGATGGTAGCTGCCGACGTCTCGCCCGTGGGCGGCCTCCTCGGCGAGCTCGTACATCTGGCGCGAGACGACGATGGCGATGGTGGTGCAAATGACCGTCGGCAAGACGATCAACGCGGCCACCATCATCCCGGGAGGGGGAACCCCCGCCGCGACGGCGATCGCAAGCGCAAAGGGGTCCATCAGCGCCGAAGTAACCGCCGCCACGAACGTCTTTCCTCGCGTGTTCGGAACGATCAGCGTGTAGGCGAGGACCCAAAGCGCGACCGGCGAAGAGCCGCCCCACTGCGCGATGCCCGAAAAGGAAATCGAGTAGAACGTCAGCCCGGCGAAGAGCGCCTGCAGGACTTCGTACACCAAACCCAGGTCGAGAAGCTTCTCGGTGGAGAGCTTGCCGCGGCCGGCAATGGCCGCCATCAGGAGCGAAAGCCCGAGGCCCCCCATCACTCCGAGACGCCATAGCGGGGCTCCCGGCGAGCGCGGAGGAAGCGGGGAGACCAGCTGATGGAAGACCGCGGTGATCACAATGGCACAGGCGGCCGACAACGCCAGGATGGCCAGACGCTGGCTTCCCGCGATGATCTGATCCGGCCGCAGCGCGCCGACGGCGCGCGGGCTGGAGCTCTGCGAGCCCGCTTCCGGCCGCGACGTGGCCTTGCGGATCCGACGGGTCATCGGCCGTCGCTCCCGAAGCGGTGCTCCGCCAGGCCTTCCCAGGGGCTCAATCGCCGAATACGCGGGTCGATCGTTCGCCCGAACCTCACGACCGCTTTCACGGAGAGCACGGCCAGCGCCTCCAGCTCGGCGGGCGACAGCGGGAGACCCGCCTCGTGCACGGCCGCCGCGGGATTCGAGAAGAAACGCGATCGGAATTCCTCGTCGGTGCAAAGTTTGCCGATCGTCCGTTCGACGCCCTGCTGACTCATGACCGCGCCATCCTTCCCGTCTGGGCCCGAGCCGGGTCATCGTGTGGCCGGCACCGCTCGGCCGGCTCGTCATCCTGGATCGGCGCGCGCCAGGCCTGCGTCGGAGCGGCCGGCGGCTCAAATTGGCCGCGGAAACGGCGAATCTTCCGAAGCCAATCCGGCTCGATCCCGTTGTCGGCCAATGTCTCGAGCACTCGAAGGGCGTTGCCGAGGTCGGTCCAGCCGGATGCGGCATCTCGGAGAACGAGAAGACGATGCGGCGCCCTCGTCAGCACGTCTCGCGAGAAGTCGACGGTGGTGGCGGTTCGATACGCGTCGTCGAGCTGCCGGCGAGCGAGCGCGCTGACGATCTTGGCCAGCGTCGCGGGCACGGTCGACGCCAGCAGTTCGAGGAATGCGTCGGCGTGTCCGACCGTGATGAAAGTGTTCCACAGGCCGCCCGTCTCCATAAGCTCGCGCGCCTTCTCGAGCCGCGGCTTTTCCCAGAAGCGGCGGACCGAGAACAACGGCGCATCTCCCGGTTTGGACATCGCGTCTCCCGTTTCGATCCACCCGTACTCGACCTCCGCTCCGCGGGGCTCGACGCCGACGAGGACGAGCCGCTCTGTGTGGCGTCGCGCCGCGGCGACGGCGGCTCTCACCGTCGTCCGGAAGGCCGCGTCGTCCTGGAAGAAGTGGTCGGAAGGGAAGACCGCGACGACGGCGTCCGGGTCGCGCCAGAGCACGCGGATGAGGCCGAGAATGATCGCGATGCCGGTCCCGCGGTTTTCGGGCTGCACCAGTACACGTTCTTCCTCGGCGTCGGCGAGGTGTTCCCGGTAGAACGGCTCGTGATCTTTCGTCACGACGAAGAGCGTCCGCTCGTCCGGGAAGATGGGACAGAGGCGCGCCCGCGTATGCTCGAGCAACGTGCGGCGACCGTAGATGCGGGAGAACTGCTTCGGCCGCGAGTCGCCGTCGACCCGGAGCGTCAGCGACCGCAACCGATCCCCGTTGCCGCCCGCGAGGATCAGGGCCCAAGCGCTCACGGGCCCTCCCTGGGTGCCCGCCTGCGCCGTCGACTGCAAATCTGTTTTGAGAAGCCCGGCTTCGTTCTGCATTTGCTCTCTCCATTCGAGCCTTCGCGGAGAGCAATCGATGGACCACGCACTCGAAATTCCGTAAGTGCATGGCTCCAGACGGGTTGAGTGCCGACACTCCGTTGCGGCGGTGTCGCGCGTTGCACGAATCCACGCAGGAATTGATCGATTCCGCGCAGAGCGGGTGAAATCGATCCGTGCGGGGCAACGAGCTCGAGGAGTTAAGACGCGAGGCCGAGCTTGCGCTATCCCCGCGCGGGACGCGTCATTCCCGATCGGAAACGCGCGTCGTCGAGCACCTTTCCCGCCCGCAGCACCTTGAACCTCAGCAGATCGCCGGCCGAGAGCCGCGCTAGCGCTGCCGCGATCATGTCCAGAGAATCGTCAGCGACCGCGATACCCTGCCCCTCGAGGATGACGTCCCCGCCGAGGACGACCGGCTCGCCCGCGATCGTGACCCGCGCAGAACCCGTGTGCAGCCCAAGCTGCGCACCGGGCGAGCCCTCGGCGATTCGCTCGACGAGATAACCCGCGGGTTGAGGCAGGTTCAGGACACCCGCCAGCTCACCGTAAAATAGCCGTCGATGCCGGTCCAGAACGCCTTCTGGTCGAGAAGGAGCTGTCGGGCAAGGTTCGACGGCGTAGCGAAGCCGAGCCTTTCGAAACCACCTGCTCCACTCGTCACGAGGGCCGAGACGATTCCGATGACCTCGCCCTGCATGTTGAACATCGGACCGCCGGAATTGCCCTGGTTCACCGCGGCGTCGGTCGAGAATACTAGCCGCGCCGTGAAATCCCTCCGCTCCACCCCCGAGATCACGCCGGGAGCAGCGCACTCTGTTGTGAGAGAGCAGCCGCCTCGGGTTCAGTGCTTCTTACGAGAAAGCTCCCCGAGTCGGGAAAGGAACAGCTTGAGGATCGGCGAGCTGTTCGATCTGTCGTAGCCGACCGCGAGCTCGATCGTCGGCGCCTCCCCTTCCAGCGGACGGCTGACGACAGACGAGGGCAGCAGGTTCTTCGCATATGCCGGCATCAACGCAAGCCCACGGGTGGACGCGACCAGGGACATGGCCATCGCCAAATTGTCCACCCCGTGATCCAGCTTGATGTCGAGCCCCGAGCGGCGCAGATAGTCCTCGGTTACGGCGCGCAGCACAGCCGCCTTGTTCGAACCGCCGATGAAAATCTCGCCGACGAGCTCACGCGGATGAATTGCTTGCTTGGCGGTGAGGCGATGGTCGCTCGGCATCAGGACGATGAGCGGCTCCCGGTCCACCACGTGGTAAGCGAGGTCGTAGCCCGGCTCCACGCGCAGGAAGGCCACGTCCAGCCGGCCGCGGGTGAGCGCTTCGGCGAGATCCGGCGAATAGCCGCTGGAGATCGTCACCTCGATGTTCTTCAGTTCGTCGTGCAGCAGATGCATCGCCTGCTGCAGCCAGTTCATCTCGTGCCCGGTCTGGAAGCCGATAGCGAAGGGTTTCCTTGCCGGTTGCGCCGCCCGGCGTGCCACCTCCACCGCGGCATCGACCTGCGTCAGCGCTAAGCGCGCGTGGTCGAGAAAGGCCTTGCCCGCGGCGGTCAACTCGACCCCGCGCGCGGTGCGGGTCAGCAGCTCAACCCCGACCTCGTGCTCCAGATCGCGGATCTGACGGCTGAGGGAAGGCTGCGCCGTGTGGAGCCTTTGCTCGGCAGCGACGGTCAGACTTCCCTCCTCGGCGACAGCGACGAAATAGCGGAGATGACGCAGTTCCATATTCACCCCCATGCCTGCGGGGTATGGGACAAACTTACAAAGTATTTGATTGCACCGTCAATTGAGACCCCTAATTCCCTTCGCAGAAGCGAAAGGAGTAGGCAATGGGCAAGCCAGTCGTTCTGATAACGGGAGCTCTCACAGGCATAGGTCGGGCCACCGCTGTGGCCTTCGCCAGGCACGGTGCCCGGCTCGTTGTTTCCGGCCGCCGGGAAGCGGAGGGCAAGGCTCTCGAAGCCGAGCTGCGCCGGTTGGGTACCGAAGCCGCATTCATCCAGGCCGACGTTCGCCGCGACGATGACATCCGAAATCTGGTCGACCAGACCGTCGCACGATTTGGACGTCTCGATGTCGCGGTAAACAACGCGGGTACCGAAGGCCACGTTGGACCGATCACGGAGCAGACCGCCGAAAGCTATGCCGAGACGTTCGACACGAATGTTCTCGGCGTGATCTTGAGCATGAAGCACGAAGTTCGCGTCATGCAAGGACAGGGCAACGGGAGCATCATTAACATCTCCTCGACCTACGGGCACGAGGGGGCGGCGGGCGCCTCCGTCTATGTCGGCAGCAAGCACGCTGTCGAGGGCATCACCAAGTCGGTGGCACTCGAGACCGCCAAGTCGGGAATCCGTGTGAACGTCGTGGCGCCTGGTCCCACGGACACTGGCATGTTGACCCGTTTTACGGGCACGCCGCAAAACAAAGCGGCTCTGGTGGCGACTGTCCCCATGGGTCGCCTTGGCCTCTCGGAGGAGCTTGCCAACGCGATCGTGTTCATCGCGTCCGACGAAGCTTCATTCATCACCGGTCACGTCCTCGACGTCGACGGCGGCAAAACCGCCAACTGATCCTTGGGGGTAGTCTTTACGAGGCCTGCCGGAGGGAATCTAATGACTCAGGGGTGAACCCATGAAACACGCAGGCTCCGAATCGCAAAATAAGGAGCTGGTCCTTGCCGCATTCGACACCCTGTTCAACAAGCGCAACTACGCGGCCGCCGAACGATTCTGGTCGCCCAACTACATCCAGCACAGCGCGCACATCCCACCGGGCCGCGAGGGGCTGTTCAACCTCATCCGGAGCCTCCCACCGACGCTGAAGTACGAGCACGGCCTGATCATGGCCGACGGCGACTTTGTCATCGTCCACGGCCGCTATTCGGGGCACGGGGCACCCGCAAACTGGATCGTCGCAGACATCGTTCGAATTCAGGATGGCGTCCTCGTCGAGCACTGGGACGTCATCCAGGACGAGGCGACTCAGGAACAATCCAAGAGCGGCCGGCCGATGTTCGGCGACTCGTTCCCCGTTTACCGCTGAGCCGGGCGCCGGGACGCACGCGCTCCGGACCGGGTCCGCGCCCAACCTCTTAACGATGTGGTGGTTACAGGGCCATACGCAACCCTCCCTGCAGATATCCTGCTACAAAGAATCCTTATGTAAGGATATCGCGTAGGTAGTTCGTGTACGCCGGCGCTCGCGAGAGTCGAGACGTTGGCGATTAAGGAGATGGCACATGCTTCGCAGATTGCTCCTCACGGACGACAACCCGGCGACGATCATCCTGAGGTTTGGACTCGGGGTTGTCTTTTTTGCCCACGGCGCACAGAAGATGCTGGGCTGGTTCGGCGGTCCCGGATTCGCTGGAACGATGGGCGCATTCACGACCTACATGCATATTCCTGCACCCCTGGCGTTTCTGGCGATCTGCGCCGAGTTTTTCGGCGGCCTCGGATTGCTTCTCGGTTTTCTCACCCGAATTGCTGCCGCCGGAATTACCGTGAACATGCTCGTCGCCGTGGCGATGATCCACCACAATTTTGGCTTCTTCGTGAACTGGACCGGAACCCAGAAGGGCGAGGGAATCGAGTATCACCTTCTGGTGATAGCCATGACCGCATTCCTCTTGATCCGTGGCGCGGGCGCGTTTTCACTCGATCGCTCGATCACGGCGTCCTCACCCGCCGCGCAGGCAGGCCTCCGCCACGCTTGAGCGTGAAGTCGCCGATCGACGCCCCTGGTCTCTGGCTCGTACTGCTGAGGTCTTTTCGTGCTCTCAACCACATTGCCGAGAGAAGCATCAGCGACTCGGGCCTGGGTCTCACGGATTTCGCGACGCTGGAGGCTCTGCTGCACAAAGGTCCGCTCACGATCGGCGAGATCCAGTCCAAGGTGCCGCTCGCGCTCGGCTCGATGACTGCCGTGGTGGACAGACTCGAGAGAAGGGGCCTGATTCTTCGAACGCCGTCGCCGGCCGACCGACGAGCCAGGGTGCTGAAGTTGAGTCCGAAAGGCAGAGCCGTGGTGGAGGACGCTTTCCGCCGCCACGCCGCGGATCTCGAATCGGCCATGGCGGTCCTGACGCAACGCGAGAAGCGGCAACTTCGAGCACTTCTGAAGAAACTGGGGCGATTCGCAGCCGCGACCGAGCCGAAGGCAACGGCCAAGGCAAAGTCGAGGAATACCCGATAACACTGGCCTTTTGAAACGCAGCCGTCCCGCAGGATGGCTGGAACAAACAGGTGACGTCCATGGCATCGAAATCACAAACGAGGAGAAGAGTCGCTGACTCCGGCCGATCCGCTCTCGAAGTTACAGAACGAGATCCGGTGCAGCCAGCGTCAGAGGAAGAAATCAGGGTCCGTGCGTACGAGGTCTTTCTGGAACGTGGAGCAGAGCCCGGCGATGAGCTGTCGGATTGGCTTCAGGCCGAACGAGAGCTAAAGAGGAGCCGGCCTTGAGCACGCTGATGGTTTCCCGCGCTTTGATGAGGTCTGAGCCATGACCGGCGATCGAACGATTCTCATCACCGGAGTGACAGGTCATCAGGGCGGCGCGGTCGCGCAGGCGCTGCGGGGCGCCGGGTTCCGTCTCCGCGGCCTGACGCGCAAGCCGGATGGCGAGCGGGCGGCGGCGCTGGCGCGCCACGGCGTCGACGTCGTCAAGGGCGACCTCGATGACGAGGCGACGCTGCGCCGTGCCTTGGTCGGCGCGTGGGGCGTCTTCGGCGTGCAGAACACGTCGGACGCGGGAGTCGAGCGGGAAGAGGCGCAGGGCAAGCGCCTTGCCACGCTCGCGCGCGAGGCCGGCGTCGAGCACTACGTCTACACATCCGTGGGATCGGCGCAGGAGCGGACCGGCATCCCGCACTTCGACAACAAGTGGCGCATCGAGGAAACCGTGCGCGGCCTCCGCTTCCCCTCGCATGTGATCCTGCGTCCCGTATTCTTCATGGAGAACCTGCTCGCGTCCTATAGTCTCCAGGGCTCCACGCTGGCCTGGGCGCTCGGCCCAGCCACGAAGCTCCAGATGATTGCGGTGGACGACATCGGCTGGTTCGGCGCGCGCGCGTTCACCAACGCCGCCGCCTTGAACCGCCGCGAGATCGATCTCGCCGGTGACATACGAACGATGCCCGAGGCGGCGGAGATCCTGACGGAGGCGCTGGGTCGGCCGATTGCGTTCGCGCAGACGCCCATCGAACAGGTCCGGCAGTACAGCAAGGAAATGGCACTGATGCTGGAATGGTTCGAGCGGGTCGGCTACAGCGCCGACATCGCCGGCCTGGAACGTGAGTTCGGCCGCGCGCTCACGAAGCTTCCCGACTGGGCACGGCGCCACGCTCGACCCAATGGGCACTGAAGGGGAGAACCCATGGTCAACCTTACGTCATACGGTCTGAGTGCCGCGCTGCTCCTGGGACAGTTGCGTGCGGGCGAGCAGCAGAAGGATGTCAAAGGCGGATTCGATGCCGACAGAAGTCAAGCCATGTCCTCCAGCATATCGACCTTGCTGACTCGCAATCTCAACGACGTCTTCGGCGAGAACGACCCGAAGCGTCGGCGCGCAGCCATCGACGAGATCTTCACTGATGACTGCGTGTTCTACGAACCGGGCGGCGGCGTCTACCGCGGCCGCGACGAGATTGATCGCGTCGCGGGCGCGCTCAGAGCAGCTCACCCGGACTTTGGATATCAGCCGATCGCCGATCCAGAGGAATTGGGCAATGGCGGCCGGATCAGATGGGTGGAGGGCCGGCCTGGCGAGGCGCCGGCTGTAGCCGGAACGGATTTCATCATTGCCCGGGACGGCCGGATTGCCGCCATCTATCTCTTTTTCGACAAGCGACCCTGAAAACCTCAAACGGCATGTTCTGAATTCTGAGGCGCCCGCGCCCGTGGCGCCCACTGGGCGGATTCAAGGAGAGCTCGCATGAAAGCAGTCAGACTTTCGGAATACGGTGGGCCGTTGGTGTTCGACGATGTACCGCCGCCAACGATCGCACGCGACGAGATCCTGGTGAGGATCAAGAGTACGGCCGTCAATCATCTGGATCTCGTTGAGGCTTCGGGAACGGCGAGACAGATGTTTCCGCTGAACCTGCCGTGGATACCTGGTCATGAGTTTTCGGGGGTCGTCGAACAGATTGGCAGTGACATTGCGGCCTGGACGCCCGGTGATGCCGTGTTCGGTAACTGCGGAGGGGGCGCGTACGCGGAGTATCTGGCTGTCAAGCCCGCGGCCATCGCAAGGAAACCATCCAACCTCTCCTTTGAGGAGGCGGCATCCGTACCGGTGGCCTCCCAAACTGCGTGGCAGGGAATCTTCACCCACGGTCACCTCGAAAAGGGACAAACGATCCTGATCCATGGTGGTGCCGGCGCTGTGGGCGCCTACGCGGTGCAATTGGCATCGCATGCCGGTGCCACTGTCATTGCCACGGCAAGCGGCGACGATGAAGCGTACCTCGACTCCATCGGAGCCAGCCGAGTCATCGATTATCGAGAGGCGCCGTTCGAGAAGGTTCTGCGAGAGAAGGTCGATGTGGTCTTCGACTTGGTCGGCGGCGATACACAGAAGCGGTCTTTCCTCGTCTTGAAGGAAGATGGCCATCTCGTCGCTGCCACGCAGCCCGTATCGGAGGAGGAGACCGCGAGGTACCGTGTGTCGGGCGCGATGATGCGGCTCGCGCCGTCAGCGGAGGGGCTCAGCAGAATCGCGCGACTGCTGGAAGAGGGGACGATACGAACAGATGTTGCGACCGTGTACGCGCTCCAAAATGCGGCCCAGGCCTGGAAGGACATCGCCGGGAACCTGTCGCACGGTAGGCCGGGAGCGGCAAGGCACAGGTCACACGGCAAGATCGTGCTTCGTGTGGCCTGAGCATCTCCCACTCACGGTGGGCGTATTGCAGACGGGTCGGCGGCCCCTCCGTTGTTTGACGAGCCAACGCTAGCAGCCATTTGGTTTAGTTAGGAGGATTCATTCATGAAGGCATCTTCATCCGAGCTGCTCATGCGAAACTTCAATGAGATCTTCATAGAGCTTGACCCCCTCAAGCGTGCCGCATTGCTCGCGGAGTCCTACACCGACGATTGCCTTTGGATTCATCCCGGCGGTCGCATTGTGGGCCGCGAGGGTATCAACGACGCGGCTACGGAGATTCGCAAACACTTCCGGGACTACCGCTACACGGTCACGAGTGAGATCCAGACCATGCACAATGTCGCGACGTGCCGGTGGGGAAGCGGGATGCCAGGTCAGCCGTTCCACTACACGGGGACGGACTTCCTCGAAGAGCGTGATGGTCGCGTGTCAAGGCTTTACACGTTCATTGACCAGAAGCTATTTCAGTCCTGAGTGAGGTATTTGGCGAAATCTTTCTGGCATGGTGAAGGTCGGTTTTCAGACATCGGGAGATCCAATAGTGAGCGACACATCGAATAGAGGAGTCCAGAGTCACTATGACTTCATCGTGGTGGTAGCTGGCGCGGCCGGTTCGGTACTTGCCGCGGAATTGTCCGCCTCCGGAGCGCAAGTCCTCGTCATCGAGTCGGGAGGACCCGACGACGCGCCGACCATCGCGA
>Ga0075425_100010187_pt1 | contig 10021 bp, 9 predicted proteins | sample SoiMethybrSBSTD4_FD_75300 | JGI IMG/M metagenome (GOLD analysis project Ga0075425, IMG submission 75300) | Bulk soil microbial communities from a Populus tree surrounding site in Tennessee, USA - Soil MetaG P. TD hybrid SBSTD4 | ecosystem: Environmental > Terrestrial > Soil > Tree plantation... | reverse complement strand
TGCGGGAAAACGACGGCGTTGAAGCTCGTCAATCGCCTGCTCGATCACGACTCGGGAGAGGTCCTCGTGTTCGGCCGCGACGTCCGGGGCGAGGACCCGATCGCGCTTCGCCGCCGGCTCGGGTACGTCATCCAGGAGGCGGGACTCTTTCCTCACTGGAGCGTGAGAAGGAACGTCGAGACCGTGCCGCGCCTGATCGGCTGGAAGGAAACCGAAAGACGTGCGCGGTCGGAAGAGCTGCTCGCCCTCGTCGGCCTTCCCGCGGCGGAGTTCGGGGAGCGGCGGCCGCGACAACTGTCCGGCGGGCAGCGGCAGCGGGTGGGGGTCGCGCGCGCTCTCGCCGCGGATCCCCCGGTCCTGCTGATGGACGAGCCTTTCGGCGCGCTGGATCCGATCGCACGGCGCTCGATGCAGAAGGAATTCCTCGACTGGAAGCGGAGACTGCGCAAGGCCGTGCTCCTGGTCACGCACGATCTGCGCGAAGCGTTCCGGCTCGGCGACCGCGTCGCGATCGTCGATCGCGGCCGCGCGCGTCAGACCGGCACGCCGCGGGAGATCCTCGCCGCGCCGGCGGACGACTTCGTGCGCGAGTTCGTTTCCGACGAGCTGCCGGGGGCGGCCCCCTGAGCGGCCTCCCCGCGTACTTCTGGGAACGGCGGGCGGAGATCGTCGCTCTGACGGGAGAGCACGTCGTCCTGGTGCTCGTCTCGACGGCGCTCGCCGTCTCCATCGGCGTTCCGCTCGGGGTCGCGCTCACGCGGCGCCCGCGCCTCGCACGTCCCGTCCTCGGCTTCGCGAACGTCGTCCAGACGATTCCGAGCCTCGCTCTGTTCGGGTTCTTGATCCCGATGCCGCTCATCGGCGGGATCGGCGCGCGCACCGCGATTGCCGCGCTCGTCGTCTACGCGCTCCTACCGATCCTTCGAAACACGCACGCCGGGATCTCCTCGGTGGACCCCGCGGTCATCGAGTCGGCGACCGGGCTCGGCATGACTCCGCGACAGCGCCTCCGGCTCGTCGAGCTGCCGCTCGCGCTGCCGGTCGTCCTCGCCGGAGTCCGGATCGCGACCGTCGTGTCGATCGGCCTCGCGACCATCGCAGCGGCAATCGGAGCGGGCGGGCTCGGGGTACTGATCTACCGCGGCGTCGCGGTCGTGGATCACCGGCTGATCCTCGCGGGAGCGGTTCCGGCCGCGCTGCTCGCTCTTGCGGCGGACGGCCTGCTGGGGTTCCTCGAGCGGCGGATCCGATGACGCGGGGCCACGTTGCCACATGCAGGGTCAGGTCTCCACTTGCCACATTGGGGGCCAGGTTGCCACATCCGCGTTAGCGTGGTTTCACAGAGCGCCTGAGAAACTCGCGCGCGACGTCTTCCGGCCGCCGCTTGTCTTTGTCGACCGCCGCGTTCATTTTTCGCATCGTCGCCGCGTCGATCGTTCCGGCGAGTGACTCGAAGAACGTCCGAACCTTCGGCCGCTTCCAGACGTCCGCGCCCAGCACGAACGCCGCCTCGTATGGCGGGAAGTATCGCCGGTCGTCCTCGAGCACGACTCCTCCGATCGCGTCGATCAGGCCGTCGGTCGAGTTGCCCGCCACGAGGTCCACTTTGCGGCTGGCGAGCGCCTGGTAGAGAAGTCCCAGGTCCATCTGCACGGGCCGTTGCGAGAAGCGCAAGCCGTATGTCTTCGCCAGCCCCGGGAAGCCGTCCTCGCGCTCGAGAAACTCGTATCCGAACCCCGGCCGGATCTCCGGGTGCGCCGCCAGGTCCGAGATCTTCGAGATGTGAAGGCGCGCCGCTTCGTCGCGGCGCATGACGAGCGCGAACGTATTCTCGAAACCGAGCGGCGGCGACCAGACGAGGTTCCAGCGTTTCCGGTATTCCTTCGCGACCTCGGCGCGGACGAGCTCGGGGTCCGAGACCGGTTTTCGGGCGAGGATCGCGGTGAACGCGGTCCCGGTGTACTCGGGATAGAGGCCGAGCTCGCCGGCCTTCAACGCCTGGTGGCAGACGAACGTGCCGCCCAGGTTCAGCCTGCGGTCGACGCGCACGCCGCGGGCCTCGAGACCCTGGGCGGCGATCTCGCCCAGGATGACCTGCTCGGAGAAGTTCTTCGACCCGATACGGAGCGGCCGCTCGCCTTCTCCTCGGCAGGCGCTCGCGAGCGCCAGGAGTACGGCGAGAGATCCGCGTTTCTTCACGTCTTACGACGAGGTACGCGGCAAAACCACCGGAGCGGGCGTGTGGCAACGTGGCCCCGGATGTGGCAAGTGGAGACCTGACCCTCAGTTCTCGATCAAACGGAACGTCGGAACGACCTCTCGGCCGAGCACGCTCCGCAGAACGGTCGCGTGAAGAACCTCGTCGGAGAGGATCCGGCCCGCCGACGCGGAGAGCGCGCGGTCCTGGAACTTGTCGACCACGGTCAGATACGCCCGCGCCGCGCCGACCTCCAGCTTGAACGCGAGCTCGAGCACATCTTTCTCGTTGCCGAGCGGGACCCCGAAGACGTACTCCTTCTTTGGCTCGACCGGGCTTCCGCCCTTGCGCTTGACCGCGTCGACGATCAGGTCGCGGTGGATCTCGTGGCTGCCCTGGAACGCGAGACCGACCTCTTTCGCTTTCGCGGAGAGGAGGCCGCTCTTTCCCGCGAGGCCGTATGCCCAGATCGCCTCGTGCTCGAGCGCGAGAGCCGTGTTCAAGAGCGTGATGTCGTCCCCGGCGGCGGCGCCCTCCTTGGGAGAGAGCGCAATCAGGGGCCGGCCGGCAGCGGCGAGACCGAGCGCGAGCCCGGTCCGGGCAGCGGCGCGAAAGAAGTCGCGGCGCGGTTGGTGAATCATTCGAGCCCTCCGGTTGAGACGTGAGACAAGAGCCTACTGCAAGGTCATAAGAAAATCCCCGGCCCGGCGCGTGGCCGGACCGGGGAGCGAAAAATCCGGAGTGCTACTGCGCGCCGAAGTGCGTGATCTGGGGCGCCGCGTCGTGACGGTGATCGAAGCCTGAGTGCGGCGTTGCGAGCCACGGGAACGCTGGGTTGAACGGCTTGTCCGGTCCGTCCACGCCGTCTCCGAGCTGGTTGTTCGGCGCGTGGTTGAACGCGGGAACGAGGACGCCCGCCAGGATTTGGAGCTCGATGTCCACCACGTCGTCGTACGGACGCCGTCCGTTGGGGAAGCCCGCGAGGTCGCCCCCCAGGACCCCCATGCGGTTCGCGAGCGACGGCGGCGTCGGGAAGACGGCGACGTTCAGTCGGAGCTGATCGGAGACGACCTCTCCGGGACGGCGCGTCAATCCGTCGACGCCGAGCACGACCGCGAGGAGATCCATGCGAGGCTCAGGCGGTGAATCGATGTTGAAAAGGGCCTTCAGGATCTTCGGAACTTCGGGTTGGAGAACCGAGGGCGCGAACTGCGCGTCGTCCTTCGGATAGGAGGCGTTGAAGAGATCCTTCTGGCCGAGCGGGATGACGACCTCGTTGACGAGCGGCACGCCGAGGCGCGACACCTGCACCCAGGCGCCGGAATCCGCCGGCTTCTGGCCGGTCGTCGAAAGGACCCGGTTCTGCAGCCGCCACGTCGAGGACCACATGCTGATGATCGAGTTCGGGTCGGAAGTCATCGTCGGCAGCGTGTGGTTCTTCGTGAGTTGAATGATCGGCACGGAAATCGCGATCGTGTGGGTGTTGAATCCGGCGAGGTCGTTCTTGCCCCCGCCCATGTTGCCGGGCAGCGTGCCGGGGCGGAAGTTGATCAGGTCGAAGATCATTCCGAGGTCCGCGTAGAAGCCGTCGGCGCGCGGTCCGGCGAAGACCTTCGTGTCCTGGTCGACGGTGTAGACCGTGCTCGCGATGTTCGAGCCCTTGCCGTAGCCGGCGCCGGCCGGGGTTCCCGTTGCGCCCGGGAACGACTTCGGCCCGACGTTGTTGGGCGCCTCGATCAGGTCTTGTCCGAGCACGGTGATCGAGGCCGCGCTCTGATTGGGGGAGGGACCCAGGATCTTCTCGACCTTGTACGTGTAATAGACGTTCAGGTTGGGGTCGGTCGGGGAGCCGACCGGGCCGGTGTTCTGGAGCCACGTATTCGGGTTGCGCACGTTGCGGTGGAAAGTGACGCGGTAGACGACGTCCTCGATCGCGTCCCCGTCCCAGTCCACGTTGAACTCGTAGCGGATGTCCTCGCCGAAATGCCAGAAGTTTGGTCCTCCGGCGGGCTCTTCCAGCGGGATCCAGTTGCCGATCATCACCACCCGCCCGCCGTCTAAGGGATCCAGGAAGAAATACACGTCCGTGTTGTCCGCCTCGGGATCCGCGCTGATGAGCGGCGCTTCGCGGTGGCTCGAGGCCCGGGCGGCCGGGGGAGCGAGCAGGGCGGCGAGAGAGAGAGCGAGCGCGGCCGCCCAGACCGCACCGCTCCGTGACAGACGCGAGGGCTTCTTCATCGGTTTCTTCCTCCTTCGTTACCTCGTGGTCGGATACGTTTCGCGGGCGCCGCTTGGATTTGCGATTTGCGCAAAAGGGTATCCTTCGACCCCTCGTTCGAGAAGGCGCGCGATGAATCTGCGAGCAGAGCCGGCGGACCGCGATCGGAGCGATCGTGTGCTCGTCGCCGCGATGGAAGCGCGGGACGCCGACGCGCTCGCGCGCCTCTACGACCGTCACGCCGCGAGACTCCTGGGAGTCGCCTGCCGGATCCTGGGAGAGAGCGGCGAAGCCGAGGAGGTCGTGCAGGAAGTCTTTCTCTACGCGTGGAAGGCGGCGTCCTCCTTCGACCCCTTCCGCGGCTCCGTTCTGTCCTGGTTGATCATGGCGACCCGCAGCCGCGCGATCGACCGGCTGAGGACGAGAAGACCCATGGTCGCGACCGACGCCGCGGGCCGGGATCCGCTGGCCCAGGTCCCGGCAGCGGACGACGTCGAAGCGGGTTCTGCGGCGCGGGAGTGGGAGATTCTCTGCCGCGCCGCGATCGCGGAGCTGCCCGCCGACCAGCGGCGCGCCCTCGAGCTCGCGTACTTCGACGGACTGACCCACCAGGAAATCGCGGCGAAGACATCGACGCCCCTGGGTACGGTCAAAACGCGGATCCGACTGGGTTTGATGAAACTTCGCGAACGCATGCGGCCGTACTGGGAAGAGAAAGATGCATAGCGAGAGGCACGAAGAGCTCGTCTCCCTCGCGGCGCTCGGTCTCCCTCTGGAGGACGACGCGGCCGAGTACGCCCGGTTAGTCGAGGAGCGCTGCCCCGCCTGCGAGGCCCTTCTGCCCGAGCTGCGTCTCGCCGCATCGAGCCTCGCGGCGGCCGTGCCTCCGCGGCGGCCGCGTCCTTCTCTGCGGGATGAACTTCTCGCGTCGCTCGGTCCCGCGCGGCGTCCGGAGTCGCGCCCGTCCCGATCCGCCGCCTGGACGTTTGCCGCTGTCGCGGCGGTCCTTTTCGTGATGATCGGGCTTGACGACGCGCGCCTGCGCCGCCAGCGCGAAGAGCTTCGCGCGCACAACTCTCAACTCGCCCAGGCCGTCGAGACCGGCCGATCGGAGCTCGCACGGCGCGATCTTCGAGCGCGGGTGCTCGAGAGCGATGACGTGCGCCTGCTGTTCCTGGGCGGGAAGGGACCGCAACCGAATGCGCGGGCGAAAGTCTTCTGGAGCGAAAGAGCGAAGCGCGGAGTCCTGGTCGCCGGCAACCTCGCGCCTCTCCCGGCCGACCGGCAGTATCAGCTCTGGGTCTTCGTCGACGGAAAGCCCGTGGACGCGGGCGTCTTCGACGCGGATCCGTCCGGCCGCGCGCTCTTCGAGTCGAAGGACCTGGCGGCAATCCGGACGGCCGAGAATTTCGCGGTCACCGTGGAGCCCCGGGGGGGTCTGCCGCAGCCGTCCGGTCCGATCGTGCTCGTCGGGACGCCGTCGGGGTAACTACCCCTCAAAAACAACGCCGCTCCGATTTCTCGGAGCGGCGTGTTCGAGTCGGTCCAGCCAGTTTGTGCGAAAGGCGCGGTCCGACATCCAGGAGTATGAGCAAATCCGGTGCCCGGATTCACCGGAGCGCCGGAGGGACCTCTTTCGGCGAAAAACCGAGGAATTCCGCGGCCGTGCGAGCCTCGGAGTGCCGGGCGGATCCCCGGAATGTTACGTAGGGTTACAGGTGCTCTTCAAAAAAACGGACGATCGCCTGGTTCCGGAAGGTAAGTGAGTCGGTCCCCCGGAAGCCGTGCTTTTCTCTCGGCTGGATCTGGAGCTCGTACGGCTTTCGCGCCCGGGCGAGCGCGTCAACGAACGCGAGCGTGTTCTGGAGATGGACGTTGTCGTCCGACGCGCCGTGGATGAGAAGGAGCGGCGCCCGGATCTCCCCGGCTTTCGACAGCGGCGCCGAGCGCTCGTAGCCGTCGGGGTTCTCCGCCGGCGTGCGCATGTAACGTTCCGTGTAGATCGTGTCGTAGAACTTCCAGTGGGTCACCGGAGCGCCGGCGATCCCGCACTTCCAGACGTCGGGGGCGTTCGTGAGCGCGAAGAGCGTCATGTACCCGCCGTACGACCAGCCCCAGACCCCGATCCGCCCTCCGTCCACGTAGGGAAGTGTTTTCAGGTAGCGGACTCCCGCGAGCTGGTCGGCGAGTTCGCGGCGGCCCATGCCGCGGAAGAGCGGCGCCTCCCAGGCGTGCCCGCGTCCGGCCGCGCCGCGGTTGTCGAGGCTCCATACGAGAAACCCCCGGCTCGCGAGCAGATGATCGAGGACCGTCGTCGCTCCCCACGCGTCGCGGACGACCTGCGAGTGCGGGCCGCCGTAGACGAAAACGACGACAGGATATTTTCGCGACGGATCGAAGTCCGCCGGCTTGACGAGCCGCGCTTCCAGGCGCGCGCCGTCTTCCGCGCGCACGTTCGCTTCTTCCGTCGTCGCGAGCTCGAACTCGTCGAGGCGGCTTTCCGGCCGGTCCACGGCGCGGATCTCCCGGCCCGCGGGGTCCCTGAGCGAGAGCACCGGAGGCTGCGTGACGGTCGAGAAGGTATCGAGGAGGAAGCGGCCGTCCGGAGAAAGCTCGGGGGAGTGCTGCCCGCGCGACGAAGTCAGCCTCGAAAAGCCGCTTCCGTCGAGAGACACGCGGTAAATCTGCCGGCGGCGCACGTTCTCTTCGGTCGCCGTGAAGTAGACGAGCGAACGACCCTCGTCCACACCGGCGATCTTGTCCACGAGCCAGTCCCCTCGGGTGATCGGCTTCGGCTCACCGCCCGCGCCCCTGCCGACGAAGAGGTGCGCGTATCCGGTGCGCTCCGACTTCCAGACGTAGCGGCCGTCGCGGAGGAAACGGGGCGGATCGGCGACGTTCACCCAGTCGGGAGCCTGCTCGACGAAGAGCGTCTTCGAGGTCCCCGCGGCGGGAGTGAAGAGGCGAACTTCCTCGCGGTTCTGCGCGCGATTCAAAACGCGGTAGCACACCGATCTCGAATCGGTCGTCCACGAAAAAGCGGGAACGACGTAACCGTCGCCGTCGGGCCGGACGGCGCCTCGCTCGACTCCATCCACGCCGACGACGTGAAACGAAGCCACCGGATTCTTCTGGCCGGCCTTGGGATAGGGCTGCCACTCAACGGTCGCGGGAACGGCCAGATAGTTCACGAGCGGATACCGGGCGATCGGCGCGTCGTCCAGGCGGATGTAAGCGATCGAGCGGCCGTCGGGCGACCACTCGTAGCCGCGGCCGTCACGGCTCGCGAGCTCCTCTTCGTACACCCAGTCCAGCCGGCCGTTGAAAATCTGCTCGCCGCCGTCTCGCGTCAACCGGGTCTCCCGTCGGCCGTCGAGCTCGATCGCGAAGAGATCGTTTTTTCGGACGAACGCGATTCGCCTGCCGTCCGGAGAGAACGACGGAAACTCTTCCTTGTCCCGATCGCTCGTCAACCGCTCGAGGCGGTTCGCGACGGTGTCGTAGAGCCAGAGGTCGTCGCCGCCGGTGACGAGGACGGCGCGTCCGTCCGGCGACCAGCGGTAGCCTTCGAGCGAAGCCGTCTCTCGCTTTCCTTTTTTTTCGGGCGCCGGCTCCTGGGGAAGCGCCAGGGCCGGGGTCGAGACCACCATCTTCTTCTTTCCGGTGGCGGTTTCCTCGAGCCACAGCTCCGAGACCTCGGTGTCGCCCGACCCTTTCCGGACGACATACGAGAACTGCGATCCGTCGGCGAGCCACGTGACTCCGCTGGCTGGACGGCCGGCCAGAGGAGGCTCGGCGACGGTGTCTTCGATCGACAGCTTTCGCTTCTCCGCGAGGCCGGGCGCGGGGACGAGGAAAAGGATCGCTGCCGCGAAACCGGCGGCGACGCGGAGAGCGGCTCTCGAAGACACTTACTCGAGCCGCTTGATGACGTGCCAGCCGTATGGGCTCTTCATCGGGTCGTACTCGGCGATGCCGATCTCGCCCGGAGCGAGCGAAAAACCGACCTCGCCGAAAGCGGGGACCATCCGGTCGCGCGAGAACTCTCCTTCGCCGGGAGTGACGCCGGAGTTCGCGAGCCCGTAGATGCCGGGAGCGCGGTCGTCGGTGTAGGTCCGCACCAGGGAATCGAAGTCCTCCCCCTTTTTCGCGCGCTCGAGGATCTGATGCGCCAGCGCGCGCGCCTCGTCCTGCGTGCGCGTGATGTTCTTGCCCGGGACCTTTCCCGAAAAAGAAATGAGGATGTGCTGGAGCTTGATGTGCTCGGCGGCCGGAGCCGGCGGCCGAGCCGGAACGGGAGTCGAACCGGCCGCGGCGGCGACGCTCGGAGAGGAGCTCGCGGGAGCGGCAGTCGAAGCGGGGCTCTTGCACGCGACCGTGGTCAGAAGAAGTCCCAGGGCCGCGGCGGCCGCCGCGGCAGAGCGGTTCGTTCTCATCGGCACCTCCGCGGGGATTCTATTCGTGCGTGCACAATAGGTCGGTGACTGCTCTCCTTCTCACGCTCTTCCTCGCGCGCCCCGCTCGTCCGCCCGTCGCGGCGAGCACGCCGCGGCCGCGCGTCGCCAACGTGCCGGCGGCGCTCGGCCTCGCGGTCAATCTTCCCGAGTCCGCCTCGGTCGCGGAGCGACAGAAAGCGCTCGAGCAGGTCCGGCGCGCCGGCGCCTCGCTCTTCTCCCTCGAGGTCTCGTGGCCGGCCGCCGAGCCGCGGCCGCGCCGCTACGAGGTCGCCTCGGTCACGCGGACCGCACGGTTGCTTCGTCAGTCGGGAGCGGTGCTTCATCTCGACCTGCCAATCGTCAACGGCCGCGCGCGGGAGGTTCCGGCCGATCTCGCCGCGCTCTCCTTCGACGATCCGAAGCTCGCCGTCCGCCTCGGGAAGCTCTTGGACGCTCTCGGCCCGGCCCTCGCCGACTTCTCGACGATGTCGCTCGGCAACGAGGCGGACTCGTATTTCGCGGACAAGCCCGACGAGCTCCGGAAGTTCCTGCGCCTTTTCGACGGCGCCGTCGACTTTCTGGGGAAGAAGGCTCCCCGCCTCCGGGTGGGGGTCACGACTGCCGCACCCACCGACACGCGCGCGCCCCTCGTCGAAGCGGAGCTGCATCGAAAGAGCCCGGCGCTCTTCTACGTCTACGCCCCGTTCTCGCGCGCCGCGCCGTTCCTCCACCGGCCTCCGGAAACGATCGATCGCGACTGGAACGCGATCCTCGCGGCCGCCGGGGGCCGCCCGGTGGGGTTCACCGAAGTGAGCTTCTCCTCCGCGCCCGAAAACGGCTCGACGCCGGAAAAGCAGGCGGACTTCGTTCGGCGGATGCGGCGGCTCGCCGCGGAGACCGAGCGGTCGCGCCTGCTCTTCGCGCGATACGTTCCGTGGCGCGATCCGGATCCACCGACCGTTGATCACCAAAGGTTGCACCCTCTGCCCTTGGGAGAGAGGCCCGGGGTTGAGGGTCCCGGAGGTGAGGCGCGCCGCGCGGCGTTCTTCGCCAATCGCGGTCTCGTCAAGGCCGACGGAAGACCGAAGCCGGCGTGGCGCGAGTGGACGAAAGCGGCGGCGGCCATCCCGTAGAATCGCCTCCCATGCCGCGGCCGCCTCTCACGCTCGA
>Ga0075425_100010185_pt1 | contig 10022 bp, 2 predicted proteins | sample SoiMethybrSBSTD4_FD_75300 | JGI IMG/M metagenome (GOLD analysis project Ga0075425, IMG submission 75300) | Bulk soil microbial communities from a Populus tree surrounding site in Tennessee, USA - Soil MetaG P. TD hybrid SBSTD4 | ecosystem: Environmental > Terrestrial > Soil > Tree plantation... | reverse complement strand
TCTGAACGGCCAATTAAATGTCCAACTTACCAACGCGCAAGTTCCTAAAATTGCCATTATCTTTAGTGGTGGTGGCTATCGTGCAATGTTCTACACCATCGGGTTTTTAGTTGGTCTGCAAAAAACCGGCCTTTTGGATGATATTACCTGGATGGTAGGACTATCCGGTTCTACGTGGGCAATTGGCAATATCATGGCGCATGCGGCGCAAGCGCATCAAGGCGCACAAACATTCTCATTATCTGGATTTAAAAACGATCTTTTTAGCACCATTGCCAATAAAGGACTCGGCGAGGTGACGCAAGCAGAAGCTGAACTTATGTCTGATGAACTATTATTACGCACGGTCAGTGGCCAACCATTAACGCTCGTCAATATTTATGGTGCATTACTTGCAAATCGATTACTTGCCTCATTTGGTAACAAACGACATCAAGTCTATTTATCAGAACAGGCACCGCTTATTGAAACGGGCTCATGGCCTATCCCACTCTATACTGCCGTTCGTGGTGATAATGATTTAACCCCAGAACAATTAATGTGGTATACCTTTAGTCCGTGGGAAATAGGAAGTCACTGGCTTAATGCATACTCTCCTACCTGGGGATTTGGCAGAGTGTTTAAAAATGGTTCTTCCGTTGATGCTGATCCAGAAAAAGGTTTAGGATTTCTATTTGGTACTTTTGGATCTGCATTTTCTGCAACCGTTCAAGATATTTATCAAAATTTTGCATCAAAAATTAGTTCCCCTATTGTGCGAACGGTCGTTGAGACTATTGTCATACGCCCGGCCGGTCAAAAACGTCTCACATGGGCTGAAGTTGATAATTTTACGCGCGGTATGCCAGCAAGTCCTATTTCTCCGGTATCAGGAATGCGCATGGTCGATGCTGGTCTTGCATTTAATGTACCATATCCTGCTGTCAGTGGTAAAAGTGTCGGCAGATATCCTGATATTATCATTATTGTCGATGCTTCTTATTATATTGCAGGAGCACCGGAACTTAAAAAAGCAGAAGCGTACGCACGACGCAACGACCTGCAATTCCCGCGCATTGATTACACGAATATTGATAAAAAAGGGATGAGTGTCTTTAAAGAAAATGATCCATCGATTCCAGTAGTTATTTACTTGCCGCGTACGAATGATAAAACGTGGTGGCCTTCTTTATCACAATCGGATATGCAAACATTATCCTCATACATTGAAGGTTTTGATATCGATAAATGCGTGCTCGCCAGCTTCTGCGATACTTCGAATTTTAATTATTCACGCGCGCAAATGGAACAAGTTGCTGCCTTAGGGGAATTTAATGCTCGCGTTGCCAGCAAACCAATTCTGCAAGAAATTGCTCAAGTTGTTGCACGCAAAGGAGCTATCGTACCGGCCAAATAATTGTTACTATGACTAACAGCTGATTTCTTAAAAGGAATTAGCATGTTATTTATTTATAATAGAAAAACCAATCATCAATTATCCCTTTAAATACCATATTTTATTGGTGCATTAAATACAACGGGGTATGCTATTCCATATCATTGGTGTTTTGCATAAAGAGCATGATTATGAAATTTAGTATGTACCTTATTTTTATCACTCCATTTTTAGTTATTAATAGCATGGAAAAAAAACCGAATCTTTCAGAACAACCTGACACCGTAAAAAAAGCGTTACAATTCAATTTTAAATGCAATAATGAGAATACATTTAGCGAAATAGTAGAAGATATTAAGCAATTAAATCCCGCGCAAAAACAAGCTCTTTTTTCTAAGGCCCAACTGCTACCTTTTACAAAAAATATTGCTATCTCTTCTTCCAAAGAAACAAATCAGTAGTTGCTCTATCAATTAAGATAAGGCGTTTTAACCGGCGCCTTTTTTTATGTCCTCAAGTACTACTTGCATCTACAACAATCTCCCTCGTATGATGACAACGAAATTCTTTTAATAAAATGAGGAGTAGTATGAATCACCAAATACTATGGTGTGTATTAGTTATAGCTATTGAATCATATGCTATACAATATCCCTATAGAAAAAAAATGGGCAGTCCCGCAGATGTACAAGAACATAAAACCATTCAACAAGAGTTTCTGCGGTTACAGCGACAAGCAGGCATCAAAACAATGCCTGAAGTTATCAACATGCAGCGTAGAATGCGGGCAGGAAATCCATTAGCAACTCAAGCACAATTTAATCAATTACGTACCGAACTCAATCAATTATTTAACCAACCAACCCTTAATTTTGGACAAATACAGCAAAAAATTAATAAACTACGCTCCCTTAATCCCGGTCGTTGGCCATTTCCACGTGATTATGAAGTTTTATTAAGAGCACGTACGGTTACAACAGCTCCTGTCGCTTCAGTCACACCTGCAGTAATGCCAACCGCTGCCGAACAATCAGAAAAAATTCAACAAGATTTTAAGGCATTAAAAGAACAATTGGGATTAAGCACTTCCGCTGATCAGATGACTAAAGTGTACCCATCTCCTGCATTACCCGGCTCACAACAACAATTGAATTTAGTGCGCATGGAACTAAATCGTATGCTCTCAAAACCAGCATTAGATGATTATGATATGGTTAAAATAAAACAAAGAATTGATGAATTGGCATCATTAAATCCACCGCGATTTCCACGTGCACAGGATTATCAAGAGGTTTTTGAATTGCGACAATAAATTATTGCTGCATTATAATATGTTTAAAAAAAGGTGCTTTAAATGCACCTTTTTTAATCTGTTTTTAAAATAGTTTAATACAAGAGTTTTATTGCTAGACCTTGACAAGTTCATCCTTACTGAACAAACATAAGTTTAGATTTTGTTTATGTAAAAAAGGATGTGTCAATGTACACGCTTATAATATCATTCCTATTTCTTATATTATTTCCTGTCGCAAATACTAACACCATTACCCAAGCTGAAGTTGATTTTTATAATCTTTTGCAAGTAAGAGATCTAGAAGTTTTTAATAATGTACGCATCCATGGCAATCTTTTTGTTAATGGCGTTATTACCAGTAGTGGCATCAGCGGCGGTAGTGGTAGCGGCAATGTAAGTCCACAACCTCCAACAACGGTTAATGCCGTTGCTCGTTTTGCAAACACTTCCGGAACGCTTATAAAAAATTCAAGTGTGCTTGTAGATGATGCTGGCAATGTAACGCTCAATGGTATCACTAAAAGTGGTAACACTGTCAGTTGGCCATCTACGGTTGGTGCAGCTGGTACAGTGCTTACCAGTGATGGCGCCGGCAATTTAATTTATAGTAGTCCTGCGGGTGCCGGCAACGTATCAACCGCGTTATTCTTTACTAACAATAATCGACTTGTAACGACCGACACCCCCAATGGTGCAACCAATATAAAAGAAACTGGTATAACGCTCGATAACAGTAACAATATCAGCGGCGCTAATACGGTAACTGCTACTACTTTTGTTGGTAATTTAACTGGTAATGCAACAAGTACTACAAACTTTTCTGGTTCACTTGCCGGTGATGTATCAGGAACGCAAGGCGCTACGGTTGTTAATTTTGTCGGCGGACAAAGTGCCGCTAACGTTGCATCAGCCACTATACTTGCTAATGCGGCGACTAATGCTAACACACCAAATGCTATTGTAAGGCGCGATGCATCAGGCAATTTTATTGCTGGCACTATCACTGCTAATTTAATCGGTAATGTCACTGGTAATTTATCTGGTAATGCTACTACTGCTACCAGCGCAACAACTGCAACTAATTTTAGTGGCTCATTAGCAGGTGATGTGATTGGCACACAGGGAGCTACGGTAGTTAGTACCGTCGGTGGACAAACAGCAGCAAATGTTGCTTCAGCTACCACTCTTGCTAATGCTGCTACCAGTAACAATACACCAAGTACTATTGTCAGACGCGATGGTTCAGGAAATTTTAGCGCCGGTACTATTACTGCCAATTTGAATGGTAATGCAACAACTGCTACCAGTGCTACAACTGCGACAACAGCTACTAATTTCACCGGATCTCTTGTAGGTGATGTCACCGGCACCCAAGGGGCTACGGTAGTCAGTCTTGTTGGTGGGCAAACAGCAGCTAACGTTGCATCTGCCACGGTACTTGCTAATGCTGCTACCAGTGCCAATACTGCGAATGCTATCGTCAGACGTGACGCTTCGGGCAATTTCAGCGCTGGTACTATCACTGCTGCATTAAATGGTAATGCCAATACTGCCACCACTGCCGGCAGTGCAACAAACTTTACCGGATCACTTTTAGGTGATGTCACCGGTACACAAGGAGCTACCGTCGTGAGTTTAGTTGGGGGACAATCAGCGGCTAATGTCGCTTCTGCTACCATTGCTGCCAATGCCGCTACTAATGCCAACACACCAAACACTATTGTCAAACGTGATGGATCAGGAAACTTTATTGCCGGTACTATCTCAGCTGATCTTATTGGTAATGTAACGGGCAATTTATTTGGAAATGCAACTACGGCAACCAGCGCAACAACCGCTACTAATTTTACCGGATCATTGGTGGGTGATGTTACTGGTACGCAAGGTGCAACCGTTGTTAGTACCGTTGGTGGTCAAACAGCAGCTAACGTCGCATCTGCCACTATCCTTGCCAATGCCGCAACCAGTGCCGATACACCCAGCACGATCGTCAGACGCGATGGATCGGGCAACTTCAGCGCAAGCACTATCACTGCTGATACCGGTTTTGTTGGCGATGTGACGGGCAACTTATTTGGTAACGCGACAACTGCTACCAGTGCTACAACTGCCACAACGGCGACTAATTTCACTGGATCGCTTGCGGGGGATGTTACCGGCACCCAAGGTGCTACAGTCGTCAGTCTTGTCGGTGGTCAAACAGCTGCCAATGTTGCATCTGCTACCATTGCTGCTAATGCTGCTACCAGTAACAATACGGCAAACACGATTGTTAAACGTGATGCGTTGGGAAACTTTATTACCAATATGATTACTCTCAGTGGTGTCGTAACCAATGGTACTGATGCAGCCACAAAAGATTATGTTGATAATGCCGTAGCAACCGGATTTACGGTGCATGATCCTGCCGTAGTGGTAAGCACTACCAATGTGGCATTAAGTGGCTTGCAAACGATTGATGGCGTAACATTAGTCAATAATGACCGCGTACTGTTAGTTAATCAAACGGATCCAGTAGAAAATGGACTGTGGGTTGCGCACGCCGGTGCTTGGACTCGCCCGGTTGATTTTAACACGGGTGATACGGCAGGTACTGCTTATGTATTAATTACCTCTGGAACGACTGAGGGTGGTTCCAGTTGGGTATGTAATACACCAAATGCTATTATTGATACTGATCCAATTTTCTTTGCACAATTTTCTACCCCGAGCCAAATTACCGGGGCAAATGTTGGTGCTGGTACGGGCCAAATATTTAGAGATAAAACAGGCATTACCCTCAACTTTAAAACTTTAGCTGCCGGTCCACATATTTCTATTACTAACAATGCTAATGATGTCACCTTAGCAACTGATGCGACCAGTGCTAATACACCTAATACCATTGTCTCGCGTGATGGCAGCGGAACTTTTGCCGGTAGTCTAACCGGTGCCGCATCACTCAACGTGCTTAAAGCTGGTGATACGATGACCGGCACTTTAAATATGGCTACTCAAAATGAAGTGCGCTTTCAAGATGCTGCCGGTGGGGAATATGTGGGACTTCATGCTCCTGCAACAGTTAATACTAGTTACACTATTAGCCTACCCTCAGATGCACCAACGGTAGGAGAAGTTCTGCAAGCTACGTCACCTTCAGCAACTACCTGGGCAACTATTGGCGGATCACCAACGGTTGCTAAAACGTATTATGTCGCCCTCAATGGCAGTGATAGTAATGATGGTTCATTTAATAGTCCATTTTTAACTATTAGTCATGCCGTGAATGTTGCAAATGGCGTTGCAAGCGCAAGTAATCCTATTCTTATTAGCGTTGGCGCTGGCATCTTTTTAGAAGATAATTCAGGTGGTCCTATTAATGTAACTGCTGATGGCATTGCAATTATTGGTAGTTCTATCGCAACTACCATCGTCGTTCCAACCGATTTTTCTAATAATCTTTTTAATGTCACGGTAAGTAACGTAAAATTTTCAGAACTCGCATTACAAACACCCGTACCTGGCTCAACGGCAACTGCTATTAACCTTTCCAGCGATGCATTTGGTTCGCCACGTTTTAATTCTATCGCGATCGGGCAATTTCAAACTGGTGTTGCATTAAGTAGTACAACTGCAAATCCAGTAGCAATATTTGAAAACTTCCAAAGTGGTGGCAATGGTACTAATATTTCGGCAAGCAATTCACGCGCAGTTATTAAAAATTCTCTTTTTGCCGGACCTTTTATAATTGGTCCAGTATCAAACACCGGTGTAGCAATTACCGGAGCGCTTTCAAGCATTGCTATTACCGGCTGCATTTTCCAATCATTTGCTAATACCATCACCCTTGGTGGCGGTAGTAGTTTACGTGTTAATGCAACTGATATTGAACTATCAGATAATGGTATTATGTGTTCTGGTGGTTCATCAGCATCCATTACCAGCTGTAATTTCCAATTTAATAATGTTGGTTCAGTTAATATATCGGCAACCGGCGCGGGAACGGATCTTTCAATAGAAGGATGTAACTTACAATGTGCTGATCAAACCGGAACACCCCAAGGTACTGGTCTTTTTGTCTCTACGGGTGCTGTCGTTGAAATTGATTCTTGTATTATTGAACAAGCGGTACTTGGTATCCAATGTGGTGCGCCGGGTGATACCAGTTCGACCGAAATCGTTGCAGTTGATATTGTACTACAAAGCTGCACCGCTGACATCGCCCAAGATGGTTCTTCAACATTAAAATTTTTCACCGGAATCTTTAATCCTGAACTTACTACTATTAATGATGCAACCAATGTTAGTTTTGCCGCTTTTGATGATGACGCAATTTTAGCAATCGGTACCAACGCTGACGAACAACATACTATATATGAAATTTTAAATGGCCAATCTCTTACTGAACCTATTTTAGTTTATGAACCTAACTATTATGGCAATCAAGGAACGGTATTCAGAAACCGCGACGCTGATCGGACATTCAATGCAACTGAATCACAAAGTGAGTCATATTATTATATTGTCACCGCTGATCGTACTAAAGAAACTGGTATTAATCTCATCTCTGATACCGCCAATATCGGCAACAGCGATAATGTGCGCGGTTGGAACATCACCAAAGCAGGTACTTCTGCCAATTTAAATTTCACTTACTCAAATAATGATACATCAGGACAAGCAGCACGCGGCGCTAACGCAGTCATGACCTTAAATGGTTTTGATAATCAAGTAGAATTCCCGACTGCCGCTAATGCACCATTGCCAACTAATACGGTAGCAAAACTTGTATGGGCAACTGACACCAACCTCTATCGCGCTGCAGCAGCATTATTAAAAACAGATGGTAATTTATCAGTTGGTGGTTTAAACACCACTGGTGTGGTACATAATAACAATACTGGACTTCTTTCTACCTCGTTAATTGTTAACGCTGATGTAGATCCGGCTGCAAACATTAGTGATACTAAACTTGCGACCATTACCACGGCCGGTAAAGTTGCTAATTCCGCAACAACCGCAACCAGCACTAATACGCCCAATGCTATTGTCGCACGCGACGGCTCTGGCAATTTCAGCGCAGGTACTATTACTGCTAATTTAACCGGATCAGCATCGAACAATGTGCTGAAAGCGGGGGATACCATGACGGGCAACTTAAATATGGCAACGCAAACTGAAGTGCGCTTTCAAGATGCCGCTGGTGGTGAATATGTCGGACTTAATGCACCAACTACGGTTGGCACTAGTTACACTATTAATTTACCATCGAGCGCTCCTACTGCTGGTCAAGTACTGCAAGCAACTTCTGCTTCAGCAACCACATGGGCAACCAGCGGCGGCGGCGCACCAACTGCTACCAAAACATATTATGTTTCAAAAGCGGGTAATGATAGTAATGATGGATCTTTTAATGCCCCATTCTTAACGGTTAGTCATGCCGTAACGGTTGCCAATGGGGTGGCAAGTTCAGCTAATCCGATTGTCATTGATGTTGGTCCTGGTATTTTTGCTGAAAATAATACAGGTGGGCCAATTACTATTAGCGCAAGTGGTATTAGTATTGTAGGAAGTTCCGTTTCAGGAACCACGATTACCCCATTTACTGCAGCAAATGATCTTTTTAGGATTACTACTCCGAACGTTGAGATGGATAATTTTACCATTTTGTTGTCTGGGGTCGGCTCAACTGGCAATGGAATAGCCATGGCAACAACGACATCTGGTATAGCACGCTTTAATACACTCACAATACTCGGCGCATTCCAAACAAGTGTCTCCCTTAGTTCTTCCGTCTTTACTTCCGTTACTTTTAATAACATGCTCGTATCAGGAGCAACAACGGGTATATCGGTTGATAATTTTCAATGCGTGATAAAAAACTCTCTTTTCCAAGGATCTTTTACCCTACTACCAGCAAATACCGGATTGTCTGTTACGGGCAGCGATACGCAAGTATTTATTTTAAGTAACTTATTTAGATTTTTTAATACGGCAATAACTATTACTGGCAGTGCGAATGCACGCGTTTTAGGAAGTACTATAGAATCAACCGTCAATGGGATTGTTGGCCAAGGTGCAAGTAATACTGAGGTAGTAGGATGTAATTTTGTATTCAATACATCTAGTTCCATCAATGCAAATGTATCAGGTGCAAACACAGTACTTAATCTTATTAGTTGCAGTTTTGATGGACGGGACAGTACAAACACTCCGCAGGGAACCGGATTGCAAGTAACCGGTGATGCAATGACTATTATTGATGCCTGTACATTAAATAATCTTGTAGTAGGAATGCACTGTGGCGTACCAGGTGATACCAGCACAACGTTTATTCAAGCAGATGCCAGTACCTTCAACAATTGCACCACCGATATTATTCAAGAAGGCAGCGCACGATTGGCATTTTTAGGCGGTGTTTTTGTTCCTGAACAAATCACCATTAATGACACAACCAATGTTAGTTTTTCTGCTTTTGACGATGAAGCGCGCCTGGTTATTGGTACTAATGCCAATGAAGAATTTGTTCTTTACGAAGTTTTGAATGGCCAGGCTCTCGCTGAACCGATTCTGATGTATGAACCTAATTATTATGGCAACCAAGGAACCGTATTTAAAAATCAAACAGCTGATCCAGTATTTAATGCCGTTGAAGCACCAAGCAATAATGCTTATTACTATTCAATTACCGGAGATCGTACCAAAGAAGCAGGTATTAATCTTATTTCTGACACCGCCAATATCGGCACGAGTGATAATGTGCGTGGTTGGAATATTACAAAAGCAGGAACCTCTGCCAACTTAAATTGTACTTATTCCAATAATGATACGTCAGGACAAGCAGCGCGCGGTGCTAACGCAGTCATGACCTTAAATGGTTTTGATAATCAAGTAGAATTCCCGACTGCCGCTAATGCACCATTGCCAACTAATACCGTCGCAAAACTTGTATGGGCAACTGACACCAACCTCTATCGCTCTGCCGCCGCATTATTAAAAACAGATGGTAATTTATCCGTTGGTGGTTTAAATACCACTGGTGTGGTGCATAATGATAACACCGGATTACTTTCAACTTCGTTAATTGTCAACGCTGATGTCAGTCCAACTGCAGCAATCACGTATTCAAAACTCAACCTGACCAATTCAATTGTAAATGCTGACATCAACGCAAGTGCTGGTATTGCTGATACTAAACTTGCAACCATCAGCACCGCGGGCAAAGTTGCAAACTCTGCCACCACGGCAACTTCCTTAAATACTGCCAACGCTATTGTTGCACGCGATGCATCCGGGAACTTCTCTGCTGGTACTATTACGGCAAGCTTAACGGGTGCAGCATCACTCAATGTGCTTAAAGCAGGGGACACGATG
>Ga0075425_100010184_pt1 | contig 10022 bp, 5 predicted proteins | sample SoiMethybrSBSTD4_FD_75300 | JGI IMG/M metagenome (GOLD analysis project Ga0075425, IMG submission 75300) | Bulk soil microbial communities from a Populus tree surrounding site in Tennessee, USA - Soil MetaG P. TD hybrid SBSTD4 | ecosystem: Environmental > Terrestrial > Soil > Tree plantation... | reverse complement strand
ACCAGCCTGCGCGCCCAGCTCGACGACCTGCAGCGGCAGCTCAGCACCGGGCAGAAGGTCACGACCTATCAGGGGATCAGCTCGCAGGCGCAGCTCCTGGTCGGGCTCAACGCCCAGCTCGGCGCGATCACCTCCTTCCAGGACAGCAACAACATGGTGAAGACGCGGCTGTCGATCGCGCAGACTGCGTTGACCCAGTTCGACAGCATCTCCTCGACGGTGCAGAGCAGCGCCATGCTGTCGAACTACGCGGCGGGGCCGAACGGCCAGACCGTCGATCAGACCTTCGCCGGCAACCAGCTCGATCAGCTGCTCAACCTGCTCAACACCCAGGCCGACGGCCGCTATATCTTCTCGGGCGCGGCGGTGGATCAGGCGTCGGTCGTCGACAGCAACACCATCCTCAACGGCACTGCCACGCAGGCGGGGCTCAAGCAGATCATCTCCGAGCGCAACCAGGCGGATCTCGGCGCCAACGGGCTCGGCCGCCTGGTCATCCCGGCGGCCGGCACCGCCCCGGCGCGCATGATCGGCAGCGGCGCGACGCTCGCGCCGGACGCGCCCGCCACCGTCGTCGGCCTCAACGACGTGTCCGGCCTGAGCTCCGCCGGCGGCAACCTGGTGATCAACGGCACGCCCATTGCGATCGCGCCCGGCACCACCGCGCAGACGATCGTCAACGCCGTCAACCTGCAGACCGGCACGACCAACGTCTCGGCGTCGCTCAACGCGAGCAACCAGATCGTCCTGACGGGCGTCAACGCCAATGTGGTGGTCGACACCACCGGCACCTCGGCCGGGCTCCAGTCCGAGCTCGGCATCACGGCGGGCCCGACCAACCCGACCAACCTCCTCACCCAGGGCCTCGCCGGCAAGACGCTGACCATCACGGTCGGCGCCAATCCGCCCTTGAACACCACGTTCGGCAACCTCCCGGGCCAGATCTCGACGCTCGCCGGCCTCAACGCGGCGCTGGCGTCGCTCTCCGGCGGCAAGGCGTCGGTCGACACCGGCAACGGCAACATCTCGATCGCGGCGCTCAGCCCCGCCGACACCATCACGATCGGCGGAACCGCGACGCCGGCGACCTTCGGGCTCGCCAGCGCGCTTGCGCTTCCAACCGCCGGCACGCGCGTGTCGGTGAGCGAGGACGTCGCCGGATCGGTGTTCGGGTTCAAGCTGGTCGGCGCCAGCAGCACGCTCACCGGCGCGAACGTCCTCGGACCGAGCGGGACGCCGCCGGCGATCACCGTCGACTTCTCGACCAATCCGAGCGCCGGCGACAAGGTCACCTATACGTTCAAGCTGCCGGACGGCACGACCCGCGACCTGACGATGACGGCCACCACGACGTCGCCGCCGTCCACCGACCAGTTCACCATCGGGGCCAATCCGGCGGCCACCGCCGCCAACCTGCAGGCTGCGCTGACCCAGTCGATCAAGACGCTCGCCGGCACGCAGCTGACCGCCGCATCGGCGATCGCGGCGGCACACAATTTCTTCGACATCGACGTCGGCCAGCCGCCCATGCGGGTGGCGGGTCCGCCGTTCGCCTCCGCCACCACGCTCACCGCCGGCACCCCGGCGAACACCGTGACCTGGTACACCGGCGAGATGAGCGCGACGCCGGCGCGCAACTCGGTGACCGCGCGGATCGACCGCACCACGGTGGTGCCCTACGGCGTGCGCGCCAACGAGCAGGGCCTGCGCTCGGTGATCGAGAACGTCGCTGTGTTCGCGGCGATGACCTTTACGCCGGGCAATCCGAACAACACCGCCGCCTACAGCGCGCTCGGCCAGCGGGTCAGTTTGGCGCTCAACGTGCAGCCCGGCGCCGGCGTGCAGACGTCGCAGAACATCGAGACCGAGCTCGCCAACGCGCAGAATTCGATCACGGCGACCACCTCCCAGCAGCAGCAGACCCAGGCGACCCTGCAGAACTTCATCCAGGGCATCACCGGGGTCTCGAACGAGACGGTCGCCTCCGAGATCCTGACGCTGCAGACGCAGCTGCAGGCCTCGCTGCAGACCACCGCGATGCTGTCGAAGCTCAGCCTCGTCAACTACCTGCCGGCGGGATGATCGGCTGACGTGATCACTCGGCCATAGGGGCGGCCACTTTCGCGGGCGTCCGTTTCGTGATTCAAACATTGCGATGATTCGCCCGACCCCGGCGCCTCGCCGCATGGGCGCGCGCAGGGACGCATGATCCGGCCCCGCCTCACACCCGTTGCCGCGCCCCCGCCAGGGCGGGACCTCGCGCGCATCGCAGAAAAAGCGATCGCGGCGCATCGCGACGGCGACCTCGCGCAGGCGGACCGCCTGTGCCGTGCGGTGCTGCAGCGCGACCCCGGCAATTTCGACGTGCTGTATCTCGCCGGCGGCGTCAATCACGAGCTCGGCCGCCTCGCCGAGGCGCTGCGCTTCCTCGCCGCGGCGGTGCGGCGCAATGCCCGCTCGGCGGCGGCGCTGTCCGACCTCGGCCTGGTGCAGCACCGCCTGGAGCGGCACGCCGACGCGCTCGCGAGCTACGACGCCGCGCTGGCGATCGCGCCGGACGATTGCGACCTGATCAATCGGCGCGCCGTCGCCCTGTTGCGGCTCGACCGTCCGGAGGCGGCGCTCGCCGAGCTCGATCGGCTGCTCGCGCTCGCGCCCGACCACAGCGACGCGCTGGGAAACCGCGGCAACGTCCTGATACGCCTCAATCGCCCGGGCGACGCGATCGCGTCCTACGACGCGGCGCGGCGCATCGCCGGCGATACGGCTCAGCTCCTCACCAACCGCGCGCATGCGCTGCGCCGGCTCGATCGCGTCGTGGACGCGATCCTCGACCTCGAGGCCGCGGTCGCGCGCCGACCGGATTTCGCCGAGGCGCATTTCGAGCTCGGCATGGCGCGGCTCGCGCGCGGCGACTTCGTGGGCGGCTGGAGCGAGTACGAGTGGCGCTGGAAGACCGCAGCATTCGCCGCCAACGGCCGCAGCTTCACGTCGCCGCTGTGGACCGGGGAGCAGGACCTTGCCGGCAGGACCATCCTGCTGCACGCCGAGCAGGGTCTGGGCGATACCCTCCAGTTCGTCCGCTACGTGCCGCTGGTCGCGGCGCGCGGCGCGAGCGTGGTCCTCGAGGTGCAGCCCGAGCTTCTGTCGCTCCTGAGCGGATTCGCCGGCGCCGCATGCGTGATCGCGCGCGGCAGCAAACTGCCGCGCTTCGACCTGCATTGTCCGCTGATGAGCCTGCCGCGCGCTTTTCGCACGACAGCGGATACGATCCCGGCGGCCGTGCCTTACATCGAGGTCTCCGCCGCGCGGGCGCAGGGCTGGGCCGAGCGGCTGCCGGCGCAGGGCCCGCTGATCGGCGTCGCCTGGGCGGGCCGCCTGACCCATCACAACGATCAGAACCGGTCGCTGCCGCTCGCGCGGCTCGCGCCGCTGCTGCGCCGGCCGGATGCGCGGTTCGTCAGCCTGCAGCGCGAGCTCCGCCCTGGCGACGAGGCGATCCTGCGCGAGTGTCCGGGTGTGCTCGATGTCGGCGGCGTGCCGGACGACCTCGCCGACACGGCCGCGCTGATCGCGCGGCTCGACGCGGTGATCTCGGTCGACACCGCGGTCGCGCATCTCGCCGGCGCGCTGGGCAAGCGGCTCTATCTGCTGTTGCCGTTCGCGGCCGATTTCCGCTGGCCGCGCGGGCGCCCGGACACCGCCTGGTATCCGACCGCGCAGCTCATCGGCCAGCCGGCATTCGGCGATTGGGACGGCGCCGTGGCCCGGTTGGGCGCGCTGCTACCTTGACGTAAGGGAGCGCCGCGATGACCTGACGTAAGGGAAGATTAGCCCTGGCCGCGCAGGCCGGCGGCGAGCTCGCGGTTGATGAGCACCAGCGAGCGCATGATGGCGATCTGCGGGTTGGAGGTCACCGCGATCGTCTGGCTCATGATGTACGTGCCCAGATTGGCGACGTTCTGGCGGATCTCGAGCGGCAACGGATTGTCGTCGCTCATCGCCGAGCCGAGAAAGACCATCCAGAGCTTGCGATTGTAGAGGAGCGCGCCATCGAGATCGGATCGGTCCTGATCCCAGCTGTCGATGACCGCCTGCAGCCGCGCCGCCGCCTTGAGGAGAAGGTTCGACTCCAGCTCACGCGGACTTGCGATCTCCTTCGCGACCGCCCGGTAAGCCTGGGTTCCGTGCTGCGTTATCAAGAAGCTCTCCCTCGTACGAGATCAGTTTCTTGGCGTCCTTGAGCGCCTTATACAGTTCGCCCGTTAAGATATGATTGTTGATACTTTCGATGTAGCGCCAGGTGCTGGGCGCGGCCTCGAGGATGTCGCGCATGAGCGCGAAGTAGGTCTCGTGGTGCGCGCATGGGTTGCGCGACAGGTACATCAACTGCACCGCGAGATAGATCCGCTTGGAAGGGGTGTTGGCGGTCTCGGCGGTGAGAATGTCCTTCTCGCGCAGGATCGGGGTGTCGCCGTCGATCAGCAGGCGCGTGCGTTGATCCGAGTTGGTGATCACGCAGTCGCCGATGATCATGCGCTCGCCCGGCTTCATCTCGACTTTCAGGGCCATCCCGCGTCTCCAGTTTCCTCTTCCGCCTGCCTTCCGCCCGATCCTTCGCGAACCAATATTGACGTCCGGTTAAGGACTTTCGGCGGATTCGACGGAATCGTCAGCCGAACAGCTTGAGCACCGATTGCTGGGCCTGCGAGGCGAGCGACAGCGCGGTGACCGAGAGCTGCTGCCGGGTCTGCAGGGCCAGCATGTTGGCGCCTTCCTCGTTGGTGTCCGCCAGCGTGAGGCCGTCGGCGCCCACCCTGAGCGTGTTGATCATGTTGTTGGTAAAGGTCTGGCGGTTTTGCACGATCGACAGGTGCGAGCCGAAGTCCGAGGCCTGGCTCGCTACGCTGCCGAGCGCCGCCGACAGCGACTGAAGCCTGGCGTCGACCAACGTGTTGTCCTGGAACTCGAGGTTGGTCGCGGTCGCGATGCCCAGCGTGGTGCTGTTGATGCCGTTCGGATTGGTCGACTGGATCGACAGCGTGCTGGTGCCGAGCTCGTTGAAGAACAGCTTGAGCACGTCGCCAGTCAGCAGATTGATGCCGTTGAAGCTGGCGTCGGCGGCGGTCTTGTCGAGCTGGTCCTTGAGCTGGTTGAACTGGGTGACCAGGTTGGCGCGCACGCTGTTGCCGGCGATGGCGACGGTTCCCGTGCTGCCGTCGAGCTTGCCGCTGAGCTGTCCGATGCCTGTCACGGTGAGCTGGCTGGTCGAGATGTTGGTGATCTGTAGCTGGCCGGCGTTGTTCGACGCCTTGACCTTGCCGGAGAGCGAGGCGTTGGCGTTGATGGCATTGACGAGCTGGTCGACGGTCTCCGGTGTACCCACCGTGACGCTCGACACGGTATTGCCAGCGCCAAAGCCGACCCCGCTGGCAGCGGTGCCGCCCACCGTGATCTGGTTCGGGCCCGCGTCCTTCAGGACGAGCTCGCCGCCGACGACGGTGGCGAGCGTGTAGCCGGCCGCCGCGTTGATGTTGGCCGCCACGGTCGAGACCACATCGGTGGTCGCCACCGCCACGCTGATCGCGGTGCCGCCATTGATGTCGGCCGCCTGGATGGTCAGTGCGCCGCTCGCGGTGGCCCCGGTCGTGCCGGTGGTGCCGCCAAAGCCGGTGGCCGCTCCCGTCAACGTCTCCTGGTTGTTGATCGGGATGGTGACCGGGGTGCTGCCGACCGCGCCGGCCTGGAAGCTGATGAATTTGAGCGTGGCGGTTCCGATCGTCGTGGCGTCGATCGTGTACGACGAGCTCTGCCAGGAGGCGTCCTGGCGGACCTGGGTCACCGTCGCCTGCATCGACTGGATGGTCGTGGTGATCGAGGTCAGGCCGTTGTCTGCCGCCTTGAGCGTGTTCACGCCGTTGGTCATCGAGTCGAGCAGGCTCGAGAGCTCGGTGCTGCGGGTGGTCAGCGAGGCCGCGGTGAAGAAATTGACCGCGTTGTCCAGAGCCGAATTGACCTTCTTGCCGGTGGCAAGCCGGGTCTGGGTCCGCTCCTGAAGTCCGCTGGTCGTCTGCAGAGAAAGCAGGTTTTGACGAATTCCAGCCGAAAGGACGATGTCGTTACTCATCTCAAGGCCCTCGAATCGAATCCGCGGCCGCGGGTTCAAGTGGCCTGATAATGATTCGGTAACCCTAATGCCCCGTTAACGATTGCTTGGCAAAAGGTTAACGCGGCGGATGGGAGGTTCGGCGCAGCGCGGCCGTCGCGCGCGCCGGTCGGTTGTCGCGAATCACCCGATCCGCCATCGTGTCCAGCCCGAGGTGCCCTCAGGTTACCTCGACATCCTTCCGTAGGGACAAGGATGAAGAAGAAACGATCGCGATTCGACTCAGGGCCCGCCGGAGCTGAGCCCGCGCGCCGGCCACACGGTGCGCCGATTGCGGCCGCGATGCCGGCCGGCGTCATGGCGCTGTTCGGGCAGGCCCTGGCGCTGCACCAGGCCGGGCGCCTGACCGAGGCCGAGCCGCTCTACGTCGAGGTATTGCGGTCCCACCCCCGGCATTTCGACAGCCTCCATCTGCTCGGCCTCATCCAACATCAGCGCGGCCGCTATGAGGAGGCGGTCCGGCAGATCGACGCGGCGCTGCGGCAGAACCCGGGCGTCGCGGTCGCCCACAACAACCGGGGCGCCGCCCTCAAGGAGCTCGGCCGGCTGCCCGAGGCGCTCGCGAGCTACGACAAGGCGATCGCGCTCAAGCCCGACTATGTCGATGCCCTCTACAACCGCGGAACCGTGCTCAAGGAGCTCGGGCGGCACCAGGGGGCGTTGGCCGACTTCGACAAGGTGATCGCGCTCAAGCCCGATCACGTCGTCGCGTTCAACAACCGCGGAAATACCCTCAAGGACCTGGAACGATACGACGGGGCGGTCGCGAGCTACGACCGGGCCATTGCCCTGCGGCCCGACTATGCCGAGGCATGGCACAATCGCGCCAATGCGTTGCACGCGGGCAAGCGGTTCGAGGAGGCGCTGGCGAGCTGCGACCGCGCGATCGCGCTGCGGCCCGATTTCGCCGAGGCCTTCAACAATCGCGGCAACGCGCTCCGGGAGATGCGGCGCCTCGAGGAGGCGGTCGCGTGTTACGACCGGGCATTGGCGCTCAACTCGAATTATGCCGACGCTCTCAACAACCGCGGCAATGCCTTCAATCAGCTCAAGCGGTTCGCGCAGGCGCTGGCGGACTACGACTCCGCGATCGCGCTCAAGCCCGACAATGCCGACGCGTTCTTCAACCGCGGAATTACCCTCGCCGAGCTGGACCGCCCCGCCGACGCCTTGGAGAGCTACAGCCGCGCGATCGCCATCGATCCCGATCATGGCGGGGCCCGCTACAACCGCGGCGCGCTGCACCTGGGCCAGCGGCGGCTCGACGAAGCGCTCGTCGACTTCGATCGGGCGCTGGCGCGCGCAGCCGATCAGCACAATCTCAAGGGAATCCACCTCCACACGCGCATGCATCTGTGCGACTGGCGCAATTTCGAAGCGTCCTGCGCCGAGCTCGCCGCCGACGTCGCGGCGGGCCGCCCCGCGATCGTGCCGTTCCAGTTCCTGTCCTGCCCGTCAACACCCGCGGCCCAACGTCAATGTGCACGGATTTTCGTGCGCGACAGGTATCCCCCGTACCCCGAACCGGTCTGGCGCGGCGAGCGATACGCGCACGAGCGCATTCGCGTCGCCTACCTGTCGGCGGATCTCAACGATCATCCGGTGGCGCACCTCGCGGCGGGACTGTTCGCGCGGCACGATCGGTCGCGCTTCGAGATCGTCGCGATCTCGTTCGCGCCCGATAAGCCGAGCGAGATGCGCGAGCGCCTGAAGCGATCGTTCGACCGCTTCATCGACGCCAACCTGATGAGCGACCAGGATGTCGCCGGGCTGCTGCGCGAGCTGGAGATCGACATCGCGGTCGACCTCAATGGATTCACCGACGGGTCGCGGCCGAACGTGTTCGCGCAGAAGCCTGTCCCGGTCCGGGTCAACTATCTGGGCTATGCGGGGACGCAGGAGCATTGCGACTACATCATCGCCGATCGCCGCGTGATCCCCGAAGAGGCGCGGGTGCACTATGCCGAGAAGGTCGTCTATCTGCCGGACTCCTTCATGGTGAACGACAGTGGCCGCGCCATCCCGCAACGCACGCCGTCGCGCGCCGAGGCGGGCCTGCCGGAGCGCGCCTTCGTCTTCTCGTGCTTCAACAACACCTACAAGCTCACCCCGAACCTGTTCGACGTGTGGATGCGCCTGTTGCGCGCGATCGAGGGCAGCGTGCTCTGGCTGTCGCGGGTCAACGTGTCCGCACAGGTGAACCTGCGGCGCGAGGCCGAGATGCGTGGCGTCGCCGGTGAACGGCTGGTGTTCGCACCCAGCGTGGCGCGCAACGAGGACCACCTGGCGCGCGCCGGCCTCGCCGATCTCTTCCTCGATACGCTCTACTACAACGCACATGCGACCGCGGCCGACGCGCTGTGGGCCGGGGTGCCGGTGCTGACCCGTCCGGGCGAGACCTTCGCGGCCCGGGTCGCCGCAAGCCTGCTCGCGGCGGTCGGCCTGCCGGAACTGATCGCGCCGTCGCTGGCGGACTACGAGGCCCTGGCACTGGGGCTGGCGCGCGATCCGGCGCGCCTCGCCGCCCTGCGCCGAACGCTCGCGCACAATCGCCGAACCTTTCCGCTGTTCGACACCGACCGCTTCACCCGCCACATCGAGGCGGCGTACACCGCCATGCGGGAGCGGGCGGAGCGCGGCGAGCCGCCGGAAAGCTTTGCCGTCAGCCCGATCGAGCGCACCGCATGAGCCGGTCGCGATCGGGCCAGAAGGGCAGGGGACTGCCGGCCGGCCAGGGGCGCGACGCGCCCGCGTCGGCCGCGGCCGCCGCGTCGTTCGCCGACGGTCTGGCGCAGCACCGGGCCGGCCGATTGGCCGAGGCGGAGGCGCTCTATCGCCGAGCCCTCGAGGCCGATCCCGGTCATTTCGACGCGCGCCACCACCTCGGCATCATCCACTACCAGCGCGGCGAGCACATCGCCGCGATCCGCCAGATCGACGCCGCCTTGAAGACCAATCCCAAAGTCGCGGCAGCGCACAACAATCGCGGCGCCGCGCTCGCCGCGCTCGACCGACGCGCGGAGGCTGCGGAAAGCTATGCCCGCGCCGTCGCGCTCGCGCCCGACTACGTCGACGCGCACCTCAACCGCGGCAATGCGCTCAAGGACCTCGGTCAGCTCGACGCCGCGCTGGCGAGCTACGATAGGGTCGTGGCGCTCGCCCCCGGCCACGCGCTCGCCCCGGTCAAGCGCGGCAACGTGCTGCAGGCGCTGCGGCGGTTCGCCGAGGCAGTCGAAAGCTACGACCGCGCGCTTGCGCTCAAGCCGGACTCGAGCGAGGCCTGCAACAACCGCGGCGTCGCGCTCGCCAAGCTCGGCCGATTCGAGGAGGCCGTCGCGAGCTACGATCGCGCGCTCGAGCTCGCCCCGGGCGATGCCGAGGCGCTCGGCAACCGCGGACAGGCGTGCGCCGAGCTCGGCCGCCACGCCGACGCGCTGGCGAGCTACGATCGGGCGCTCGCGCTCAGGTCGGACGACGCCGGCCTCCTCACCAGCCGCGGCCTCGCGCTCGCCGGGCTCGGACGCCTCGACGAGGCTTTGGCGAGCTACGACCGCGCGCTCGCGCTCCGGCCGGACTGGGTCGCCGCGCTCAATGATCGGGCGGTCGCGCTGTCCAGGCTCGGGCGGTTCGCCGAGGCGATCGCAAGCTGCGACCGCGCGCTCGTGCTCGAGCCGGAGAATGCAGGGGCGTACAACAACCGCGGCAATGCGCTCCTCGAGCTCCGGCGCTTCGACGAGGCGCTGGCGAGCTACGAGCGGGCGATCGCGCTCAAGCCGGACTACGCCGAGGCGTTCTACAATCGTGGCAACGTCCTGCACGCGTTGAAGCGGTTCGACGAGGCGCTGGCGAGCTACGA
>Ga0075425_100010183_pt1 | contig 10023 bp, 11 predicted proteins | sample SoiMethybrSBSTD4_FD_75300 | JGI IMG/M metagenome (GOLD analysis project Ga0075425, IMG submission 75300) | Bulk soil microbial communities from a Populus tree surrounding site in Tennessee, USA - Soil MetaG P. TD hybrid SBSTD4 | ecosystem: Environmental > Terrestrial > Soil > Tree plantation... | reverse complement strand
CCATCATCAGCAAGGACCTGGCGGGCCACATCACGAGCTGGAACCCGGGCGCGCAGCGCCTCTACGGCTACACGGCGGAGGAGGTCGTGGGCCGCTCGATCGAGGTGCTGATCCCGTCGGATTGCCCGAACGACTTTCCCAACATCATGGATCGGCTGCGCCGCGGCGAGCGCATCGAGCACTACGAGACGGTACGCTTGTCGAAGGACGGACGGCGGATCGACGTCTCGCTCACCATCTCTCCGTTGCGTGACGCCGAGGGGAAGATCATCGGCGCCTCGAAGATCGCGCGCGACATCACCGAGCGCAAGCGCACCGAGGCGGCGCTGCGCGCCAGCGAGGAGAAGCTCGCGGCCGAGCTGACGGAGATCACGCGGCTGCACGCGCTCGGGATGCGTCTCCTCTCGGGCAAGAGCTTCGAGCCCGCGTTGCAGGACGTGCTCGAGAACGCGATCCGCTCGTGCGGTGCGATCGCCGGCAACATCCAGATCTACGACAAGCAGAGCCAGACCTTGCGCATCGCGGTGCACTCCGGCCTGTCGCCCGCTTTCCTGGACCACTTTCGGGCGGTTCGCACGGGTGACGGAACGGTGTGCTCCCGGGCCCTGGAGAGAAAGACACGAGTCGTCGTGGAAGACATGCAGACGGATCCGGAGTTCGCGCCCTATCGCGAGGTGGTGGCCGAGGCCGGCATCCGCTCGGCCCAGTCTTCGCCGCTGCTCTCGCACGACGGCGAGGTGTTGGGCTGCTTGAGCACGCACTTCGCCGAGCCTTGGAAGCGCGACCTGCGGAGCGAGCGCCTGCTCGACATCTACGCCCGCCACGCCACGGATGTCATCGAGCGCCACCGCTTCGAGCATGCGCTGCAGGATGCGGACCGCCGCAAGGACGAGTTCATCGCGGTCCTGGCGCACGAGCTGCGCAATCCCTTGGCGCCGGTGCGCAACGCCGCGCACTATCTCAAGATGCGCGAGTTCTCCGATCCCGACGTGCGCCAGCCGCTGGAGATGATCGATCGCCAGGTGAACCTGATGAGCCGCCTGATCGAGGATCTGCTCGACGTCTCGCGCATCACGCGCGGCGTGCTCGAGCTGCGCCGCGAGCGCGTGATGCTGTCCGAGCTGGTGACGGCGGCGGTGGAAGCCTGCCGTCACGAGGTGGACGGCCGTCGCCACGAGATGCGCGTGTCCTTGCCGGACGAGCCGATTGCGCTCTACGCGGATCGGGCGCGGCTCATCCAGGTGCTCTGCAACCTGATCACCAATGCGGCCAAGTACAGCCCGCCGGGCGGACGCATCGACATTGGCGCGGTAACCCACGACCAGACGCTGGAGATTTCGATTCGCGACCGCGGCGTGGGCATCCCGCCCGACAAGCTGACCGAGATCTTCAATCTCTTCGCGCAGCTCGACCGCTCGCTCGAGAAGCAAGGCGGCGGGTTGGGAATCGGGCTCACGCTGGCGCGCCAGATCGTGGAGCTGCACCAGGGAACGATCGAAGCGCGGAGCGATGGCCTCGGCAAGGGCAGCGAGTTCATCCTGCGCATGCCCATGCTGCCGGCGCGAGAGCCGCGCAAGCCGAATCCGGCGTCCAAGCCCGTGGGCTCGCGCAAGAAGATCGTCGTCGCCGATGACAACCGCGATTCGGCCGACAGCTTGGCGATGCTCCTGGGGCGCCGGCACGAAGTGCATCGCGCCTACGACGGAGCGGAGGCCCTGGCTTTGGCGGGCAGCCTGCTTCCCGATGTGCTGCTGCTCGACATCGGCATGCCCAAGATGGACGGCTACGAGGTGGCGCGGCGCGTGCGCCAGGAGCCGTGGGGCGCCGACATGTATCTCGTCGCGCTCAGCGGCTGGGGCCGCGACGAAGACCGTCAGCGCGCTCTCGACGCCGGATTCGACGCCCACCTGGTGAAGCCGGCGACGCCCGAGGCGCTCGACCGGCTCCTCGCCGGCGTGCGCGTGCGCAGCTAGGGGCCGACTCCCAGCTCCTTCGCCAGATCCTGGACCGCAAACGCCTTGCCGGTGCGCGCGAGCCCGTCGTCCTGCCCGAGCAGCGCCGCCAGCACCCGGCCCGTGTACACGGGCTCCCGCCAGCCGCTCAGATCTCCGAACTTCTCGGGCTCGGCCAGCACGGCTTCGATCTTGGTCGCGGGCGGCCAGATTTCGTAAACGGCGACGCCGCGGTCGGACAGCTCGACCGCCATGTCGGAGGTGAGGCGGTAGAGAGCCGCCTTGCCCACCGAGTACGGGAGCGCCACCCGCGAGCGCGCTGACTTGCCGGTGACCGCGGCCGGCGATCCCACGTTGACGATGACCCCCTTGGATCGCTGAACCATGGCGCGCGCGGCGAAGCGGGCGGCCACGTAGTGCGAGCGCAAGCCGACGGAGAGCATGTCGTCCCAGAGCGCGAGCGGAATCTCCCAGAAGCGCTCCCCGCCCCACAGGGCGTCCATCTCGGGTGTCGCGAAGGCATTGTTCACGAGAACGTCGATACGCTTCTGCTCGCGGAGGACGCGCTCGAAGAGGGCTTCGATCTGCGTGTCGACGTGAAAATCGGCGCGCACGGCGATGCCGAGCCCGCCACGCTCGGTCACCTGCTGGGCCGTGTCCTCGATGGTCCCGGGCAAAGCCCCGGGGTGCTCGCGCGTCGATCGCCCGGTGACGTAGACGGTGCCCCCCGCTTCCCCCAGGGCGAGCGCGATCCCCTTGCCGATCCCGCGGCTCGACCCGGTGACGACGGCGACTGTGTCCTTGAGCTCTTGCGGCATGGCATGGCCTCCGGCCGCTCAACATAAGGCACGGCCGATGTATCCGCTTCATGGACGCCGGGGATGGATTCATCCAAGCAAGGCTCTGCCGGGTAAACCGGAAAGGCCCTTCCTACAATTGCCGTGCCTCCTTCGCCCTTGCTGACGTCATCCCATGGGTTTGGCGCGGTGGATCGGCGATTGCATTGAGTCGAAGGGTCACGGCGCGGGCGCGCAAGCCATGGATGAGGCAGAGCGTCTCGCGCTGGGAACTTGCGTCAGGCAAGCGCAGGATCTCGGGGAGCAGTTGTGGCCGAGAGTTCAAGGCCGGGCGGATGCGGTCATGAGGACCGCGCGATCCGCCGGCGAACAGGGAGGAGAAACATGAACATCCTATGGACCTTGCTCATCGGACTCGTCATCGGCGCGCTGGCCAAGCTGATCATGCCCGGCCGCGATCCCGGTGGCATCATCGTCACGATGCTGCTCGGCGTTGCCGGCGCCTTCGTCGCCACCTGGCTCGGCCACGCCCTTGGATGGTACGGGCCGAATCAGTCGGCGGGATTCATCGCGTCGATCGTTGGCGCGATCATTCTCCTGGCCATCTACCGCATGATCCGCGGACGGCCGGCGAACACACTGCCCTGACGTTCCGCGACCATCAGCAAGCCTGCGGGCGCTTCGAGCTCAGCTCGGGGCGCCCAATTGGTTTCTCGTGCGGAGCGCGTCGACGCTCCACGGCCCCGCGCCTGCCGCCGAGAAGTAGAGCCAGAGAAAGCAGTAGAGAACCGCCGGCGTTCCCATGTTGACGATCGGCCACAGCCCTCGAGGCTGATGAAACTGGAAGTACGCGACCGCCATCTCGCCCGAGAGAAGGAACGCCACCGGCCGCGTGAACAGCCCGAGCAGGAGAAGAACACCGCCCACCAATTCGAGAACGCCCCCCACCCACGTCTGCGTACCGAAGATCGCCGTGCTGTTGTCGGGCGGCATGCCCATGGGCCAGGCGAGAAGCTTCATGGTGCCGTTCTGAAAGAACATGAAGGCGGCGACGATGCGCAGGACGCTCCGCAAGCGCGGCGCCCAAGATCCCCAGGCCGTTCCGATGCGCGAAATCACGATGACTTACCTCCTCTTATCGCGTGAAGAACGAGATGCCGAAGGCGAGCGACACATCCCAATGGCCCACGCGGTTGTCGGTATCGAAGAAGCGCGCCGCGCCAACGTCGACGCGAGTCGCCAGCTGATGGCCGATGTTGGACTTCATCCCGAAGCCTGCGTCGAGTCCAAATTGCGAGATGTCCGGTCCGAACTCGTGTCCGATCGCGATCCACCGCCCCCCGGCGCGAAGGAATGGGTGGTGTTGTCCGTTGTCGAAGTGGTGAGCGTAATCGAGCCCGAAAGTCGTCCAGGATTCGCTTCCCCCGCCCCCGCTGCCACCGAAGAAACCAAATCCAAAACGGGATTCGAGCTCGGAGCGCTCGGAGAACAGGTACCCGAGGCGAATCGTCGTCAGTCCGACGACATCGCTCGCCGGCACTTGGAGAGAGGACGCGACGTTGCCGTCGTCGAACGAGCTCGCGTGCGAATCGTTCACCTGAATGGCGAGCCCGACGTCGTAACCCATCTCGAGCGCACCCTTTTGCTGGGCGCACGCGGTTCCGCTGAGCCCAATCGAAGCGATGAGGACGGTCGCGCCCAGAACGAGGAGTCGGGTCCGAGCGAGCGATCGTGCAAATTGCATGGCGGCCTCCAGGGGGTTGTGGGATAGGTCGCAAGGCTAACGGACTGCTCGTGGCACTGAAACTGCCCCCGTGGGGCAGCTCGAGACGAGGCAGATTCAACAGGCCCCGGGGCGAGCTGGGTTGCATGTTGAGCGCTTTGGCGCCGCCTCAAGCCCAGCCCGGGAGACGCCGATCTTCATAGAGAGCATGGAAGCCTGGTTCACCGGTATGGACGCGGTAATAAGGAGGATCCGATGCGGCGGTTGTCATTCTCTCTCCTGGTTGTGCCCATGATGGCCCTGGCGTGCCTCGCCCCAGCGGCGAGCGCGGGTAGCCCCATGACCCTCGGCCTGGGTGGCGGCATCACGATGCCGACCAACGGCACGGGCGACGTCCTCAAGAACGGCTTCCATCTTCGCGGATTGGCCGAGTTCCACGTGCCCGCCCTGCCCTTCGGCCTGCGCGGGGCGCTCGGCTACCAGAAGATGAACGTCCAGGACGCGATCGAGGCGGCCACGTCCATGACCAATGGGCAGAGCCAGATTCTCTCCGGCCTGGCGGGCGTGACCTTTCCCCTCATGTCGAGCGGTCCGGTGCGTCCTTACATCACCGCAAGCCTGGGCGCTTTTCATGTGAAGGGTGAGGCGGACAGCTCGGGCGTGTCGGTCTCGAACACGGAGACGCGCTTCGGCATCGACGGCGGCGCCGGCCTCAAGTTCGCCATGGGGCCGACGCACGGCTTCGTCGAGGCGCGGCTCGAGAACGTGTACACCGAGGCGGGCTGGAACCCGAGCGTGTCGAGCCTCAAGAACGCGCGCTTCATCCCCATCACCTTCGGGTTCTCGTTCTAGACATGCCGGAGGCAAATCTCGTCGTCGTCCGCTACCTGAATGGCAAGTGCGTCAAGGGGAGCACCCAGGATTTCTTCCCCGAGCGCATCTCCTTCCATGTGCAGACGCGAGGCAGTGCGCCCGAGACCATTCAGGTCAAGATGGCCGAGCTCAAGGCGGTGTTCTTCGTGCGCGACCTGAACGGCAATTCGGCGCACATCAAGTCGCGCCAGTTCGGCGTCCAGGCGCCGAGCCTGGCGAGCGCAAAGAAGATCGCGGTGCTGTTCAAGGATCAAGAGCTCCTGGTCGGCTACACGAACTCGTACGTCGCCGGCAAGCTGGGCTTCTTCCTGACCCCGGCCGACGAGCGCGGCAATAACATCCGCGTCTACGTGCTGAGCCACGCCGCCAAGACGGTGCGCGTGGGCCCGACCGCCGACGAATTGGTGGCGACGGCGCCCAAGCCCCTGCCCAAGCCGCGGAAAGCGGCCTGAGGCGAACGGGGCCGCCGGTTCTGGCTCTGGCCAGGCCCGGCGGCTTCCGTTACTCTGAATGCGGCCCACGCCCCCCATGGACAGACCCCGAGAGAGCCGACGCATGCGAATCGCCGCACCCTTCCTCCTCCTCCTCTCGCTGACCCTCGCTCCTCTGGCCGAGCTGCACGCCGCCGCGCCGGCGATCAAGCCCGTCGTTCTTTCCCTGCAGGGGATCGATGGCGGCAAGGCGCTCGACATGGTGAAGGCGAGCCTCGTGAAGATCAAAGGCGTGAAGAGCGTCACCTTCGATACGCGCACCGTCGAGGCCACGGTCCAGATGACGCAGCGCGTGCCCGCCGCCCGCCTCATCGCCGCGGTCGAGGACGCGGGCTATCTCGCGATCGAAGGGGCGGGTCAGGGAAAATGGATGCCGCCGAAGGGCTTCCCGGAGGGCTCGGACGTCGGTGTGGTCTCGGAGAGCGGTGACGAGGTGGAGAGCCTCGAAGGCCTCGCCGTGCCCGGCAAGGTGACGCTGGTCGACTTCTACGCCGACTGGTGCAGGCCCTGCCGCATGATCGACGAGCACGTGAACGACGTGCTCCAGAAGCGCCAGGACGTCGCGGTGCGCAAGATCAACATCGTCGACTGGAACACGCCGGCGGCGCGCCAGGTGCTCAAGTACACGACCGGCATCCCGTTCGTCATCGTGTACGGCAAGAAGGGTGAGAAGGTGGGCACGGTCGACGGCTTCATGCCGCAGGATCTCGACGCGCAGATCAACCGCGGCGCCGCACAGTAAGGGAAACGCCTAGCCCAAAGTCTCCGCTTTGCCATCCGCGCCGTAGCGCACGAGCGTGAACACCGGGAACCCGCCCAGACGCTCGCGCCCGCCCAGGGAAGCGATCTCCAGCAGGAACGCGAAGCCCACGACCTGCCCGCGCAGGTTCTCCACCAGCTCCAGAGCCGCCTGTGCCGTCCCGCCGGTCGCCAGCACGTCGTCGGCGATGAGGACGGGAGCGCCCTCGGGAATGGGATCCTCGTGCAATTCGAGCCCCGCCTCGCCGTATTCGAGCGCGTAATTCTGGCGGTAAGACGCGCGCGGCAGCTTGCCGGGCTTGCGCGCCAGGAGCACGCCGGCCTGCCAGCGATCGGCGAGCGCCTGCGCGATCAAGAAGCCGCGGGCCTCGATGCCCAGAACGTACGCCGGCCGCGGACCACCGTCGGCGATCACGCTTGCCGCCAGCGTGTCGGCGGCGCGCGACCAGGCCGCGCCGTCGGCCCACAGCGGCGTGAGATCGCGGAACAGAATGCCGGGCTGCGGATAGTCCTGGACATCCCTCACCCAGCGCGTCCAGTCGGGAAGGTTCGCCCGCTCTCTCACACCGCTTTCCACGTGCCGTCCTCCTGGCTCGAGTCGTCGGGTGCGCCGGCCGGCTGCTCCATCCAGAAGCGGAGCTTGCCGAGCGCGCGCTGCTCGATCTGACGCACGCGCTCGCGCGTGACGTTGAAGCGCTCGCCGGTCTGCTGCAACGTGTGGGCCACGCCGTCGAAGAATCCGTAGCGCATGCGGAGAATCATCTCCTCGCGGCCGCTGAGACGGCCGAGGAAGTGGTCGAGCTTTTCGCTGTCGAGCTTGCTCTCGACCATCTCCTCGACGCTCGGCACGTCCTGATCGGTGGCGGCGAGCAGAAGCTCGCCCGACTGGTCCGCGTCGCCGATGTCGGCGAGGGTGCGCGCGCTGTGGATGAGCGCCGAGATGCGCTCCGACTGGAACGGCGCCAGGCCGAGCGCGCTTCCCACTTCGAGCACCTCGGGCTCGCGGCCGAGGCGGTGGCGCAGCTTGCGCTGCTCCATGAGATAGCGGCGCATCTGCTGCAGCACGGTGACCGGCAGGCGCACGGCGTTCGACTGGTCGGCGATGCCGCGCAGGATGGCCTGCCGGATCCACCACGCCGCATAGGTGGAGAAACGGAAGCCGCGCTCGGGATCGAAGCGGTCGGCCGCCGTGATGAGCCCGAGATTGCCTTCGCTGATGAGATCGATGAAGTCGAGGCCGCGGCTGCGATAGCGGCGCGCGATGAAGACGACCAGGCGCAGGTTGCCGAGGATAAGGTGCCGCCGCGCCGCGGCGACGCCGGCGCGGGCCGCGCGCGCCGAAGCCAGCTCGTCTTCGGGCGTGAGCGGTGGATGGCGATGCAGGTCGGCGAGGTAATGATCGAGGAGATCGAGTTCTTTGCCGCGCGCGGGCTCGCGAGGCGCTTCCGGCAGCGCCCCTTCCACTTCCTCGTCCAACGGCTCGATCTCGACTCCGGCGGCGCGCAAGCCCTCGACGAAGGCGAGGTACTTGCCGCCGTCGAAGCCGCGCAGACCGACCAGCGCCTCCTGCTCGCTCGCGCTCAGGCGGCCGTGCGAGCGGGCACGGGGGCCCGCCTGTGCGAGCGCCTCCGTGAAGGTGTCGTGGAGTTCGAGCATGGTCTCCCGAGCCGGGCGTGTCCTCGCCTACGAAACGTCGAATCCGCCGGTGTCGCCGCGCGCCGGTCCATAGCGCGCCTCGACGCGCGACACGTCGGCCGCGGGTGGTCCGCGCCTCAACTCGCGCTCCAGCTGCGCGAGCACGGCGCGCTCGCCCTCAGCGTACACCTCGACCGTGCCATCGGCCAGATTGCGCGCGGTTGCGGCAAGCCCGAGCGCGCTCGCCCGCGTGTGCACGAAGTAGCGAAAGCCGACGCCCTGCACGCGGCCGTGCACGATGGCGTGGAGGGAAACGTCGCTCATGAAAGAGGAAGGGAAAAAGGGACGAAGCCGTGGTCGGGGCGAGAGGATTTGAACCTCCGGCCCCCTGGTCCCGAACCAGGTGCGCTACCAGGCTGCGCTACGCCCCGACTCTCGAGGCTCTCGAGCCTCGCAGCTTCGTCCGGCGGGCGCGCGCAGCTTATCAAACGCGCGGCGCACTTGCCAACCGCGTCCGGGACGCTCAGATCGAGAGCCGCCACTTCCGCATCTCGGCCCGCGCCTGGTGATGCGTGAGATCGAGCATGAGCGGCGTCACCGACACGTAGCCTTCCGACACCGCGAGAAAATCCGTTTCCTGCTCGTCCACCCACACCGGCTCGTCGCCGCCGATCCAGTAGTACGGCCGGCCGCGTGGATCGGTCTTGGTGATGAGCGAGTCCTGGTAGACGCGCTGGCCGAGCTTGGTGACGCGGATGCCCTCGTAGGCCGCACCGCCGCGCCACGGCAGATTGACGTTGAGCAGCGACTTGGGCGCGAGCCCGTGATGGAGCACGGCGTCCACCAGGCTTCGCGTCACGCGCGCGGGCTCGGTCCAATCGACCTCGTCCGAGCGCCGCGCCACGAGCGACACGGCCACCGACGGCAGCCCGTTGAGCGCGCCTTCGATGGCGGCCGCGACGGTGCCGGAATAGAACACGTCCTCGCCCATGTTGGGGCCATGATTGACGCCGGAGACGACGAGCGTCGGGGCTTCGTCGATCAGACCGTGCGTGGCCACGACCACGCAATCGGTCGGCGTGCCGTCGACGGCGTAGACATCGGGCTCGGGGCGCTCGATGCGAAACGGGCGGTAGAGCGTGAGGGCATGGCTGCTGGCGCTTTGATCGCGATCGGGCGCCACGATCACGACGCGGCCGAGATCGGCGAGCGCGCTCTTGAGCTGGCGCAGCGCGGGCGCCTGGATGCCGTCGTCGTTGGTGACCAGGATCACCATCGCGCCTCCGTGCCGGTCGTGGTTTCGCGCGGGGGGACCGCGCTCGCGGGCGTGGCGCGGCGTCCCGCCTGACCGCTCGCGACCAAGTACGTGAGCCGCGCGAACAACGAAAGGAAGCGCGGCAGCTCGGTGCCGGGATGGAAATGGCTTCCTTGGCCCGCGTACACGGTGGCGATCGGCACTGACCCGATGCGATAACCCTGACGGCCGGCGCGCACCAAGAGCTCGGTCTCGAACAGGAATCCGCGCGCGTCGGGCGAGATGGTGGGCGCCACGCTGTCGATGAGCGCGCGCGCGTGCAGGCGATAGCCGGATTGGCTGTCGGGAATGGGACAGCCGGCGAGAGCGCCGATGATGACCGACGACACGCGATTGCCGAAGGCGCGCAGGCCCGGCATCCCCTTCCCCAGGGTGCGCGCGCCGACGACGAGATCCTGGCGGTGGGCGCGGGCGGCTTCGAGGAAGCGCGGCAGGTCGGCGGGATCGTGCTGGCCGTCGGCGTCGAGCGTGATCACGC
>Ga0075425_100010182_pt1 | contig 10023 bp, 10 predicted proteins | sample SoiMethybrSBSTD4_FD_75300 | JGI IMG/M metagenome (GOLD analysis project Ga0075425, IMG submission 75300) | Bulk soil microbial communities from a Populus tree surrounding site in Tennessee, USA - Soil MetaG P. TD hybrid SBSTD4 | ecosystem: Environmental > Terrestrial > Soil > Tree plantation... | reverse complement strand
CCATCTGCGATCCGCCATCCGATCAGTGCGCGTGTGCGTGATCGTGCTCGTGATCGTGATCGTGGTGCTCGTGCGTGTGACCGGCCATCCCCGTCTCGAGTTGTTGCACGACCTGTTTCGCGAGCTCGATGAAAGCCTGCGCCGCGGGTGACTGCGGATCGGTCGAGACGATCGGCGCGCCGGTGTCGCCGCCGACGACGACTTTCGGATCGATCGGCACCTCGCCGAGGAAGGGGACGCCGAGCATGTCGGCGGTTTTGCGGCCACCGCCGTGACCGAAGATCTCCTCACGCTCGCCGCAGTGGCGGCAGATGTAGTAGCTCATGTTCTCGACGATGCCGAGGACGGGCACGTTGACCTTGCGGAACATCGCGAGGCCCTTGCGCGCGTCGATCAGCGCGACGTCCTGCGGCGTCGTCACGACGACCGCGCCGGTGAGGCCGGCCTTCTGCGTCAGCGTGAGCTGCGCGTCGCCGGTGCCCGGCGGCAGATCGATGATCATGAAATCGAGCTCGCCCCACTTCACGTCGGTGAGGAACTGGTCGAGCGCCTTCATCACCATCGGACCGCGCCAGATCACCGGCGTGTCGGGATCGGTGATCAGTCCGAGCGACATCATGCTGATGCCGTAGCGCTCCATCGGGACGATCTTCTCGTCGAGTTCATCGACCTGCGGCTTGCCTTCGATGCCCAGCATCATCTGCTGCGAGGGACCGTAGATGTCAGCATCGAGCAGGCCGACCGAGTAGCCGAGGGCGCGCAGCGAGAGCGCGAGGTTCGTCGAAACGGTCGACTTCCCCACCCCGCCCTTGCCCGACGCGACGGCGATCTTCCAGCGCACGCCGCTGAGAACCGATGGCCCGGGCATCGAGCCGCCCTGCGGAAGTCCGGCGCTCTGCTGGCGCGAGGCGATCTCGAGATTCACGCGAACGTCGTCGACGCCTTCGAGCGCGCGCACCGCGGCTTCGGCATCGCGGACGATCTGCTGTCCGACGGCGGGGTTCTCGGTCTGGAAATGGATCGTGAAGGAAACGTTGCCGTCGTTCACGACGACGTCGCGCACGAATCCGAATGAAACGATGTCGCGCGAGAGGCCCGGAAAACGGACCTTTTTCAGCGCCTCAAGAACCTGCTCGCTGCCTGGCCGGGACGGCATTGTCTTTCTCCTGTTTCCACGCATCGTACGAAGCCGACACGATGGGGACCGCTTCTTCCGACGACGCGACCACCTTGATCGTGTCGAAGTCGGGAGGACTGACCAGGCCACGCTCGAGCATCGTCGAGCGCATCCAGTCGATCAGACCGGGCCACATTGTACCCACCAGGATCAGCGGATGATCGCGGACGTGCTTCACCTGCAGGAGCTGCCACACCATGAACAGCTCCAGCGCGGTGCCGATCCCGCCCGGCATGATGATGAACGCCGATGAGAGGCGGATGAAGTGGTGGAGACGGGAGAAAAAGGTCCTGTGCCTGAACACCTTGTCGACGAACGGATTCGCCTGTTCCTCGGACGGCAGATGGATGGGCAGACCGAACGAGCGGCTGTGGCTCTCGCCCTTCCCCTCGCGTGCGCCGGCGTTCGCGGCTTCCATGAGGCCGGGGCCGCCGCCGGTCACGATGTCGACGCCCATCAATGCGAGCTCGGCGCTCAGCTTCTTGACTTCGTCGTAGATCGGATCGCCGCGGCGGATGCGCGCGCTGCCGAAGATCGAGACGCGATAGTGCTCGACGCGCTCCGGCTGAATCTGGTCGAGATCGTTGATCGTCTCCCAGAGCTGGTAGATGGCCTTGTCGAGGATGTGCGTCGGATCGACGCCGCGCCGGCGCTTCTTCTTCTCGGCGTTGCGCAGTTCCTCGAGCTGGGGAGTGGTCGTGTCCGGCGTGCGATTCCGAGTCGCCATTCAACCAACTCTATTTCGTAATCCATACCTCTTTCGAGAATTCTTTGAGCTTCGGCTCGGCAGCCCTCGCCTCCGCCTCCGATCCGAATTTCACGCGCACGCGGAAAACGGGACCCTTGTCGGTCGCGCCGCGCTCGACGTACGCGGAGTTGAAGCCGCGCTCGATGAGCTTCGCCGCGAGACTCTCCGCGGCTTTCTGATCGCCGCTCGAAAGAAGTTGCGCGTACGCGGGACCTGCCGGCGCCGCGACCGGTGCCGGTACGGTCGGCGCAGGATCGGACGTCGTCTGCGTTGCGGGATTCGCCGTCGCGACGGTGGCCGTTGCGCCTTCCTCGATGATCTGCGGCGCGGCGGTCGTCGTCGCGGTGGTGTCGCTCGCGGAGGTGTCCGTCGGACGGAACTCTTCGTCGGCAACGCCGAGCTCGACGATCTTGCCGTCGTCCTTCTTCGGTTTCGCCGGAAGGAGATTCGCTTCGTTGACGATCTCCGGATCCTTGCGAACGACGAGACGCTCGTCCGCCTGACCTTTGCCGATCATCAGACCGAACGCGAACGAGGCCGCGAGCGAAAGCAGCAGCAGGACGAAGGCGACGAAGGCCTGTCCCGCGGTCAGAGAGATTTCGTAATGGGATTGATCGTCGTGGTGAGCCAGCTCTTCAGACATCTCTCGCCTCCCCTTCACTGCCTGTTTTGCGCCGGCGGAGCAGCGGCGTTCCAGTTTGTGTGATAGACGACGCCATTGTCAAAGTAGATGGCCGCCGCCCCTCCGTCCGTTCGCGGATAAATCCAGACGGAGTAGACCCGCGTGTTCTGCACGACCTGCTTGATCCAGTCTTCCCGAGGTAACCCCACCAGGCGGCGAACATCTTCCTCCTTCATCCCGCTTTTCACCTTCACGAACTCGGTCATCTGCACGAAACGCCGCTTTTGCGCCTCGGCGATGCGCGCCGTCGCGGTCGTATTGCCGGGCTCGTATTGCAGTGCCGTGTTGTAGAGCTCGATGGCCCGGTCGTAGCGCGAAAGGAGGTTCATGTACTCGTCGCCGAGGAGGATTTTTTCGCGGGCGAAGAGCGCGGCGGCGCGAGGATCCGCCGTGCGGCGGTAATACTCGTCGAGCTTGTCGAAGAAGCCGTTATATGGCGTCTCGAGCTTCTTCAGATTCGCGATCTGCGTCTCGAGCTGCTCCTTGCGCGAGGCATTCGGATTCGGCTTCGCCTGCGCATCGCGCAGCGTCTGCAGCCACTGGTAATCCGCGGTGAGCAGGTTCCACTCGCGATCGTTCGGTTGCGTCGGAGGGCCGGAAGGAGTCGCACAGGCGACGAGGAGAAGGAGAAACACGCCCCTCGCGGCAGTTCCGTGGAAGAGGTCCTTCGCTGCGCTCAGGATGACGTTCATCGTTTGAGGGAATCCGCGAGCGCGACGGCAACCATTTCGAGCTCGCCGCCGAATTCGGTTTTGATCTCGTAGAGCCAGCCGGTCAGAAGCTCGCTGAGCACGCGATTCGCGAGCGCGGTGTGATCGCTGCTGCCGGAGGCGTAGAAGTTGTTGAGAAGCTGATCGACGTCGATGCGCGACTCGTTGACGAAGGTCATGCCGGACAAATACGGCATCGACTCCGGCGAGACATGCCGGATGACGCGATCCTGAAAGTCGTAGATGTGATCGCCGATCTGCTGGAACACGATCTCGAAGAGGCTCTGGAAGACGGTGTTGTACTCCTCGACGACGCCTTCCAGTTCGTACTCGGTCTCGGCCGCGTGGCGTTTCTCGTCGATCTCTGCGACCTCGGCGTCCTGAATCAGATTGACAGACAGAAGGCCCCAGATCGTGCGGCAGGTCTGGAAGTTCGTCAGGTAGCTGCGCGCGCAAAGCTCTTCGACGCTGGCCGGATCGGAGAGCAACGACATCACGTGACTCTCGTCCTCGGTGAGCTCGAGCTGGTACGCGCGCGCGTCGCCGCCGGGCACCTGCTCGAGCACGCGCTCGAACCGCCCGATGCCGCGCCAGATCAGCGACCAGTATTCGATGCGACGAACGCCGTCGAGGATGAGCCGCTCCGTGTGCAGCGGCAGCGTGATGATCTCCGCCGGCATTTCCGCGGAGAACTCGATCGTGTAGTTGCCGCTGCGGTAACTCATCGCGTTGAGCACGATCGCATTCGCCTGCCGCTCCGCCGCGCGCACGAGGTCATCCGCCTGGAGATATCCGAGCTCGCATAGCAGCCCACCGATGCGCCGCGAGACGACGAGCCGGTCCATCGCGGTGTTGTATTGATGGATGGTCAGCTCCCCCATCCGCAGCAGCGTCTCCGCGAGCCCAACGTCGGGATCCGTGCTCGACGCAAAAATGATCCGCCCCTCATGAAAGTAAATCGTGTCGCTGCGCCCGATCGCATCAAGAGCCACGATCGCCGACTCATTGCTCCGAATGATCGAGCGAAACAAATCCGGCACCGTGGTCTCGGCAAGAGGGCCGGAGATGGAGAGGTTGTCGGACATTTTCTGGAGAGTAAACCCTGAGCGCAGCGAAGGGTCAATGGAGCAAACATCCAAAAGGTAGTTTGCTCCGCTGACCCTTCCCCTTCGACAAGCTCAGGGTCAGGGTTGGGGCACCGAAGCGACCTCCGCCACCCCCACCGCATTCTTCGTCGTCGACTTCACGCGATACATCGCCGCGTCGGCCTGGCTGATGAGCTGTTCCTTGCTCATGCCGTGGAAGGGGTAGGTGGCGATGCCGAAGCTGGCGGTGATGCTGACTTCGACGTCGTTATCGATCTGCAGCGAGGAGGCAGAGAGGGCGCGGCGGATGCGGTTCGCGACGAGCATGGCCTGCTCGGGGTCGGTCTGCGGGAGGATGATGCAGAACTCGTCGCCGCCGAAGCGCACGACCTTGTCGATGCCGCGCACGGCGTTGAGGATGCGCTTCGCCACTTCCTGCAGCGTTCGCGATCCGGCGAGGTGGCCGTACATCGCGTTGACGCTCTTCAAATCGTCGAGGTCCGCGAAGATGATGCTGAACTGCGCGCCGTAGCGGCGCGAGCGCTCGATCTCCTCGTCCAGGTACGTCTCGAAGAAGCGGCGGTTGTAGGCCTTCGTCAGGTCATCGCGCATCGCCAGGTCGCGGCTGCGCGTGAGCTGATAGATGTTGCTCAGGACCTGCGCGACGGCGTTGAGGTACTTCGTCACGTTCGCCGCGACTTCGGGCGCGATGGCGTCGTCGCGCTCGATCATGATCTTGATCACGCCGAGGAGGTCTTCCTGCACCTGCAGCGGCATGACCATCATGCCGCGGCCATCGCTCGCGCGCGAGATCGCGAAGAGCTCCGGTGATGCGAGCGCCTTCTGCAGCACGTCCGGCGGAATGCCCGGCAGAAACTCGGTCGAATCGCGAAGGTCGGGATCGTTGCTGAAGCTGACGACGTAGCGCTCCAGACGCGGGTCGTGCAGGAACAGCGTGCCGCGCGCGAAGCCGAGGATGCTCAGGACCGTTTCGGTGATCCGCTCGGAGACGGCCTCCGCCTCGACCATCGTCATCAATTCGTGGATCTGCGTCAGATAACCGACTTCCTGTTCGAGCTGCGAGGCGTGCGTCACCGCATCGCAGAGATCGACGCCGATGGCGAGGTACTCATCCGGCGACCGCAGAAACGCCGCGCGCTCGACGCGCAGCTCACCGTTCCGGCGATTTGGCGGTGGGTCGCTGTCGAAGAGCACCACACGGAAAAGGTTCTTTTTCGCAGGAGCGTCGAGTCGCGCGTGCGAGTCGCTGTCGATGATGGCGATGCGGCAGCCGTCGCGATCGTCGCCGTTGTCGACCACACTCCACGCCCCACGAAGTCGTTCAGCGAGATCGTTTCGAGTGCTGTAGACGGCAACGTTGTACGGCGACATGCGCGAAGTGTCGATTGTAGTCCGACTGCACAGGGCCGAGTGCGATGATGGTCACCAATGCGGATCGCGCAGATCGTGATGCCGGACGCGCCGGCGTACGAGCGCAAGTGCCAGCGCGTCGACTTCGCCGCGCTCTCGGGAGCGCACGACGTCGCCCTGGTCTCGATCGCGGACGCCGCCGGATTCGACGTCGCGCACGTCTACGCCGGCCCGGAGTTGCCCGCCCGATCCTTCCGCCGGTTTCCAATTCCGTACGTCGCCAGCTCCGATCTCGAGCGCTCGCGGTGGCCGTTCGGAAAGGCCGTCGAGCCGGGATTCGTCGCCACTCCGGAGCAGTTGCCGGAGGCAGTCGAAGAAAGTTATTTCGCGTTCAAAAAGACCCGCGAGCGCGGCCCGCGGTCCCGCATCGGGACGTTCGGTCCGCATCGTCGCGGCGTCGCGAACATGGTCGAGCTGACCCTCGCGCGCCTCCATCGCTTCCGGGATGACATCGATTGGAATCTATACGATGCGGTTCCGACGCCGGAGACTCTCGCGGACGTGGATTTGTGGGTCGATCCGGCCACCGATGCGAATGACCTCGATGGATTCGTCGCCGAGGCGTTAGTCGTTGGCCTGCCGGTAGTTGCGGCGCGGACGCCGATCAATTCGCAGCGTCTCGAGAAGGGACGGACCGGATTCCTCGTGCCGCCGTCTGACCCGAATGAAATAACTCATGCGATACTGGCCGCCCTGTTCAAAACCGAGGTAGCCGGGAGCAGGCTGCAGGCAGCACAGCAAACCGTCTCGAAATTTCGCCAGCGGCAGCGCCTGCGCGTGCTCTCGCACATGTACGACACGTTGACTCAATGACCCAACTAAGCGACCTTGCTCCCGCGCAGCGCCGCGCGATCGATCTGGTGAAGGAAGTGGCCGCCGAGAAGGACTGCCGCCCCTACCTGGTCGGCGGTCCCGTCCGCGACCTTCTTCTGGGCCGCGGTTCCATCGACGTGGACCTGACCCTCGAGGACGGCAGCTCGACGCTCGCCCGCGCGCTCGCGAAGCGGACGAACGGGCGCGTGCGCTCGTTCCCGCAGTTCCTGACGTACAAAGTCACGGCCGAGGGTTTCCCCGAGATCGACATCGCGACGGCGCGGAAAGAGCGGTATCGCCATCCCGGCGCGCTGCCCGCTGTCAGCGCGGGGAAGCTGAAGGATGACCTGATCCGCCGCGATTTCTCGATCAACGCGATCGCCTTCGATCTGCTCAGCGAATCGCTGCACGATCCAACGGAAGGAGCGCGCGACCTCGAGCAGCGGCTGATTCGCGTGCTGCACGAGAAGAGCTTCATCGACGATCCGACGCGCATCTTTCGCGCGATCCGCCTCGCGGCGCGACTCGGCTTCACGCTCGAGGAGCAGACCGAGAAATTGATGGCAGACGCCATCGCGTCCGGCTCGCTTGCCACGGTTTCGAAGGAACGCGCCTGGCGCGAGCTGTTCCTCGCCATGCACGAAGAGGACGCGCCGCGCATCCTGCGCGAGCTCAACGACCGCGGCGTGCTCGACGTCGTCCTCGGACGACACGCATCGCTGCCGGAAATGCAGACCCTCGAGGCCATGCAGCGCGCCGCCGAATCGAATGAGGATCTCGATCGCGAAGTGCTCTACACCGGCGCGCTGCTGCGCGGCGATGCCTCCCCCATCGATCTCGAAGGCTCCGGCTTCTCGCAGAAGCGCGCGCGGCGGATCGTGCAGATCGCGAACGAGCTGCCGCGCATCGCCGAGTCGCTGAATTCTGCGAAGACGAGCTCCGAACGATTCCGCCTCTACGACGCGATGTCGCCCGAGGCGCGATGCGTGCTCGCCGCGGAACATCCGGAGGAAGTGGCGCAGCTCGAGCGTTACGACGACTTCCGGAAGTTTCAGCTACCGCTGCGCGGCAACGATCTCGAAGTGCCCGGCGGGCCGCACGTCGCGAAAGCGCTCGAGCGAACGCGCGAGGCGGTCTTCACCGGAGAGATCGCGGCCGAGGATGCGCGGACGTTTGCGCGCGATCTCGCGAAGCGGTACCTCGAGGAGAGGTCGTAAGCAGGCTCACAGTCTCACAGTCTGAAAGTCGCACAGTCTCAGAGGCCTGTGAGACTTTGCGACTTTACGACTGTGAGACTCATAATCGCGCCATGCGTCGAATCACGCTGCTCGCCTTCGCGGTCACCACCGCGGCATTCGCGCAGCACGACATCTCCAAAGTCGATCCCGCGCCGCCCGGTGCGGCGATCGCGGTGCCGCTGCCGGAAGATCAGAAGCGTCAGCTGAAGAAGTACGACATCCCCGACATGGCCGGCGCGAAGCAGGCCCTCGGATCGCAGCTCATCGACGGACGTCTTCCGAAGCCGCTCGTCGACTTCATCACGAAGGACGGCGTCATCGAGCAGCGCGTCTCGCTCTTCGAAGGCGGTCTGGTCGTCGTCAACATGACCGGCGCCGCGACGATCCGGAAGAAGGTCATCATTCCGCCCGACGCGCTGAAGGCGTACGCGGGCGTCATCAACGCGGACGCGATTCGAAAGATCGGCATCGGCAATCTCGCGCCGCCGGATGCGTCGCGCAGCGCGCGGTTGCGCGTGTACGACGCGGACGGCATCGCCGTCGAGCGCGTGTACAACCCGATCGGCATTCTGCCGAAGGCGCTCGCGGACAAAGTGCTGCCGCTGCAGGACCTGCTGCGTGCGATCTCCGAGGATCGAACGGTGACGACGAGCATCGCGGGATACGAGCCGCAGGTCGGCGACGAGCTGGTGGCCGACGACCAGCGCGTGTTTCGCGTGACGCGCGTGACCGAACCGGGAGGCGTCGTCGAATTGAAATGCATCGACGATCCGACCTCGATGTACGTCGCGCGCAAGGATCTCAGCCAGTTTTTCGTGGGGAAGCGCTGAGCACATTACGGATCACCGCGGGCTCATTGCGCGGGCGCCGCGTTCCCGTTCCCCGCGGCGAGGTTCGACCGACGTCGGAGCGCGCGCGGCAGGCGTACTTCAACATCGCCGGCGAGCGCATTCAGGGCGCGCGATTTCTCGATCTGTTCGCGGGCAGCGGCATCTTTTCGTTCGAAGCGCTGTCGCGCGGCGCGCGGAGCGCCCTCGCGATCGATCAGTCGCGGCAGACCTGCGCCGCCATCGAAGGTCTTGCGAAAGACCTCGGCGTGGAAGTGCGGGCCCTGGCGTCGGACGCGATCTCCGGAATCAGTCGTCTCGGCGCGAGCGTTTTCGATCTGGTCTACGCGGATCCCCCGTACGATTACGAACGCTACGACGAGCTCCTGACATCGATCGACGAACATCTGACCCTCGCCGCCGACGCGCTCGTCGCCTTCGAGCACCGGCGGCACTCGACCCCTTTCACGAGCGAACCGAAGCGGCTTCGCTTCACCCGCCGAGCCGAGTATGGCGAGGTGTGGATCAGTTTTTTCATGACCCCATCGTCATGCTGAGCGCAGCGAAGCAACTCTTTGCACGACGACGACGCGCAATTGCGACCGCAGCGCCGAAGAGGTCCTTCGCTTCGCTCAGGATGACGATTAGCATGAGGATGCATGGCAGACACGAAAACGAGCATTGAGCTGACTCTGGACGAGAAGGGCGCGCACACGCTCTTCGGCAATCACGACGAGAACCTCCGCACGATCGAGGACGCCTTCGACGTGAAGATCTCCTCGCGCGGCAACGAGATCTTCGTTTCCGGCAACGCGGACAACATCGCGCCGGTCGAGAAACTGATCGGCGACTTTCAGCGCCTGATCGAGCAGGGCTACCCGATCCGCAAGTCGGACGTGCAGACCGGCGTGCGCGTCGTGCGCGACAAGCCGTCGACGAGCCTCGTCGACTTCTTCACCGACGACGCCGTGCCGTCCGCGATCCGACGCACGGTCACGCCGCGCAACATGGCCCAGAAGCTCTACCTCCAGGCGATCAACGACAACGACATCGTTTTCGGCGTCGGTCCCGCGGGCACGGGCAAGACCTACCTCGCCGTCGCCGCCGCCGCGGCCGCGCTGCAGGAGAAGGACATGAAGCGCATCGTCCTCTGCCGTCCCGCGGTCGAGGCGGGCGAGCGTCTCGGATTTCTTCCGGGCGACATCGCGGAGAAGATCAATCCGTACCTGCGGCCGCTCTACGACGCGCTGTACGACATCATCGGCTTCGAGAAAGTGGAGAAGCTGATGGAGCGCAGCGTGATCGAGATCGC
>Ga0075425_100010180_pt1 | contig 10023 bp, 7 predicted proteins | sample SoiMethybrSBSTD4_FD_75300 | JGI IMG/M metagenome (GOLD analysis project Ga0075425, IMG submission 75300) | Bulk soil microbial communities from a Populus tree surrounding site in Tennessee, USA - Soil MetaG P. TD hybrid SBSTD4 | ecosystem: Environmental > Terrestrial > Soil > Tree plantation... | reverse complement strand
TATGACGCACGCGAACGCCATCTCGACACGCGGGAAAGCCTTTTCGATCGGAATCGTGCCGGATGAACACGCGCGGTCGCCGGGACAAGACGCGCGATGCCCGGACGAACATTCACGAAAGCTTTTTGAACACTCGGGAAAGCTATTTCGATCTGAGTCGTGCCAGATGAACACGCGCCGTCGCCAGGACAAGACGCGCGACGCCCGGATGAACATTCACGAAAGCTTTTTCAATCCTCGGGAACGCTTTTTTCGATCAGAACCGCGGCAGATGAACACGCGCGGTCGCCGGGACGACATGCGTGATGCCCGGATGAACATTCACGAAAGTTTTTTCAACCCTCGGGAAAGCTTTTTCGATCAAAACGGCGCCAGATGAACACGCGCGGTCGCCGGGACGACATGCGTGATGCCCGGCGGCCGCTGCGGCTAGCGCGGCAACCACTTCGGATTGCGGATTGCGGATTGCGGATTGCGGATTGCGGATTGATTGTTCAATTCGCGGATTCTCAAATTGATTTTCGGATCAAGAAATCAATCCGAAATCCGAGATCTTGAGCGACGAAGAGCGGCACGGTGCTGTCGCGCACGTGCTCAATCGGTTTGTCACCCGTTCGCGGCTGAGTTATGGTCAGGTTGTCCAATGACAATCGATGTGGTCGAGGAGCCGATGACGGCTCTTGCCGAGTACGCGCTCCTGCCCATCGCCTTCCGTGTCGATCAGGTGTTGGACGTGACAGCTCGCGCGGATGGCGGCTTCGACCTGTCGGCACGAAGCCTCGCAGTCCCATATATGAAGGACTACGACGCCATCGACGGCGAAGGACCGTTGCATTGGACGCGTCGCTTCGATGTTTCGAATTGGACGCTGTTCACGGCTCGCGTGGCGGGCAGCCGAGTCGGCGGGGCTGCCGTTGCCTTCAACACTCCCGGCTTGACGATGCTGGAAGGCCGTCGTGACCTCTCAGTGCTGTGGGACATACGGGTTGCCCCGGACGCTCGCGGCAAGGGCATCGGTTCTGCTCTTTTCGAGAGAGCCGAGGCGTGGGCCGTGGCGCACGGCTGTCGTCAGCTCAAGGTCGAGACGCAGAATATCAATGTGCGGGCGTGCGGATTGTATGCGCGGCACGGGTGCGAGCTCCGAGCGGTCCACCATGCCGCGTATCCGGAACTGCCAGAGGAAATCCAACTGCTCTGGTACAAAGATCTGCGAATCGCGAAATGATCACGTTTACACGACTTTGATGACCACTTTTCCCGTCGCGCGCCCCGACTCGGAATAGGCGAGTGCGTCACGCACCTGCTCGAGCGGAAAGACCTTGTCGACGAGCGGTTCGATCGCGCCGCTTTCCACCAGTCGCGTGATGTCTCTCAGCTGGTCTCCGTCGGCGCGCATGAACAGGTACTCGTAGCGGGCGTGATGGGCTCGCGCTGCGGCCGTCGCCTTTCGGGACATCATCCTGATCGCCAGGACAATGATCGGGTTGAGCCCCCAGCTCCGCGCAAACGCCGCTGACGGAGTGCCGCCAATGCTGACGACCACACCGCCAGGTTTCACGCACTCGAAACATCTCACCAGCGTGTCACCGCCGGCGCTGTCCAGTACAACGTCACAGTCTTTGGCCACGTCTTCAAAACGAGTGCTCCGGTAGTCAATGGCGACGTCCGCGCCCAGACGCTTCACCAGTTCCACATTGCGTTGCCCGACGGTCGTGAACACCGTCGCACCCAGGTGACGGGCTAACTGGATGGCCACGCTTCCGACGCCACCGCTGCCCGCGTGAATCAACACCCGTTGGTGGGCGCCCAGCTTTCCAATTTCCACCAGGGCCTGCCACGCCGTCAGCGCGACCAACGGCAACGAAGCGGCCTCTTCGAATGTCACATTGGTGGGCTTGAGGGCGGCGGCGCCTTCGCGGACGACGGCAAACTCTGCAAACGTTCCGATGCGGTCCTTGTCCATGCGCGCGTAGATCGCATCGCCCTTCTTGAAGCGCGTCACCTGCGCGCCCACGTCGGAAACCACGCCTGCGAGGTCGTTGCCAAGCACCAGCGGGAACCGGTATTTCAACAGCATCTTCAACTGCCCACTGCGCGTCTTGACATCCACCGGATTGACACTGGCGGCGTGTACTTGAACCAACAGATCCATCGGGCCGAACGCGGGAACGGCGGTTTCTGCGACCGTGACCAGGTCATTGCTGCCGTAGCGGGTGATCAGTGCCGCCTTCATAGAACTCCCTTACTGCCGCGGCTGATACCCGATCGCGCGCTCGACCTGCTCGACGAGGCCTGAGGATTCTCTGACAATCGTTTCGCGCTCTTTCTCGCCGACGGGAACGATCATCATCCCATCGGGGCCGGGGGGCGCAAGAGCCGGATCGTCCTTCGCCGCCGCGGCCGGCTTCGGAGCAGGCGCCGGTCCCATCAGGTACCGCAGCGGGCTCAACGGACCGAGACCGGTGTACTCGAAAGTCGCCAGGTTCGCCTTCGACAGCGGCAGGCCCTCCATCAGCCCTTTGGCCGCGGCCGTGTCGGTGACGTTCAGGATGAACATGACGCCTCGGCCGTCGGACCGCGCGAACCACTGCTGGATCTTTCCGTCGAGGTACAGCTGCACCGTCGCGCGGACTTCGTCCGGCATGATCTTCACGATCTCGGCCCGATCCGCGTCCGGTCTGACCGTCAGGTTGACGAGCACCGCCGTGGTGGGCGACGGCACGGGAGGCTGCGCGCGGGCAGACGCCGCGCAGAGAGCCGCGAGGGACAACGAGACTCCGACGATGAAGTGTGTGCGCATCTTTCGCTCCTTCTAGTCCATTTTTCGATTCGGTGTAGCAGCCTGTCCTTCGTCCGTTGGCCTTGGTCCTTCGTCCGTACCTCGTCCTTTGTCCTTCGTCCGAGCCCTTCCCGTTGACCAAGGACCACGGACACTGGAGGACCAAGAACGAAGCACCAAGGACCACGGCCGCGTACTACACAGATTTGAAAAGCGCTCTAGTCGCTCCACCCGCCGCCGAGGGCGCGATAGAGCTCGACGATGGACGCCAGTTCCTGCCGTCGCATGGTGGCCAGATCGAGTTCGCTTCGGAAGAGATTCCGCTGCGCGTCGAGAACCTGCAGGTAGCTGTCGAGTCCGCCCTGATACCGATCGGTCGACAACCGTGTCGCGTCGCTCAGCGCTTCGACGAGCTTCTGCTGCTGTTCGCGTTGTTCGGCCGTCTTGCGATACCCGGCCAGAGCGTCGGCCACCTCTCGCAGCGCGCGATAGATCGACCGTTGATAGGCGACGACGAGCTCGCGCTCCACGGACTCGGCGAGCCGCACGTTCGCTCGCGTTCGACCGCCATTGAACAGCGGCGCCGCGGCGCCGACGGCCACGCTCGAAATTCGCGCGGGTGCCGTCAGGAGCTCCGTGAGATCGCGGCTTTCGAGTCCAAGAAACGCTGTCAGGGCAATCCGCGGGAAGTATTCGGCGCGCGCCACGCCGATCTGCGCGTTGGCGGCAACCAGTGCGTCCTCTGCCTGCCGAATGTCTGGACGCCGCTCGAGGAGCGACGCCGGCAGTCCAACCGGCACCGCCGGCCGCGTCTCGAAGGCGGCCCCGAAGGCCCCGGAGGCAAAGTCGCCGCCGCTGCGCACGACCTCACCTGGTGGGCGTCCCAGCATCACGCTCATTCCGTCCTCGGTCTGGGCGATCTGACGTTCGATGACGGCGATCTGCACGGTGGCCGCGTAGAGCAGCTGCTCCGCCTGGCGCGTGTCGAGCGCGCTCGCCACGCCGCGCTCGCGGCGCAGCTGCGTCAGCCGGAGTCCCTCGGTCGCCACCTCGCGGGTCCGCCGCGCGATCGCCAGTTGCCGATCGAGCGTCTGCAAGAGGAAGTACGCGTCGGTGACGTCGGCGACGAGCGTCGTGACGACACCGTGACGGGCTTCTTCGGTCGCCAGGTACTGCGCGCGGGCCGATTCATTCAGCCGGCGCAGCCTGCCCCAGACGTCGACTTCCCACGCGAGGCCGAATCCCGCCTGCACATCCGCGACGTCCGGTCCAAAGCCTGGCGGGAGCGGCCGGGCGCCGACCTCGGACAGGCGATTCTCGGATGCGACCACGGATCCGGCTACCGTCGGAAGCCGATCCGCGCCGACGATGTGAAAGCGTTCCCGCGCCTGGAGGACGCGCTCGGCCGCGATCTTCAGATCGAAGTTGTCAGCCAGTGCCGTCCGCACCAGCGATCGCAGCGCATCGTCGTTGAACAGTTCGAACCACCGGAGATCGGCCAGTGATGCCGTCGCCGCTTCGGCGTCCGTCCGCGAGACGTCTCGAAACGACGAAGGCACGGCGACCGCGGGCCGGTGGTAGTTCGGACCGACGGTGCAGGCCGCGGTTGACGCCGCGATGGCGGCGACCGCCAGCGTCTTGCGGTTCGCCAGCCGCTGAACGATCACATACAGCGCCGGCACGAGGAAGATGCCGAGCAGCGTCGCCGTCGCCATCCCGCCGAAGACGGCGGTGCCGAGCGCGCGGCGGGACGCGGCGCCGGCGCCGTTCGCGACGACGAGCGGCAGCACGCCGAGCAGGAACGCGAACGACGTCATCAGGATCGGCCGGAACCGCAGGCGCGCCGCTTCCTCCGCCGCGTCCGCCGCCGACGCCCCTTGCTCGCGCCGCAGCCTGGCGAACTCGACGATCAGGATGGCGTTCTTCGCCGCGAGCCCAATCAGCGTGATGATGCCGATCTGTGTGTACAAGTCGTAGGCATACGTCCGCATGCCAATCGCGACGAGCGCGCCGAGAATGCCGAGCGGCACCGCCAGCACGACCGCCAGCGGCGTGCTCCAGCTCTCATACAGCGCCGCCAGGAACAACAGGACGAGAATCGCGGCGAAGCCGAAGATGAACGGTTCCGCTCCTTCGCTGCGGTGCTGCTGGAATACCGTGCCGGTCCATTCGTACCCGAAGCCTTGCGGCAGCACCTCGCGGGCCACTTCCGCGAGCGCCGCAGCCGCCTGCCCCGAGCTGTAGCCCGGCGCATTGGTTCCGGTGAGCTGCGCCGCGCGGAACCGGTTGTAGCGGTACACGACTTCCGGGCCCTCTGCCGCCCGCACGCGGACGAGCGTGCTCAGCGGGATCATGTCGCCGTCGCGGCCGCGGACGTGAAACTGCGCGATCGCATCCGGCCGCTGCCGGAATTGCGGTTCGGCCTGCATCAGCACGCGCCACGTACGGCCAAAGCGATTGAAGTCGTTGACGTAGAGTCCGCCGAGGAATGTCTGCAGCGCCGAATACACGTCGGTGACCGGCACGCCGAGCGTCTGCGCCTTGTCCGTATCGACGTCGACGCGGAATTGCGGCACCGACGTCCGCAGGCCGCTGTTGATGGAGGCAATCTCCGGCCGCCGGCGCGCGGCCTGCAGGAATGTCTGCGTCACGTCGGCGAAGCGCGCAAGATCGCCGTCGCCGCGATCCTGCAGCATCAGTTCGAATCCGCCGGCCGTGCCGAGACCAAGGATCGGCGGCAAGCCGAAGCCGAACACGATCCCGCTCTGCAGCGCGGCGAGCTTCGGCTGCAGCTGCCGGAGAAGCGTCTGCTGGTCGAGCCCCTTCCGGGAGCGCTCGTCCCAGGGCTCGAGCAGGGTAATCACGGTCGACACGTTCGAGTTGATGGTGTTGGTCAACCGGTCGAGGCCGCCGAGCGTCGTCGTCGCTTCCACGCCGGGCTGCGATCGCAGGATGCTCTCGACCTGCGCCACCAGACGATCCGTTCGCTCGAGCGACGCGCCATCCGGCAGACGGACGGCGACGAACAGGACGCCTTGATCTTCGTCCGGCAGGAATCCCGCCGGCGCGCGCTTGAACAACAGCCCCGTGGACAGATACAACACGGCCAGCGCGACCATCGCGAGGGCCGAACGGCGAATGAGGAGCTTGACGCCGGAAAGATAGCCCTCGGTCGTCCACGCGAACGCCCGATTGAATGCGCCGCCGAGCCGCGCCAGCCATCCGGCACGAGTGCCGTGGCGCGGCCCCTGGGGTTTGAGGAGCAGCGCGCTCAGCGCCGGACTGAGGGACAGCGCGTTGAACGCCGACAGCAGCACGGAGGCCGCGATGGTCAGGGCGAACTGACGATAGATCTGTCCGGCAATACCGCCGAGGAAGGCGACCGGCAGAAACACCGCCGCCAGAATGAACGCGATGGCGACGACCGGGCCCGACACTTCTTCCATCGCCTGCACCGTCGCCTCCCGCGCGCCCATGCCCTGATCGATCTTGTGCTGCACGGCCTCGACGACCACGATCGCATCGTCGACGACGATGCCGATTGCGAGGACCAGACCGAACATGCTGGTCATGTTGATGGAGAAGCCGAGCAGTGGAAACAGCGCGAACGTCCCGACGATCGACACGGGCACGGCGAGGAGCGGAATCAGCGTGGCGCGCCAGTTCTGGAGGAAGACGAAGACGACGAGAATGACCAGGCCGATCGCCTCGAACAGCGTCACGACGACGTCGGCGATCGAGGTGCGGACGAACCGGGTGGCATCGAACCCGACTCGATAGTGAATCCCCTGCGGGAAGTGGGTCTGCGCCTCGTCGACCAGCCGGGTGACGCGGTTCGCCGTGTCGACGGCGTTGGCGCCGGGCGACAAGTACACGATGACCACGCTCGCCGGTTTCTGGTCGAAGCGCGAGAACGTCTTGTAATCCTGGGCGCCAAGCTCGACGCGCGCCACGTCGCGCACGCGCAGCAGCGATCCGTCGGCCTGCGCGCGCACCACGATGTCGCCGAACTGCCGCGGCTCCACGAGACGTCCGGCGGCATTCACCGGGTACTGCACATCGACGCCGGCCGCCGCCGGGGGCTGACCGATCGTGCCGGAGGGGTTTTGACGGTTCTGCGTCTGAACGGCGGCATTGATGTCGCTCGTCGTGACGCCGAGCGTCGCCATCCTGGCGGGATTGAGCCAGACGCGCATCCCGTAGTCCTGGCGCGACGCCAGCCGCGCCTCGCCGACCCCGGGCAGGCTGGCGATTCGATCCAGCACATTGATCGTGACGAAGTTGTTCAGAAACGTCGAATCGTACCGATCGTCACTCGACGTAAACGACATGCCGAGGAGAATCGCGGTCGAGACTTTCTTGACCGTCACTCCCTCGCGCTGCACTTCTGAGGGCAGCGACGGCAGCGCGAGGTTGACGCGATTCTGCGTCTGCACCACCGCCGTGTCGATGTTGGTGCCGAGATCGAACGTCACGTCCACGGTCAGCACGCCGTCGTTCGAGCTGCGCGAGAAGAAGTACAGCATGCCATCGAGCGCCACGAGCTGCTGCTCGATCGGCTGGGCGACGGTCCGTTCGAGATCCTGCGCGTTGGCGCCGCGGAAGTTCGCGGTCACCTGGACCACCGGCGGCACGACTTCCGGATACGTCGCCACCGGCAGGTTGGGAATGGCCGCGGCGCCCAGAAGCACCGTCACGATCGCAATGACGATGGCGAACACCGGTCGATCGATGAAGAATTTCGCCATACATCACCGCCTTGCCGTCGCGCGTCCGCCGGCCCGGACCTTCTGCAGGCCGTCGACGATCACCAGATCGCCAGCCGTCAGCCCCTGCTCGACCAGGACGCGCTGACCGACGCGATCCCCTGTCACAATCGCGTGCCCCTGAACGGTGCCATCGGCGCCCAGCGTCAGGACGGTTTGCTGTCCCTGCACTTCCTGAATCGCGCGATCGGGAACCAGCAGCGCGTTCGTTCGCTGCCCGGTCTGCACGCGGACGTGCACGTACTGGCCCGGGAGGACGGCGTGAGCGGGATTGGGAAACGTCGCCTGCACCTCGAGCGTGCCGGTCTTCGTGTTGACGCTGTTCAACGTGTCCTCGATCCGGCCGCGGGCCGTCTCGCGGCGGCCGTCGTCGAACACGAGCTCGATGGGCAGCGGGCCGCGGCGGCGCTCGAACAGCGGCAGTTCGGCCTCGCTGACCTGGAAGCGCACCCACACCGGATCCAGCGGCACGATCGTCGTCAGCGGCTGCGGCGACGTTCGCGTCACGAGCGCGCCGACCTGCAGCAGGCTGTCGCCGACGCGCCCGCCGATGGGAGCGCGAATCGTGGCGTATTCGAGATTGAGCTCGGCGTTGCGGAGAACGGCGCGATTGGCATCGACGGCCGCGCGCCGCGCCGTGACGCTTGCCGCGGCTGCCTGACGCGCCGCGAGCGCATTATCGAGGTCCTGCTTCGGCGCCGCTTCTTCCTTCACCAGCGGCTCGAGGCGTTCGGCGTCCTGGCGCGCCTTCACCAGGAGGGCTTCGGCCTGCGCGATGTCGGCGACCGACTGCGCCAGCGCGGCGCGGGCGCGTTCCACTTCGGCTTCGTACGGGCGAACGTCGAGGACGTACAGCACCTGCCCGGCCCGGACGTCGGATCCGATGTCGAACGTGCGCTGCTCGATGAATCCGTCGACGCGGCCGCGGACCTCCACGAGATCGCGGGCGTAGGTACGACCCGGATACTCGCGATACGTCCCGACGTTTTCGCCGGCCAGCTGGATGACGCTCACGTCCGGGGGCGGAAGCGGCGCGGCCGGCTTCGCCGCCGCTCGTCCCTCTCCCCAGGGTCCCCCGGCCAGGAGCGTGACGGCGACCGCCGCGGCGGCGGCGCCCGCCGATACCCACGATGTCACCCACGATGCTCGTTTCATGATGGTCGTCATATATCTATTCATGACGCATATCATGTATAATGTCAAGCGGGTGATCGGGGAGGTGCAACGGTGGGGGAGGTGCAACGGTGAAAGTCACGCGCGAGCAGGCCGACAGGAACCGCGAGAAGATTCTGGAGGTGGCCGGCAGGCTCTTTCGCGAGCGCGGCTACGACGGGATTGGCGTGGCCGACATCATGAAGCGCGCCGGCTTGACGCACGGAGGCTTCTACGGGCACTTCCCGTCCAAGGACGATCTCGCGGCCGAGATCACCGCGCGCGTCCTCGGGCGCGAAGGATGGCTCGAGCGGCTGACCGGCAAGGCGGACCCGTCTCTGGGCGAGGTCGTCCGCGGCTATCTCACGCCCCGGCACCGGGACGATGCGGGACACGGATGTCTCCTGGCAGCGGTGGGATCCGACGCGGCGCGGCAGCCGCGGTCCGTTCGCCGGGCGTTCACGGAAGGGCTCATGCGCCGCGTGGAGGCGCTGAAGCCGTTCATGCCGTCCCGTTCGGCAGCCGCGAAGCGCCAGAAGGCGCTGGCGCTGATGGCCGGCCTTGTGGGCGCGCTCACGCTGGCCCGCGCGGTAGACGACCCGGAGTTATCGGACGAGATCCTCGAGGCGGCGGCCGCCGTCTTCGAACACTGACGCATTCTTCAAGTTTCAAGGCGCAAGGCACAAGGCTCAAGACAAGACGGCAAGGCACAAGTCTCAAGATTGCCAAATTGAGAGTTGTCTTGAGCCTTCAACCTTGAGCCTTGAGAGTTGAGATGCGATTGCGGCGGCTGCCGCGTTGGCCCTGGTGGCAACGTCAGTTTTGTCCGGCCAGGTGCAGATGTGCCTGGGGCGGAACCGCGCCGGCGTGTCAGGGCGTGCGGGGGAATCGGTCCGAAGGATGGCTCCGTGTTGTTCGCGCGCAGGAGCGAGATGCCAACGACGAGCACGCCGGCGGCCGGGAAGATCTGAGCGAATGGAATGCTCGTCGAAGGCGGATCGTTCTCGGAGTAGCATTCTGCCGATGTTGAAACCGTTGATGTGCACGTCGGTGCTGATCTGTGCGGCGTCGACCACAGCGCTCGCGCAGACGCCGTGCGAAAGCTTGACGTCACTGAAACTACGCGATGTGGCGATCACCTCGGCGCGGGCATTCGCAACGGGACCGTACTTGCCTGCAGGACTTCCGGCGGATGCGGCGGAATACGCCAAGATTCAGCTGCCGGCCCATTGCCGTGTCGCCGCGGTCTTGACGCCAACCGCGGACTCGCACATCGAAGTCGAATTGTGGATGCCGGCTCGGGACAGCTGGAACGGAAAGTATCAG
>Ga0075425_100010179_pt1 | contig 10023 bp, 7 predicted proteins | sample SoiMethybrSBSTD4_FD_75300 | JGI IMG/M metagenome (GOLD analysis project Ga0075425, IMG submission 75300) | Bulk soil microbial communities from a Populus tree surrounding site in Tennessee, USA - Soil MetaG P. TD hybrid SBSTD4 | ecosystem: Environmental > Terrestrial > Soil > Tree plantation... | reverse complement strand
TCTGCCCGACCGACTGCGGCTCGTGCGGCGGCGCGATCTGCGGCGACTTCTACTGCGACCCGTTCTACGAGGACTGCAGCCTCTGCCCGACCGATTGCGGCTCGTGCGGCGGCGGCTGCGGCAACGGCGTGTGCGGCGGCGCCGAGACCTGCTCCAGCTGCGCGATCGACTGCGGCCCGTGCACGGGCGGCGGCTGCGCCGGCTTCTGCGACACCTTCTCGACGACCGGCAGCTGCTACTGCGACTCGGCCTGCGTGACGTACGGCGACTGTTGCTCCGACGCCTGCTCGGTCTGCGGCTACTGCTGATGCCCTACGCTACGTGATCGTCGCCATCTCGATCCTGCAGGTCCTGATCATGATGGGTCTGCCGTTCGCGCTCCTCGTCTGGCTGGGGAGGCAGTGGCGTCCGTGGCCCATCCCGTGGGGCCTCGCCGGCGCCGGCGCGCTGGCCTGGATCGGCGCCGAGGTCGTGCACTTCCCGCTGAACTCCGGCCTGACCTGGCTCGTGCGGCACGACTTGCTCCCCCGGCCCGGCCACGCCTGGCAGGGCGTCTACAACGCGGTGATTCTCGGGCTCACCGCCGGGCTCTGCGAGGAGCTCGCCCGGTTCGTGGTGCTGCGCTTCTGGCGCAAGCGCGCGCGCTCCTTCCGCGAAGCGGTGGTGCTCGGCGCCGGGCACGGCGGCGTGGAAGCGATCTTCTTCGGCGGCCTCGCCGCGCTCGGGCTCCTGAACGTCCTCATCGCGAGCAGCATGGACCTCGGCGCCGCTGGGCTGTCGCCCGAGGAGCTCGCCGCGGCGCAGGCGCAGCTCGCCGCGTTCTACGGTGCGCCCGCCTGGTCCCCGCTCCTGGCGGCATGGGAGCGCATCCCGTCCGTCTTCTTCCACCTCGCGCTGTCGTCGCTCGTGATGCTCGCGGTCGTGCGGCGGCGCGCCTGGCCGCTGGCGGCCGCGATCCTCCTGCACGCCACCGCGGACGCGACGAGCATCTATCTGCTGCCCCGCGCCGGCGCGGTGCTCACCGAGCTGGCGATCACCGCCTCGATGCCGATCAGCGCCGCGATCCTCTGGGCCACCGCGCGCCGGCTGCCCGCCCCCGCCGAGGATCCCGATCGCCCCGTCGCGCGACCGCTCGCGCCGCCGGGCGCGCCCGCCGCGAGCGGCGCGCCGGTGGAGGTGTGGCACGCGGGCAAGGTCTACCCGGGCGGCGTGCGCGCGCTCGACGACGCGTCGTTCTCCATCGCGCCCGGCGAGCGCGCCTGCCTGCTCGGCCCGAACGGTGCCGGCAAAACCACCATGCTGCGGCTGCTGGTCGGCGCGCTCGCGCCCACCCGCGGCGTCGTCCGTCTCTTCGGCCACACCGCCGGCGAGCCCGGCTTCCTGGCGGCGAAACGCCGCGTCGGCGTGGTGCCGCAGAGCCCCGGCATGTACCGCGACGTGAGCGTGGGCGAGCATCTGCGGCTCGTGCAGGCGCTGTACGGCCGCGGCGACATCCCCGAGGTCGCCCGCGCCCTCGGCCTCACCGACGTCCTCGACCGTCCCATGGCGCAGCTCTCCGGCGGCATGCAGCGGCGGTTCGCCATCGCGGGCGCGCTCCTCCCCCGGCCCGACCTGCTTCTGCTCGACGAGCCCACCGTCGGCCTCGATCCGGTCGCCGCGCACGACGTCCAGCAGTACCTGGGCACCGTGATGGAAGGCCGCACGACGCTCCTGTGCACGCACAACCTCGCCGAGGCGGAGGACCTCTGCGACTCGGTGGTGATCGTCCGGGGCGGTCGCGTGCTCGTGCACGAGCCGATCGCGCGCCTGCGTGCGCGGGTCGCGCCCGAGGTCCTGCTGCGCGCCCGCCAGGGCCCGGCGGCGCTGCAGGCCGAGCTCGCGCGCCTCGGCCACGCGCCGCGCGCCGAGGACGACGCCGTCGCCGTGACGCTCCCCGAGCCCGAGCGCGAGGTCCCCGCGCTCCTGCGCGCGCTGCTCGGCGCCGGGCTCGACGTCTACGAGACGCGCATCGTCAAGCCCACGCTCGAGGACCTCTTCCTCCGCATCGTCGCGGCGCCCGATGCGCCCGCGCCGCCGCCGGATGCGGGCCCGCCCGCGCCCGCGCCCGCCAGGAGCTCCGATGTTCTCGCGTGAAGTCGTCATCCTCTACCGCAAGGAGCTCCGGCAGCTGGCGCGCAGCAAGAACGCGCTCGCTGCCTCGCTCGTGCTGCCGCTCTTCTTGATGGTGATCGTGCCGCTGCTCGTCTCGTCGATCCCCGGCGGCCACGGTCCGTCCATGCATCACGGCGGCGAGATCCCGAGCTGGCTGCCCGGCCTGCGGGACCTCGGTCCCGATGCCTCGGCGGGCTTGCTGCGCTTCATGCTCCCCATCTTCGTGGCCATCACCGCGCTGGTGACGCCCACGGTCGCCGCCGGCTACACGCTGGTGCAGGAGCGCGAGACGCGCACGCTCGACCTCCTGGTGGCGCTCCCGGTGCGCGTCGGCCAGATCCTGCTGGCGAAGCTGCTGGCGATCGTGACCGTCGCCGGCGGCGCGACGACGGTGCTGTTCGCGATCGACGCGGTCGTCGCGCTCCGGCGCGGCGCCGGCCCCGGCTGGGTCGCGGCGCTGTTCTTCCTGCTGGTCGCCGGGCTCTCTTTCTCGACGGCGAGCGCGCTCCTCATCAGCTTGCTGGCGAAGGACTTCCGTTCCGCGCAGAGCGTCACCGGCTTCCTGATCGCGCCGAGCATCTTCCTGACGACGGGCATGAACGTCCTCGTGCCCGGCCCGCCGGCGTTGCGCGTCCTCGCGCTCGGCGCCGTCTTTCTCGCCATGGCGGCCGCCGCCCTCGCCATCTCCCTGCGCGTCGTGACGTTCGAGCGCCTGCTCCGCTGACGCCGACCGCCACCCCGCGGAACGCCCGATCGACGCTCCAGGCGGCGACGTACTGCGCGCGCGCCCGTCAGCGTCCGCCGCGGTCGCAGGCGGGCGCGTCCTTGAAGGCGGCAGGCGGCTTCTTGCCGGGCGCCTCGGTGTAGCCGGCGACGTACACGGCCTTGCCGGGCGCGGTCGTGTACGCGTACGCGTGATCCCAGCGCTCGCACCCGATGAGGCAGTGCTCGCGCCCGAGGACGAAGTGGTACTTCACGATCGCACCCGTGCGGCGCGCGCAGGTGCGTGAGAGTTCCCCCGCCGGGTACGTCTCGAGCGTGGTCACTCCGGGGATCGTCGTGAACATCCGCGCCAGCGCCTTCGGCTCGTAGAGCCCGTGGAGCGTGAGGTGCACGACACCGCCGGCCGCATCGACGTAGGCGCGGTCGAGCCCGTAGTAACGCGTCAGGCAATCCCAGACGGGGAACGAGCGCGCGCCCTTCACCAGCGCGAGGGCGTCCGGCGCGAGCCGCGCGAAGTAACCGTGACGGTCGGGACCGAAGTCCGGCGTCGCTTCCAGCTCCGGCCGGAGCGCTCGGATCGCCGCGAGGTCGGCGCGCACGCGGTCGTAGTCGGCGGTCGAGGCGACCACGCCGCCGCCGAGCTCGAGCGCGACGAGCTCCGCAGCGGCGTCGGCGCGGGGCGAGGCGGCGACCGCCTCGGGGTCGCCGAGGCCGTCGATCCCGGCGCACGCTGCACCGGGCGGCTCCGGCAGCCGGACCACCGGCACGGGGCGAGCCGGCGCCACGTCCACCAGCGCGGCGGCCGCGAAGCAGAGCGGCAGCGTGCGCTCTTCGGGGGGCGCCGGGCCGGTCGAGAGCGCCACCTCGAAGCATGCGTGCGCGGCCGTCCGCTCGAGTGGGCGGTCGTAGCGAAGCGGATGCGCGAGGACGACCGCGCCGGCGGCCCGCCCGTCGGCGGCCCACGCGACCGCGGCGCCGGCGGCCACGTGCAGACCCTCCTCGGTGGACGCTTCGTACGCCCCGCCGGCGGCGCGCGGCCGGACCGGGAACGCCGTCACCACCGGCCCGGTGCTCACCGCGACGATCGCGCTGCAGGTCGTGCGCAGGGTGACGAGCAAGCGGCCCGCGCCGAGCTCCCGCGTCGCGTGCACGTAGTACGCGTGCGACGACAGGAACAGCGACACCTTGCTCCGGCCCGCGTCGGCCAGGAGCGTGGTGGCATGGAGGTAGTCGGCGGAGGGCGGCGCGTCGAACGGCGCGCCCAGCCGGTACCACGTGCCCACGGCGTCGGGAGGCACGACGACCGTGAAGAGGAAGCCTTCGAGGGACACTTCGAACGGCGCGCCGCCGGGGCCGGCGCCGGGGCCCGGCGGCAAGGCTTCGCCGGCGAACGGCAGCGGAGCGAGCGGCGTGCCGGGCCGCAGGGTGACGGACGTGCCGTCCTCGTACCGGAGCGCGAGCTCGCGCGTGAGCACGGGCTGCAGCGCGGCGCGGTGCACGAAGAGCCGGAGCGCCAGGCCCCAGAGGATGTGGTTGTTGCGCTGGCAGTGCGGCGTGTCGTCGGCGATCGTCTCGACCTCGAGCCAGTCGCCGTGCTCCGCGACGAGGCGAAACGCCGAGCGGCGCGGGTAGAGGTGTCCCGTTCCGGGGGCGGCGGCGGGCCCGACGCGCGCGTGGGGCGCGCCGGCGGCGGGCGCGGCGAAGAGCTCGGTGTCGCCGGCCAGCACGACGAAGCGATCGCCGCCCGCGTCGCCCGGCGGGCCAGGCGCGCGCGCACCGGCCGCCGCGGTGGCGGGTCCCGGCGCCGGCTTCGTCGCCGCGCAGGCGGTGAGAACGCAGGCGCCGAGGAGCGCCAGAGGTGCTCGCATCGCCCGACCGTGCCACGGCCTGCGTGGTGTGTCGATGCGCGACGCCGCCAGCGCACCGCGTCGCCGAACGATGATCCGGCCGTGTCCGCGCGGATCCAGGACGCCTCACGCGCGACCCGTCGCTAGGGCATACGGTCCGAGAAGGTGATCGCATCGGCGACGACCGGAACGATGCGCGGCGCCCAGGTGAATCCGGACGCGTCGATCGTCACGTCCACGTCGCCGGGCGGCAGGTTGAACAGGACAGCGGCCGCGCTCGCGCTCGTGGCGCTCAGCGCCGGCGCCGGCTGGAACGACTCGTCCAGGTAGAGGATTCCGGCGGCGGCGGGGGCGGACGCCACCGTCGCGCCTTCCACGCGCGCGAACCCGCAGTCGAGGACCGTGACGAGCAAGGTGCCGAACGCTGGATCGGCAGTGACGCCGGCGGCCGCGGCGAAGAGGTCGTGCGTCGCCGCATCGGTCATCACCAGCCCCGCGCCCCAGTCCTGGTTGGGCGGCCGCGGCAGGTAGAGCATCGTCGGCAGGAGCCCGGCTGCGGTCGCACGCAGGAAAGCGTCGAACACCGCACCGCCCGTCGGGTACGGGACGGCGAACGCGCCGCTCGGGTCGGTGCTGCCCATCGCCAGGGTAACGCCGTCGGAGGCGCGCACCACCTCGACGAGCGCGCCGTCGATCGGCGCGCCGGCCGGATCGCCGACCGAGCCGGAGACGTCGATCGGGTCGCTGGCGCTGACCGGCCCCGGCATTCCCGAGCAGCTCGTGTCGAAGCCCGTCCCCGAGAGGCAGTCGCCAGCGCACGCGTCCCCGCCGACGTTGTTCGCGTCGTCGCACACTTCCGGCGGCTCGACGACACCGTCGCCGCAGACCGGCCCGGGGGTCTCGAGCATGCAGCTCGACGAGCAGCCGTCGCCGTCGAACGGGTTGAAGTCGTCGCACGCCTCGTCGCCCTCGAGAACGCCGTTGCCGCACTCGGGGAGCGGTGGCTCCGGCGGCTTCGGGCAGCCCGCGGCCGCGCCCGCCGCGCCCAGCGCCGTGGCCGCCAGCGCGAAGCGCCAGGTGCCCCGCCCCCCGCGAACGGCTATCCTGTTCGCCATCCTCGGAGGCTACCATGCACCGTGCCGTCCTCGCCGCCGCCGCGATCGCCGTGCTCGCCGCCACCGGCTGCACGCGGGTCGATCCGAACGCCCCCACGTACTGGCGGGACGTGAAGCCGCTGGCCGAAGGCATCTGCCTGCGCTGCCACGCGGCGGGCGGCATCGGGCCGATCCGGCTCGAGACGTATGAAGACTTCTACGCGGAGCGCGGGCGCGTTCGCGAGAAAGTGCTGGCGCGCCTGATGCCGCCGTGGCTGCCGGCGGACGGCTGCAACGTCTACCGAGGCGACCGCTCGCTCACCGACGAGGAGATCGCCACGGTGGTGGCCTGGGTCGACAGCGGCGCCGCCGAGGGCGACGAGGCCGACTACCCCGGCCCGCGCGCGTTCGAAGACCTGGACGTCTCGCGCGTCGACCTCACGATCGCGATGCCCGACCCGTACACCCCGACGCTCTCTCCCGACGACTACCGCTGCTTCGTGATCGACTGGCCGGAGACGGGGACGACGTACGTGAGCGGCTTCCGCGTGCGCCCCGGCGAGGCGAGCATCGTGCACCACGTGATCGCCTACGTCGCCGGTCCAGCGGATGCGGCCGCGCTCGATGCCGCCGACGCCGCCGAGCCCGGCCCGGGCTACACGTGCTTCGGCGGTCCGGGCGTCGACGCCGCGATGCTCGGCGCGTGGGCGCCCGGCATGCGCGGGCAGGACTACCTCGAAGGAACCGGCATCGAGGTCGCGCCCGGGTCGAAGATCAGCCTGCAGGTCCACTACAACACGCTCGAGTTCGGAGCCAAAGGCCCGCTCCCGCCTGCGGACCTCAGCGAGGTGGACTTCAAGCTGGAGTCGAGCGTCGCGTCGGCGGGCGCGCTGGCGTTCTGGGGCGACCCCGACTGGAGCTCGTCGCTCTTCATCCCCGCCGGGCAAGAAGAGGTGCGCTACTCCTTCGGCAGTACGAGCTCCTTCCCCGTCCCGCTGCGGGTCTCGGCGGTGGGCGCGCACATGCACCTGCTGGGCAAGAGTGCCTCGATGACGGTGGAGCACGCCGACGGCACCGAGACCTGCCTCGTGGACATCCCGCGCTGGGACTTCCACTGGCAGGGGCTGAACCCGCTGGCCGAGCCGGTCGTGGTGATGCCCGACGACGTCATTCACGTGGAGTGCACCTGGGACAACAGCGCCGCGAACCAGGCGACGATCGACGGCATCCCGGTCGATCCCGTGGACGTGACGTGGGGCGAGGGAACGACGGACGAGATGTGCCTCGGCGTCGTGTACCTGTCTCTCTAGCCGCGCCGCCGCGTCAGCGCCGCACCATCGCGCTGGTGTACGCTCCCCGCATGATCGCGGCCGGCCGCTGACATGCGCATCCTCGTCACCTCGGTCGGCTCCGACGGCGACGTGGTGCCGTATCTGTCGCTCGCGCGCGGCCTCTGCGACGCGGGGCACGACGCGTTCGTCTACCTGCCCGACTTCTACGAGGCGAAGGCGCGCGCCGCCGGCGTGCCGTTCCGCACCGGCCGGCCGCCCTGGGACGACGCCAAGGTGCAGGCGCTCATGTGCGAGATCCTCGCGACCCGCGATCCGCTGCGACACATCGCGCTCGTGTTCGAGCGGATGGCTCCCGACGCCGCCGCCGCGATCCCGGATCTCCTCGAAGCGGCGCGCGACGCCGACCTGCTGGTCACGCACCTCGTCTCGTTCGCGGGCGTCTGCGTCGCGGAGAAGCTGGGCAAGCCGTTCCTGATGGGGCACCTCTCGCCGGGCACGGTGCGGGCGCGCCGCGCCACGCCGTGGGGCTCGGACCTGGGCGGACCGCTGAACGCGGCGGCCTGGTGGCTGGCCGCGCGGGTCGCGCGGCGCACGATCGATCCGTGTCTCAACGACATCCGCCGCGCGGCCGGACTGCCGCCGGGGCGCGACCTCCTCCTCGGCGGCGCGCACTCGCCGCGGTTGAACCTCATGGCGTACAGCACGCACGTCGTCGCGCCCGATCCCGCCTGGCCGGCGCACTACCGGCAGACGGGCTACTGGTTCCCGGTGGCGTCGCAGTGGACGCCGCCGGCAGAGCTGCGCGCATTCGTGGAAGACGGGGCGCCGCCGATCGTCGTGACGTTCGGCTCGATGCACGGGCTCGACGCCCGGGCGCTGACCGACACCGTCGTGGCGGCGGTGCGCTCGACCGGACGGCGCGCCGTCCTGCAGGCGGGCTGGGGCGGCCTCGGCTCCACCGCGCTGCCCGACACGATCCGGCGCGTCGAGGGGTTCGTGGACCACGCCTGGCTGTTCGCGCGGGCCGCCTGCGTGGTGCACCACGGCGGCGCCGGGACCACCGCGGCGACGCTGCGGGCGGGGGTCGTGCCGATCATCTGCTGGGTGCTCGGCGACCAGCCCGGATGGGGGCGCGTCGTGCGGCGCCTCGGCGTCGGGCCGGCGCCGCTGGCGATCCGCGGGCTGAGCGCCCGCCGCCTGGGCGCGACGCTCCGCCAGGTGCTCGGGGACGAGGCGATGCAAGCGCGCGCGCGTGCCCTCGGCGCGCGGATCCGCGCCGAGGACGGCGTGGGCGCCGCGGTGCGCGCCATCGAAGCGACGTTCGGCGGCGCGTAGGGCGAAGCGAAGCGACGCGCCCGCGCGCGGCGCCGGGGCCTAGCGCTGGTGCTCGCACGCCGCCAGCGTCGTGGCGAGGTGGCGCAGCAGGAAATCGCGCACCGCGGTGACGCGCGCCGGGACGTACGACGCCGACGGCATCACGAGATTCAGCGCCGCCCCCATCAGCACGTACTCGGGAAGCACGCGCTCGAGGCCGCCGTGACGGTGCGCGAGGAAGAGCGGCAGGATCCCGATTCCGCTCCCGCGCGCGAGGAGCTGCGCGATGAACCAGAAGTCGTCGGCGCTGGCGACACCGGCGACCTCGATCGTCCGCTTGCCGCGCGGACCGGCGAGCTCCCAGGTGGACCTGCCGCGGTGGCCGCGGAAGAGCACGCAGTCGTGCGCGCCGAGCGCGGCGAGCCGCGCCGGCCGGCCGCGCCTCTCGAGGTACGCTCTCGAGGCGAAGAGCCCGGCGTTCGTGACGCCGACCCGCTTGGCGATCAGCGAGGAGTCGGCGAGCCTGCCGGCGCGAAGGCCGAGATCGATCCCCTCCGCGACGAGATCGACGACGCGGGTCGTCAGGGTCAGCTCGACGAGGATCCGCGGAAGCTTCGCGCGGAGGGCGGCGATCGCCTCGGGGACGCCCATCATCGCGGCGTCTGGATTCGCGGTGACGCGGACGATGCCCGCCGGCTCGTGCCCGTGCGCGCGCACGGTCTCGGTCGCTTCCTCGAGCGCGCCGACGGCGCCGCGCACCCGCTCGTACAGGTCGCGGCCGGCGTCGGTCACGCCCCGCTGGCGCGTCGTCCGCTGGATGAGCCGGACCTCCAGCGCGCCCTCCAGCCGGGCGATCCCCCGGGTGACCGACGACTTCGGGAGGCCGAGCGCCCGCGCGGCCGCCGTGAAGCTGCCGCTCTGCACGACGCGGGCGAACAGCGCGAGGTCGTTCAGATCCATTGTTGTCATTCTAGCATCAAAGTGTTGTTTTGTTGCCATCTTGCGAACATAGTCCGCCGGGCGCAAGTTGTCCCGCAAGGAGAAACACCATGCGCTGGAACATCGATCCCTCTCATTCGACGGCCGCGTTCTCGGTCCGCCACCTCATGATCACGAACGTGCACGGCCGGTTCGGCAAGCTGGCCGGCACGGTGGAGCTCGACCCCGAGCACCCCGAGACGTCGAAGGTCGACGTCACGATCGACGCCACGTCGATCGACACGCGCGACGAGAAGCGCGACGCGCACTTGAAGTCGCCGGACTTCTTCGACGTCGCGACCTACCCGTCGATCACGTTCCAGTCCCGGTCGGTGCGCAAGACCGACGACGGGCTCGCAGTGGTCGGCGACCTGACGATGCACGGCGTCACGAAGGAGATCACGCTCGAGGTGGACGACCCGTCGGCTCCCGCCAAGGACCCGTGGGGCAACACGCGCATCGGCTCTTCGGCCCGCGCGAAGATCAACCGCAAGGACTGGGGCCTGAACTGGAACGCCGCGCTCGAGACCGGCGGTGTCCTGGTCGGCGAGACGGTGAAGATCACCATCGAGGTGTCCCTCGCTGCCGCCGCCGCCACCGCCGCCACCGCCGCCGCCGCCGCCG
>Ga0075425_100010177_pt1 | contig 10025 bp, 10 predicted proteins | sample SoiMethybrSBSTD4_FD_75300 | JGI IMG/M metagenome (GOLD analysis project Ga0075425, IMG submission 75300) | Bulk soil microbial communities from a Populus tree surrounding site in Tennessee, USA - Soil MetaG P. TD hybrid SBSTD4 | ecosystem: Environmental > Terrestrial > Soil > Tree plantation... | reverse complement strand
GCGTGGGAGATTCACCCCGTTACGGCGATCAAGATCTGTTCCAACAAGGCTTGTTAGCTCCTTTGGGTCATCACAACGACATCGTGACCATGCTGCTGTTTGATCCACCCAAACACTTCATCCCAATATCTCAGCGCCTCTCTGATATCAGGCTCGCCCGTCATACTGGGCGTGGTCAAGCGACGTTCGTTCAGCTCGCGAGCGCGATACGCTGCACCCGGATCAGGCGATCGCGATCGACCAGGAGAGCTTCGAGAGTGGGTTGCTGGGTGGCGGGCGCGGACGGCATGGAGACTCGCAGTCGGGGCGTCTTCAGTACACCTGAAGGCTTCGATAAGCGCCAAACATAGATCCGCCGCAGGCTCGCCTCGCCCGACGGAGGGCGCCCCAGCCGGCTTCAGGCCTCGCACCGTAACCGACGGTCCACGCTCCACCGCAAATCCGCCCCCAGATGCCGCAAAACCGCCCTAACCGCATCGACCCGGCAGTGCCACGTTAGTGCGCCCGCAACGAAGGGACCGTTTTCAAATGGACAGGGGGGAATTCCGTGCTCTGCTCGAAGAGCATTTTGTACCAATGCTGGCGGGTACGGCACTCGGTAGAACGAGACCGTCACAGTCCAACCATCAATTGGTCGCGTATGGAAACCCGTGTACCATCCTGATGAAACCAGTTCGCACGGCGGAATACCGGGTCGAACTAGTACGCAGTCAGCCCTTCACGTCGGACGAAAAGCGGCTGGTTCTTTTGTTTGTCGAGGAACTGGAGCAGGTCGTAATTCATTCCGATGCGCCTTACTTCCGTGATCTCGTGACTTCGATTCCACGACGAGTGATCAGCAGCCTGTTGCCCGGCACGAGGGGCCGGACGACGCTTGAAAGCGCAATCCAGAAGTTCGAGGAACTTGCTTCCCAAACCTACGAAGGCAGACCAGTTGTCGCGGCACTCGGAATGACGGGAAGCATCGGGCACGGCCCGATCAGACTGGCAGACCTGTGGAGAGAGGATTTCTCGAGAGTTCTATCGAATGGATTTGACTCAATGTATTTGTGCGGCAGCGATGGCAAGGTCTTCAACTTGGCTTGTCTCCCTGAACCTCCCAGTGTCGAATTCTCACCACACCGGCTTGGCTCCGTCGCTGCGTGGTGTCACAAACAGCGACGGGTGGCGATAGTTCTAAATCGAAATGGCGAAGTGCTCATTTTCAAGGATCAGAAACTACAGTTTGCGAAACGACGCGGCGCATGGCGTTACTACGCTCACGATTCTGTCGTTGGACGATTGGGAGTCGGCAACAAGAGACTCCGCCGTGCAGTTTACGAGAGCTGTTTGGATGTCTCTTTTTCAAGGACGGGTGGCTGCGTCGCAATACTCAGCCAAAAGAAGGCGAAGCGCGTCCAGAAACTGCTGGCAGAAAGAGATTTGATTACTGGTCTTCACCAGACAAGGACCAAACTGCTTTCCTGCGCGGTGACGAAACCATTCCATCGCCTAGACAGGCGCCTACGCCAGCAAATCCTCTCCATGGATGGGGCGACAGTTCTATCCCATAAGGGCAAAGTGATGACGGCTGGATCGATTGTACGTGTCCCGGGCGGTTCGACAGGGGGTGGCAGGAAGGCAGCTGCACTGCAATTGAGCAAGCTCGGACTCGCGATCAAGATCTCAGCCGACGGTCCCATAACGGGGTTCAGGAATCGCGAAGCGATTTTCGTGCTGTGAACAGTGAAGGCGGCTACCACCAAGGAGCGGGGAAAATGCCCAGCAAAAGCGAGTCGGATTTAGCGGCGTCGCACGGCGAGCGCATGATCGAGGTAAAACTGCGCTTCTGGACCAACGGAATCGCGAGGGGCGATGGCCGTGTGCGCCCAAAGCATGCCTGGTCCGGCGGTGTTGTCAGGATGGAGCGTAATGAGACTCACGGCATCAAGCCGAAGAGTCCGAAACCATTCCATTCGTTGTTGGACGTTGGGGCTGCTATTGAAAAGGTCCTGATTCAACACGGGATTCATCTTCATCCAGGTAGTCGCATGCGCAAATACGTTTCTTGACCAATTGACCCCCATCGATCTTTCGGCAACTGCGCCAGCGTTAGTATGCGTTGGATACTGACGGTCTCACGCGAAGACATCGGTACGGTTTTCAATCTCAGCATTCTAGGCTGCCTTGCTTAGCGGACCGATCCGCCTTGGCCAGGCGCCAGGCAGGCTTTAATCAGCGCATTCACCTCTTGGTGGCTCAATCCTTTCTCTGAATCGCCTCGATCTGGAGCTTGAAACGTTCCTGCAAGACTTTGACAAAGTCCGACAGTTTTTCGACATCGAGCCGCCGAATCGTGATCCCCCCTCCCGAAGGGCCCCGGGTGATTCTTTCCTCGTTCGTTTCGTCAAACCATTTTAGGCCTTGGCGAGCCGCGTTTTCCGCCGCTCGGAGACGGTCGTTAAGGTGAAGACGATCCTGCTGACTTAGGTTCAGAAAAGCCGCAGCCCCCAGCCAGGTATGAGGCTCCTCCGGATCGCGGCAATAGTCGCGAAAGACGCGGTGGTCTATATAGGACGCAAGCGCATCATAGACAGCCTCCGCCGAACGCGGGGCTTGACTGACCTCTCCTCGACTCCGTACGAGGCGATCCACCTCGGTCTCACCAAGCGCAGTTATGCGGTAATGATTTGCTCTCGTTTTCTCGAGCCATCCTTGGCGCAATGGATTATCCTTTTTGTCTCTCGCCATTATCTCGATCATTACGCGCTTGTGATCTGGATATTTGTCTTCATAGCCCCGCGCACCAAACTTGTTCTTGTTTCTTTGCCAGACGGCGACGGTAAGATCCCACTCGCTAAACTCGACCCGTTGCTGACCACTAATATCAGCAGCAGCGAGTAGTATTTCTTGCGCAGCGGTGTATGGTCGAGTCAATGTCATTCGCTTCCCTGTTTTCCTTTGTGGAGCTCTTCTGCAATCATGTAGGCTCCATCGATGAAACCGGCACAATCAACTTCTGCCTGTGCGAGCTGCCTGCTGAATTCTGTTTCCGTCACGGAGGTCCCCTTTAGCTCTTGTCGCACGCGAAGACGCTTGAGAATGTCGAAGCACTTGAGCGCGACAAACTGCGTGAAGGTCTTCGTAGCCACCCCACCGACCCCCACCGAGCCTCCTCTGCCCTGTCGAACCCGTAATGATTCCTTGCTGTTGGGATTGATCCAAACGACTTGACCATAGAGGGGCTCCTCAATGATCGTCGGATACCGTTCTCCCCCGTGATGTGTGCGCATCTCCTTGGGGTACTCCTCCATCCCAGGTGCTTCATCGCCGCACATTAGAATCAGAGGAATATCTGCTCCCTTTCCTCCTCTTCCGGTCGCTGGGAGTACCTCGGAACCAATCGCCACGGTTCCCACGCCGAAATCACCCTTACCCTGGCCGTACCGTACGCGGACCGTCGCATCGGTTTCAGACATTCCAGCGGTAAAGAAACCCTTTCGACTCAACCGGCCAACGTCGCCTTCATCGATCGAACCCTCGACCAAGAGATCGTCTCGGGGACCTTTGGAACTCTGGAACGACAGGCGCAGCTTAGTGCGCTGCCCTTGCATGAGCGGCTCGGGAGGCCCAACGACATCTACCCCGGCGCAGGTCAACGCTTCAACGACAACACGGTTCGACTCGACTCCGCTTGCCCGATCCTTTAGCCAGATTTCTGTCCTTCCTTCCTGCAGTGCCACAACAAATTCGGATCCCTTGAGCTGGACGATGCCTGGTTGCGAAGCCTCAAGAGATAGATTCGCACCGACAACTGGGTGACGCTTGTTGTCTCCATCAATCTCATACGCTCCGAACAACAGCGGCACGGTCGTACCGACGGCGAGCGCGATTTGATCGGATCCCATCTCCAGCAGGATCTCCTGAACAGCTTTCCCTCGCGGCCCATTTTGTCGCGCGATTGTCCGAACTCCTCCACGCGGCCCTTCATCGCCACGACCCTCCTCCTCCTGTCGAAGAGTGGTTGGGTCAACAACCAAATACTCCCGCATGAGTTCTCTGAGCTGGTCCAGCGTTTCCTTGGCCTTCTCCTGATCCTCGCTCTTTGTCTCCCTTGCCAATGCTTTTTGAATTCGCTGTGACAGAGCATCTAATTGCTCACTCACCCAGTGTTCAAGTGCCCGTGCCAACGGTGTATCAGCGAGCTCGGTCCGATGAGAATCGGCGAGATGTTCACCCTGGAGGTCGGGAACGCGAAGTTCCCCGAGGATGAACGCCGACTCAGCTCGTGGAGCGAGTTTGGCAACCGACCAGTTTGCAACAACGTTGCGGTCGTTCCGCACTCTAATGGTGTTTAGAGCCTTCCGATCTTCGGTCATGCGTAGCTGCTTGGCACTTGTCCTGAGTGTCAGGAGTTTCTGGTCCGATCCTCCCCTCCCGGTGCTGACCATCTCCTCGGTGGCTGGGTCCTCGAGCTCCGCAGGCACCGGAATGGGAGCCAAATTGTCGAATCCGGGAAATGGTTCAGGGTATTCCCGCGCGAGCGCTTGTTTGCTGAGAAGTCTTTTCCCATTCAGCACCCAAACGCAACAGGTTTCGAGGGTGAGAGCCGCCTGCGCGTGCGCTGCAAGATTGTTCGGCACCTCATCGATCATCCTCTGCACGCTCGTCTTACGTCGACCTGCCCAGTCGCGAACCCCCGAGATCTCGACGAGCGTAAAAGCTTGTCGTGACTCGAAGCAATCCTGCGCTTCCTTGGGCAAGTCTTGAAACTTCACACCAAAGTCGGCCAATGCCGCGTCGAGATGCCGACGCGGGTTCGTCTCGGGGATGTTGTTAATCTGCGCTCGATTGGCGATACCGTACCCGGGGAGATAACGACGTTCCGGATCACCGTTGTCGAAGCCCATCTTCGTCCGAAGTCCCTCGGCGCACGAATCGATGTAAGAGGCCTCCGTAGATCCCCTAACCATGAACGCCTTGCCACCGTTGCCATGCCCGCCTTCAATGTCCCCTGACAGCTCCGCTTGGCTCGCCGTGCGACTAGACCACGTCTGCCACCCTTTGAAATCGTTCGAACGTGCTCCGGCAAAATCCAGGACTCCGAGAGAGGACTTGGATGGATTCAGCAAAACGACAATCTGTCTGTCCTTCTTGTCCGACACACCGCGCCGCATGTACTGGTCTTTGGAATTCTTAACCAGTTCTGGAAGTCCGTCCTTCAAGGATTGGAAGCGACCAGTCATCTGGTCAAGCGTGTGGGTCTTGTCCATCGGGATGTCAGGGAGAAAAGCAAGATCAGTCATTGTTTGTCCTCTGTGGTGTCCAGCGAGTGTCGAAAACAGAGCCATGCATAGAGAGATTGAACCACACGCCGTTCTAGCCGTTGACGGCGCGGTCGAGTGTTTCCAACGCTCGCTCTAGGTCAGGAAGCAACCCCAGGTTAAAACGAACGCCTTTACCTGGTTGCCGTTCATTAGCACCCGACTTGGTGAAGTACGTGCGGATATCCGCTTTGGTCGTGCCTTCCCACGTCGCGACCGCAAACCGGACTTCCTCACGCGCGTTCTTTTCTACGACAGCTACCGTTCCTGGAGTTGCCTGGGCATCTCGAAGTTCACGAACTGCGTCCAATACGTCGTCCAGTTTGATGATCGGGAGCGAGACACCCTTTTGCGTTGGCAGGAATTGGTCCCCGTCACCCAGATAGTACTGTCTGATATGAACGCTGCACCCGCCGCCGTATTCTTGCGCTAGGACTCGAATTTCTGTCGCGGCGTTCACTCGAAGACGTGCCGCGAGGACGTCGCAACTCCCACGCGTCGAGGACGCGCCTTCATTGGAAGCGGGTTCCATGAGGATCCTATTTGAGCGCGATGTCGGCGTGCTGGGCGACCGTACGCAAAGCAGCCTGCAGTTGCCGGAGCTTCGTGATCTTAGATTCCTGGCCCTTCTTTAGATCCTCTATCTCGATGAGAGGCATACTCAACAGTTCGGTCGCCGCACGATCGATAGTCGCCCAAAGGTTTGAGCCCAGGGAGGGATTCTTTTCGTGTAGTACACTCTTGGCAGCTCGTGCACCGCCCTCCTCGAACGATTGCAGCGCCTTATCGCTCTCCAAGATTCCTGGCAAGTCACGAACGTCCTTGGCGTCTGGAAACTTCCCGTCCTTGACCCAACGGCGAAAATCTCGCATGAAGCTGGCTTCTTGGTCGCGTTTATCGCGGAGTTCGCTCTTCTTCATGAACTCTTCGAAGTGCGAGAATCGGTTGATCCCCTCGGGATCACCACTCTCCTCCATGTAGGACCGCGTCTCCTCATACGCGGCGATTTTTTGCGCCAGCTTCGACCGCGACCAACGAAGATGGGACGCAAGGAAGTCGTAAGTCTTGCCGTAGATCTTGTTCATTTTCCACACGTACTCCGCCTGCTCGAAGGCGCGCCATTCGATCCTGCCGGCGATGTGGAGCTCACCAAGAAGCATTGTGAGCTGCTCGTCGGTGACCTCGGCGGGAAGAAGTTGAACGTAGACCTCCTCCCACCGCTGATCGTCGGGGTATTTCGCGTGCAGCTCGCGCAGCGATACAGTTCGGCAGTTACCCTCGACAACCGTGCCGTTGCGGCGCACGATCGGATCTTGAATGAGCCCTCCATTCTGAAAAATCGAGTTATACAGATCCTTGACCTGGTCTAAGTCCCAGAGCATTCGATGGAGATCATCGTCCGTGGCGCTCCCGCCGGCTCGTCGGAGGAGGTAGCTCAGCCGTTGGTTGGCTGGATCGAGCCGAAGAAAGGCAACTGGTACTCTCGAGCGCTCGAGCTCGAAGTCTCGATTTCCAAGGCGGATTGTCTGCCGGACTTTCCCATTCTCTGAACGAGTTACGATTTCGGGGCTCATGGCTCTCCTCTCAGGCCGTTTTGGCGACGCATATCCTCGACTTCCGGCGCGTAGTCTCTCACAGTACTTTTAGTACGTCAAGACCGAAGAAACTGCGAAGGACCGATGGGTCGGCGGTCGACGCTGGGGTAGCCGGGGCAGGTTCGGTATGTATTCGGTAATGGATGACTAATCGATGAAGCCGGAAGCTGTGCCAAAACCTATGATCTATTCCGGCATCGTCACAGTCGGCTTCAGGGAAAACGCGTGATCAACACGACCCCTAGGCCTACCGTCCGTCTGTAGAAAAGAGGCTACCCGAAGGCCTATCTCGTATCGCGGCCTCGGCTTGCGTCTTCAGAATTGCAGCGAGCTCTCCTGGGCTTTTGCGGACCGCTTCGAAGTCCGCCTTATCCAACAGGAACAGCGTCAAGGAACTCGATTCCATCACCTGGGCGGCATAGTCGCGGGCTGACCTTGAGATCCGGGCGTTCGCCACGACAAGTATGTGTGTTGCTTTTGTGATTGGTACGAGACCGACCTCCTTAGCGACGTCCTCGAGGTCGACAACGCCACTCGGGGTGTTCTTGCACTGCACCTGCCAGCGCGTTGGGACGGCGCCAAAGACACCGGCGAGCACGGCGTCCACCTCGGCTCTACCAGTTGTATCCCTCGCACGTTTCCGCCACGCCAAAAAGCGCAGTCCGAGGAGCCGCATTAAAAAGATTGCGTACGCTTCGAGAGCGAGGCCCTTCTTGTGAGAATCGCTCGACTCAAGGTCCTCATAGACGTTTTCTGGCGTCTTCCGATAGTATGAGGCTACGTCGGCGTCCAAATCTTTCACCGTCTTCGTGACGAATACCTCAAGCACGTCACTCCTGAATGAGGGAGTCGTCCTAAGGCGCGCACTCTTCCCGCCTTGCGTCCCGCCGGACTCGAATTCAATCAGACCAGCATCCTTCAACGGCGTTAGGTACTCCTGTGGCAACGACGACCGGCTAAGACGCACATCGAGGGAGGCCTCCGCTAGATCGCGAACCTTGCTTGCCTCGTACCATCCGGCTGGATTGATTCGGCAAAGCGCTTCGACAAAAGCGAGCTGTTCGCGGTTGAGAGTCGCCAGGAGCGCGATCGCGTCATCGCTTAAACCCAAGATTCGATTCTTTCTTCCTCGATCAAACTTCCAGAGGTCGGTCTTTCCCGTTTGGGGAAACAGCGATGCTTTCGCCAACCACATCCGCAGCGTGTTTATTGCAGTATTGTGAACTGTGACGGGAAAACCTTGACTCGTCAGATATGCCGCGAGGGTATCCCCTGTAATGGATCTACGATCCCTCTCCATTTCCTGGATACCGTCAAGAACGCGCAGGCCACCAAGCTTAAGTAGTATGTGCTTTGCGAATTCGTTGTAGAGCTCTGGTGGATCGAGCTTGGCAAGCTTCTCTGCAAGCTCGGTAGCGGTGTAGGTTTTCTTGTCGAGAAGGCCGTACTGGACTGCGGCCTCGAGTGGTAGGCTCTTTAGGCGTTTGGTCAATCTTCCCTTCGGACGTCGAATCCTGACCTCGGGGCTCCAGACCGCCCTCTCGAGAGCATTCTTGTCGCCGCTTTTGGCGACTAAGGCCTGGGCAAATTCTCGGAGGTCGAAAAGAGCAGGACTAAACTGTGTGCCAACTGGAATAGCGCTTGGAGTGCGCTTGGATGGAGTCATTCTAAAGCGTTGTCATCGCTGTCCTCCATTCAAGAGAACCCTTTACCGTCCGTTGGCAAGTCCAGTGCATACGACGTGGGACGCCATCAAAAGAGTGAAAGCGCAACCTTTTCCGGAGGGCTCTGCGCTACTGAAGTATGCTTTGGCAACGGTCCCTTCAGCCCGGCAGCCTCAAACCTGAATCGCGAAGCTCTGAGGTAGTCCTTTTCCATCTCAATCGCAAGCCAACGACGGCCGAGTTTTTGGGCGACGGCTCCAGTAACATTGCTTCCAGCGAAGGGATCTAGCACGACATCGTTCGCGTCCGTGAGGAACTTGATAAAGAACTCAGGTAGTTGGATCGGAAACCTCGCTGGATGCGGATCGATGCCCTTCTCACGGCAACGCCGCAAATAGTGGCTATTCGAGTCCGTATTGGAAACTTCGATCAGATTCGAGGGGATCGCTCCATTGTTGTCCTTACTAAACTTCGTGCTGATATCCCAACCTGATGGGCGCAGTTTCGCCTGATAACCGCGCTTAAGTAGGAGCTTCATCGATTCACTGTACGGCTGAAGCACCTTGCGGTTATCCGCTTTAGGCGACGTGCTCTTAGAAAGCCACCAAACACAGTTTACCGCATCCTTTACTCGTAAACGGCGAACGGTCACCCATTCGGCGGGGCTCGGCAGCTTTGCTCTATTCCACCAGAAGAATTCCTGAGCGAGATGGAAATGCGCACGTCGATGAAGGGCCACCAACAATTCGAAGTGATAGAGTGACCGAGTGGGAAAGCCCTTGTTCCAGGTTCCACCGATATCTATTACGAGACTCCCATCCTTCTTTAGGATGCGCTGAAAATCGGGCGCAAATTGTAGGAACCAGTCAACGTAGCGCTCAGCAACTTCGTTACCGTAATCCTTTTTTCTGTGCAAAGCGAACGGCGGCGACGTGACAATAAGGTTTACAGACTCATCGGGAATATGCTTCATGACTTCCAAAGCATCGCCAAGGAATGCTTGGCCGCTGCTGGTGCGGTGAAACGGTTTCAAACCCTTTAGAAGGGTCATTTGCTTTTTCCGTCGTCGTTCGAGAGACGACACTCTAGCATTGGAGTGCTTCATCCGTGTAACCCAAAAAACGCATTCATCGTCCACCCTCGAGCGGAATCCGCAACTGCTCAGTCGCTTCGACCAACCGATTTGCAACCCGTACCAAGTGTTCCACCTCTCCGGCCGTGAATACTCGACGTCCATTCCGGTCCTTGTACTGAGTGTCTGGCACGCGACCCAGACGGACCCACCGGAAGTAGGTCGCTCTGCTGATTGCAGCCTTATCGAGCGCTTCGCCGATCGTGTGGAGAGCTTGACCTTGAGTCTCTAGCGGCATTGATCCGTCGCGATCCGTGTTGAGCCGCTATGATACGCTTGGATTCGGCGAGCGCAACCCCATTACTTCGGTATATATTCGCCCACTGCGAGC